>ENA-UAPL01000842-UAPL01000842.1-human-gut-metagenome-genome-assembly--contig:-NODE-842-length-11845-cov-4.130619_pt1 | contig 11845 bp, 10 predicted proteins | sample MGYA00243480_ERZ654577 | MGnify/ENA primary metagenome ERZ654577 (study PRJEB26926, sample SAMN06164678) | human gut metagenome | biome: ENVO:00009003; feature: ENVO:2100002; material: ENVO:00002003...
ACGAGATCGCTCAGTGTCTCGTGGGCTCGGAGATGTGTATAAGAGACAGAGAGATGGCAATGTCAGCGCTTCAGCCAATCTATGACTTCAACTGCACATTCCTGTGCGCGGACATCGATTCTCTCCTCAAAGCCAGAGAGGATTTCTACGAAGATTTCAATGTTACTGAAGATCTTGTCTGATCTTTATATCCACTCCGGTTTCCGCAATTATGGCTGAGGCTGCACGTTCCTTGACACCGGGAATGGCCTGAAGCTTTCGTGGCTGGCCTTGATTTTTCATTCTGCCGGTGTAAAAATCTCAAAATTTTCATCTAAATTTGTAATTTTTTATCTAAATTTGTAATCATAGAGAACCTTTAGAACAAGGGAAGATATTGCAAAGGCTATGGATTGCCTGAGCATAACGTCCTACTTTTGCGTTCTTTTTCAAATCAGACCTTCCGGCATGTATCCGTTTTATAAAATTTTCAATTTTCGCAGGCTCAACTTGAAGTTTATGAGTTTATAAGTTTATGAGTTTAGCCTATTTGAGGTTTGTCTCAGGACTTTTATCTGAGATCAGTATTGTTGAATAAGCTAACTTAATACCAAGATTATCAATATAACAGTTCAAGATGCGAAACTTGAGTAAAATTTTATAAAAGAGCATGGCCGACAGGCGTATGCTGACGAAATGACAAAACGTAAATATCAAACCATCAAACGAAAATAGAGTATGTACGTAGCAATTCTTACATACAAGCAACCTCTGAGTGAGGTTGACAAATATCTTCAGGCTCACCGCGATTATCTTGCCGGGCACTATGCCGCCGGAGATTTCATCGCATCAGGACCGCAGAATCCGCGCATCGGTGTATAGTATTATCATATTGCTGCGCCTCAACGTGGAGATATTGAGAAACTTATGAAATAAGAACCGGTATCAAGCTATGAGGATTGAATTTCACAGACCAAGCATGCGGCTACAGCCGTTTATCCGTTATTATTGGATTCTGAAAGCGAATGAAAATATTGATGCTCTGACATTTCCAATCGGATGCCAGCAACTGATTTTTCATCGCCGTAGTCGGTTTTATATTCCGGAATTGGAGGCTGAACAAGCAAGATTCTCCATAAGCGGTCAGGTTAATTTTCCCGCAAGGATTCAATCATCGGGCGATATTGAAACTATTGTCGTTGTGTTCTATCCACATGCCATAGGCACAATGTTCAATATTCCGGTATCGACATTCTACAATCAGGAGATTGACGGCTATGCACTCGGCGACAAAAGTCTGAATATCCTTGCCGATGATGTGCTTAATGCCGATGATTCAGACGAGTCTGTCAAAATTATTGAAAAGTGGTTGTTGTCGCGATTGGAAGAATCTGCGTTTTATAATTTCAAAAGGGTGGGAGCATCACTACAACAGTTGTTTCTTGATAACACTATCAACGTCGATGGCATGGCACAACTTGCCTGTCTGAGCAGGAAACAGTTTGAGCGGGTGTTTTTCAATGCCGTAGGGATGAAGCCAAAGGAGTATTCCTGTTTGACACGCTTTCAGAAATCGCTGTGGCTCATGCAGAACGGAAACCGTGATTTTGCCGACATGGCCTACTCCTGTGGATACGCCGACCAATCGCATTTTATCCGGGAGTGTCGCCGCTATTCAGGAACCACCCCGGCAGAATTGCTGAAAACACAGCCGGTTTATTCCGATTTGTTTGCCTCACCGTTCTGAATGTCTCTTTTCTTCTATCGAGAACAACGGCAATGTGCTAATTTTGCCGTAAAAAATGAAAGAAGTAAACCCCAAGGAAACGACGCGGGCCTATGCCTTCGAGATGTGGATGAACGCTCCGATGCCCATGGTGACATTTTTCAAAACCCTTGATGTCACGAGATTATTGAAGGTAAGCAGGAAGCGTGGACTTAAATTCAATATGCTCCTGTGTTGGTGCATCGGACGTGCCGCCTCGCAGATAAAGGAATTCCATATGCTCCCGGTCAATGGCAAACTCATTGAGTACGACACTCTCGCCGTCAATACTATCGTGGCCGACAGTCATGGCGAAGTCAGTTCGTGTGATGTGCCGTTCTCTGATGATCTGGCGACATTCAATTCCGATTATCTCCGACTTACCCGACAAGTGGCTGAAAGTTGTGAGAACCATGACATGCCCGACAGCATGGTGATCGGCACCTCCGCACTTGCCCGATACGATATAGATGGGGCTGTAGGAATGTACAGCGGCATCTTCAACAACCCGTTCATGATATGGGGCAAATACAGAAAACGGTTGTTCAACACCACTCTCACCGTTTCATTTCAATTCCACCACACTCAGATGGATGGAGCACATGCCGCCCGCTTCCTTGACTTATTGCAACGGGAAATTAACGCTATCCACTGATATTGCATTATGTATCAAATAAGCGCGTCCTTCTGCTTCGGCGTCAGATTTGTCGGCACTTTATAAGCGGTCAGGTGAATTTTTCGGCAAGGATTCAGTCGTCGGGCGATGTTAAAACTGAAAGAATGTTAGAGATATCGCAGAAATTTTGTAACTTTGCATTCGGATAGGGGTATGGCTGAGCCTATATCCCGGAAAATTCAAGATACGTACAAGAAAATGATATCAGCATATAATCTACACGACATCCCTCAGGAGTATAAGCCATTCCTGACTGCGGCCCTGACCATGGCGGAAAAAGCCGGAGATATCCACATGCGGTATTTCCGAAGAGGCAATCTTGAGCAGTCGACCAAACTCAACGACAGCGACGTCGTCACTATAGCCGACAGGCAGGCCGAGGCTTTGATCCTTGATTACGTCCGTCGGCATTTTCCTCTTCATGGTATCATCTCGGAAGAATCCGGACGGGATCATGATGATCGGGAATGGCGTTGGGTGATAGACCCACTCGACGGCACTACAAATTTCGCCATGGGACTCCCGGTTTTCTGCGTCTCAATTGCTCTTGAGCACAATGGGGAGGCCGTGGTCGGAGTGGTGTATGCGCCATACCTTGGAGAATGTTTCCATGCCGTAAGGGGAGGGGGAGCGTGGCTCAACGGAAACTCCATCCGGTGTTCCGACAAGGCGGAGATCTCAAAGGCGGTTGTGGCCACCGGAATGCCATACGACCGCAACGACAATGCCGACAACAATCTCGCGGAGATCGGCCGTATGGCATTGCGCGTAAGAGGAGTCAGGCGGATGGGATCGGCGGCCATCGACCTCTGCTATACGGCGGCCGGGTATCTCGACGCCTATTGGGAGTTGAATCTTAACAGATGGGACGTGTCAGCCGGGCTGCTTATAGCGGCAGAGGCAGGCGCTGTTGCAGAATCGATCCGCACCGACAGGAATCATTCGGTGCTCGTGTCCAATCCCAACCTTCTCTCGGCGATGCGCCGGATCCTTTTTCAGAAATCATGACGCCGACACGCCGAGATGACAGCAAGAGAATTCGAGACATATTTCAGAAAACTGTATATGCCATTGGGCATGTACGCCCTGCGTATCGTCGGCGATGCCGACGATGCGGAGGATATCGTGGAGAATGCTTTTCTGAAGGTCTGGCAGTCAGTCTCCTCGGGCGCGTCGGTGGAACACTTCGATTCCTTCATCTACCGGTGTGTGAGGAATGAATGTGTGAGTTTTCTCAGAGGGAAGAAAGATATGGAACACATGGATTCCATACCGGATGTGTGCGAGGAGGTGATCGACACTTCATTCAGAGACGCGCAGATATGGAAAGCCATCGACCGGCTTCCTGAAAAATGCCGTGAGATATTCCTGATGAGCAAGCGTGACGGCATGTCGAACGAGGAAATCGCATCGGAAATGAATATCTCGGTGAAGACGGTCAAGAACCAGATGACCAAAGCGCTCTCTCGGCTCAGAGAGTCATTGGCGGTCGGGCACAAGCCATTCTTCCTGCCTTTCCTGTAGGAACCTTAATTTTCGACTCTATCCCTTAACCGCCAATTTCAAAAATTGCGCAAATGGATTCACGACGCATCGCAGGCATCAATCCTTGACAGCCTTGACAGCCCTTACAGATGCAGCCAGTTGTGGTACGTCTTGCGAGCCACTACGATTGTCTGTATATCCAACGTAGTACCTGCTACTATTCACCCCTACAAATCTACCCTCCTGTAAAATGCCCATCATCATCGGTTTGCCATCCTTTGAACCTGAAGCATTGTAATACGCTTTACCCGAGCCCCCCGGACCCTTCCTCTGCAAATTGCCGGCAAGGTGCAGATATATATATTTGTCGTTGGCTTTTGACTTGACAAGCGTCACGCTGACATTGTTGATCTTACGTGCGGGATTATTCCTATCCTTAAAATGATAGATCCGATCATCTGTTGTCACATCATATTTCCATCTTGATTGGGCACCTTCTGCCTTATAGCCATCGCCGTCATACCAGTCTGCATAATGCGCGAGATCAAGAAACTCATTGACAGTGGGAGTTCTCCATTCATCTCCCCAGTTAAAAGAAGCGGCATCATGCTCCGGATCACCAGAGGTCCACTCACCATAAAATATTGTGTCCATATCGTCTCCACCTACCGATAACATTGAGGTCCGCCCCCAGGGAGCGAATTCTCCATATTCATCAATCTTTTTGGCGCCGACGTTGAAAGCAGCCCACTTTACGGGAAGTCCCAGGTCGACCGCGACTTTCGGATATGCGTAATCCTTGGTTTTGTCAGTAAGGTCGGCCACAACGAAGTCGCCTGCCTTGTATTCGATATCTTTGGTAGCTGTCACATTCCATGTATATTCATCGCCCCAGGGGACGTTGGTGAGATATTCCGGACCGTAGTCGGGATTCTCTTCCCTGTCAGTGTCTTGGGGATCGAGCGGCATCACGGTGCCGTCAAGTTCATCGTATGTGAGAAGCTCAAACTTCAGCTTTCCACCTGTTCCTATCTTGCCGTCGACATCGCCGGCCACCTGACGGATTATGTAGGCTGTCAGCACATTGTCCTGATAGTTGTCTTTTCCGTATTCTCCCACCTTTACAAAGGGCTCCTTGTCGTCTTTTGATCCGAGGGTGAGCTTAGTCACCCCGTCGCCCCACGGGTCGCCGCTCATTCTGAGTTCCGATCCGCCGGGAATATCGAAGATGAAACCGCGCAGCATCACCTTGTAGACCACCGTATGCGGGTGATAGAAAGTTATCTGGTGGTCGTGCTTCAGGTTGGCTTCCGTGAGATTGTCTGACCAGTATTCAGTATATAGTTTAGTCCCGTCAGGTCCCAGCACATGCTCCGCATACTTCAGATGCTCCGTGTCGCCATTCTTCTTCTGCACGTAAGCTTTGTCGGCAAATTCCTTGGTGTCGTAGTCCACATCAGGTTTGTCGCGATATTCAGGGAATGTATATATCGCCTTTCCCTTCCAGTGCTCCCAGTTGAGTATATATCCCTGATGCACGAACACGGTGTGGGAGGTTCCGGCTCCGGTGTTGGCGATGAAGTCGTAGTAAGGCACCGGATCATTCATCGAGGGATCCGGATAGAGGCGGATCACGTCGCCCTCGTCCCAGACCATCTTGAGATTGCTTGACTCCGGGTCTTCCTGATAGCCGAGACGAGTGTCGGCGCCGGGAAGCACTGCTGTGAAGGAATATGTGTTTTCTTCTTGTGTGGGTTCTGACTGCGGCCGGTCGTAGTCGCTGCAACTTGCGAGACACAGCACAGCCGCCATTATAGCCGGAATAAACCTGAGTGTCATAGGTAAGCGTTTGAAACTTTGATTCACAAATTGATAGCGCTTCGCTGTGTGGGCACGGGCGTTGGCGCACAGTGATGCAGCATGTTGCAAAATTAGAATTTTTCTTTCAATGTTGAATGTTTTTAAATGTGAATAAATCTGATAGTTTGTTAAATTTTGTTGAATAGAGCGGGTTGGAGGGGTTATCAGGGTTATCAGGGTTATCAGGGTTATCAGAGTTATCAGTTACGCGCTTTGTGCGAAGTGTTAAGGGTGAAGAGTTAAGGTTGAAGGTGTTTTTGGGGCCAATAGTTGGGAATGTCGGCGATTATTGTTAATTTTGTGTTTTCAAACCAGAGTTCCCGCTCGTGGGGTCTTAATAATCAAACAGCAATATGATAGATTCCGCTTCCGTTCCCGCCCGACGGCATGCCAGGGTAGATGTGGCCGATGCCTTGAGAGGTTTTGCAGTCCTCGCCATTGTCCTGCTCCATTCGATAGAGCATTTCAATTTCTATTCGTTTCCCGACACGTCGGGGCAGAGCCAATGGCTCAACTTCACCGACCGGGCTATCTGGGACGGATTGTTTTTCGCCTTCGGCGGCAAGGCCTACGCCATATTTGCGTTGCTCTTCGGCTTCAGTTTCTTTATCCAGCATGACAACCAGCGCATGCGCGGGTCGGACTTCCGGCTGAGGTTTTGCTGGCGACTGCTGATACTTTTTGTGATCGGCAATATCGACGCCTGCTTCTTCACGGGAGAGATACTTGTGATGTATTCGCTCATCGGTTTTGTGCTGGTGCTGACGTGCAGGATGAGCACGAAGGTGTTGGTGGCCATAGCGTCGGTATGTATGCTGCAGCCGGTTTTTCTCTATCAGATAGTGCGTGCGGTCGCCACGCCGGGCTATGAGATGCCGATGATCGACGACGGACCGTACTGGACGGCGGCCTACGCAGCGCAGTCGTCGGGCAGTTTCGCGGAGATGGTGAAGGTGAATCTGTGGGAGGGGCAGCTTGCCTCCCTTGCCTGGGCCTGGGAGCATGGCCGCATATTCCAGACAGCCGGTCTCTTCATATTCGGAATGCTGACAGGAAGGCAGGGATGGTTCAGGAAAGAGAATCTGGGCAAGTGGGGATATGTGCTTGCCGCAGCGTCGATATGCTTCTTCCCTTTGCGTGGACTTAGCCTGATGGCGGGCGACTATGTGGCTGACCGGAATCTGCTTGAGCCGCTGCAGGCGCTGCTGACGTCGCTGGCCAATGTATGCTTCATGCTGATGCTCGTGAGCGGGATCCTTTTCGGTTTCTACCGATCCGCCGGGGTGGAACGCGCTTTGCGCTGGCTTATACCCTACGGCAAACTGAGCATGACAAACTATGTCGGGCAGGGCATCATAGGGTCTGCGCTTTATTATCATTGGGGCCTTTATCTGAGGCTCGGCATCACGGCGAGTCTGGGAGTTGGAATCCTGATAGTGGCGGCGCAGTATGCGTTCTGCCGGTTCTGGACCGGGCGCCACGGCCACGGCCCGCTGGAGTATATATGGAAAAAGGCCACCTGGATATGACCGTTTGTTGAGGTCGCCCGCTCAGAATTTGTAGGTGCCGCCGATGAAGCCGGAGTGAGTGATGCTGTTGTTTTTAAGTCTCGGATGGCCTGAATACAGGCTGAAGTCAGTTATGCCGTAGCCGATAAAGGCGATAAACCGGTCTACCTGCAGGTTGATTCCGGTCTTGATGTCCCAGCAGCATATCCTGGCGTTGCGGCTGCCGCGGGCGCCGGGCGATATCACCAGTCCCGGCTCTGCGAAAAGGTGGAATGCGGCATCCATACTGTGCCAGTAGAGAATCCCGGGTGAGCGCAAAACTATGGCAGGATTGAACTTGAAGCGTGTCGTATAGTATGGAGTATCGTAATAGTCGTAGTCGGGGTAGTCACAGACTGAATTTCTGATCAGATCGGCCAGTCCTTCGATTTCCTCGGCTATCCCGATGCTTGCCTTCAGTCCGACGTAAGGTATCGGGAAGTAGGCCGCTCCTATGTCGAACTGCCAGCCTTCGCTGTTCAGGCCGGTAAGAGCGTCTGCTTCCCAATGCATGGTGCGGTCTCCATCAGTAAGAGTCTGGGAAAATCCGTCTGTGCGGAACAGGGCGCAGAGCAGTAATGCTGCAGCGCGCGTCGATAATTGTCGCAGAATTCGAACCATTGTTGTTGTTTTGCTTTTATATTGCAAAATTACTGAATTAATTCGGATTATCGCGCGTTGAAATTCAAATTTTTTATAATATATGAGAATCCCCGGCAGCTGCATGGCCTGCCGGGGATTCCGGTTATTTGGAAATCACATTTATATGTCTCACCATCGGGTGAAGAATGCGTCTCTTCTTGGATTCCAGTCGGAATAGTCTACGGTGTGGCCGCATTCCGGATATATCACGAGTTCCTTGGGCGACGTGATCAGATTGTAGCTGCTCATGTTGGTGTGGGGAGGACATGTGGGATCCTGCAGTCCTATTCCCATCAGCACGGGGCACGTGATGGACCGGGCGTGGTTCTTGATGTCGAAATAGGAGAGATTGCCATACATCGCATCCTCGCTCAGTCCGAGCTTAGAGGCAGCGTCCTTCACGGGAGCGGCAGGCCAGTCTACGATGCGGAAATAGTCGCGGAAGTCGCTCATGAAGGGAATGTAGGGCGCGATGGCGCGCAGCCTGCCGTCGCCGAGGGCCGCCGCCACGAGGGTGAGGGCTCCGCCCTGGCTCCCGCCTTCGGCATATAGGCGCTTGGTGTCGGCCTTAGGTAGCATCTCAAGCACGTCGAGAGCGCGCACGGCGTCAAGATAAGCGCCTTTGTAATAGTATGTGTCCGGATCGTCGAGATGATACTGTATCCAGTCGCCATACCGGTTGCGCGGCTGGCTGTAGAACTGCCCGCGCACGCTTGTCATCATCTCTATCCAGTCAGGCCTGCTGTCGGGGTCGAACTCCCAGGGCTGACCGCCGTAGCCGTTGTAGTAGACCTGTGCCGGAAACGAACCCTCCGCTTTGGGAACCAGCACTACGGCGTCGATGGTGTCGCCGCCCCATGAGCGGTAGGTGCAGCGGAACGCGTCGCGTTTCTTTCCGGAGAGTTCCGGCGCCGGAGTGAGTCTCATGTCGGCGGGAATCTCGGCGAGCTCTTTCTTCGCCTTGGTCCAGAATGCGTCGAAATCAGCTTTTGAGTCGGGCAGCGACACCACATTGGTAGGCTCGTAGCCTATCCATGCCGAGGCGATTGTGTTGCCGTCGTCTTCGATATAGCACCGGTAGAAGCCCGGATTCCGCAGCGGCAGGTCGACGGCAAGCGAATTCTCTCCGGAGATTGCGAATGTGCGGTCGAAGATTATGTCTGAGGGCATTGTGTCGGGAGTGGCATATACGCGCAGGGTTGAGGCGGCGGGGCGTCCCGTGGTGTCGGTGAGCGATATGCTGAGCGATGGCCTCTCCGGAGCGTTCCACCATAGGTTGTGGCTCCGGTCGATTTCGGCCTTGAGGTCCTTCGCTACGAGTGGCAGCGGCAGCGCCGCCATCGTAGCGAGAACTGATATAGCATGAAAAATGTGAGCGTATCTCATGTGGGTCATTTCTTGATGAGTCTGATTACGCGGCTGCTGTGGTCGGATTTCCTGCCCCAGTCCACATCATGCTGCTCGGGAATCTCGAGACCGTTCGACATAAGGTAGCGTCCGGTGAATTCCTTGCCTTCATATTTGAGCGGGTTCTTGTCGATGCGGTTGAGTTCCTCCACCACGTAGACGGCGTCGGGGTCGAGTCCGGCCATCGGGACGCGAGGCAACTGTGGATTGACGTCATTGTTCATGCGCCACCAGAAGAATACCGCCTCGTCTTTTGCCGGGGCCACATACATCAGCGAGGCTGCGCCGAGATGGTCGTAGGGGGAGAGCAGGCGGTAGAGGTCGCCCTGCTGCACCACCGGACGTATCTTCTTATAGTCGGCGATAGCCTTGCGGGTCTGATCTTTCTCCTCTGCGGTCATGTTTTTCGGCTGAATCTCCATGCCCAGGCGTCCGCTCATGGCCACGTCGGTGCGGAACTTCAGCGGCGTGATGCGGTTGGTCTGATGGTTGGGCGAAGCGCTGATGTGCGAAGCCATTGCCACGGCCGGGAAGAAATGGCTCGTGCCCCACTGCATGAATACTCGCTGGTCGGCGTCGGTGTTGTCGCTCACCCAGAACTCGTCAAACCAAGGCATAAGGCCCCAGTTGGCGCGACCGCCGCCGCTGGCGCAGTTCTGGATTGTCACGTCGGGATATTTGGCGCGGATGCGGTCGAGTGTCTTGGTCAGTCCGCGGTGGTATTCGATGAAGAGGTGGCTCTGGTTGTCGGCCGAGAGATATTGCGAGCCGTGGTTCATGATGGGGGCGTTGGCGTCCCATTTGATATAGTCGATCGGATATTTGCTCATGAGCGTGTCGACTACGGTGAATACCAGATCCTGCACCTTGGGGTTGCTCATGTCGAGCACCAACTGTGTGCCGCCGCGTCCCAGCACCGGTTCGCGGTTGGTGGGCTTGATGATGTAGTCGGGATGCTTCTCGTAGAGCTCGCTGAGCGAGTTGGTCATCTCGGGTTCGATCCAGATGCCGAACTTAATGCCGTTCTTGTCCGCCTCGGCGCAGAGACCCGCTATCCCATTGGGGAGTTTGGCGGTGTCCACGGTCCAGTCGCCGAGCGCGTAGGAGTCGTTCTTTCGCGGATATTTTGTGCCGAACCAGCCGTCGTCCATCACGAAGAGTTCACCGCCCATGTCGGCGATGTCGCGCATCATCTGGGCCATTCCCTCCTCGTTGATGTCGAAGTAGACACCTTCCCAGGAGTTGAGGAGTATTTTCCGGAGGTCGTTGCCGTGTGCGAGACGGTGGTTGCGTCCCCAGCGGTGGAAGTTGCGGCTCACGCCGCTCTTGCCTTCATCGCTGTAGGTCAGAGCCAGCGGGGGAGTGGCGAAGGACTCTCCTTTCTTCAGGTTGTAGGCGGAGTTGTCTTCGTTGATTCCGGCGAAGAAATCGTGGCGGTCGCTGTCGCCGGTGTCGATGCGCAGGCGGTAGTTGCCGGGATAGCAGAGTGCGGCTCCGATGGTGCGGCCGCTGTTTTCGCGGGGCTGTCCGTCGAGGCTGAACATCACCTCGCCGTGTGAGGTGTGGCTGTTGCGTGTGCCGTCGGTGTTCTTTATCACTTTCATGCCATGCTGCAGCGGACCTTCATCCATGCGTGCCTCGTTGGCCCAGGTGCCGTAGAAACTTGTCAGGTGCACGTTGTCGCGGCGTATCGGAAGATATCCCGAGGCGAATTCTCGCAGCTGCACGGTGCCTTTTCCTTCATTGACAGCCTCGGCCCAGGTCTCTATCACTTCCTCGCCGGGATAGGTGCGGTAGTTGATGTTTATGCCGAAGGGATAGTGCTTGTCTTTCATCTCCACGGTGACAGTCTTCGCTCCGTCGGCGCCGGTGGATTCCCTCACTCCGGTCACAGCCATGTCGAGGGTCATGTTGCCGTCGGGGTGGGTGACGCTCATGGCGGTCTCGCGGTTGTTGGTCAGTCCGTACACCGGATATGCGTCGGCCCATAGAGAGGAAGTGCCGAGGTTTGCGAGGTCCGTGTCGGTCAGCCGGTCGCCGTAGTACATAAACTTGAGAGGTTGCCCCTCAGTGGCCTCCACCACGAGCGATGTGCCGGGAGTGGAGATATGCACGGCCTCGGCCGATGCGGCGAGAGCGGCGCCGATGGCGGCTGAAGTCAGGAAGAATTTGCTGAGTCTTATCATGTTTAGGTAGTTATGATGTTTTTGTAGCGCAAATATAGTTTTATTTGGTGGAATATGCAAGAAGATACCATGATAGGTCAACAAACCGCTAAAAAAGTATTATAATTCAAGTTTCGCTTTTCGCTAAACTTGAGGTTTAACAGTTTATAAGTTTATGGGTCGGTTATAAGTTTATAAGTATATAAGTTTATGGGTTTATGAGTCGTTTATAAGGTAATTTTATGAAGGAGGCTTAGTTAAGTTACTCAAGTTTCGCATCTTGAACTTTATTTTGACAATCTTGGATTTGAGTCAGTTT
>ENA-UAPL01000845-UAPL01000845.1-human-gut-metagenome-genome-assembly--contig:-NODE-845-length-11824-cov-3.716034_pt1 | contig 11824 bp, 22 predicted proteins | sample MGYA00243480_ERZ654577 | MGnify/ENA primary metagenome ERZ654577 (study PRJEB26926, sample SAMN06164678) | human gut metagenome | biome: ENVO:00009003; feature: ENVO:2100002; material: ENVO:00002003...
GAAGCAGCCCGTGTTGCTATGACTCGTTACATCAAACGCGTGGTGGTAAAGTTTGGATCAAAATTTTCCCTGACAAACCAGTAACAGCTCAGCCAGCTGAAACTCGAATGGGTAAAGGTAAAGGTAACCCCGAAGGTTTCGTGGCGCCCGTAACTCCGGGTCGCATCCTGATCGAGGTTGAAGGTGTTCCTTTCGATGTGGCTAAGGAAGCTCTCCGTCTCGCCGCTCAGAAACTCCCCGTGACTACCAAGTTCGTAGTTCGCCGCGACTACGATCCTGCCCAGGCTCTCTGATAAAGCCCGGAAAGGCGTCTGGAATATCAGGTTGTGCGGCGACGCCCGCCGTCGCCGCACAATCCCTTTTTCAGGAAAAGTAGCCGAATTTTTCATTTTTTTTCGCAAGTAGGCAATATTTTTCCTTTCCCGACGTTAGTTATGGTTGGATACTGCATTCAAAGCATCCATAAAATAATCATTTATAACCCCTATGAAAAAGGAAGAAATCAAGGAATTAAGCATTCAGGAACTGAAGGCCCAGATCGAGGCCTCTGAGAAGGCTTATCGTGAATTGAAAGTAGCGCACGCGATCTCTCCCGTCGACAATCCCGCGAAGATCACTAAAGATCGTCGCGATATCGCTCGATTGAAGACAGTGTTGCGCCAGAAGGAACTCGCCGCAGTGGCAGAGACTTCTGCTAAGTAATAATCCCCATACCAACAACATCCAAAAACAATGGAAATCAAGAGAAATCTGAGAAAAGAAAGAATTGGGGTTGTTTCCAGCAACAAGTGCGACAAGACTATCACTGTCGAAATCAAGTGGAAGGAAAAGCACCCGATCTATGGTAAGTTTGTCAACAAGACAAAGAAATACCACGCTCACGACGAAAACAACGAATGCTCTGTAGGTGATACCGTCCGCCTCATGGAGACTCGTCCTTTGAGCAAGACTAAGAGATGGAGACTTGTTGAAATTATCGAAAAAGTTAAGTAACTATGATACAGACTGAATCACGCCTCACAGTAGCTGACAACAGCGGAGCGAAAGAAGCACTCTGCATCCATGTACTTGGTGGCACTGGCCGCCGCTACGCTTCGGTAGGCGACATCATCGTGGTGACCGTGAAGAGCACCATCCCCTCCTCTGACGTTAAGAAGGGCACAGTCTCCAAGGCTGTAGTTGTGAGAACTAAAAAGGAAATCCGCAGAGCCGACGGAAGCTACATCCGTTTCGACGACAACGCCTGCGTCCTCCTCAATAATGCCGGCGAAATCCGTGGTACCCGTATCTTCGGCCCCGTAGCCCGCGAACTCCGCGCTACCAACATGAAGATCGTCTCACTCGCCCCCGAAGTACTTTAATAATTCTAACAGATTATAATCATGTCAAAACTTCATATAAAGAAAGGTGACACTGTTTTTGTCAATGCCGGCGACGACAAGGGCAAGACAGGACGTGTGCTCGAGGTCCAGGTGAAGAAAAACCGCGCCATCGTAGAAGGCATCAACATTGTGTCGAAGAGCACAAAGCCCAGCGCTAAGCATCCTCAGGGCGGTATCGTCAAGATGGAGGCTCCAATTCATGTGTCGAATCTTAATCTCGTCGACCCCAAGAGTGGCAAGCCCACACGCGTGGCCCACAAGAGAGATGAGAACGGCAAGTTAGTTCGTATTTCCAAAAAATCAGGAGAGGAGATTAAGTGATGAGTGCAACTACATTAGCTAAGGAGTATAAAGAGAGAATCGCTCCCGAACTCACAAAGGAGTTCAATTACACCACACCTATGCAGGTGCCCCGTCTTGAGAAGATCGTCATCAACCAGGGTCTTGGCGCTGCTACACAGGACAAGAAACTGATAGAGACAGCTATCAACGAAATCACTGCTATCACAGGCCAGAAGGCTGTCCCCACCCTCTCGCGTAAAGATATCTCTAACTTCAAACTGCGTAAGAAAATGCCCATCGGCGTGATGGTCACTCTCCGCAGAGAGAAAATGTATGAGTTCCTTGAAAGACTGATCCGCGTCGCTCTCCCCCGTATCCGCGACTTCAAGGGTATCAACTCAAAGCTCGACGGCCGCGGCAACTACACCCTCGGCATCACCGAGCAGATCATTTTCCCCGAGATCAATATCGACAATGTCCCCAAACTTCAGGGTATGAACATCACTTTCGTCACTTCAGCCAACACTGACGCCGAAGGTTTCGCCCTCCTCAAGAAGTTCGGACTCCCTTTCAAAACCGATAACAAATAAGAGATATGGCAAAGGAATCAATGAAGGCGCGCGAAGTGAAGCGTGCGAAGATGGTTGCCAAATACGCTGAGAAAAAGGCTGCCCTCAAGAAAGCCGCTCTCGCCGACGCCGATGGCAATATCGACTACGAGGCTCTTACCAAACTCCAGAAACTCCCCAAGAACGCTTCCCGCGTGCGTCTGCACAACCGCTGCATGATGACCGGACGTCCCAAGGGCTACATCCGTCAGTTCGGTATCTCCCGTATCCAGTTCCGCGAAATGGCTTCCGCAGGTCTCATCCCCGGCGTGAAGAAAGCAAGCTGGTAAATTTATATCTACTGAGATAAATTTGCATCCAGGCATAGGAGCGATCCCGTATAAGGGTTCGCTCCTTCTTTTTTATTATGTTTGCCGTTTTTCTGAAATCCTACTCCGGAAGATGAATGTTGCAGAGTTTGTCTTTAGTTAAACTATGTTAAAAGTGTTAAACGGGTAAACAATCCACGCTGTTTCAATCTTCTATGACTTGCGTATCTCGTGAAAAAGTAGTAATTTTGCAGAGTTAATGCGCAGATTGTGCTCCGGCATGACCTGTGCATTGCTTTGAGAGTATTAAATATTGTTCGGTACATCTGAATCAATTTAAAACAAAAAAACAAATGACTGATCCAATCGCAGATTATTTGACAAGACTTCGCAACGCCATCCATGCGGGTCACCGTGTGGTGGAAGTTCCGTCTTCGAAAATGAAGAAAGAGATCACAAAGATCCTTTTCGAACAGGGCTACATCCTGAACTACAAGTTCGTGGAAGGTCCTACTCCCTCGGGCACTATCAAGATCGCCCTCAAGTATGATCCGGTCGACAAAGTGAACGCTATCAAGGCTCTCCGCCGCGTTTCCCGTCCCGGTCTCCGTCAGTACACAGGCTATAAGGACATGCCCCGCGTGCTCAACGGTCTCGGTATCGCAATCATCTCCACTTCCAAAGGTGTGATGACCAACAAGCAGGCTGCTGAAGAGAAAATCGGCGGCGAAGTTTTATGCTACGTTTATTAATGAAAGGAGGATTCAATTATGTCAAGAATAGGTAAAGCTCCAATCGAACTCCCCGCTAAGGTGGAAGTGTCTGTTAAAGACAACGTAGTGACTGTGAAAGGCCCCAAGGGCACTCTCACTCAGGAAATCAACCCCGACATCAAGGTGGAAGTCGCTGACGGACACGTTCACGTGACTCGCCCCGACGACGAACGCGAACACCGCGCGATGCACGGTCTCTACCGCGCTCTTATCCACAACATGGTCGTAGGCGTCTCTGAAGGCTACAAGAAGGAAATGGAACTCGTAGGCGTAGGCTACCGTGCCGCTGCCACAGGCCAGGTTCTCGAACTCTCGCTCGGCTACTCACATGCCATCTATATCAAACTTCCCCAGGAAATAAAGGTTGAGGCTAAGTCAGAGCGTAACAAGAACCCCCTTATCATCCTCGAATCAAGCGACAAGCAGCTCCTCGGCCAGGTATGCGCCAAGATCCGCTCGCTCCGCAAGCCTGAACCTTACAAGGGCAAGGGTATCAAGTTCGTAGGTGAAATCATCCGCCGCAAGTCCGGCAAGTCTGCCAACGCTAAATAATCCTTAGGAAGTTATGGTATCCAAAATAGATAGAAGAAATAAAATCAAAGCCCGCATCCGTGGCAAAATCTCCGGAACCGCACAGCGTCCCCGCATGAGCGTTTTCCGTAGCAACAAGGCTATTTATGTTCAGGTGATCGACGACCTCGCCGGCGCTACTCTCGTGGCTGCTTCCTCAAAAGGCATCACTGAAGGCACTAAGACTGAGATCGCTGCCAAGGTGGGTGAGGAAATCGCAAAGAAAGCCCAGGAAAAGGGTATCACTGAAGTTGTTTTCGACCGTAACGGCTATCTCTTCCACGGTCGCGTTAAATCTTTGGCCGACGCAGCTCGCCAGGCCGGTCTTAAATTCTAATCGTAAGTCATGGCAAAAAATAATAGAGTTAAATCTACCAATGATCTCGACCTCAAAGACCGCCTGGTTGCAATCAACCGCGTCACTAAGGTCACTAAGGGTGGTCGTGCGTTCAGCTTCGCAGCTATCGTCGTTGTCGGCAACGAGAACGGTGTGATCGGCTGGGGCCTCGGCAAAGCCAACGAAGTTCAGGCTGCCATCGCCAAAGGCGTGGAGACAGCAAAGAAGAATCTTATCCGTGTCCCTGTCCACAAAGGCACTATCCCCCACGAGCAGGAAGCCAAATTCGGCGGCAGCCGCATCTTCCTCCGTCCCGCTTCTGAAGGTACCGGTGTGAAGGCCGGAGGCGCTATGCGTGCCGTTCTCGAGTCCGTAGGTATCACCGACGTCCTCGCTAAGTCGAAGGGCTCTTCCAACCCCCACAACCTCGTGAAGGCTACTATCGCGGCTCTCGCAGAGCTCCGCAGCCCCGCGCAGGTGGCTCAGAACCGCAGCGTCTCTGTAGAAAAAGTGTTTAACGGTAAATAATATCTGAAATGGCACAAATAGCTATCAAGCAAATCAAAAGCCGCATCAACTGCCCCGCTGTCCAGAAGCGCACTCTTGATGCCCTCGGCCTCAGAAAGATGAACCACACAGTGGTAAAAGAGGAGAATCCCGCTATCCTCGGTATGGTCAAGACCGTTCATCACCTTGTAGAAGTAACAAAACTTTAAATAAGAATTTTCCAATGGAACTTCATAATCTTCAACCGGCACCCGGCAGCAACAAGGGTGTCAAGAGAATAGGTCGCGGTCCCGGCTCCGGCTTCGGTGGCACTTCCACACGCGGCCACAAGGGCGCTAAGTCCCGCTCTGGCTACAAACGTAAAATCGGCTTCGAAGGTGGTCAGATGCCCCTTCAGCGTCGTGTGCCCAAATTCGGCTTCAACAATATCAACAGAGTCGAATACAAGGCCCTCAATATCGATGCCCTCGAGGCTCTGGCTGCTGCCAGAAACCTCGAGAAGATTACAGTGGCTGACCTCCGCAACGCGGGTCTCGTTCCCAAGAATGTTCTCGTCAAGATCCTTGGCAACGGAGCTATCACCCGCAAGATTGAGGTTGAGGCTAACGCCTTCTCAAAATCTGCTGAGGCCGCTATCACCGCCGCCGGTGGTTCTGTAATCAAATTATAACTTTCTGTAAAATGGGATTTACTCAAACTATTAAAGATATCTGGAGCGTGGAGGATCTCCGCAAGAGAATCGGCATTACGCTGCTTCTCGTGATCATCTACCGCTTCGGTTGCTATGTGGTGCTGCCGGGCATCAACCCCGACGACCTCATGGCTCTGAAAAATTTCACTTCCGACGGCCTCATGCAGCTGCTCGACATGTTCTCGGGCGGCGCTTTCTCCCAGGCATCCATCTTTGCGCTCGGTATCATGCCCTATATCACCGCCTCAATCGTGATTCAGCTTCTCGGCATGGTCCTCCCTTCATTCCAGAAGATGCAGCGCGAGGGTGAGTCAGGAAGAATGAAATTGAATCAGTATACCCGATATCTCACCGTTGTCATCCTTCTGCTCCAGGGCCCGGCTTATCTCGCCAACCTCAGGTATCAGATACATGCAGCCGGTGGGGTAGTCGACCTCCCCTGGTACACCATGCTGTTCATGACGCTCGTGCTTGCCGCAGGCTCTATGTTCATCATGTGGCTCGGTGAGAGAATCGACCAGAAAGGTGTTGGAAATGGTATCTCTTTCATAATCCTTATCGGTATCATCGCTCGTCTTCCTGAAGCTTTCTTCCAGGAGTTCACAAGCCGTCTGCTCAACTCGGCCGGTGGCGGTCTCGTCCTTTTCCTCGTGGAAATCGTGATTCTGCTCGCTGTCATCGCAGGTGCTGTGCTTCTCGTGCAGGGTGTCCGTAAGGTGCCTGTGCAGTATGCCAAGAAAATCGTAGGCAACAAGCAGTATGGTGGCGTGCGTCAGTATATCCCGCTGAAAGTCAACGCTGCCGGTGTAATGCCGATCATCTTCGCCCAGGCGATAATGTTCATCCCCATCACTCTCGCAGGGTTCTCGCCCAACCAGACCGGTTTCATCGGAGCCCTCACCGATATGTATGGATGGACCTACAATATCATCTACTTCCTGATGATCGTGGCTTTCACTTACTTCTACACGGCTATCACTGTCCGCCCGGCTCAGATGGCTGAAGATATGAAACGCAACAACGGTTTCATCCCCGGCGTTAAACCCGGCAAACCGACCGTGGAATATCTCGACTCCATCATGTCGCGCATCACTCTGCCCGGATCCCTTTTCCTCGGCATTGTGGCTGTGATGCCCGCCATCGCCTATGTATTTGGAATCAACCGCAGCTTCGCATCCTTCTTCGGTGGCACCTCGCTTCTCATCCTTGTGGGTGTCATCCTCGATACGCTCCGTATCGTAGAAGGCCATCTCCTCATGCGTCACTATGACGGTCTGATGAAAGGCACCAGAATCCAGGGTCGCGCTTCTGGCCCCGGCTATTGATTGCTCTTATTGTTTGATTAGAATCACAGAATGATTTTCATTAAGACTGAAGAAGAAATCGAAATGGTGCGCAGGGCTTCCGTCCTTGTAAGCCGTACGCTCGGTGAGGTGGCGAAGTGGATTCGTCCGGGTGTCACCACCAAGCAGCTCGATAACGTGGCTCGCGAGTTTATTCTCGACAACGGCGGTAAACCCGCTTGCCTCGGTTATCACGGCTTCCCGGGCACTCTCTGCATCGAGGTCAACGAGACCGTGGTGCATGGATTCCCTTCGCAATACGTACTCAGGGACGGCGACATCGTCGGAACCGACTGTGTGGTGGAACTCGACGGCTACAACGGCGATTCCTGCTACACTTTCGCCGTCGGAGACATCGATCCGAAGGTCATGGCTCTCCTTGAGACCACACGCGAGTCGCTCTATAAGGGCATTGCCGCCGCAAAGGCGGGCAAGCGTGTCGGCGACATCGGTAATGCGGTGCAGTCCTTCTGCGAGCATCACGGCTATTCCGTAGTGCGCGAGATGTGCGGGCACGGCATCGGAAAAAGCATGCACGAAGATCCCGAAGTGCCTAACTACGGGCGCCGCGGCATCGGACCCTTGCTCAAACCCGGAATGTGCATCTGCATCGAGCCTATGATCAACATGGGCTCCAAAAACATAGTCTTCGAGAAAGACGGCTGGCAGACTCGCACTAAGGACCGCAAACCGTCCGCTCACTTCGAGCATACAATCCTCATTACCGACGACAACCCTGAAATACTGACCACTTTCGATTATATAGAGCAGGCTCTTGGTGATCGTAAATTCTGATTTTTTAAACAAAGCTATTCAATTATGGCAAAACAAGCAGCAATCGAACAAGACGGTGTAATTCTCGAAGCCCTCAGCAATGCCATGTTCAAGGTCGAACTCGAAAATGGCCATGAAATCACTGCCCACATCTCGGGCAAGATGAGAATGCACTATATTAAGATTCTTCCCGGCGACAAGGTAAAGGTCGAAATGTCGCCCTACGACCTCTCCAAGGGCAGGATCGCTTTCCGTTACAAATAAAAACGAATACCAGATATGAAAGTTAGAGCATCAATCAAGAAGCGCACTCCCGACAGCAAGATAGTGCGTCGCAAAGGTAGATTGTACGTAATCAACAAAAAGAATCCTAAACTCAAACAGCGCCAAGGCTGATTCAGGCCCCAAGCACTAAAAACGTAATAACTCATACTCATTATGGCAGTACGTATAGTCGGCGTTGATTTGCCGCAAAACAAAAGAGGCGACATCGCCCTCACATATATCTACGGCATCGGCCGTAGCGCAGCTTGCACCATCCTCAAAAAGGCAGGTGTCGATGGTATCATCAAGGTTCAGGACTGGACCGACGACCAGGCTGCCGCAGTCCGCGAAGTGATCCAGAGCGAATACAAAGTGGAAGGTGATCTCCGCAGTGAAATCCAACTCAACATCAAGCGACTCATGGACATCGGCTGCTACCGTGGCATCCGTCACCGTCTCGGTCTCCCCGTACGCGGTCAGAGCACCAAAAACAATGCCCGCACCCGCAAAGGTCGCAAGAAAACTGTTGCTAACAAGAAGAAAGCTACTAAATAATTGTAAATTATGGCAAAAAAGACAGTCGCAGCGAAGAAAAGAAATGTCAAGGTTGACGCTCTCGGTCAGCTTCATGTACACTCTTCCTTCAACAACATCATCGTGTGCTTAGCCAACTCCGAAGGTCAGGTGATCTCTTGGTCTTCTGCCGGAAAGATGGGTTTCCGCGGTTCTAAGAAGAACACTCCCTATGCTGCTCAGATGGCAGCTCAGGACTGCGCCAAGGTCGCTTACGACCTCGGTCTCCGCAAGGTGAAGGCATACGTGAAAGGCCCGGGCAACGGACGTGAATCCGCTATCCGTACCGTGCACGGTGCAGGTATCGAAGTAGTCGAGATCGTCGACGTTACTCCGCTCCCGCACAACGGTTGCCGTCCTCCTAAGAGAAGAAGAGTATAATACCTCCCTGTGTGTCTCCCTGAATGCGAATGACCCTCACGATTTCTACCTCTCGAGGGGTCGCGGCTGCGCTAAGGGGAACCCGCGGACTTAGTAGACTCTTTCATTTGACACTCTTCAACTAAAGTCAAATCATTTCAAAGATTAAATTAAAATGGCAAGATACACAGGCCCTAAAACCAAAATCGCCCGTAAATTCGGCGAGGCAATCTTCGGAGAGGATAAAGTTCTGACCAAAAAGAACTATCCCCCGGGTCAGCACGGCAACAACCGCCGCCGCAAAACTTCCGAATACGGCACTCAGCTAAAGGAAAAGCAGAAAGCTAAATACACCTACGGTGTGCTCGAACGCCAGTTCCGCAACCTCTTCGAACGCGCCGCTCACACCAAGGGCATTACTGGTGAGGTTCTTCTCCAGCTGCTCGAAAGCCGTCTCGACAACGTAGTATATCGTCTCGGTATAGCTCCAACTCGTCCCGCTGCGCGTCAGATCGTGCTCCACAAGCACATCACCGTCAACGGAGATGTTGTGAATATCCCCTCTTATCAGGTTAAACCCGGCGACGTGGTCGCTGTCCGCGAGAAAGCCAAGTCGCTCGAGGTTATCACCGACAATCTCGCTGGCTTCAACCATAGCAAGTATCCCTGGATCGAATGGGACGAAAGCATTAAGGGCGGTAAGTTCCTGCACATGCCCCAGCGTGAGGATATTCCCGAGAACATCAAGGAGCAACTGATCGTCGAGCTCTATTCTAAATAATAAACTATTGTAACCCATGTCAATATTAGCATTTCAAAAACCCGACAAGGTCTTGATGCTTGAAGCGGACGCAAAATTCGGTAAATTCGAATTCCGCCCTCTCGAGCCCGGGTATGGCCAGACTATCGGCAACGCACTCCGCAGAATTCTTCTCTCCAGCCTCGGCGGTTTTGCTATCTGCTCCATCCGTATCGATGGAGTGGCGCACGAACTGGATTCTATCCCGGGTGTCAGGGAAGATGTAACTAATATCATCCTCAACCTGAAGCAGGTCAGATTCAAGCAGACTACTGAAGACCACGACGAGGAAACAGCTACAGTTACCGTCTCCGGTACTGATGTATTGAAAGCAGGAGACTTGGGTAAAGCTCTTTCGGGTTTTGAGGTACTCAACCCCGACCTCGTGATTTGCAATCTTAATCCTTCCGCTTCCTTCAACATGGAATTCTCCATCAACAAAGGTCGCGGATGGGTTCCCGCCGATGAAAACCGCGAAATGCTTCGCTCTATCGGAGCAGATCCCGCTGTCATAGCCGTCGACTCCATCTACACGCCTATCAAAAACGTGAAATATGCAGTCGAGAATTTCCGCGTCGAGCAGAAAACCGACTACGAGAAACTCATACTCGAAGTGACAACCGATGGCTCCATCCTTCCGAAAGATGCTCTAAAAGAGGCCGCTAAAATTCTTATCCACCACTTCATGCTCTTCTCCGACGAGAAAATCTCGCTCGAGACTCCAGCTGATGAAGTTCCCGAGGAATTCGATGAGGAAGTCCTCAAGATGCGTCAGCTCCTCAAGAGCAAACTCGTGGATATGGATCTCAGCGTCCGTGCTCTCAACTGCTTGAAGAGCGCTGAGGTTGAAACTCTCGGCGAACTCGTCAAGTTCCAGAAAAACGACCTCCTGAAGTTCCGCAACTTCGGCAAGAAGTCGCTTACCGAACTCGATGAGCTCCTCGCTGACAACAACCTCTCGTTCGGCATGGATATTTCAAAGTATAAATTAGATAAAGAATAAACACTACGATGAGACATAATAAGAAATTCAACCACCTCAGCCGTAAGAAGGGACACCGCGAGGCTATGCTCTCCAACATGGCCATCTCTCTTATCATGCACAAGAGAATCTTCACGACTCTGGCTAAGGCTAAGGCGCTCCGCGTTTACGCTGAGCCTCTTATCACTCGCTGTAAGAAAGACGACATGAACAATCGTCGTCTCGTCTTCAGCTATCTCCAGAATAAAGAGGCTATCAAGGAACTTTTCAGCGTGGTTGCTGAGAAAGTTGCCGACCGTCCCGGTGGATACACCCGTATCCTCAAGACCGGTCACCGCCTTGGCGACAACGCTGAGATGGCAATGATCGAACTCGTTGACTTCAACGAAAACATGCTCGCTGAAAAGGCTGCGAAGGCTACCAAGACCCGCCGCAGCCGCCGCGGTGGCAAGAAGGCTGAGGCCGCTGCTCCCGCAGCTGAGGCTCCCGCAGCTGAAGCTCCCGCAGCTGAGGCTCCCGCAGCTGAATGATAAAGTCGATGTAGGCTCCGGCCTTCATAGATATATAGCCTGCAGTGTTATCTTCCCGAAGATAGCCCTGCAGGCTTTTTTTCAAGCCGCAGACCCGAAGCGCGGCCCCTCCCGTAAGCCCGAGCGGTAGCAGGTAGAATCATCGAGGAAGCGCTAATAGTTGTCCGTTCCGAAGTCGGGTTGGAGGTGTGTGGGCGCGGAAGCGCGAATAGGCCGAATTAGTTTTTTTGATGCCATGCTTCGATTTTCCGCTCCGATTTTTGTTATATATTCAGAGGGGTAGGAAGCCTGTTCCGAGCCCTCGTTTTTTTAGTTAATTCACTATTCAATTTCTGCAAGTGTATTTCTGGGTCTCTCTTACATTGACGGTCATATATTTCATCGTGGTGCTGACCAGCGTGGTAGTGGTGGTGACTGAAAACAAGAATCCCATCAGGGCCATCTCTTGGACTCTCGCGCTGCTCTTCCTTCCCGTCGTGGGCATCGTATTCTACCTTTTCTTCGGGCGCAGCCTGAAAGGCCAGACTCTCGTCAGCAGCAAGGTCCGCCGGAAACTCCTCAACAAATCCCGCGCCACGCAGCACGATTTCGAATACTCCGACCTCGACGCCACGCAGATCCAGAAGGTGAAACTCGCCCACACTCTCTGCCACGCACATCTCGATCTCGGCAATTCAGTAAGCGTATTCACCGACGGGGCCGGAAAATTCCGTCAACTTGAAGCCGATATCCCTGTCTCTTATACACATCTCCGAGCCCACGAGACACTGAGCGATCTCG
>ENA-UAPL01000847-UAPL01000847.1-human-gut-metagenome-genome-assembly--contig:-NODE-847-length-11786-cov-4.733356_pt1 | contig 11786 bp, 8 predicted proteins | sample MGYA00243480_ERZ654577 | MGnify/ENA primary metagenome ERZ654577 (study PRJEB26926, sample SAMN06164678) | human gut metagenome | biome: ENVO:00009003; feature: ENVO:2100002; material: ENVO:00002003...
CGAGATCGCTCAGTGTCTCGTGGGCTCGGAGATGTGTATAAGAGACAGGCTCAAACTTCATGTGAAAGAGGCCGAGAAAGATGGCGCACTGAACTATATAGCATCCACCTACGATCCTTACGACCAGATTATCCGTGACGGCCTGTATCCCGGTGGCCGTAAAGTCATCACCTTTGCCAACATCCTTCAACACGACGTTTTCCCCTTGCCGCGCATACTGCAACTGGCTCTGAAATATGGTCAGCAGGAAATGCGCCGTCCCGTAGAAATCGAATTCGCCGCTACCATGAGCCGCGAAAAGGATAAGACAGGAACTTTCTACCTGTTGCAAATCCGTCCCATCGTAGATAGTAAAGAGATGCTCGATGAAGACCTCACCACCATACCCGATGAAAAGCTCCTGCTCCGTTCCAATAATTCCCTGGGGCATGGCATCATGAACGATATTCAGGACGTGGTTTATGTGAAGACAGATGATTACAGTGCTTCCCATAACCAGGAAATCGCCTGGGAAATAGAAAAGCTAAACCAGCAGTTTTTGGATGAGGGTAAGAATTATGTACTGATAGGCCCAGGACGCTGGGGAAGCAGCGATACCTGGCTCGGCATTCCTGTGAAATGGCCGCATATCAGTGCCGCCCGCATCATTGTGGAGGCTGGCCTGACGAATTATCGGGTCGACCCCAGCCAGGGTACGCACTTCTTCCAAAACCTGACTTCATTTGGTGTAGGCTATTTCACCATCAATGCTTTCATGAACGACGGCATATACAATCAAGAATTCCTGAATGCGCAACCGGCTGTATATGAGAGTAAATACCTGCGCCATGTTCACTTCGAGCATCCGGTAGTCGCCAAGATGGACGGTAAGAAGAAACAAGGGGTGGTACTGCTGCCCCAAAAATAAACCCATCCCCGAAGCTGTACAAAAACCCGCCTTAGCCGTACTTGTACCTTATCTGAACCGTAGTTGCTCCGTAGTAAGTCCATACTTTTCCCCTGTTTTAGGGGCTTTGAGTGGAGAAACTACGGAGCAACTACGGTTTTGGCAATATCCGGGTAGCACCTGAGTAGTACTATTAACAATGCTAAATTTCCCCGAATGGATAGAATATACAATTTCCTTTTTTTGAGCAGGAAAGGAAAAAGGATGTTCCTTTTTTCATCTAATGGCATAAAAACAAATATTTAAGAGTTTATTATTGGACTAAAAACCATATCTTCACGACCAGTTTACAATAATTATATATATTATCTCACAATACAAGTATAATAATATGAAACTTTTCCTACTAAGTTGTATTATAGGGGCAAGCCTCTTCATGACCTCCTGCTCATCGGACGAAAACATCCAAGGCGCCGGGGATAAAGGTTCCATCAGTCTGAATTTGATTGCGGACGCAGGTTTCGGTACATCAACACGAGCTGTGCAGGAATCCGGTTACACGAATGTGAATAACTATACCGTACAAATACTGAACAGCGCGAACGAAGTGAAAAAAGAAGTGGTGTACTCGGAATTCCCCGCTAAAATTGAGTTGGAAAACGGTTCTTATACCTTGAAAGCTTTCTACGGTAAAGAAAGCGATGCCTCGCGAACGGCTTTTTATGTAGAAGGCACTACCAGCTTTTCCATCAACGGAAAAGATGTGGAGGGGCTCACTGTAAATTGCGCTCCCACTTGCGGTAAAGTAAAAGTAAATTTCGACAGCAAGATGGCTGAATATTTCACGGACTATTACGTAGTGTACGAAACCGCCGCCCTCACCACTGCCGGGAAAACTGCCACTTGGGCGAAAGACGACACAGAACCGTGGTATTTAAAATTGAATAAAGACGGTGAAGAAGTAAAAGCCACTATCCACGCCATCCGTAAATCGGACAACAAAGACGGTGCCGTGACAAAGACATATACTCTGCAACGCAACAAGGCATGGACTCTTGGCATTTCACCCATAAACGCCAACGGACAATTGGGACTGGAAATCACCATTGACGAATCGACCAACGACCACGAGATAGACATCACCGTTCCTTCCGAATGGTTATAACCCATACATCAAGACAAAAAAGTAGTTATGAAACAATTCAACATTATAGCGCTGTGCGCAATGAGTATCATCGCTTTAGCTTCATGTGAACTGAAAAATGAACTATTAGGTAATACAACAGAAAAAACAGAAGAGGGCTTACTGGAACTGGGTGTAGCAGTGAAACAACCCGGAGAACAAACACGTGCGGAGGTATCTACGGATGATTTTCCGGTAACCATCACCGGAAAACCGGGTACGGCAACCGCAGATGTCACAGTAAACTTTGAATCGGTGAAAGATTTACCGCTCTCCATCTCACTCCCTGTGGGCGAATACACGGTTACATCCCATACCAACAAGGAGTTCAAAACTCAAATGGACGAACCTTATTATAGTGGAAGCGCCGACTTGACCATCACCAAGGGCATCACCTCAAAAACGACTGTGACTTGCAAAATGAAGAACAGCCGGGTACAGTTGAAATACGGAACAGACTTTACAAACTCATTTTCTTCATGGAACATCACCATTGACGATGGCAACAGCAACACGCTGGTTCATACAGAAAAGAACGCGAGTCCGGCTCCCAAATACTGGAACTTCGCCGACAATGCCGTCACTGCCATCAAGGTAAATATCCGTGCAAAGACCCAATCGGGAAACAGCGTCAGTGAGAGCCGTACTTTCAAGAAAAGCGATGTAGCGGAAAATTATGAGGAAGTAACAGATTATTTCAGCGGTGGCGATGCTTTGGAAATCAACATGGGGGCTACAACCTCTTCAACAGGAAACGTAACGGGAGTTACCATCAAAACAGATATCACTTTCGAGGAAAACGGTGAAACGGTAGAGATTCCGACGGAAGGGGAAAGTAGCGGAGGAGATACTCCTACTGAAACTATCAAAATAGAAGATATTGAAGGAAACAGTTATTTACAAAATGGAGTTTCTGTTCCCTATGAAGCTACCACATACCCCCAAGATATCATTATAGCAATGGACATTCTGAATGGTATCAAGAATCTGTATGTTAAAGTAGAAACCAATAATGAAGACTTTGCTTTTGCAGCCGGTCTCATGGGGCTGACTACCGAGAACGGTCTGGATTTAACTTCCGGTGAAGCAAAAGATCTTGCAAACTTATTCACTTTGCCCAAGGTAGGTGACAAGAAGTATACCTTTACCCTTAACGATACGTTGTTTGAGCTATTAACAACAACTCCCGGATATGTCGGTATACATAAATTCATTCTTACAATAATCGATGAAAAAGGCAATAGCAAAAGTGCCACATTAAAAGTTTCCATAACTTCAACCGAACAATAAAAATGAAAGCAACATATTCAGTCGTTACAATATTATTGTTACTATTCTTAGCCGCAGCTTGCCAAAATGACGAAGAATTCAATAACGCCGGCTATCTGCGCCTGAATGTAGAAACTAATGCGTATGTTCATCCACAGACAAAAGTCAGCGATGACTATAACCCCAAGCAAATCGCGATACAGATTGTAGACGCTTCAGGTAAAGTGGTAAAAGAGTGGGACGACCACACCTCCATAGGAAATTCACCTGTCAGCTTAAAACAAGGTACTTATACCATCAAAGCTTCTTCCAATGGTTTCGACGGTTCGGAATCTGGTTTCGAACTCCCCTACTATACAGGCAGTAAAGAAATAACTATAGAAGCCGGTAAAGAGGTGACTGCTGAAATCATTTGTACATTGGCCAACGTAAAAGTGACAGTCAATTTTGATCAATCTTTTATAGATGCTTTCAATTCGGCCAAAGCCACTGTAGGTTCTCAATTAAGCGGCGTCAATAGTCTGGATTTTATAATGGGTACTACCAGCAAATCGGGTTATTTCCCCGTTGGTGATTTAACTTCCACCATCAGTGTAGTAAACAAAACAGGTATTTCCCATTCCCAATCTAATAACATTTCAGGAGTAAAAGCACGTGACCACTACATTCTGAATTATAAAGTAGCGGAACAGGGCAACGGAAGTGTATCTGTTGTAGTAGATGGTTCAGAGACAATCTATACATTCGAATTCAGCGTATCTACTGAAGTTAAGACTAATTTAGAAGCCAAGAAAGCTAATGCATGGGGACAGTTCGCTTTGATAGAGGGAGAAATACTTTCTACAAAAGAAGAACTTGACCCCACCAAGATATCATTTGAATACAAAGTAGCTACAGCTTCGGATTGGAATACAGCCCCGGCAACAAAAGCGGAAACTACTTACACAGGAGAATTGACTGGCTTAACAGCCAATACCCAATACGTTTACCGCATGGTATATAGAGACCCTGGTAAAGGGAGTGAATTCATCAGCAATGAAACGACTTTCACAACAGGAGCAGAGCCGACACTAGTGAATGGCAACATGGATGATTGGTATAAAAATGGAAAAGTCTGGTATGCAGCTTCAGAAAATTACTACAACGCAAATGGAACCTTTTGGGATTCAGGAAATAAAGGTACGTCAACGATGAGCAAAAACCCTACCCAAGGAAATAGTACAACAGTACATACGGCCGGGGGAAATTCAGCAGAGTTGAAGTCACAATATGTAGGAGTGGGAGGAGCTTTAGGTAAATTCGCTGCCGGAAACCTATATACCGGAACATTTGGTGAGTTACTGGGAATGTCAGGAGCTAAATTGAATTTTGGACAACCGTTTACCGCACGCCCGGCACAGCTACATGGATGGTATCATTATACTCCCGGTACCATAGACTACAAAGGAGACAACACTCCCGCATCTGCCGGTATCGAAAAAGGAAAGACTACGGACATTTGTTCTATTTACATTGCACTGTCTACGAAAGCCTATGAGATAGATAACACAAATCCCAGTACATTCATTGATTTCGATAATGATGAAAATATTATAGCTTATGGTGAACTTCCTGCATCCGATTGTGTCTCTACAAGCGGAAACTGGAAAGAATTTAAAATAGATATGAAATATCATAGTTTAACCAAACAGCCCACACATATCATTATCGTATGTTCCGCCAGCAAATATGGTGACTACTTCACTGGAAGTACGAATAGCGTTATGTATTTGGACGACTTGGAGTTAATCTATCCCCAAACCTCAAACGACATTACCGTAAAGAAATAAATGAAGACAAGAATCTCCATAATCCTGCTGTTACTATTTATTATAGTACTGCCCGGTAAAGCCGGAAACGTAACAGAGAATTCTTTCTGGAAGAAAGACAGTCTCATCACCGACTCAGCCGGACGTACGTATGTGGTGAAAATGCAACCGGTAAAGAAGAGAAAAAGCAGGATGATACGTCCACAACGCATCGACCGCGAAATAATGAAAACCACATTTATCCCGAAAGGGCAATGGATGGCAGGAGGTACGGTATCATATACGGAACACGATGAAGACAACCTTAATTTCCTTGTATTGAAAGACGTACAGGGATTGGGATATACATTCAACGTCAGCCCGTACGCTGGATATTTCTTCAGGGACAATGTGGCTGCCGGTATGCGCTTTTCTTACAATCGCACGTATCTGGATATGGACAACTTTGAGCTGAACTTGGGCGAGGACTTCAACATCAACCTAAAAGACCTCTATTGGTTGGAACATAAATATGAAGTCGGAGGTTTCCTCCGCACCTACATGCCAATAGGAAAAAGCAAGATTTTCGGTTTGTTCAATGAAGTGCGCCTCACTTACGGATATGCCACCGGAAAGAACTCCACAGGTTCCGGCACAGAATACGACGGTACTTTTGAGAGAACGCACAGCCTCCAGATTGGTATCGCCCCGGGAATGGCGGCTTTCGTCACCGACTGGTCGGCTGTGGAAGTATCGGTAGGCGTCATGGGATATAACTTTAAATGGGTCAACCAGAAGACTAATCAGATAGAGACCGGCAAAAGGAGAACTTCTTCCGGGAATTTTAAAATCAACCTGTTTGCCATCAATATTGGCATGACGTTCTATTTATAGCAGATGACAACTGACAGTTGATAGATGCAAACTACAGGAATTATGAATCAGAGAAAATTTATAGATACAATCATTTACCGGTTTAGCGGCAAGCTTCGCAAAGCAACGCTCTGCATGCTCGGCACTTTGGCGCTTGCGGGATGCGCCATCAACAACGATATCCCCTACCCCATAGTGGATGGAAGCATTTCAGCCATTGAAGTGGAGGGACAATGTGATGCCAACGGCAACAGCAGCACACAAGCCACCATCAACAAGACCACCCGCACCATATCGCTTTATGTGGACGACTCGGTGGATTTGACCAAACTACGTATCAAGAAATTGACTGTAAGCAATGATGCCGCCTTGTTGCCCGACTCTACCGTATGCAATAACTACCCGAAATTCCCGCTTATAGGATTTGAATCGTTGGATGCCATTCCTCTCTCATCGGACACTCGTGTGAACTTCTCGAACCCTGTGACATTTACCCTGCGCACCTATCAAGACTATCCGTGGGTAGTGACGGTAAAGCAAATTCTGAATAGGGAGGTTGCTTTAGAAGGACAGATAGGTAAAGCTGTGATAGACGACATTAACCGCACTGCCATCATCTACGTATCCAAAGAACAGCCGTTAGATAAAATCAAGGTTTCGGCATTTAACTTAGGAGGAACGCATGGTTCAGTAGTTCCCAATCCTACCGAATCGGATACCTACGACTTTTCTTCCCCCTGCAACTTCTTCGTATCGAACGGCTGGGAAGAAGCCAGTTATCAGTGGACAGTGTTTGTTTATCAGACAGACGAAGGAGGAGCTTCTTCCGCAAATGTTTTTCCCATGGCTACCCGTTGCACGTTGACAGGTAGCATTCAAAGCGGAAAAACGCCAGGCGTGGACTACAAAAAAAACAGTGACAGTGATTGGCAAACACTTGCACCATCAGCAGTCACAGTAAAAGGGACAAGCTATACCGCTACGCTGAGCGGACTGACGCCGGGAGCAACTTACGAATACAAAGTCAGTGTAGAGGGCACCACGACAGAAGCGCAAACTTTTGAGACAGCTGCTGCGGAACCCCTGACGGACGGTAGTTTCGACAATTGGAATCAAGATGGCAAATTATGGAATCCATGGGCTACGGGTGGCTCATCATTCTGGGATACCGGTAACCGTGGAGCTACTACTGTAGGCCAAAGCAATTCCACACCTACCGATGATACATGCAATGGCAGCGGACAAGCTGCTTTATTGGAATCGAAATACATTGTCTTAAAATTCGCCGCCGGAAACATCTTTACGGGTACTTACAAAAAGACAGTAGGTACCAATGGTGTGCTCGACTTCGGAAGGCCGTTCACCTCCTTTCCCAGCAAGTTGAGAGTGAACTACAAATATACGTCATCCACCATTGACAAGGTGGGTGATGAAGATTACCAGTACTTGAAAGGCCGTCCGGATTCATGTCATATATACATCGCCCTAACGGATTGGGATGCACCTCGCGAAATCCGCACGCGTCCCAGTGAACGCCAACTTTTCGAGAAAAACGATTCGCATGTCATCGCGTATGCCGAGTTGATAAAAGGCGAAACGGTTTCATCGTGGCAGCAAGTAGACCTGAGTTTGGAATATCGTTACCATAACCGTAGACCGAAATATATTGTGGTAGTGGCAAGTGCCAGCAAATATGGTGACTACTTTGTGGGGGGTACAGGCAGTAAATTGTGGGTAGACAATTTTGAACTGATTTATGATTAAAGTAAAGGTTATGAGATTTATAAAGAACATATTTATCGGATTGACACTTTTATTAGGCTTTGGAGCTTGTCAGAATGAAGACTTGCCGACTACTTCCGGTGAGGGAAAAGGGCGGTTGGTCGTTGGCAACGTAATTGTAGACGTATCAACTAAAGACGGTGTAGCGATTACTCGTGCCGCCGATGGAACATTTACGGCACCGGATGCTTCTGAACTGACATATACACTGACCAATAACACTACCGGAGAGGTAGAATATGAGCAGAAGGAAGTCCCTACCGATATGTTGCTCGCCATAGGAAATTATACATTGAAGGCTGTATACGGGGAGAACCGAATGGGCACTATTCCTTATCTATACAAAAGTGTAACTTTCGATATCGAAAAGGGAAAAATCACTAATTTGACAGATTTTACGGTAGGTTTGGCTTGCGCCATTATCCGACCTGTTATATCTCCTGAACTGGAAGCACAATATAAAAACGGTTTAACACTTAGTTTGAGTGACGGAACTAACGTACTCTCTGACATTGTAAATGGTACAGATTACTTTGTCCCTTCTGCACAAAACTATACACTGACTTGCAGGGGAACAAATCTTATCGGAAAAGAGAACAGTTTCAGCACAAGCGTAAATTCCGCCGAAACAAAGACTCGTTATAATTTGAATTGCAATCCTGATTTCCCGGTATTTCAATTGCCTGAACAAGCAGAAGGTAATGCTTGGGCTAAACGGATATATATTACTCCAATGACGGAAAAAGATATAACGGATGCGAAGGGGGCGGATAAGAAGACGTTGCTGGAGAATATGGTCTATGAAACATCGACTAATGGCACAGACTGGATACCGGCTATTAAACAAAATGATGGAGTGTGGCTGGCTATAAACCTAACCGACGAAACGAATTATACCATCCGCGCGAGACTTAATGGTACAAATATAATAAGTAGTAATACTACATCTTTGATGACTGAAACTGCAACACAAGTGCCAAATGGAGATTTCGAAACGCTGACACAGACGATATCAGTATCAGACATGAATCAAGGAGGCAAGTATAGCGTATCTCCTACTAATTACCAGAACACTTGTAGTTTCACAATCCAAGAACCTACAGGTTGGAGTAGTGTAAATGCTAAAACTTGCAACCTTTCAGCAGCAAATCAAATGTCATGGTTTGTTGTCCCCTCAACTTACAATACAACATTATACTGGAACTCAAAACGGGGTTTTGGTATTAATAATACCGATACACCTGATATTTACAAGAATCTCTCCGCGCAAAACGGTAACAATGCAATGGTTGTGCGCAATGTTGCTTGGGATGCAAACGGAAGTACTCCCAGCAAAACGGGAGGAGCCTTTAATACAACTTATTATAATACAAATGTTCCTTCAATAGCTAACCGTTCTGCCGGGAAATTATTTTTAGGTTCATATACTTATTCTAATGGGACAGAAAGTTATAATGAAGGAACAGAGTTTAAATCAAGACCGCTCACCTTAAAAGGTTACTATAAATATGTAAATGATAGCCAAGATAGTAATGAAAAGGGTATTGTAATTGTCACCTTATTGAATAGAGAAGCTACTATCGGACAAGGAAAAATTGAATTGAGTGCACAAAGTAACTATACAGAATTTTCTATTCCCATTAGTTATACCAGTAATATTAAAGCCACTGAGCTTAAGATTATGGCAGCTTCCTCTAATCATGCATCATATACACAATCAGAAGAAAATACAAATATCAAAACTACAACCTACAATGGTCAAAGAGAAGCAATATCGAGAGGAGCAATACTAACCATCGATAACTTGACATTTGATTATCAATAAGTTTCATTCATAAAAGAGACAAACAAAAAGTTTTATTGAAGACTCTAAATAAGAGCATTAAATTAGAATAATTAAAAACATCAGAGCAATGAACAAATACATCTCATTTTTAATGCTTGCCGCAACAATGACCGCTTGTAGCAATGACAATGACCCCATCGCCACAGAATATGGCAACATCAGCCTTGCCATCGGTTCAGAAACAGAAGTAATTGTAAATAGCCGTGCCGCCACGACTTTACCACCTGAAGATGCTGCCAATTATTATATCACCATTAAGAAGGATGGTAGCATCAAGTTGCCACCTACCAAATACGGTGCATTGACTACAGACAAACTAGCTTATCCCGCTGAAAGCGGTTACACTGTGACTGCCGAGAGTTACAATCCCGCCAATGTAAATTTCGGTAATGACGATTGGGGGGAAGTACGTTTCGCAGGAAACAGCGATCCAATCACAATCATTGCCCATCAGAATAACCCTGTAACGATACCTTGCAAAATGTGTAATGCCAAGGTCAGCGTGTCCTTCGACCAAACATTCGTATCTTCTTTCACGAATTACTCTGTAGAAGTATATGAACCATCGACCGTGGCACGTACTTTGACTTTCGATAATACCACTGCCGCAGATAAAGTGGCTTACTTCAATATCGACAGTGACCCCGAAATCACCTACGCGGTGAAAGGACAGTTCAATGGCACCAATGAAGTGAAGATACTGACTAGCAGCACAACAACCCTTACCGCCTCCAAATGGGTGAAACTGAATGTAAAAGCCAATGAGAACGGAAAAGTGACATTAAGCATCACTGTGGATGACTCTGTAATAGAAACCCCCATTGATGTTCCGGTAAATCCATACGAATAAAGAAATAGCTGCAAATACTTGACATCGCCTTTCTGATGTAGTATATTTGCATCCGTAATCTCATTCACATTCAATTTTAATTTGGTATAAACGGAGGAGCATCGCTTCTCCGTTTCTTTTTTCCCCTCATTCAATGGTTTCCGAAATCTCACATCGCAGCAAACGAAATGCCACACCTCAGCTTCCCCAATGCCACACTTCAGCACCACTAATGCCACACTTCAGCGGTGCTACTCCCAGGGATTGAGAATGATAAGATGTGGCATTTTGGAAAAAAGCCCAGGGCTGACGGATGATAATTCCCGAAGAAACGGACAGTGTACTTCAGCGCAACAGACGATGTAGTCAGGAGTAACAGATGATGTGTTTTGCACCAACAGACCATGCATTATAGTATAACACATCATGCATTCACGACACAGAGACAGGGGTTCGGCACCCTCTTCCCGTTAATCTTTCATAAATCTGCTCTTGACAAGTTTCGGCTCGTTTACCGGGATTATGATACTATTCACTTAACCTTCTCAGTGTAATCACAACCACCTCGCTGGGTGCAAACAAACGAACATTTTTATTGGAAGTACCGATACCGTTGGTAATAATAATCGGCGTACCTTTTGAATTATATTTCAGTCCCGTAAGGAAACGTTGTCCGTAATGGGAAGGAATAATAGGGGCATAAAGACCGAATAAAGTGACTTGTCCACCATGCGTATGCCCGGCAAGTACCAGGTCTGTATTGGTAATAGGAACATCTTCGGCATAATCGGGAGTATGCGTCAACAGGATAACAAAGTCATCAGGAGACAGAAGGAGTGTAGGCGACTCTCCATTCTGTTCAAGATTAAACGGATCGCGGACACCGGCTATCAGAATTCGCGCGCCATTCCGCCTCAACGTATCTACTTTATGTTCCAACAGATGAATACCTTGGCGCTCCATTTCTTTCACGATATCTTCATAGCAAGCTTCATAGTCATTATTTCCCAAAACGGCGTATGTGCCCAAAGGTGTTTTCACAGCACCCAGAGCAGCGATAACAGCAGGTACATACTCGCATCCTTCATGCAAATCGCCACCGATGAGCAAGGCATCGGCATGCAGGTCATTGAGCAAGCGGGTTACGTCTTTCAGTCCTTTCTCTTTCAACAGACTCCGGTAATGCAAATCGGAAACAAATGCCAGGCGGCAACCATCAAAAGCGGCAGGAACATCGCGATGAGAAAACTCATACTCCTTGACGCGCTTCACATTCTTATAGTCCTGTCTCTTATACACATCTCCGAGCCCACGAGACACTGAGCGATCTC
>ENA-UAPL01000857-UAPL01000857.1-human-gut-metagenome-genome-assembly--contig:-NODE-857-length-11716-cov-4.543864_pt1 | contig 11716 bp, 5 predicted proteins | sample MGYA00243480_ERZ654577 | MGnify/ENA primary metagenome ERZ654577 (study PRJEB26926, sample SAMN06164678) | human gut metagenome | biome: ENVO:00009003; feature: ENVO:2100002; material: ENVO:00002003...
ACGAGATCGCTCAGTGTCTCGTGGGCTCGGAGATGTGTATAAGAGACAGAACGAACACCTTACACACGAAACTACAAGACAAGAAATGTCACTACGAAATTTACTCAATATGTCATGTATGCTGGCCGTCATATGCCTCACAATATGCAGCTGCAACGACGACAGGAAATACAAGATCGGAGTGTCGCAATGCTGCGAAGACGACTGGCGGATGAAGATGAATGAGGAAATCCAGCGCGAGATAATGTTTCACGACGATGCCACGGTCGAGATCAGAAGTGCTGACGACAGCAGCGAAAAACAGATAGAAGACATAGAATACTTCAAGGACAATGGCTTCGACATAATCATAGTCTCGCCCAACGAGGCCGCCCGGCTCACACCGGTGATAAAGTCGATATATGAGTCGGGCATCCCGGTCATAATATTCGACCGCAACATCATAGGCTCCAGCTATACGGCAAGGATCGGAGCCGACGACGTAAGCCTCGGCAAGGAAGCGGCCCGCTATGCCCTAAGCAGGATTCCCGACGGAGCAAAAGCCATCGAGATCTACGGGCTGCCGGGATCCACACCGGCCGACGACCGGCATAAGGGGTTCACCGAGGAATTCACCGCAGGAGGAGGAGAAATACTCGCGAGCGTGCCGGCCAACTGGCGCCAGGACGAAGCGGTGACACTGACGGATTCACTTCTCGAGACACACAAGGACGTGGACATCATCTTCGCACACAACGACCGCATGGCCATAGGAGCCTCCGAGTCGGCCGACAGAATGAATATGCGCGACATCAAGATAATAGGCATCGACGCGGCCCCGGAGATCGGCATACGGGCAGTAGCCGACAGCATAATCGACGCCACTTTCCTCTATCCTACGGAGGGGAACAGAATCATACGTACGGCGCTCGCCATACTCAAGGGAGAGCCTTACGAGCGGGAGGTGATAATGCCGGCCTCATCGGCCGTGGATATCAGCAACGCCGATATCCTGCTGCGCCAGAACGAGACACTTAAAGACGAGACCGGGAAGATGACGATACTGAAATCAAAAATCGACGACTACCTCGCCAAATACGCTACCCAGACCAATCTCTTCTACTCCTGCATTGCGATCATAGTCCTGCTGTTCGGCCTTGTGTTCATGATACTGAGAATATACTGGCAGCACAAAAAACACCAGACTGTGCTTATGGAGCAGAACAAGGAACTTGAGATTCAGCGCGACAAGCAGCATGACCTCAACCAGCGTCTGAAAGAAGCCAACGAATCGAAACTCATATTCTTCACCAATGTCTCGCACGACCTCCGCACACCGCTGACACTGATATCCGAGCCGGTGGCGCAACTATCGGAAGCCGACAACCTCAGCGAGCAGCAGAAATCACTCGTGAGAATAGCCGACAAGAACGTAAGGATTCTCAAAAGGCTCATCAACCAGATACTCGACTTCCGGAAATATGAGAACGACCGTCTCGCCCTAAACCTCAGCGAGATCGACCTCGGCAAGGCCATCGAGGACTGGGCTGACTCATTTCACGCACTATCTGTGAAACGAGGTATAAATCTCAGTCTTCAGAAGCCTGAATCATCAGAATCAACCGTGATCGCGGTAGATTCGGAAAAAATGGAGCGGGTGGTGTTCAACCTCATATCAAACGCATTCAAATATTCGCCCGACGGCAGCGACATCACCGTAAGCTACCAATGCACCGAAAAGGAATTCACCATCAGCGTGGCCGACACCGGCCAGGGCATTAGCGAACGTGACCTTGGCAACATCTTCGACCGTTTCTACCAAGTAAATAAGGTGCATCCTAACGGGTCCGGAATCGGACTTTCCCTGTCGAAAGCCTTCGTGGAGATGCATGGAGGAAAAATAAGCGTGGAAAGCACGGTCAACAAGGGGTCGGTATTCACGGTGACAATCCCGGTCTCGCACGTGGCGGAGAAAGCGGAGGAATATGTGGCGGGAATCACCGAAAGCGATGTGAACGCCGAGTTAGGCCTGATTGAGACGGAAACCATGACCGACGAGAACAAACCGCTTCTGCTCGTGATAGACGACAACCGCGACATCAGGACAATGATCACAGAACTGATGAAAAGCGACTACAATGTGGTCACAGCCTCCGACGGCGCTGCCGGAATTGAAAAAGCGGCCGAGTCAGTGCCCGATCTCATCATCTGCGACATAATGATGCCCGTGATGGACGGACTGGAATGTTGCCGCAGACTTAAGTCCGACGTGCGGACATCACACATACCGGTATTGATGCTCACCGCCTGCAGCCTTGACGAGCAACGCATACAGGGCTACGACAGCGGAGCGGACGGCTACCTCTCGAAACCATTCAGCGGAGCCGTGTTGAAATCAAGGTGCGCCTCCCTCATCGCCAACCGCCGCCGCATCAAGGACCTTTGGCAGAAGACCCCCTTGCCTGAGACAACGACAGAGACAAAAGAGGAAGAGCCGGCGCCAGGAGATGAAAAGACAGTGGCGAAACCGGCGATCGACAACGAATTCTACAACAGGTTTCTTGAAATATTCAACGCGGAGATGGGCAATTCCGAACTCAACATCGAGACGCTCGCCTCAAGCCTCGGGTTTGAGCGCACACAGTTCTACCGCAAGATAAAAGCAATCACCGGGATGTCGCCGGTGGAACTGATCCGCACGCTACGCCTCAGGAAAGCGCAGGAACTGGTAAAAGGCACCGGACGCACCATGAGCGAGATCGCATATGAAGTGGGATTCTCAAACCCGGCTTACTTCACCAAATGCTACCGGGAGGCATTCGGAGAAACCCCTACCGAGACAAGAAGCCGGAAGGATACCTGACCTTACCGGCGGCCTGAGTGGCACAAGGGTGTGAAGAATGTTGCAAATACTATAATGAATATTGCAAAGTCAGTTTTATTATAGCATTTGCAATATTCTTTATATATTGGAGTGCAGATATTTCCATAACTTTGCAGCAGAAATTTTACTAAACCGCAATAACATGAAAAAATCTTTATCAAGTGCGATTCTGATGCTTCTGACAGCATTTCTCGCACACGCACAGGACATCATGGTACACGGCACCGTGCTATCCGCCACCGACGGCGAGCCACTGATCGGAGCGACCGTGCTCTGCGAGCGGACAAACGCCGGCACCGCCACCGATCTGGACGGCAAATTCGAACTCAAGGTGCCAGAAGGCTCTAACCTCAAGGTCTCATATGTAGGCTACCAGACACAGACAGCCAAGGCCTTGCCGCAACTCACAATCAATCTAAAAGAAGACAACGCCCTGCTTGACGAGGTAGTGGTGGTGGGCTACTCCACCGAGAAGAAGGCCGACCTCACGGGATCTGTATCGGTGGTCAAGATGAAAGACGTTTCCGACACCCCGACCGGCAACGTGATACAGGCACTCCAGGGACGCGTGGCCGGCATGAACATCACCACCGACGGCACACCCGGCGGTCTTAGCACCGGAACCTCCATACGCGGCGCATCCTCTTTCCGCGGGGAAGCCAACGGACCGCTCTACGTGATCGACGGGGTTATGACCCGAGAGAATCCCGGCACTATACTCAACAGCAACGATGTGGAGTCGATCCAGGTGCTCAAGGACGCTGCCTCCGCATCCATCTATGGCGCACAGGCCGCCAACGGTGTGATCATCATCACCACCAAACGAGCAAAGAAAGGTGAATGCCACGTCACGTTCGACGCCACCCTCACCCTGCAGACATATCAGAGCGGCCTCGACATGCTAAACGCCGACCAGTGGGGAGAAGTGTACTGGGCCGCATACAAAAACACATATAACACAACCCCCTCTTCCGAACTCTACGGCAACGGAGCGACTCCGAAACTGCAGCCCTATCAGAACCTCAACGGAGTGACAGTGACTCCGCAGAACACAGACTGGGAAAAAGAGATACACCGCACAGCCCTGATGCAGACCTACAGCGTGGGTCTCTCCAAGGGTGACGAGAACGGCACATCATCGATGTCGATAAGCTGGCTCGACCATGACGGCATCATCAGGGGCTCGGACTTCCAGAAGGCCAACACCCGCTTCAGTTCGGACTACGGCTTCCTCAACAACCGTCTACGCGCAGGCGGCAATGTGACCATCAACTGGTGGCGTCAGCACAACGCGCCCGGCGGAGCGGAGGAGAACGCGATAAAGATGCACCCGGCACGCACAGTCTACGACGAGGAAGGAAACTACAACGACCAGGTGGCGTATGGTCTCAACGACACTCCCAACATCATGCGCCAGATATCTGAGGAAAGCAACAACAAGCATGAATACTGGCGAGTGTTCGGCAACGCATACCTCTCGATAGAACCGGTGAAGAACCTCATCGTCAAGACCAATTTCGGTGTGAACTACCACAACGGCACCGACAAGAACTTCACCCCGGCCAACCTGCGCGACAAGAGCAACAACCTCTATCAATACAGCAGCAAGACAGTAGACTGGGTCTGGACCAACACCGCCCAATACAACATCGACTTCGGCCGCAACTCACTCATGGCCCTTCTCGGCATAGAATCAAAGCGCAACCATTTCGAGGATATGTGGGGCGAAGGCAAAGGCCTTGAGATCGAGGATATCAACTATCTCTATCTCGGCAACACCACCTACAACCGCAACACAGGCTCCGGAGCCTCGAACTATTCGATGTTCTCCGTATTCGGAAAGATCAACTATTCGTTCGACAACAGATACCTCATCTCCTTCACACTTCGCCGCGACGCATCGTCACGCCTCTCCAACACCCACAACTACGACTGGTTTCCCTCGGTATCGGCAGGCTGGAGAATCTCGGAAGAGAAATTCATGGAAGCATCGCGCACATGGCTTTCCGACCTCAAGATACGCGGCGCGTACGGCATCAACGGCAACGACATCATAGCCAACGACGCTTTCTACGCCAAATACTCGATGGACCTCGACCGCGCCGCATACGCGCTTGGCGGCGGCAACACACTGACACCCGGCGCATTGCGCTCCAGAAGCACCAATCCCGACCTCTCCTGGGAAAAGACCTACCAGACCAACGTAGGTTTCGACGCCGGCTTCCTCAACAACAGGCTCAACCTCTCGTTTGACTATTTCTACAAGCGCACCACCGACATGCTCGTGGAGAAACCCTATATCGCGACAATCGGCGAGGGAGGCTACTGCTGGTACAACGGCGGAGAGATGGTGAACAAGGGTGTGGAGATCACCGCCGAATGGCGCCAGACACTCTCCAACGGCCTCTCATACAACATCGCCCTCAACGTGACTTCGATGAAAAACCGCGTGACAGACCTTATGGACGATATCTACTACACATATGGCGGCGGCAACGGCATTGACAAGAGTGTAGTAGGACAGGCCCTCGGCTCATGGATGGGCTACAAGACCGACGGCATATTCCGCACGCAGGCGGAAGTGGACGCCTACCGCGAGAAATACAAAATCAGCATGGGCAATCCGGCAGTGGGCCGCATACGCTACGTAGACACCAACGGCGACGGCGAGATCTCCGACAAGGACCGCACATGGCTCGGAGTGGATCTTCCGAAAGCCCAGTTTGGCCTGAACCTCGGCGCCAACTGGAAAGGATTCGACCTCAGCCTCTTCTTCAACAGCATCATCCGCGATGCCTGGAACAACTCAAAGTTCTACACAGACTTCTTCCCCCTCTGGACCGGCAACCACGGCACCAAACTTCTCGGCGCCGCCCAGGCCTACAACGACTATCTGAACAGCGGATACTACGCTTCCGACGTGCCCGCACCCTCGATCGACAACTCGAACTCAGAAAACGAAGGATCCGAGTATTTCATAGAAGACGGATCATTCCTCCGCCTGAAGACCCTCTCGCTCGGCTACACACTGCCCGAGAAGGTACGTGAGCGACTCCACCTAAGCAACGCCCGCATCTACTTCCAGGCCCAGAATGTCTTCACAATCACGAAATACAGCGGAGCTGACCCGGAAGGCTTAGGCTATCCCTATGCCCTGCCCCGCCAATACACATTCGGAATCCAGTTCGGTTTCTAACCTAAAAAGCATCAAGTCATGAAAATCAAAAATATAATCTCGACAACAATCCTCGGCATCACACTGAGCGCCTGCAGCAACAGTTTCCTCGAGAATCCCCCTCAGGGACCTCTCTCCGAGGGCAACATGAACGATCCGGAGGCAGTGGATCTCCTCGTCACCGGAGCATACGCCACATTCGGCTGCCGATATGCAGACAGCAACGATCCCCACTGGTTTCCAGTCACCAACTGGAGCTACGGCGAAGTGCGCGCCGACAATGCCTACAAGGGTGGCGGCGGCGAGACCGACGCCTGGGAAATACACGATATGGAGACAGCCAAGATACAGCCCAACAACGGATTTCTCGACGGCAAATGGTTTAACGTCTACTGCGGAATATCTCGGTGCAACTCTGCTATACGCGCCCTCATGAAGATAGACGGCGACGTCAACAAGGACAAAGACCGCGTGATAGCCGAAATCAGAGTGATACGCAGCCACTGGTATTTCGAACTGGTGAGACTCTTCAACCGCATCCCATATATGGACATCGACCTGCCGGAGACCCAATACACCGACATCCGCAACGATGAGTTCACACGCGAGCAGCACCTCCAGCGCATCGCAGAGGAACTTCTCTCCGCAGCCGTCGACCTACCTGAGACACAGGCGGAAATCGGACGCATCAACAAGCGCATCGCCCTCGCCTATGCCGCCAAGGTGAAACTCTATCAGGCATATGAGGAAGACCCGCAGACGAATGCCGTGGTCAATATCAACAAGTCCCTACTTCAGGAAGCGGTGGATCTCATCGACCGGGTGCAGGGCTACGACCTTCTCGCCGACTTCCAGCATCTTGACCTTCTGGAATATGAAAACGGTCCGGAATCGGTATTCGCCATCCAATTCTCGAAAGACGACGGCTCCGGCGGTGTAGGCCGCGTGAACTGGAGCATGCTTCTCAACTCCATGACCGGTCCGGGCTGCCCATGGCAGGGCGACGGATTCTTCCTCCCCTCCCAGGATCTGATCAACGCCTATCAGACCGACGAGAACGGCCTTCCGATGTTTGACTACCAGTCGCGTCCCGACTACGGCAAAGTGGAATTTGATGCTGACGGCAGTTTTCACCTTGGGAATGTGGCCGGAAACGTGGATCCGCGCCTCGACTTTGTAGTAGGACGCCCGACAATACGCTACAAGACCTTCAGCGAACGCCCGTGCGGCCTTTGGGTGCGCAACAGCGACGCTTACGGCTACAACAACACCAAACGCTTCTGGCTCTCGCCCGAATCGCCCGACGCCACCCAGGGCTGGCCATGGGGAGCCTCCGCTCTCAACTGGCAGATAATACGCTATGCCGACCTGCTCCTCTACAAAGCCGAAGCCCTGATCGAGATCGGAGGCGGCGACAATCTTGAAGAGGCGAGAATGCTCATCAACCGCGTCAGGGAGCGCGCACAGAAGAGCGCGTATGTGAAAGACTTCTATGACGAAAGCAAATACGCCGCCAACTATAAGATAAACCTCTACCCCGCTGAAGGCTGGAACCAGGAATATGCGAGAAAGGCCCTCCGCACCGAGATGCGTCTTGAAAAGGCGATGGAGGGGGAACGATTCTTCGACCTCGTGCGCTGGGGTATCGCCAAGGAAACCATGAACGCATACTACGAAGCCGAAAAGGATACCCGCGTATACTATCAGAACGCATCGTTCGATACCGGTGAGGAATATTTCCCGGTGCCGGTGGCCCAGTACAATTTCTCCGGCGGCAAATACATCCAGAATCCGGGCTACCCCGCATTCTGACATAAGTACAGAAACATACAAAACAAGAATCAAGGGAGGGCGTCGGAACTGATTCCGACGCCCTATGTATAAACTGAGACCAATATGAGACACACGCTTCTGCCGACCCTCCTTCTCTGCACAGGCCTGGGTATGGCACAATCCAACGACACAAATCCTCTCTATGAAGAACCACTGCGACCACAATATCATTTCTCGCCCGCCCACCGATGGATAGGCGATCCCTGCGGGCTGGTGCATTTCGACGGCAGATTCCATGCCTACAGCTGGGGAGCGGCCGAATCAGACGACCTCGTGCACTGGGAAGAGATCAACAGCAACGCCATCAGCGGAACTCCGAAAGGAATCGGACAGTTCACGGGCAGTGTTGTTGTAGACCGATGGAACTCCGCAGGCTACGGTGAGAACGCCTTCATAGCCGCGTTCACATCATTCGACGAGGCGAGCAAAAAGCAATCGCAGTCCATAGCCCACAGCCATGACGGGGGCCGGACATTCATGTATTATGACTTGAATCCGGTGATAGACACATGGAGCACTGAATTCCGCGACCCGACCGTGATACGCGACGAGGCACACGGCCGATGGGTAATGGCCGTGGCCAAGGCTCTGGAGAAGAAAGTGGCGTTCTACGGATCGGCCGATCTGAAGCATTGGGAATGGCTCAGCGATTTCGGTCCGGCAGGCGATTCCGAGAAATCATGGGAATGCCCGGATCTGTTCCAACTTCCGGTGGAAGGACATCCCGGCATGAAGAAGTGGGTGCTCGTGGTGTCGGTCAACTGGAGCAAGGAACAATACTTCACAGGCGAATTTGACGGCACTCAGTTCATTCCGGACTGCCGGGACTGCGGACCATTGTACGTAGACAAAGGTCTTGACTACTATGCATCGCGCACATTCCAGGACTACGACGGGACATTGCCCGCAGCATACTCCATAGGGTGGGTGTCCACATGGGATTATGCACAGCATGTGCCCACGACATACGGACAAGGGGTATGGTCGCTTCCGAGAGCGCTGTATCTGCGGGAGACACCCGGCGGACTCAGACTGATACAGAAACCTGCCGAAAAATTGAAATCACTAAGAGGGAAAGAAGGCAGAATCCGGACCAGACTCAAACCGGGCGCGACACGACTTAAAGCACTGTCTGAAATGGGCAACCAATATGAAATACGGGCTTCATTCACCACTGACACGTTCGGATTCAACCTCTGTGCCGGCGACGGCAAGAAACTGACGCTTAGTTACGACACCGACTCCCACACCCTACTGCTCGACCGCACCAACTCTTCGGCTGCGGAAATACCCGCATTCGAACGAATCGCCTTTACCAAGATCGAACCCATCGACGGGACTCTTGAACTTGACATATTCGTAGACAAGTCGGTGGTGGAGATATATGCCAACGGCGGAGAAGCGGTGATGACCGCCCTTGTATTTCCCGATGAAGCAAAAAGCAGTGGCGCCGAAGTATTCTCACTTGGCAGCAACACGACGATGACAGCCTACTACTATCCGATATCCTCGATCTGGAAATAATATGACGACGGCACCCCGACAGATCAGCGCGGGGTGCCGTAATCATAATATATTTTCCCGGATAGTCATCGTCCGGTCTTGCATGCGACAGGCATCATTTCACAGGATGCAACGTGTAGGTCTTGACGACACCGTTGTAGTCGAAACATACCGTAGCATCTCCATTTGACGCTGCAGGCTGACTCACTGATATCTTCACATCAGGATTGTCACAGTATGCCGACACGGCGGGAACCGCATCAGACAAGAGACGATATTCCACGTCATAACGGTCATAGCCGGTATAGCCGTTGATGTCGTTGCTTCGCGTCGGATTTTCGGGAAGATTCAGAGCCACTCCGTTGACAGCGACCGTCACCTTCGGCGACGGTGTATGCTCGAGGGGATTTCCCTTGGTGCTGAATCCAAGGCCATTGAGCACTACCGCCGGACGCCCCGGCATTCCTTCCGCCTTCAGATATATGGCATGTTTGCCGTCGAGATTATCCACTGCATCGGCAACATCGATCGTGAACTTCGCCATTTCTCCCGGTTTGGCACCCGCCACCGTTATCTCTCCTATCTTCGTGCCTTTCCAAGTTTCGTTGGCATAAGGGCCGTCGAGCCATACGCTTATCCTGCACGGACGAGGCGACACGGGAGTGACGAAGAGATTGAACTGGGTACCATTGCCCGGTTTGGTGCCTTCAAAAGCCTTGAGACCTTTCTGCGGCTTGTCGAGACCTCCGAATCCGAAATATTTATAGCCCACGATGTCGCCACCCGACATATTGACCGGCATATTGGCGTCCCAGATATCCCATGTGTCCTGCTGCGCGCCGATGTTGGAAAGGTAGCAGGCATATCCGGCATCGTAGAATTTATAGGGATCGAGACCGTAGATCTGGAAACCCTCGGAAGTCACCTCCGCACCCGAATACACATCGCCGTTTGAAGCCTTCGCAATCCATTTTCCATCAGCCGCATACGGATCATATCCGGTGATGGTCACCACACCACCTTCCGCCACAGGCTTTTCATCAAACTCGATCCGGACCGGCGCCACCATAGCCTGGCGTGCGAAGCCGAAGCCACGCGGCGGACGATGATAGAAGACATACCACTGGCCGTTGATCTCCTGTATGGAACCGTGGGTATTGTGGGCCGCGTTGGTCGCGGTAAGCGCCGTGCCATCCTCGTTGGGGACGATACCGCGCGAGTCGACCAGCACGCCGCCGCTGCGCCAGGGTCCGAGAGGAGAGTCAGCGAAAGCATAGCGCAGTGTGGAGTTCGAACTTCCGATGCCGTAATCCGGACCTGAATGGCCTGAGAATATCATGACATATTTATTGCCGATCTTACGGATCGAGGAAGCCTCGAAGAAATTGAACTCGCCGGGATTCTGTCCTTTGTAGAGAGCGGGGTATTCTGTGCCCTCAGGGTCGCGCACCTCGCCATAACGGTGGCTCGCCGGCATGAAATAAGGGATTACCTCTGTGCCGGGACGCACTGAATACATAGTATTCTGGTCAAGTTGGGCGGCGCTTGAATGCTGGAATCCCCAGAAACCGTAGGCGCGGAATCCCTTCTTGTAGTCAGGATCTTTCCTGCTCGTGATCTCTTCAATGAAAATCGAAGGGTCAAAACCGAGAATGCTTCCGTCGACCACAGCCGAGCCATCCTCGTTGAGATTTATTGGAGTGAAGGGGCCGTCTGGACGGTCGCCCTTGCAGACCATGGCCTCGCGGCGCGGCCCACGGCTATGAGGATACAGATAGTAGGTCTTCTTTCCCTTTCTGTCCTTAACTTCGACGAGGTCGGGAGCATACATGACATCCCATCTGCCATCTTTCTGATAAGTGAATATCGGGCCTTCATCACGCCAGTCGGTGAGGTCTTCCACCGGAGCCGACCACATGCGGATATCCGGTCCGCAATAACTGTCGACCCTGAGGTCGTGCGAACCTATGATGTATGCACGGTACTTTCCGGGATTGTCGGGGTCCTCAAACACACGGGGCTCCCCGTCGGGAAGGTGTTCCCAAAGCGGCAGATACGGATTACCGACTCCTTCCACTGAATTTGCGCCAGATGCTGCGGGGGCGGCCAGACCTAATGTGACTGCCGCAGCAAAACCTGCCAATCCGCGCAAGGCAAGAAATTTCTTCATAGTTTGGATTTGTTTGTTAGTATAGCATTATCGAAGTGCAAATATACTAAAAAAAATCCATATCAGAGACTACTGATACCCACAATATATCTCACCAGTGAAAAAAAGCGCATAAAAGCCCGCATCGCTCCTTCCTCAACACGCGAAAATCGCTCGCCCAAAACCGCCCCGG
>ENA-UAPL01000861-UAPL01000861.1-human-gut-metagenome-genome-assembly--contig:-NODE-861-length-11672-cov-4.024705_pt1 | contig 11672 bp, 5 predicted proteins | sample MGYA00243480_ERZ654577 | MGnify/ENA primary metagenome ERZ654577 (study PRJEB26926, sample SAMN06164678) | human gut metagenome | biome: ENVO:00009003; feature: ENVO:2100002; material: ENVO:00002003...
CGCGTAAGATCGTCGGCAGCGTCAGATGTGTATAAGAGACAGTTGTAGAAGAGTATGGCCTCGGGGTCTGCCTCATGGGCGTATTCGAAAGCCTTGGCTATGAACTCATCGCCGCAGAGGTTGTAGAGTCTGCTCTCACGGTAGGGGTTCGGCGTGCGGCCTCTCCATCCGGGGCCTGCGTCAGACATGGCTTCATTGACCACGTCCCAGCAATACACCACATCCTTGTAGCGTCCCACCACGGTGTGTATGTGGTCGCGCAGACGATTGTAGAACACCTCTTTGCTCACGGGATTGCCTTTCTTGTCGGTAAACATCCAGTCGGCGAACTGTGAGTGCCATACGAGAGTGTGGCCGCGGAGCTTGATGCCGTTGGAGCGGCAGAAATTGGCAATGCTGTCGGCGAGTCCCCAGTTCCATACCCCTTCGGCAGGATGAAGCTCGCCCGGCTTCATCGCATTCTCGGCCGTGATGCTGTTGAAATGTTTCTTCACCAAGTCGGCCTGCGCCGCGTCGGAGATGTTGCGTTTGTTGACTGCGACTCCTACTGTGAAATAGCCGTCGTAGGCGTCTTTCAGACTTGCGGGGCCGTGGTCGGCCGGAGGTCCGAACTGAGCCGATGCCGTGCCTGTGATGGCTACGGATATCATCGCTGTAAGAAAACTTCTTTTCATGATAATTATGAGTTTGGTTTGAATTATTTGTAGCTCCAGTCTCCGCGAGGTGGCGGAAACCGGAGTTTTTATCAAGTCATGGCAGTTCCGTGTCGGTCAGCAGGCTTTTAAAACTCGCTGGCAAAGTGGAACCGGATTTTCGGGAAATCGCTCTGCGCCATCTGGAGCACGTAGTTGCTGTCGGCCATGAAGACGTCGCGGTCGTCCTTGTCTTTGGCCATGAACTGGTATTTGCGCTTCTTGAAGGCTTCGAGCGCCTCCTGGTCGTCGCTCTCTATCCAGCACGCCTTGTAGAGGCTGATGGGTTCCCAGCGGCACTGCGCTCCGTATTCGTGAAGCAGACGGTACTGGATCACCTCAAACTGCAGTTGGCCTACGGTGCCGATTATCTTGCGTCCGTTGAACTGGTTGGTAAACATCTGGGCCACACCCTCGTCCATAAGTTGACGGATCCCTTTGTCGAGTTGCTTCGCCTTCATGGGGTCGGCGTTCTCGATATATTTGAACATCTCCGGAGAGAAGGAGGGGAGACCCTTGAAGTGGAGTTGCTCGCCAGAGGTCAGTGTGTCGCCTATCTTGAAGTTGCCCGTGTCGGGTATGCCGACGATGTCGCCGGGATAAGCCTCGTCGACTATGTTTTTCTTCTGGGCCATGAATGCGGTAGGGGCGGCGAACTTCAGGAGTTTGTTTAGGCGCATGTGCTTGTAGTTGACGTTGCGCTCGAACTTGCCGCTGCATATCTTCACGAATGCGATGCAGCTGCGGTGGTTTGGGTCCATGTTGGCGTGGATTTTGAAGACGAAACCGGAGAACCCTTCTTCCTGAGGTTTCACCTCGCGCTCCACCGCCTCGATCGGCAGGGGAGCGGGGGCTATCTCGCAGAAGCAGTCGAGAAGTTCCTTCACTCCGAAGGTGTTGAGTGCGGAGCCGAAGAATACGGGCGCCACTTCTCCGCGCAGGTATGCCTCTTTGTCGAAGTCGGGATAGACACCCTCAATCAGTTCGAGGTCGTCGCGCAGTTTAGAAGCGTCGGCTTCTCCTACGAGCCGGTCCACCTCCGGCGAGTCCACATTCTCTATCTCCACACGCTCGCTGATGGTCTGCTTCGACGGGGTGAAGAGGTCGAGGCCGCGCTCGTAGATGTTGTAGACACCTTTGAATTTCTCGCCCATGTTGATAGGCCAGGAGAGTGGACGCACGGAGATCTTCAGTTCCTGTTCGAGTTCGTCGAGGATGTCGAAGGGGTCGCGCCCCTCGCGGTCGAGTTTGTTGACGAAGATTATCACCGGGGTCTTGCGCATACGGCATACTTCCATGAGGCGGCGAGTCTGTGTCTCCACGCCTTTGGCCACGTCTACCACGATGATGACCGAGTCCACGGCCGTGAGCGTGCGGAATGTGTCTTCCGCGAAGTCCTGGTGGCCGGGGGTGTCGAGGATGTTGATCTTGTAGTCCTTATAGTTGAAACCCATCACCGACGTTGCCACCGAGATGCCGCGTTGCTTCTCGATCTCCATCCAGTCGGATGTGGCGGTCTTCTTTATCTTGTTGCTCTTGACGGCACCGGCCACGTGGATGGCGCCACCGAAAAGCAGAAGTTTCTCGGTGAGGGTGGTCTTACCGGCGTCGGGGTGAGAGATGATGGCGAAAGTGCGTCGCCGGGCTATTTCTTTGTTCAGTTCTTCTGACATGGTGCTTATTCGAGATCGAGTTCGTTGTTATAGTCTTTCTTGTAGTAGGCGGCGAGTGTGCCGAGGAAATGCGACACTTCCGAGGCTGCGTCAAGTGTTTCCTTTGAGATCTCCTTGCCCTGCATGCGCAGCAGCAGTATGCCGTAGAGGAAGTCAAACAGAGTCTCAATCTCCCCCTTTTTGTTTTCTCCGGCTTTGGAGCGGAGGTCGACTATCAGAGGGAGTATCTTGTAGTATTCGGCTGCGTATGCGGCATATTTACGGTCTTTCACCAGCCGGGCGCTGAGGTCGTCGAGCGCGATTATGACGTTTTTGTTGAGCTGGAGGTGTCCTTTCTCCGTCACCCCTTCGCGGCGCATCATGTCGATCAGCGACTCGTACCATTCGGTCATCTCGTGTCGCTGCTGCTCGGAAAGGCCTTCGTGACGTTCCACTATGTTCTCGCGTATACGGTCGAGATCAAGGCCGAAGGCTCGTATCAGATCCTCGATCTGCCACATGTAGAGCAGATACTCGGCTATGTTTTCTTTCTTTTTCTGCGATGCTGTAATCATGTCGTTTCCCAATTTTACGCAAAATTACAAAAATTGTATTGATTTTGCAAAAATAATTGGTTGCCGGAAGCTTCATCCCGCCGGAATCATGAATGGGGCTTAATCTTTCAGGCGCATGAAGATGGGCATTACGAAGATGTAGGCCAGGATCGAGAATAGAAGTCCGCCCATACCTCCGGCGGCGAGGCTGAACCAGAAGTCGCCGTCGCCTTTCTGGTCGAAGAGAAAGGGCACGAGTCCGAGGGCAGTGGAGAGAACGGTGAGGAATACGGGGACCGCCTTTATCCGGAATGCCTCCACATAGACGGCCACTTTGTCGGTGTGATGGCCGGCGTGATGCCCGGCGGCCCTGCGCTTGCCGAGCAGCGACAGGTATTCATACATTTGGTATATGCCGGCGTTGACCACAATGCCTGACAGGAGCACCATCGACGCGAAACCGCCGTTGCCGAATGCAATTCCGGAGATGCGGAAGGAGAGGAACGTGCCGATGAGCGACACGGGAATCAGGCTGACGATCACCAGCGGCAGGGTGAGCGACTCGAAAAGTATGGCGCAGATGAAGTAGATGATCACGGCCACAAGCAGGAGAAGCCAATATTGCATGCCGGAGTCCTCGTGCCACCCGTAAGTGGAGTTCAAACACCGGTAGCCTACGGGAAACCGGGCATTGTATTCGTCGGTCACCTCCTGAATCAGCCGGTTGGAATAGTTCCAGGAACCCAGCACGTTGAATGCCACCCTCAGCACGTATTCCTGATTCTTCCTGGGGATGCTGTTCTTTGCCTGCCTGCGCGCTATCTCCATATAGTTTGAGAGTCGGGCCGGACTCCCGTCCACGTCGATGTAGGAGTTGCCGAGTTGCCACAGGTCGAAACTGTCGACGCGCCGCGAATGCAGCTGTATTTCCGAATCGATCAGTCGGTCGCGGTATCGTCCGAGTTCCCGCACTGCGAGGAGTTCGCTGAGCGAGGCATGCGCGGCCGGAATGGAGAAGCGGTCGAGGGCTATTCGCTCCTTGTCGTAGACCATGTAGAGTTCGTCTTCCTGGTTCTCGTGTCCCGGAGTCTCTATCACGATGTCCTGCACGCGCGGATTGCTCCCGAGGTCAGCGCTCATCTCCTCCGCGAAGCGATACAGCCGCTCATAGTTGTAGCCCGCTATCTCGATGCGGTGCGAACGGTAGGCGAGGTTGAGCGAGTTGCTGAAACCGCGCTCGCTCACCCCGTATGTGCTCCAGTCGGCGCCACCAAGCGAGATCAGAAGACCTATCGCCTTGTTTTCCAGCATGTATGGAAATCCGCCGTAGCGGTGCTTCTCCTTGAATTCTACCTCGATCTCTCCTCCCCACCAACCGACGTTGGTCTCGAATTTCTCTATTTCCGAAAACTGCGACAGAAACCGCTCTATATGGAGCATCTTGTCGTTGAGTTCGTGCATGCTTCCCCCTACGGGCATCTTGCCCCGGATGTGGAGTCGCGGTTCCCGCTCCTGCGGACGGCTGTCTGTGCCCGCTGTGATATGCTCGGCGAAAAGACGCATCGTGCCGCCGAGGTAAGTCGACAGCGGATCTTTCAGTTTTCTGACGAAGAAGTCGCTTCCGAGGGTGGAGTTGTAGGCCTTCTCATACCAGGTAGGTTCCCTGCGTTCTTCTGCGGGAATACGGAGGTTGTCCTCATCGCCGAGTTTGTCGGGGAGCGCGTGAAACGGTATTCCGAAAAGGAGAATCAATATCACCACGTAAATCCACCTGTGCTTCTGTGTGAAGGCGATATATGCGCCGTAGGCTTTGGAAATGCGTGAAGATCCGGAGATGGCGGATTTCTCCGACGCGGCGTATTCCCGCTTTCGGTCAAGTCGGTCGGACAGTGCAGGCACAAAGAGCAGAGCCACTATCAGCGACACTGCGAGATTGATGATGATGATCCATGAGAAATCGTAGAGGTCTTTCTGTATGTGTTCGGGCAGAAAGAAGATGATCACGAGCGAGCCGATGGTGGTGAGCAGCGAGGCGAGAATGGCGAAGAAGGCCCTGCGGTCGCGGTGGAGTATGTAGTGGTCTACCATCACAATGGATGAGTCTATGATCAGGCCCAGCGACACGGTGATGCCGGCAAGCGCGAAAGAGTGCAGGCGTATGTCGGCGATCCAATACACAAGCACCGCTATGAGTATGTTGGCGGCGAGTGTGGTGGCTATGAGGAAGAGGTATTTCCATTTCCGCCTTATCACCCATATGAATGCAAGGAGAATCAGCAGCGACATCAGACTTCGGCGCACGAGGGTGTTGAGTTCGGATTCCTTTTTCTCCGCGCCGTTGTAGGTGAGGGAGAGAAAGACCCCTTTCTTAAGGTTTTTCTGGAGTTGGGCGATTCGCTCGCGCAACTGATGTGAGAGTCTGATGGCCGGAGCGTCGGAGTCGACATAAATGTTGAGATAAATCGTGCTCAGGCCGTTCAGTCGGTAGTAGCTTCCCGGCAGACGGTCTTTGTATTGATAAGTGGCGAGGTCGCCCATGTAGATCATCGAGCCTTCCACATTCTTTATGGCCATGCGCTCCAGAGGCTTGTCAAACTGGTCGACCGAAAGATATAGAGCCTTGCGCTCGGGCGAGTCGGCGGCATCCACGGTCACTTCACCGATTATTTCGGCGCGGCCCATGAATCCCCTGACGGCCTCCTCTATGTCGGCCACGGTGATGCCGTAGGTGCGCAGCGACATCGGGTCGTAGCTCACCTCCACATATTTTCCGGTGCCGCCCGTTATGTCCACGCGTCTCACGCCGTCCATCGTCTTGAGCACCGGCTCCAGCTGGTTGCCCACATATTCCTTCAGCCTGTCGTTGCTCATCGAGGAATTCAGCTGATATGTCAGCAGGAGCGATTCCTTTTCGTCCTTTCCCGCATCCGGCGTCACTTCGCCGCCGCTGACCGACGGATATGACACACCTTCGGGAAATTTCTTGTAGATCTGCTTTATCGCCGACGATATCTCGAACTTGGTGGCCGACACGTTGGCCTGCGGTTTCAGTTCGATCTCCACCCGGCCCCCGCCGAAATTAGAGACCGACTGCACGCTCTGCACCCCTTTGACGGCCGAGACCACACCCTCGATGCGCGATGTGACGTTCTGCTCCACCACCTTCGGCGACGTCCCTTCCCAAGAGAACGAGACAGTGAGCGTCTTCCCCTGTCGCGGGCGCGGATCCGGCTCCACGTCGAGCAGCGGAATGACTGCAATCCCGGCCACCATGCATATGACCATGACCATCAGCAGTGAGAACGGGGATATGCGGTCGAGCCGCGACAGGAAATCCTTATTGTCTCTTTTCATAGATCTTGTAGTAGATAAGAGGTACGATGAAGAGGCTCACCGCCGTGCCGGCAGTCATGCCCACCACCAGGGTCAGCGACAGCGGATACTGCAGGGCGGACCCCATGTCGCCCTTCGACAGAAACGGCAGCAGGGCGAGCACAGTGGTGAGCGAGGTCATGAGGATCGGGCGCAGACGCTTGTGTCCGGCTTCGTTGACAGCATCGGCGAGCGGCATGCCGCCCCGGCGCAGGCGGTTGATTGTGTCTATCTTCAAGATGGAGTCGTTGATGATTATGCCGGCCATCACCACAAGGCCTGTCATCGACATGAGGTTGAGGGTCTCGCCCGTGAGCCATAACACCAGGAAGACCGCGCAGACATCAATGACCATCTCGAAGAGGATGATCATTGGCTGCACCAGACTCTCGAACTGTGCCGCCAGTATGAAATAGAGCAGTGAGAGCGCCACTGCAAGCACTATGGCAAGCTCACCCACGAGTCTGCGGCTTTTGAAATACTCTCCTTCAAACGAAGCCGTATATTCGGGATGACGGTCGGTGAAACCGTCGGTATATTCCATGACTTTCCTTACCTCGCCGCTCCCGGCATTCACTTCCATGGGGTAGTATTCGCCGGTTCCGGCGGCCGACAGCCGTTTGTAGTCTTCGCGGCGCGAGGGCCTCAGCAGCAGCGACAGCGGGATTTCGGTACCTTCCGAATTGCGTACGCTCGACGCGAGGATACGGTCGTTTTCACTGTCGCGCGTGCCCACTATGACCGGGATGCTGTTGGCGCCGTCGCTTATCTCATACACCTTGTTGCGGTGTACCGTCTCGCGCAGATGGGAATAGAGCCGTGGAAAGTCCACTTTATAGAGCGCCATCTTCTCCGGGTCGGCGAGATACTGCATGTTTTCCTCAGTGGCCACGGGGTGTATGTAGATTTCGGGAAACGCCGCGCGCAGCGAGTCGGCAAACTCACGGCTCGCCGCCACGTCCGGGCGTGCGCCGTCGGCCGTCTGAAGCAGTATCTCCAGATCGCTGCCTCCGGTCTGGAGCATCTGTTCGTAAAGATTGCCCGACGACTCGAAGCTTATGCCGGCGTTCGGCCATGCCTGAGCCACTGCTTTTTCCAGATGATTCTTCACGCTTGTCATGCTCTCCGCGTCGCGGCATTTGATATATATGGCCGATTCGGATGTGGTCATGTCTTTGGTGTGGGGGAGCAGAAACTGCTGCACTCCGGTCATCACTGTGGAATGCTCCACGGCGATGTCGGTCTCGGCAAGAGAGGCGAGCAGACTTCGGGTGCGGCGGTCGTTTTCCTCCGCCGATATTCCGGCGTTCCAGTCGATGCTGACGAGTGTGTCGTCGGGAGCGATGTAAGGCATCCTCTCCTTGTCGAGCAGATAAAACATCAGCGCCGACACCGGAACGCAAAGCAAAGAAAGCAGGAGGTATAGCCTCGAATGCCTGAATACATTGGCGTGGATTCGGTCATAGAGCGCCATCAGCCGTGAATGGTACGTCGGATTGGCGCTATTGGTCCAATTAGTCTTATTGGTCTTATAAATAAGAAAATAATAGACGGGAATCACGAGCACCGATACCGTGAGCGAGGAGAAGAGCGCCAGGGCCACGGCCATGGCCTGGTCGAAGAAGAGCGCGCCGGCGGTGCCGCTGAGGAATATCAGCGGGATGAAGACGGAGCAGGTGGTGAGCACGCTGCTGAGCATCGGTGTGAAAACTTCGCCAGTGCCTATAGAGATCGCATCAGCGAGCGATGCGGCTGAGGCCTGGCGCTGCCGTATATTGTCGATGACGATGATGGAATTGTCTACCATCATGCCCACTCCAAGTATCAGGCCCGAGAGTGAGATCACGTTGATCGAGATGTGCAGGAGATGGAAGAAGAGAAGGGTGACGAGCAGCGACACCGGGATGGTGAGTATGATGAGCACCGTCGGCCTCCAGTCGCGCATGAATACAAACAGGATCAGGCATGCGAGCACCGCGCCGAGAAGCAGGTTGCTCTCGAGATTGCTGATCGAATAGGTGAGCAGCTGTGTCTGGTCGCGGGTGAGCCGGAAGTCGATGTCGGGGTAGTTTTTTGCGAGGTCTTCCGCCAGAGTCTTCATCTCGCGGCGCAGGTCTTCCATCTGCGCGTCGTTTTGCTTCACCACGGCCATAGTGACCGCGTTGCGCCCGTCGGCGCGGACCATGCCGGCTCGTTCGGCCGTTTTCTCCGTTATGGTGCAGATATTGCCGAGAGTCACTATCCGTCCCTCATGGTTGATGTGGATGCCTGCTATGTCTTCCTTTGTGAGTATCTGGGAGTCGAAGTGAATGTTGTAGCGGTAGATGCCGTCTGCAATGCTCAGCGCGCCGAGCGTGATATTATTGTCGGCGATAGCCTTTTCTATGTCGGCCGCAGTGAGTCCGAGCGCGTTCATCCTCGAGGGGTCGGGCATGCATTCTATCACTGTGCCCGTGGTGCCGCTGATGTCTACCATCGCCGTCTGAGGCAATTGTTCGATGCGTTTGCCTACCACGTCGCGGGCAAACCGTCCGAGTTCGGCGAAGCGCAGGCCGGCGTCGGCGCCGGGCTTCTCATCCTTGAGCGAAATGTCGAGGTAGAACGCCGGAATGTCCATCGCGCTCGCCTTCATCACCTTCGGGCGGTCGGCATCCTTCGGGAGGAAACGCATGGCGCGGTCCACCTTCTCGTTGACTTCAATGAATATAATGTCCATGTCGCTGCCCGGCTCAAACGTAAGGCGGATGGTGCCGGCGTCCATTCGGCTTTCCGAACGCATCTCCTTTAGGCCTGCCACCTGCAGCAGCTGCTGGCGCAGCGGGCGAGTGTAGCTTGCTTCGGCCTCGCTGACCGAGGCGCCCGGACATACAGCCTGCACTGTCACCTGTGGCACATCGATGTCGGGCATCAGCGACACCGGAATGTGCCGCATCGCAAGCAGCGACAACACTATGATGGCGATCAGCACCATGCTGACAGCAATAGGGCGGTGGATGAGTTTTTTTATCATTTGACGATGACGATGAAGATGATTATGCATTATGCATTGTGCATTGTGCATTTACCTAAGTTTGACCTCAGTTCCGTCGGCAAGGTTGAGATTGCCGGAGGTGATGACGATGTCGCCCTCGGCGATGGTGGTCTCCTTGCGCTTGCAGCCGGTGATGGCGAAGGAGTTGATGTTGGAGTGGGCCACGTCCACGTATGTCCATACGGCCTTTCCGTCGCGGTAGCGGAAGATCACATGATAGCCGTCGCGCTCCACCACCGCGTCTTTGGGCACCACATACATGTCGCCCACATTCTCCTCGACCGTGATCCTCACATTCATGCCGTCGATCAGCCGGGCGTCTTTCCCGTTCATACGCGCCGTCACTTTCACCAAGCCTTTCTCGTCAACCTGGGGATTTATGCCGGTCACTACGCCGCTGTATTCCCTGGTCTCGTCGGTAAAGGGCGACACTTTGACTTCACGCCCTTTCCCTACACTTCCCAGCTCGGCCTCCAGCACCTTGAACTCCACGTCGAATGCCGAGTCGTCGATCAGTGTGCACACCTTGTCGCTCTTCTCATGCGACTTTGCCTCAAGGTTGGCTATGCGCCCGGCGAATGGAGCCTTCAGGTCGCACTCCGCGAGATTGCGTCTCGCCTCTTCGAGTTGAAACTTCGCGCTGTAGTATCCCGAGGTCACTTCCGCTCGTTTCATGACGTCGGCCGGCACGTCCTTCATGTCGGCGTCGTAGCCGAGGCCGATGAGTTTGTCGGTCAGGTCCACCTTCGCCTGGTAGAGGTCATGCTCCGCCTTATCCACCTCCTGCCTTCTCCGCTCCTTGTCGAGAGTGGCTATCATCTGGCCTTTCGCCACGCGCTGCCCCTCTTTCACATTGAGTTGAAGTGTGATTCCGTCGGCCGGGAAGCGCAGGTCGCTTTTCTCGCGGGCCGCGAGGCGTCCGTTGCATACCACCTGCTTCTGAAACGGGGAGACCCGCAGGCTCATCGTGTCTACATATGTCTCGGTCATCTGCATGGCCTCCGGGGTCGCCGGCTTCCCGTCCTGTTCCTTTCCGCTCTTCGCGCATCCGGCGAGTATCGGCAGCAATGCCGCGGCGGCGTATATAATCTTTTTCATTGTAGTTCGGTTATTTAGAAGAGTTCACGAGCGACTCGAAGTCAGCCTCGATGTCGCGGTTGTTCATCCAGTCGTAGAGTGTGGATTTGCGCAGTGTGTAGTATGTGTTCCAGTAAGACTGGAGCAGGCGAACGTATTGCGCCCTCGCGTTTTCCGATTCCTGCCATGCCGTGTTGAGTTCGGTGACGGTGACCGATCCGGCCTCAAACCGGCGTTTCGTGATGTCGTATCGTTCGTTGGCTATGTCCTGGGCCCGGAGCGCGTTCTTGCACTGCACGGCCTGGGTGTTGAAACTCTGCACGTCGGTGGCCAGATCCTGCAGATACGTTTCGTGGGCCTGCTGTAGGCGCGCCTTGTTGGCCTCGAGGTCTGCCTCGGCCATCTTCACCCGTCCGCGTCCCATTCCCCAGTCGAATATCGGGAGGGAGAATGTAAGCCCGACTATCTCGTTGTCGCGCATCCCGCGGTAGGCTTCGCCCAGCGACTCGCCGCTCTTGTCAAAGCCGAGCTGGCCGTAGAGCTGCATCTGCAGTCCGCGGCTCGCCTTGGCCTGTGCCACTCCCTGTTCGGATTCAAGCAGGCTCACTTTCTGCTGCAGCGTGTGGGAGGAATTGGAGAGCGCGCGTTCGATCACTTCACTCTCGTTCATGACCACGTCGGTGATGGTATATGGCGGCAGGAGTGTGACGTCGGTTTCGGCGGGTATGCGCAGGTAGGAGAGCAGGCGGAATAGCGAGTTGCGGAGCGTCAGTTTGTTGTCGGCCGTCTCCACTTCGGCGTTCAGCACCGAAAGTTCAAGCTGCAGCAACTCGCTTTTGGTGATGGTGCCTATCTCGAAGCGCTTTTTCGATGTCTCGAGCAGCGAGCGGCGGTCGGCGAGGTTGTTTTCAGCCTGCCGCAGGTCTGACTGAGCCGACAGCACATTGAAGAAAAGGTTTACCACGTCGATGCCCACTCCCTCCATTGCTTCCAGATAACTGCGTTTGGCCATGTCGTATTTCAGCGGCTCTGTCTTCTTCATCCATTTCAGACGGTTGAATGCAAAAAGCGGCTGGCTGTAGCTCAGGCGTATCGGGCGGCTGTTGTAAAGCCGGTTGTCATAACTGAACTGGTCGAGGCGGTGGAGGTAAGACTGCACGGAGAGGGTGCCTCCGAGCGGCGCGATGTTCTGGTTGATGGAGAGATTCAGTGAGTTGGAAAGAGTGTTGTTCTCCACGTAATAGAGGCTGTCTCTTATACACATCTCCGAGCCCACGAGACACTGAGCGATCTC
>ENA-UAPL01000884-UAPL01000884.1-human-gut-metagenome-genome-assembly--contig:-NODE-884-length-11466-cov-4.304005_pt1 | contig 11466 bp, 5 predicted proteins | sample MGYA00243480_ERZ654577 | MGnify/ENA primary metagenome ERZ654577 (study PRJEB26926, sample SAMN06164678) | human gut metagenome | biome: ENVO:00009003; feature: ENVO:2100002; material: ENVO:00002003...
AGCTCAAGAACGATCCCTGGGAGAACATCGAGACAAAATATGCAATCGGCAGCCGCCACACTGCGAAAGTACGCAACTTCACCAACTTCGGTGTGTTTGTAGAAATCGAAGAGGGCGTAGACGGCCTCATCCACATCTCCGACCTCAGCTGGACCAAGAAGGTGAAACACCCCAGCGAGTTCACTTCCGTAGGAAGCGAGATCGAGGTTCAGGTGCTCGAGATCGACAAGGACAACCGTCGTCTCAGCCTCGGCCACAAGCAGCTCGAAAACAACCCCTGGGAAGAATTCGAAGGCCGCTTCACTGTAGGCTCCATCCACGAAGGCACAGTGTCTGAAGTAATGGACAAGGGCGCAGTCATCACTCTCGAAGGTGGCGTGGAAGGCTTCGCAACTCCGAAGCACCTCGTGAAGGAAGACGGAAGCCAGGCTCAGCTCGGCGAGAAGATGAACTTCAAGGTGATCGAGTTCAACAAGGACAGCAAGCGCATCATCCTCAGCCACAGCCGCATCGCTGAAGACGCCAACCGCGCCGCACAGCGTGCCGAACGCAACGCCAACCGCGCGGAGCGTGCAGAGCGCAACTCACGCCGCCAGGAAGAGGAACGCGTGGAAGTTCCGCAGATCGAGAAGACCACTCTCGGCGACCTCGGCGCACTCCAGGCTCTCAAAGAGCAACTCGCCAAGTCTGAAAACAAATAATACACGTCGTAAAAAATCGACCACATACAACCTGCTGAGGGGAGGAATCCGCATAGATTCCTCCCCTCATTTTATGCTCCGTATCATAAAATTTAAGCGTAGCCGGGGTCGCCGGCTTGGAGTGTTTTTCCGTATAATCGCGAAATGCCGCAAAGAATCGCCTCTCCAAGAAATATCACTAACTCTCTGACGCATTCTCAACAAAAGTCCCCCATCGGGATATTTTCCTGCCTTCACCTTTAACATATCAGATTTTTTATGTAAATTTGCATTGTAGACCATATCTACCTGCCAACTGATAAAACCAACCGATAAATATGATGAACAGACCACATGTGCTTAAATTCACATTGCTTTCTGTCTTGCCGTGCATCGCATGCATGGGTGTCGGCTCTATACATGCCGGCCGGCCGGAAGCATGGGAAGATCCGGGCATAATTTCCGAAAACAAACTGGACTATCACGCCACTCTCAATCAAACATACGGATGCCTCACCATGAGACTCGACGGCATGTGGCGATTCAAATGGTCGAAAGATCCTGAAAGCCGCCCTGAAGACTTTTTCAAAAACGACTATCCTACCGCAGACTGGGACACGGTCGAGGTGCCGTGCGCATGGCAGCTGCAGGGCTTCGGCACTCCCATCTACACCAACTTCACACCCCCCTTTGCGAAGAATCCGCCGATGGTGACCGACACCCCTCAGGATCAGGGCTGGTTTTCTTACGGACACCGCAATCCAGTGGGAAGCTACGTAAAGGAATTCAGCCTCTCCGATCCCGGCGAAAGCAGATTCATCCTGGAGTTCGGAGGCGTCAAATCAGCCTTCTACGTATGGCTTAACGGCAAATATGTGGGATACAGCGAAAATTCGATGTCGCCTTCTGAGTTTGACGTGAGCGCCTTCGTCAGAGAGGGAACCAACAGACTGGCTGTGGAGGTCTACAGATGGAGCGACGGGAGTTATCTTGAGGAGCAGGACATGTGGCGCATGAGCGGCATATTCCGCCCCGTACTCCTCCACCGGCGTCAGGCCGCGCACATAAGCGACTACCGTATAAATCCTCAGCTTGACGACAGTCTGCGGAAAGGCACTCTCACCGTCGACGCGAAAATAGAAGGCGTCGATGCCGCGGCTGAGAGCACACGGATATATGCGGAAGCCACCTTCCAGGGCAAGACCATGCGTCTGCCGGCCACATTCAATATCGACAGCCCGCTGCTGTGGTCGGCCGAGACGCCGAATCTCTATGACGTGACCATACAGCTGAAAGACGATGGCCGCACCGTAGAGGAATTCTCCAGCCGCACAGGTTTCAGGAAAATAGAGACAAGAGGCGACATATTCTACTTCAACAACAAGCCCATAAAACTGAAGGGTGTGAACCGCCACGAGCATCACCCTCGCTATGGCAGGACCCTCGACGAGGCTACTATGCGCCGCGACATCGAACTGATGAAGCAAGCCAATATCAACATGGTGCGTACCAGCCATTATCCCAACGACCCGAAGTTTTATGATCTTTGCGATGAATACGGGCTTTATGTGATGGACGAGGCAAACCAGGAGAGCCACGGTTTAGGCATAGGCAACCGCGTCATCGGCGACAATCCGGCATGGCGCTCCGCCCACACCGACAGGGCCCGTTCGCTCGTGGCCCGCGACAAGAACCATCCTTGCGTCATCATCTGGTCGCTGGGAAATGAGGGAGGAAGCGGAAGCAACTTGCGCGCCATGCGTGAGGAGGTGCTTTCGATCGACACCACGCGCCTTATATATTGCGACTCTGACAGGGAAATGTCGGATATATACGACGACGGATACCTATCGCCGGAGTCGTTGAGGGAACTTGGAAAGAAAATCACCGACCGCCCCGTCTTCATGCGCGAATATGCCCACGCCATGGGCAATTCGCTCGGCAATTTCAAAGAGTTCTGGGATGTCATCTACGATGATCCTTCACTCACCGGAGGTGCCATATGGGATTTTGTAGACCAGGGTATCGCCAAGAAAAAAGACACAGCCGGAACACCCGGAGGAGTGTCTCTTTCATGGCGACTTGAGAAAGACGACGATGAGTTCTGGGCTTACGGGGGAGACTTCGGCGACTATCCCAACGACGGTGCTTTTTGCATAAATGGACTCGTAGGTCCCGACCGAACTCCGCATCCGCACTACCATGAGGTGCGCAAAGTGTATCAGAACATCGAGTTCAGACTGAATCCTGACCTGACCGTGACCGCGGTGAACCACTACGATTTCACCCCGCTGACCGCCTTCGACATAACCACCGAAAAGAGTGCCGACGGCAGATGGCTCACAGCATATGCCAGACTGAAAGAAGACTGTCTGTGGGCTGAAAAAGGATTCGCGGTGGCGTGGGAGCAGTTCTCCCTTCCCGCCTCTTCTGAAGAGGAGCCCGGGGAGCGGATTGTGAATGATGCGGACATAGTCATCAATAGATCGACTGCCAGTATAGACCATTGGATAGCCGGTGGCCGCGACCTGCTTGAGCGCCCGCTGAGACTGCATCTGTGGAAACCGGCCAACGACAACCAGCGCAGAAACGGATACGACCGGAGAGCCTCGGACTGGAGAGATGCTGTGGACCGCGCATCTGTCAGCTACTTGGGAAAGAACGGCAATACCGAACTCTTCAGGCTTTCCCTTCTCGAAGGCAAGGCTGTCTGCGACCTCGAGTATGAGATAACCGACAGGAACACACTGAGAGTGAAAGCCCATTACAAGCCTATGGCAAAAGACATCCCGCTTCTGCCGAAGTTCGGGTTCAGCTGCGGCCTTGCCGGCGCCGACACCGTCAGCTGGTATGGCAAAGGCCCGTTTGAATGCTATCCTGACCGCCAGACCGCCGCCCTCACGGGAGACTATTCGCTTCCGATCGAAGAGTTCATGACAGATTACGTGGTGCCGCAAGACTACAGTTGCCGCACCGGTGTGAGCCGGTTGAATACCGGCGGACTGCTGTTCTCCGCCATTTCCGGACCGTTCAGCATCCGGGCCTGGAACCACGGGGAAGAAGAACTTGAGACTAAGAGACACCCCTTCGAAATCACCCGCAACCAATGGGTGACTGTCAACATCGACAGCGACATACACGGAGTCGGCGGCAACGACTCATGGGGAGCCCGGACCCTTGACAAATACACTATCGACGTAAACCGAGAGCACATCCTCGAATTCGAGATATCCACCGCCCAACCCGATGGAATTCACTCTGAGACAAACCTCAGATAACTTATAAACTTCAAGTTGAGCCTGCGATACTTGAATAAAACACATAACACAATGAAACTAACAACGACAATCATCAGCCTCCTTCTCCCGCTTCTGCTGTGGGGCGGAGAGACTTTCAGAAATCCGGTGATCAACGCCGACGTGCCTGACATCAGCGTCTGCAAGGTAGCCGACAACTATTACATGATCAGCACCACCATGCACCTCATGCCGGGCGGTCCGATCATGAAATCAAAAGATATGGTCAACTGGGAGACTATCGGATACGTCTTCGACCGCATTGACGACGGCGACCGCTATGACCTCATCGACAGCCAGACTGTCTACGGACAAGGACAGTGGGCATCAAGCATACGATACCACATGGGCAAGTTCTGGGTATGGTTCACAGCCAACGGCGCCCCAGGAAAAGGATTCGTTTTCTCGGCCACAGACCCGGCCGGGCCGTGGAAACTTGAGGCGCGTCCGCCCCATATGCACGACGCGTCGCTCTTCTTCGACGAAGATGGCAGGCGCTATCTCTTCACCGGCAGCGGCAGCTGCACCGTGGTGGAGCTCGACGAGAATTTCGAGCCGAAGAAAGGCGGCCTCAACAAAAAGGTGGTCGACGGAGCTTCCGACCCCGATGAGAAAGGCGCCCTTCTCGAAGGCAGCAGTGTCTTCAAGCACAATGGCAAATACTACATCTGCATGATTTCGATGAAATGGGGTGCCGAAGGACGCGTCCGCCGCGAGGTATGCTACCGTTCAGATAAAATCGACGGCCCCTATGAGAAGAAAATCATCCTCGAGACTCCGTTTGAGTCCTACGGCGGTGTCGGACAGGGTTGTCTCGTTGGCGACGACCAGAGCGACCTCAACTGGTGGGCTCTCATCTTCCAGGACCGTGGCGGCATCGGCCGTGTGCCCTGCACTCTGCCGGTGACCTGGGTCGACGGCTGGCCCATGGTAGGCGAATACACCGGTGAGATCAACGAGGCCATCGCCGAATGCCCCGCCGACAATCCGACACAGAACCCCCTTCTCGACCGACGAAACTACCGCACCCCCTCCGACCTCAGCAAAAAGCATCCCGACGTAAAGGGCATTATCGGCAGCGACGAGTTCGACCTGCAGCCCATCGACGCCAATGGCAACTACCATGCACGCAACGGCATGAAACTCTATTGGCAATGGAACCACAATCCGATCGACGAGGCGTGGAGCCTTACGGAACGCCCCGGCTACATGCGCCTCAAGACGGCCCGCGTGGTAGACAATCTTCAGGTGGCGCCAAACACTCTGACACAGCGCATGTCCGCCCCCGAGTGCTCGGGTGAAGTGAAGATCGACGTGGCCGGAATGAAAGACGGCGACATCTGCGGACTTGCGGCATACAACGGCGACAGCGGCGTACTCCGCATTCTGAAGAAAAAAGGGAAATACTATCTTCAGCTCACCGAGGAGAAATCCAAATTCAAGCAACCCCGTGACATTGATAGTGTAGACGTAGATGTCATAGAGGAAGCACCTCTGAAATTCAACAAGAAAAACGGACACAACATCTACCTCCGCATCACCGGTGATTTCAACCCAGGCCGCGACATGGCGTCGTTTGCATGGAGCCTCGACGGCAGCAAATGGCACAACATCGGACATGAACTGCCGATGAGATTCGACTACATGCGCCACTTCATGGGCACCAAATTCGCCCTCTTCAACTATGCCACCAAGCAGACCGGCGGCCACGTGGATTTCGACTGGTTCCACTTCAAGCAACTTTAAAAGAACAGGAAGGAACCCCACACACAAACTAAACTCCTAAACTTCTCATGAAAAAACAACTATTTTTAATGTCGCTGACGCTGTCGGCCCTGACAATGGCCGGCGCGCCCGTAAAGGCGCCGGCGGGTGGAAAACCCATCAGCGACCATCTCATCGGCATCTTCTTCGAAGACATCAGCAGTTCGGCCGACGGCGGCCTCAGCGCGGAACTCATACAGAACGGATCGTTCGAGTTCAGCCCCATGGAACGCGACGGCTGGGGACCGGGCACGGCCTGGAAAATGACGCGTCCCGGCCACTCGCTGGGCAATATGGTCATCAGGCAGCAGAATCCCATCCATCCCAACAATCCCACATACATGAGGCTCGAAGCCGAGCGCACGCGTGAGTTCAAGGATTTCAGCGGCTGGCGCGGCTTCGGTCTGCAGAACGACGGTTTCGACGGCATCACCCTCAAGGGTGACGAAGGATATGACTTCTCCGTCTTCATGCGCAACGAAGGCAACCGCCCGATGCAGGTGCGCGTGGCACTCGTGGAGCCGAAGGGCTGGGGCAAGGATCCCGAACTTCTCGCCGACACGGTCATCTCCGCCTCCTCTTCCGATTGGAAGAAATATGAATGCCGGCTCACTCCCTCTAAGAGCTGCGGCAACGCCTCGCTCATGATTCTTCTTCTCGACAAGGGAGCGCTGGATATTGACATGGTCTCGCTCAAACCGGCCGACACCTTCAACGGCCACGGCCTGCGCAAGGACCTGGTGGAATCTCTCGCCGCGCTCAATCCTAAGTTCATGCGTTTCCCCGGCGGATGTATCGTGCACGGCGGTGGCGACGGATTCTGGAACACCTACCGCTGGAAAGAGACCGTAGGTCCGAAAGAGACCCGCCGGCAGCAGAAAAACTGCTGGGGCTACCACCAGTCGTTCGACCTCGGCTATCATGAGTATTTCCAGCTTTGCGAGGATCTCGGCATGGAGCCGCTTCCCATTCTTCCCTCGGGTGTAAACTGCCAGGGTTCCAACGGAGGCTGGGGTCTCTGGCCCGACCAGGCTCAGGATGCCTGCTCCATGGAAGAGATGGAGATGTGGACTCAGGAAGCCCTCGACCTCATCGAATGGGCCAACGGCGACGTCAATACGAAATGGGGCAAGGTGCGTGCCGACGCCGGACATCCCGAACCCTTCAACCTGAAATACCTCGGCATCGGCAACGAGGAGAAGATCTCGCCGGAATTCAGCGAGCGCTTCAAGTATATGTACGACCGCATCACCGCCGCACACCCCGAGATACTGATCGTGGGCACAGCCGGACCCGGCTCGCATCCCGGCAACCCTGACTTCGAAAACGGCTGGGCGCTCGCGCGCGAGACCGGCCTGCCGATCCTCGACGAGCACTACTACGAACCGCGCGAATATTTCATGAAGTCGCGCCAGTACGACAGTTATCCGCGCGACGGCAAGACAAAGGTGTATCTCGGCGAATACGCCTCGAAAGACAAGAAACTCATCGACGCCCTCGCCGAAGGCCTCTACCTGCTTCACGTGGAGCGCAACGGCGACATAGTGGACATGACATCCTACGCTCCCCTCTTCGCGCGGAAGGGTGCTGTCAACTGGAACCCCGACCTCATCTATTTCGACAACGAGAAAGTGTTCCCGACATGCAGCTACTACATCCAGCAGATATTCGGCAACTCCGCCGGCGACTACTATTACGGCGACTGCGTGGAGATAGACTCGCCCGACAAGACGGAAGGCGACGGTTATCTGCAGGAGCAGTCGACAGTGCTCGACAGCAAGAACCGCCGTCTCTACGTCAAGGTCTGCAACGCTTCGGGCAATGAGAAGACCGCCAGCGTCGACATCTCACGTTTCAAACCGAAGAAGATGGCTAAAAAGACAGTGCTCAGCGGCAATCCGGAGGATGAAAACAATTTCGACGCTCAACCCATCGCTCCCAAGGTGGAAAGTTTGAAGGCACAGCGCAAGTTCGACCTCGCACTTCCACCCTACTCCTTCACGATGCTTGAGTACGAACTCTGACCGCCGGCACAACGGCATACCATCAACCATTGACTCCCGCCGACATATCCCGACCGATATGACGGCGGGAGTCTGCTTGATAAAAGGCACCGGAATTCACAAAAAACGCGGGTCTGCGGGAATCAAATCTGACAGAAGTTGCAAGTTTGAAATATAATCACTATTTTTGCAGTAAAAAATAAGAGCATTATGATAAGAAGACTCAAATACGCCGCCATCATCACGGCTCTGTCGGCTACGGCACTCACTTCGTGCGGCGACAAAAAGACTGAGAACATGGACACATCATCAGTACAAACACCTATCGAGAACATCATGTCGCGCGCAAGCGTACGACAGTTTACCGACCGCGCCATACCGCGCGACACCCTCGAGACCATCGTAAAGGCCGGTATGGCAGCGCCTACCGCCATGAACAAGCAGCCATGGGAATTCGTGGTTGTCACCGACCGCGCCGTGCTCGACAGCATCGAGGCCGTGCACCCCTATTCCAACCTCAAGACCGCCACAGCCGCCATCATAGTCTGCGGCAACATGGAGAAAGCCATCGAGGGCGACGGACAGAGCTACTGGATTCAGGACTGCTCCGCAGCCACGGAGAATGTGCTTCTTGCCGCCCATGCTCTCGGGCTCGGAGCCGTCTGGTGTGGCGTCTACCCAATGCAGGAAAGAGTGGCGCCCCTCAAGGAAGTGCTCGGACTCCCCTCTTACGTGATTCCTCTCAACGTAATCACCATGGGCTACCCTGCGGCAGCACCGCAGCCCAAAGACAAATGGAATCCGGAGAGTGTGCATTTCGACAAGTGGTGATCCCGGGTATCTGAACCATGAGAATAGTGATACAACGGGCCGGGCGCGCATCCGTAAAGGTCGCGCCCGACTTCTTTCAGGAGATTGGCCACGGCCTTATGATACTTGTCGGCATCGAGACCGGCGACACCGATGAAGACGTGGATTATCTCGTGCGCAAGACGGCGGCACTCCGTATCTTCGACGATGAAGCCGGAGTCATGAACCGCTCCGTGACCGACATCGGGGGTGAGATTCTGGCAATAAGCCAGTTCACACTTCTTGCCTCCACACGCAAAGGCAACCGACCGAGTTATATCCGCTCAGCCTCGGGCGACGAGGCTCTCGGACTCTACGAAAAATATTGCGAAGCCCTCTCCAAGCATACAGGAATCGCAGTGAAACGCGGAGTATTCGGAGCGCACATGATGGTGGAACTGGTCAACGACGGCCCCGTCACCATCATCATCGACTCCCGCAACCGGGATATCTGACATTCCCGACACTCAAGACCCATGACCGTCCGGAATACCCCGGGCGGAATTAATAAAACCTAACTGATATTTTTTTAATTTTATCTAACATGACATCAAAACTAACCAAGCTTGCTTTCGCATTGCTGTGTCTGCTCTTCTCCGGAGCCGCCAATGCGCAAAGCTTCAGTCATGAACCGGCTTTCGCACAGTGGAGCTTCTCTGACGAGACTGACTACGAGGCCGTAGTAGTGAATCCTGAAGCAGGCATCTCAGTGGCATCCGTCAACATCGGAGACGCCCAGCTCACCGGACATGGCACCGGCAACAACGACTGCCTCGATGCCGACGGCAACAAAGTCACCTTCATCAAGATCAAACCGAAAAACGGCGCTGAAGACGCTGTGGAATGGTATGTGAAACCCACCCAGGGCGTCACATTCACCCCGACCCGCATCAGCATGTACATCCAGCGCTTCGGCACCGACGCGCAGAATGGAGTGACCGTCTCCGCCTGCGCCGGGGAGGGAGAGCCGACCGTGCTCGGCAACTACACAGCCCCGCGCAACAATAAGAGCCAGGCAGACGACAAATACGGAACTTCGGACAACTACACCAACTTCGTCGACATCCTCCTTTCGGCCGACCAGCAGGCAGCCCTTGCCTCGGGCGAGGGGCTGCACGTCTACACCACAATCGGTGTCGGCAACGCCAAGGAAGGCGGATTCAGCGATGTGCGCATCGAGGGTTTCCTCGACGGCTCCCTCCCCACTGTGAAAGTGGAGAATGAGGCAGGCCGCGCTTTCTGGTCATTCAGCGATGAGCTCACCTATGCCGACCCGACAAGTACAGAACCTGAGGATTATTTCAGCATCGCATCCTTCAATCTCGGCAACGCCACTGTCACCGGCGCCGCTACAGGCAACGAATACGCCGTAGACAGCGAAGGCAACAAGTTCAAGTTTGTCAAGATCAGACCCGCCAACGGCCCGAGCGACATCGTCGAATGGTTTGTGAAGCCCTCGCAGGGTCTCGCGTTCACTCCGACCCGCATCGAGATGGACATCCAGCGCTTCGGCACTGACGCGCAGAGCGGCGTCATCGTATCGGCGGCAGCCGGTGATGCCGAAGCCCTGACTCTCGGCACATACACAGCGCCTCGCAACAACAAATCGAAAGACGAGGACAAATACGGATCATCGGAAGATTACTGCGGCCATGTGGTCATAGAGCTCACGCCCGAACAGCAGGCGGCCCTGACCTCTGATTCCGGCCTCCACCTCTACTCCACCATCGGCGTCGGCAACACCAAGGAAGGCGGCTTCGCGAATATCAGCATCACGGGTCTCTTCAACGGAGAACTGATGAAAGTCACCAAATACACCCTCTCGCTGGCTGCCAATCCGGCAGAAGCCGGCAGCGTGGCCGCACGCCCGTCGGCAGCCGAGTTCGAGGCTGGATCGAAAGTGGCGATATCCACATCGCGCAACTTCGGCTACCGCTTCCTGAACTGGACCGATGCCGCCGGCAATGTGGCAGCCACAACTCCCGAATTTGAATGCACCATGGACGCGGACTATGCGTTTACCGCCAACTATGAAGTGATCCCCACCTATTCGCTCGACGTGAATGTGGACGGAGGCGCCAACACCTATATGGTTCAGCTCTCTCCCGCTCCCCATGTGGCCGGCGACCTCAACATGTATGAGGAAGGCACTTCAGTGACCCTGACTGCTTCGAGCAATCCCATACTCAAGTTTACCAACTGGAGCGACGGCCAGTCTTCCGGCGAGATCACCCTCGTGATGGACGCCGACAAGGAAATCACCGCCCACTACTCGGCTGAAGACTTCGTGGTGGGATGGGACTTCTACCGCAAGGGCGCCAACGGCCGCCTCGCCGACTTCTACTCAGACGACAACGACGCCACATCGCTCAATCTCCGCAACGCCGACGGCGAGATCCAGGGTTGGCTCGACAAGAGCCAGGAGGCAGCCGCCGGTTATGAAGGACGTCCCGCAGCCGTCAACTGGCGCACATCGGGTCTGGGCGACTACTATTGGGAGACCAAGGTCAACGCCGCCGCCTTCACCGACATGAAGCTGATCACCGCGATGCTCTACAACTACAATGCCTACACAGTGCAGAACGTGGAGATATCCTTCGACGGCGAGACCTGGACCAAGGTGGGCGAGATCAAGATGGACGGAGCCAAGAACTGGACCGATGCCGAGATCGCATTCCCTGCGGAGGCCAACAACCGGCCCGAACTCTACATACGCTGGATAGCTGACAAGGCATCCGCTGTAGACGGCACCACCTCTTCGAACGACGGCACTTCCCTGGGCGCCTCATTCCTTCTCGGCAAGCAGCAGCTCGTAGACGACGGCACGGCTCCCGTGCTCGTATCCTACGTGCCTGAGGAAGGCTCTGACCTGTC
>ENA-UAPL01000891-UAPL01000891.1-human-gut-metagenome-genome-assembly--contig:-NODE-891-length-11371-cov-5.397844_pt1 | contig 11371 bp, 8 predicted proteins | sample MGYA00243480_ERZ654577 | MGnify/ENA primary metagenome ERZ654577 (study PRJEB26926, sample SAMN06164678) | human gut metagenome | biome: ENVO:00009003; feature: ENVO:2100002; material: ENVO:00002003...
AGGACAGCAAGGTGGCCGGTTATGCCCACGAGCAGGGCAAGGCCTGCATCATCGTCGTCAACAAGTGGGACGCCGTGGAGGGCAAGGAGACCAACACCATGGAACTGCAGCGCCGGGGCTATGCCGAGTGCTTCAGCTTCATGGGCTACGCTCCCATCATCTTCATCTCGGCCCAGACCGGCTACAACGTCAACAAGCTGATGCAGCTCATCCGCGACGTGGACAGCCAGAACGGTGCCCGCGTGCCCACCGGTGTGCTGAATGAGATGCTGGCCCGTGCCACCGCTCGGATGCAGCCGCCCAGCGACAAGGGCCGCCGCCTGAAGATCTTCTACCTGACCCAGGCTTCCACCCGGCCGCCGACGTTCGTGGCCTTCGTCAACGCAAAGCACCTGTTCCACTTCAGTTATCAGCGGTATATCATCAACCAGATCCGCGAGAACTTTGGTCTGGAGCACACCCCCATCCGCCTTGTCGTGCGTGAGCGCGGCTCCGGCGAGGTGGGCGCGAAGGACGTATAAGGAAGGGAGACTGGTTCGATGACCGCATTTCTCATTGTGCTGGCGGTCGCTGCCGAAGCCTATCTGCTGGGCAGCGTGGACACCGGCATCCTCGTCAGCAAGTATCTGTACCATGACGACGTCCGCACCCACGGCTCGGGCGCTGCCGGTATGACCAACATGCTGCGCACCTTCGGCAAGAAGGCCGCTGCCCTCACGGCGGTGGGCGATGTGCTCAAGGGCGTCGTGGCCGTCTGCCTTGGCCGGTGGCTGTTTGGCCATCTGCCCGCCGATGCTGCCGTCTCGCCCTATCTGGGCGTCTACCTCGCCGCCATCCTCGCCGTGGTGGGCCACTCCAAGCCCATCTACTTCGGCTTCAAGGGCGGCAAGGGCGTGCTGGTGGCTGCCGGTGCCATTCTGGCAGTCCAGCCGGTGCTGCTGCCGGTGCTGGCACTCATCTTCCTCGTCTGCCTGGTCCCCACCGGCATGGTGTCGCTGGGCAGCATCACCATGGCTGCAGCCTACCCGGTGCTGACGCTGGTGTACAGCCTCATGCGCGGCCTGCCGACCCGGGATGTGGTGGTCTGCACGGTCGGCGCTGCCATCATGGGCGGCATGGTCATCTGGATGCACCGTTCCAACATCCAGCGCATCCGGGACGGCAAGGAGTACCGTTTCGGCCAGAAGCACAAGAGCAACTAAGCATAAAAAATGCCCCGCAGGCAGCTCTCGACGAGCGTCCTGCGGGGCATTTTACGTTGTCAGGCTCATTTCGGGTCTGCTTCCAGCAGCGTGTCGGTGTTGTCCTCGTACTTGGGGTCTTCGATGGCGACTTCAAGCTCCGTGTCGGTGTCGTCATGATGCAGGTGCTTGCGCAGCCGGGAGGCGAATTCCTCTGACGGGATGCCGCTCTGGCTGGGGGAAAGGTCGGGCGCGGGGTGGCCGTCGGGCAGATGAGCGCCGAAGGCCGGCACGAAGAAGAACCTCCGCACGATGAAGATGAGGGCGATGGCGCTCACGCTCAGCAGGTTCTCCATGGCGGACTCGTGACCCACCACCATATGGCGGGCGATGGCGTAGAGCAGCACTTCAAGGCTGGAACCGGGGCTGTGCTTGGCCAGCATCTTGATGAACTCGATGCCGATGACGATGTCCAGCGCCCGCTGTAAGAAGATGCTCACCTCGACGTCGTTGCCGTCGAACAGCAGGCCGGGCATCCACTGCAGCAGCGGCACCATCGACAGCAGCAGGCCGATGAGGACGAGGCCGGACAACAGGATCTCGAGCAGGGTGGCTGCGCTGATGATCTTGTTGCGCAATTCGGCGCGGCTGTGGCTTTCAACACGGGAATTGGACATGGGCAGGGACCTCTCTTTCAAATTTGACCGGAAATCTTTTACAACAGTTCGATTCTATTGTAACAAAAGCGAAAAACGAAGTCAATTTCTCCGGCTAAGAAAGCTAGTCAGCATGAAAAACTGGAATCGAAGACAGACAAAAGGGGCCGTCCGCACTTGGAATGGAGTGCAGACGGCCTCTCTTTGTGCTGAAAAGGCGGCTTAGGCCTCAGCGATGGCTTCAATCTCGCAGAGCACGCCCTTGGGCAGGTCTTTCACGGCCACGCAGCTGCGGGCGGGCTTGGAGATGAAATACCTGGCGTACACCTCGTTGAAAGCGGCAAAGTCGGCGATGTCGGCCAGGAAGCAGGTGGTCTTGACCACCTTGTCGAAGCCCACGCCGGCAGCTTCGAGGATAGCGCCCACATTGCGGCAGCTCTGGTCAGCCTGTGCGGCGATGCCCTCGGCGACTGCGCCGGTGGCGGGGTCTACCGGGATCTGGCCGGAGGTGAAGACGAGACCGCCCACGGTGTAGCCCTGAGAGTAGGGGCCGATGGCGCCGGGAGCTTTTTCGGTGCTGATGATGTTCATATCGATTACCTCACATATCATAAATAGGGGAGTCTCCCGCCAAAAGGGGAGCCGATGAAAAAAGTCTACCACCAACTGTCCCCGCCGTCAACGGCCAGCAGGGAACGGTCCCGGAATTTCCGGAAAAAGGGAATGTAAAATTATTTGGAAAAATCTGCGCAAATCATCTTGACAAGAAATAAACTTTTATGATAAAAATAGAGCATGAAAGTAACATTTTTGCAGAAAAACGCAGGCGCAGCGCAGGCAGGAAAGCCAGCTTTGCGCAGGCGCGTTTCTTTTTTGCAGAAAAAGCGAATTTCTGAACCCTCGGAAGGGGCAGAAAGGATAAGATATGTCGATTTTGGTAGATGATTCAAATAAAACAGCCTGCCGTGCAGCGGAGGCTGGACTGCAGCAGAAAAACTGTGCTGCGCTGGTGCGCCCGGCGGGTACGGGCAAGGGCTGCATCGTGTGGGAGCTGCTGGACGCCCACCCCGAGATGCGCGTGCTCTGGGTGGTGTCCTGTGCTGCCCGTCTGGAGCTGCGCCGCGCCCTGACAAAGCGGCTGGGCCGGACGCTGGGCGGCCGGGTGCGGCTGATGAGCTGCGAGCAGCTGGCCGTGCAGAATGCACTGGGCTGGGTGGCGCTGGCTGAGTTCCGGCCCGGCCTGCTGGTGCTGGACGGCTGGAGGGAGATGAGCGCAAAGGACTGGACCGACTGTGTCCAGCCCCTGTTCCGCCTCTGCCCGGGGGCAAAGCTGCTGGCTCTGGGGGAGCCGGACGCCCCGGGCGACAGCTGCCGCGCTGCCGAAGAGATGCTGGCCGACGCCATCGTGGAGCCGCTGGCGCTGGGCGGGGCGATGGCCGAGGGCCTGCTGCCCATACCGGCCTCCTATACGGCTCTGCTCTGGCCGCTGGAAGATGCGATGGCCCGCCTCCGTGCTGAGGTGAAGAACCTCCATCTGCCGGGCTGCCCTGACCCTAACGCCGAGAAATATCAGGCTCTGAGCCTCGCCGTAGAGAAGCTTCCGCCGGTGGAACAGCTGCTGGCGCAGTGGCTCCCGGATGCTGCCGGGCGCTGCCTCGTCCTCTGCGAGGATGATGCAGCGGCGGCGCAGACCGCAGAGCAGGCCGAGAAGCTGTTTGGTGCAGGAACACATATTTATAAGGATGCAGAAGGCTTTGCGGTCGATGAAACGGCCACCCTCCGGCTGCTGGTCTGTGCCAACAGCCCGGCGGTGCAGGCTCCTCTGGCCGGGATCTCGGGCGTGGTGCTGGTGTGCCGCAGCGCTGGACCGGCCGCATACCGGCAGATGCTGGCACGCGCCCTTGCAGCCTGCGGCAGTGTGCCGGTGGCAGAGCTGAGCGCGGCCTTTGAGGCGCTGACCTGTGTGCAGCAGCTGCGGAAGGAGTGCAGCGCGGCGGGGGCAGAAGCCTTCCCGCTGGAAGAGCCTCTCTCTGCCTGCCGCCGGGCTTACCGGCAGCTCCGCCGCGCGCTGGACTCCGACTGGGAGCGCTATTATGCCGCCGCAAAGCAGATGACGGCAGAGGGAAAGACGCTGGACGTGCCTCGCTCCTACCGCTTTGGGGGCGTGGCCGTGGGCCGCTGGCTGGAAAACCAGCGCCTTGTCCGGGCCGGAAAGAAAAAGGGACGCCTCACCGCCGAGCAGGCCGCCCGGCTGGACAAGATCGGCATGAACTGGAAAAAGCGGCTCGAGCTGGCGTGGGAGAACGGCTGTGCATCGGCCCGGCGGTACCGCGGCAGCCACAGTGACCTGCTGGTGCCGGTCCATTATAAGGACAAGGACGGCTTTGCGCTGGGCGAGTGGATCGTCTACAACCGCCAGCGCTATCTGAGCGGGAACCTGCCGTCAGACCGCGTCGAACGCCTCGAGGCACTGGGCATGGTGTGGGACACCGGCAGCATCCTCTGGGAGAAGAGCTATGCCGCCGCCGTCCAGTATTATCTGGAAAATCACACGCTGGAAATTCCCGTCAAGTATGTCACGCCGGACGGCATGGCGCTGGGCGTCTGGCTGGGCAGTCAGCGTGCCGCTTATAAAGAAGGTGTGCTGACCGACGCCCAGATCGAAAAGCTGGAAGCGCTGGGAGTGGACTGGACGAACCGGAACGACCGCAAGTGGCAGACCGCCTACGAGGCCGCCGTGAAGTACCACGCCGCCCACGGGAACCTCGACGTCCCCACCGAGTACACCGACGAAGACGGCATCCTGCTGGGCAAGTGGGTGTCCCGCCAGCGGTACGCATGGCAGAACCCCGAGCGCAGCAGCGCCCGGGTGACGCCGGAGCGGAAAGCTCTGCTGGACGAGCTGGGCATGAACTGGGAAAAGACCGACTCGTGGCAGCACCGCTACGAGCTGGCCGTGGAATATAAAAAGGAGCACGGCAGTCTGGCCGTTCCGGCCCAGTACCGGACGGAGGACGGCATCTGGCTGGGCAGCTGGCTGTCCCGTCAGAAGCAGATGCTGCGGGAGGGCAAAAAGCTCTCCGCCGAGCGCCGCGCGGCCCTGAAAGAGCTGTTCAAGGGCGAAAAAGGCCGACGCCTCAGCGCTCCGGTGCCGCCCGCGTGCAGCGTGCGGGAGCAGAACTGGCTGGACAACTACCAGAGCGCCAGGCTCTACGCCGAGAAGAAGGGCAGCCTCCTCGTGCCTGCCGGATACGTGGACGAGAACGGCTTCCGTCTGGGCGTCTGGATCTCGAACCTCCGGGCTGCCCGCAAGGCCCGGCCCGGCTCGTTCCAGGTGACGCCGGAGCATATCGCTCTGCTGGATGCCATCGGGATGCAGTGGGACGCCCGGGAGGCCAAGTGGGCCGGGGCGTTCCGCCGCGCCGAAGAGTACTGCGCCGCCCACGGCAATCTGCTGGTGCCGGTGAACTATAAGACCGAAGACGGCTTCTGCCTTGGCGACTGGGTCCGCCGGATGCGCGAAAACTACGCCTGTGCCGAGAAAAGGCTGACGGCGGAGCGCATCGCAAAGCTCGAAGCGCTGGGCATGGTCTGGACCGTGCCGCAGGAGGGCTGAGATATTGCATTTTAGGGCGGAGTGTGATATACTTCACCTCGTCTGAATAGAAAACAGCAGGTGCCTGCCGCCGGGGCTTCGTCCCCGGCCGGGAGGGTAAAAGGGAAGCGGGTGCGAGTCCCGCGCGATCTCGTCACTGTGATAAGGAAGTCCGCTGCCTTGGCGCTCAGCGCCGGTCACTGGAGGCTTTGCCTCTGGGAAGGCGGCAGCGGGCGGTGAGCTTTCAGTCAGGAAACCTGCCCGCTGTTGGTACAGGAGCGTCCGGCTCCGGATCACGAGGAATTGGTCGTACCAAAAAGCCCGAAAGTTCAAAGGGTCTTTTTGCTGTGCCTTCCGCGCGGTAAAAAGGCTCTTTTTTCGTTTGAGCTGGCCCCCGTTTCGTACCCTTTCTATCGGAAACGTACATTCCACACAACAGAAAGGACTCAAACAATGCGTAAGGCAACCAACAAGAACTGGCAGCGCGTCACCGCCGCTGCCGCCGCACTGGCCCTGTGTGCCGGTGTGCTCACCGGCTGCGGTGCATCTTCTTCCACTGCCGCCAGCAGCACCGCCGCAAGCTCTGCCGCCGCCAGCGAAGTGAGCAGCGAGGAGACCGATGAAATGGCAGCAAAGAATGTGGCAGACCTCATCGACGCCATCTATGTGCAGGAGCGCAACGAGAACACCGACGCTCAGTGTGAGGCCGCCAAGGCCGCATGGGACGCTCTGACCGACGCTCAGAAGGAGCTGGTCGAGGGTGAAGAGGCTGACCCCGATTACTTTGGCCGCGACACCGGCGACGCCTCTAAGGACGACGCCCGCAATCAGGACAACATCGGCGACAACGAGATCCTGGTCGTCAGCTTCGGCACCTCCTTCAACAACAGCCGCGCAGCGGACATCAAGGGCATCGAGGACGCCATCCAGGCCGCATATCCCGACTGGTCTGTCCGCCGCGCCTTCACCGCACAGATCATCATCAACCATGTCCAGGCCCGTGACGGCGAGAAGATCGACAACATGGAGCAGGCTCTGGAGCGCGCTGTTGCCAACGGCGTGAAGAATCTGGTCGTCCAGCCCACCCACCTGATGCACGGCGCTGAGTACGACGAGATGATGGAGATGGTGGACAGCTACCGCGATAAGTTCGAGTCCGTCGCCATCGCCGAGCCTCTGCTGGGCGAGGTGGGCAGCGATGCCACCGTCATCAACGCCGACAAGGAAGCTGTCGCCAAGGCCATCACCGCCGAGGCCGTCAAGACCGCCGGTTTCGACAGTCTGGACGCCGCTGCTGAGGACGGCACCGCTTTTGTCTTCATGGGCCACGGCACCTCTCACACCGCAAAGGTGAGCTACAGCCAGATGCAGTCTCAGATGAACGCTCTGGGCTACAAGAACGTCTTCATCGGAACCGTCGAGGGTGAGCCGGAGGAGACTGCCTGCGAGAACGTCATCGAGGCTGTCAAGGCCGCCGGTTACACCAAGGTCGTCCTGCGTCCCCTGATGGTCGTTGCAGGCGACCACGCCAACAACGATATGGCGGGCGACGACGAGGATTCCTGGAAGAGCCAGTTCGAGGCCTCCGGCGAATTCGATTCTGTCGATTGCCAGATCGCCGGTCTGGGCGAGGTCGCTGACATCCAGCAGCTCTACGTCGCACACACCAAGGCCGCTGTCGATTCCCTGAACGGCTGAGCTAGGAAGCCGTTTTCGTAATCATTGCACACCGCCCGGGCGGTCTTTTTGCTCGCATACTGCGTTGCTTTCCCTTGCAATCCGCCCAGGATTGCTGCGGAAAATCGCCTTGTCTGCGGGCAAAAATCCTCGCCGTTTGGTGCACCCTGCTTGCGAAAGCAGCTTCTGACTCTATGATTGCCCGGAAAGGAGTGCCTTTTCGGGCAATTTCTTTTTCCGTCTGCTTTGAATTCGGGCCATTGCGTGTTATAATCTTTTCTGTAAAATAGATACTTCGAGGTATATCATCATGAAACTGAACCATAAATTCGCTCTTCTGCTGGCCGGTGCTGTGCTGGCTGGTTCGCTCACCGGCTGCGGCGCATCCGGCACCCCGGCCAGCTCTGCCGCTTCCTCCGAGGCTGCGGCCTCCTCTGCCGTAAGCGAGGCTGCTTCTGCCTCCGCTGAGTCGGCTCTGCCCGACGGCGTCTACACCGCCGACTTTGACACCGACAGCTCCATGTTCCATGCCAACGAGGCCAATGACGGCAAGGGAACGCTGACTGTGAAGGACGGTCAGATGACCTTCCACGTCAGCCTCGCCTCCAAGAAGATCGTCAACCTCTACGTCGGCATGGCCGCTGACGCCGAGGCCCACGAGGGGGACTGGCTCCAGCCCACCACCGACACCGTCACCTACTCCGACGGCCTGTCCGATGAGGTCTACGGCTTCGACATCCCGGTGGAGGCTCTGGATGAGGACTTCCAGCTGGCCATCCTCGGCACCAAGGGCAAGTGGTACGACCATACCGTCCGTGTCGCCAACGCCCAGCCTGCTGCGGCGGAAGCACCTGCCGACGGCACCTACACCTGTGACGTGACCCTCGAGGGCGGCTCCGGCCGTGCCACCGTGGACAGCCCTGCTGCCCTGACCGTGGCCGACGGCAAGATGACCGCCACCATCGTCTGGTCCAGCCCCAACTACGACTATATGCTGGTGGACGGCGAGAAGTATCTGCCCACCAACACCGAGGGCAACTCTACCTTCGAGATCCCCGTCGCGGCTCTCGACACCCCGCTGGATGTGGTGGGCGATACCGTCGCCATGAGCACCCCGCATGAGATCGAGTATACGCTGACCTTCGCCTCTGCATCCCTGATCGAGGCAAAGTAACGATGAAACGCCGCAATTTTCTGAAAGCCCTGACTGCCGCCGCTCTCACCCTTGCGGGCTGCGGGCAGAACAGGACCGCCCCGGCCAATACAGCATCCCTCGTGTTCGACCACAGCTATCCGCTGGACTATGCCACCCAGTTTTCCGCCGACTGCTATGAGGGCGGCTATGTGATGATCGACATCCCGGACGCCGGGCGGTTCCTCGTCGTCCCCGAGGGGGCCGCCGAGGTGGACGACCTGCCCGAGGACGTCGTTCTGCTGCGCCAGCCGCTGGATCATATTTATCTCGTCTCCACCTCGGTGATGGACCTCTTCGTCCATCTGGACGCATTGGACAGCATCGCCCTCTCCGGCACGAAGGCCGATGGCTGGTATGTGGAAGAGGCCAGACAGGCCATGCAGGAGGGCCGCATCGCCTACGCGGGCAAGTACAGCGCCCCGGACTATGAGCGCATCCTTGCCGCCGGCTGCACCCTCGCCATCGAGAACACCATGGTGCTCCACGACCCCGAGGTCAAGGAGCAGCTGGAAAAGTTCGGCGTGCCGGTCCTCGTGGAGCGCTCGAGCTACGAGAGCGGCCCGCTGGCCCGGATGGAGTGGCTCAAGCTCTACGGCATCCTGCTGAATAAGACTGAGATGGCGGAAGAGGTCTTCCGCCAGAAGGTGGAGCAGGTGGCCCCTATCCTCGAGCAGGAGAACACCGGCAAGACCGCGGCCTTCTTCTCCATCACCACCAATAACCTCATCACCGTCCGCCGCACCAGCGACTATGTGGCCCAGATGGTGGAGATGGCCGGCGGCGTCTACATCTTCGACGACCTCGAGGGGGAGACGTCGGCCCAGTCCACCATCAAGCTGCCGCTGGAGACCTTCTACGCCCGGGCCAAAGACGCCGACGTCCTCATCTACAACAGCACCATCGAGGGCGTGATGGAGACCCGTGACCAGCTCATCGAAAAATGTCCGATGCTGGCAGATTTCAAGGCCGTCCAGTCCGGCGACTGCTGGTGTACGGCCCAGAGCCTCTTCCAGCAGAGCATGGAGCTGGCCGACCTCATCTCGGATATGAACCTCGTCTTCACCGAGGGCTCGCCCGACCCGGCATCCCTCCGTTTCTTACAGCGCATCGTATAAAAAGGAGCTTCGTCATGACCACCACCCGCCGCCTCAGCCTCGCGTACCTCGCCCTCACGGCGGGGGTCGCGGTGCTGTTTGCACTCAACCTGTTCTGGGGCAGTGTGTCCCTGACGCCCGGCGCGGTGGCGGCGGCTCTGCTGGGCCGGGGCGAAGATGCGCTGGCCGTGGGCATCGTGCTCCAGCTCCGTCTGCCCCGGGCGGTCATGGTCGTGCTGCTGGGCGCGGCCCTCTCGGCTGCAGGCTACCTCCTGCAGACCTTCTTCGCCAACCCCATCGCCGGCCCCTTCGTCATGGGCGTGTCCAGCGGCGCAAAGCTGGCAGTGGCCCTGACGATGGTGGTGTTTTTACAGCGGGGGCTGCTCACCGGCTCGGCCACCCTCATCATCGCCGCCTTTGCAGGCTCGATGGCGGCGATGGCCTTTGTGCTGGTGGTGGCCCGGCGGGTGCCGCGGATGAGCATCCTCGTCATCTGCGGCATCATGATCGGTTATATCTGTTCGGCTGTCACCGACATCGTGGTGACTTTCGCTCAGGACTCCAACATCGTCAACCTCCACAACTGGTCGATGGGCAGCTTTTCCGGCATGACCTGGGCCAACGTGGGTGCAGCGGCCTGCGTGGTGCTGCCCGCGCTGGCGGCGGCGTTCCTGCTCTCGAAGCCCATGGCGGCCTACCAGATGGGCGAGAGCTACGCCAGGAGCGTCGGCGTACCGGTGCGGGCCTTCTCGACGGCCCTCGTGCTGCTTTCCAGCCTGCTTTCCGCCTGCGTGACGGCCTTTGCAGGCCCCATCTCCTTTGTGGGCATCGCGGTGCCGCATCTGGTCAAGAACCTGCTGGGCAGCGCAAAGCCCCTTTATGTCCTGCCGGGCTGCTGTCTGGGCGGGGCAGCGTTCTGCCTGCTCTGCGACCTCATCGCCCGCAGCCTGTTCGCGCCCACTGAGCTGTCCATCAGCTCGGTGACGGCGGTTTTCGGTGCGCCGGTGGTCATCTGGCTGCTGGTGCGCCGCCAGACACAGGAGGGCCGGGAATGAGCGATCCGAAATTCTACTGCCGCGCCGAGGACCTTGCCATCGGCTACGGCAAAACGCCCCTGATGGAGCATATCGGACTCGGCGTCGGGAAGGGGAGCATCCTCACCCTCATCGGCCCCAACGGCGCGGGAAAATCCACCCTGCTCAAGACGCTGGCAGCGCAGCTGGCCCCCCAAGGGGGCGCTGTCCTGCTGGACGGCAAAAGTCTCGCGGACTACTCCGGCCCGGAGCGCGCCCGCAAAATGGCCCTGATGGTGCCCCACACCCGCCGCACCGAGCTGACCACCTGCTTCGAGATGGCGTCCGCCGGGCGCTACCCCTACACGGGGCGGCTGGGCGTCCTCTCGGCGGAAGATAAGCGCCAGGTCCATGCCGCGCTGGCCCTCGTGGGGGCCGAGGCGCTGGCGGGCCGGGACTTCAACCGCATCAGCGACGGCCAGCGCCAGCGCGTCCTGCTGGCCCGGGCCATCTGCCAGCAGCCGGAGCTGATATTATTGGACGAGCCTACGTCTTTCCTTGACATCAAGGGCAAGGCAGAATTGCTGGCCATCCTGAAAAGCCTCGCCCGCGACAAGAAGATGGCTATCATCCTCAGCCTCCACGAGCTGGAGCTGGCGCAGAAAGTTTCCGACAAGGTCGTCTGCGTCTCGGCGGCGGGCGTCTCGGACGTCATGACGCCGGAAGAGGCCTTTGCCCGGGAAAACATCTGCAAAATTTATGCTCTGACCGATGAGCAGTACGCATTCCTCTACGGCGAAGAAAAAGCGCCGGAGGAAAAGCGCCCGCTCTTTGAGCACTACGTCCGCAGCGGCCAGAAGCTCCTGCGCTGCGGCTATACCACCGGCACCTGCGCGGCGCTGGGCGCGGCGGGCGCGGCACGGCTGCTGCTCACCTGTCTCTTATACACATCTCCGAGCC
>ENA-UAPL01000895-UAPL01000895.1-human-gut-metagenome-genome-assembly--contig:-NODE-895-length-11314-cov-8.003997_pt1 | contig 11314 bp, 9 predicted proteins | sample MGYA00243480_ERZ654577 | MGnify/ENA primary metagenome ERZ654577 (study PRJEB26926, sample SAMN06164678) | human gut metagenome | biome: ENVO:00009003; feature: ENVO:2100002; material: ENVO:00002003...
GGGGCAAAAAATCCTGCCGGTTGGTCGTGCCAGCAAAGACGCACTGGCGCAGACGATCGGCAGGATGGGTCTCGTAGGGAATTTTATAGGTTTCCTTTTGCTTGCTGAGAAAGCTCTTGATCTCCTCGATGCTCTTGGCGTTGGCGGTGGCGATCATCTCTGACATTTCAATGATCCAGTGACCTTGCAGTTTGCGGTACACATTGTCATCGTCCAGCCGCCGCAGGTCATCCGAGAACCACTCGTCCTTGACCGCCAGCAGCCGAAAAAAGCTGGACTTTCCCGCACCCTGACCGCCTACCAGACAGAGCATGGCTTCAAATTTACATCCCGGCTGGAACACTCGCTTGATGGCTCCCAGCAGGAAAATTTTCATGGCTTCGCAAGTGTACTCATCCTCCGCAGCACCGAGAAAATAGTGCAGAACGTGGGCTATCCGTTCCGTGCCGTCCCATTGCAGACCGTTCAGGTAATCCCGGATGGGGTGGTAGCGGTTCTCGTTGGCAACAATGCGGATGGCGGATTCAATTTTCTTTTCACTGGAAATGCCGTATTTCTCCATTCGCCGCAGGATATACTTCATGTCCGTGTCGTTCAGTGTCTTGCCGGAACGGGGCCAGCCCACAGGCTTTACGATGTCGATGCGTTCGCTTAACAGGTTCAGCCGGATGGCATCTGCCAGCACATGGTCGTTCTGCAGAATCGTGATACAGTTCTGGATCGTCCGCTGAATTTCGCCATTGGAGTGCTTGGTCAGCATTTCCTTCACATCTCCAACGGTTCGGGGAGCACGTTCTTCGTTGACTTCTTTGCTCAATAAACATCACCTCGTACTATTATTGAAAACAATTTTCTGATTTTTCGGCGGCAGGCGGTGCGGACGGCTTCCGCTGTGTCTGCTCTGCCTGCAAGCGGCTCAGCAGTTGCAGAACAGAATCCCGTGCTTTCTCCTTGACCTGTTCCTTGCCTTTCTGCCGGACTTCCGGTTTCAGCAACTTCTCCTGCAAACGGGCGGCGGTGGTCTGCATGGTCTTGAGGAACTTGTCCAGCACTGTATCTAACCGATGGGCGGCGTACTCTCTCGTGGCCTGCGGAGCCTTGCGTTCCGGGGACAGCACCCACTTCTTCGAGTCCTCAATCATCCGCATATCTTCCTTGCGGGTCTCGGTGCGCACCACATCGGTCACGACCTCCACCGCCTTGTCGTAAGCCGCAGCCGATACCTCGTCGATCAGCGTTTCCATGTCGTTGACCTTGAGGGTCAATTCGTCCAGCTTGCTCTGCTGGGCGGCAAGCTGTGCTTTCTGCTTGGCAAGGATGAAGTCCTGCTTTTCCAGATACTTGCGGTTGCCGTACTCCGCTTCTTCCTCCAATTCCAGCCCGTGTCGCTTGGCGATTTCAAACAGCATCTTCCGACAGGCGGCATCAAAGGTGATTTTGCGGTTGTTGCGGCGGCTGAGGGGCTTAGCCGGGTCGGGCAGATCAAAACCCAACGCTTCCAGTGCCTTTTCCTGCTGGGGAGCTACCTCGCCGTACTTGTTCTCGCAGTCGAACACATGGCGTTCGTGGATGTGGGGTGTGCTTTCGTCCAGATGCAACGCCCAGTCCAAAACATGAACATGATCTCCGAACCTTGCCTTGAACTCCTCGATGAATTCGGTCACGACCGCCAGAAGAACTTCGCTCGAAGCATGGTCGTCCTTTGTTCCTAGCTGATAGATGGTTTCTTCCGGGCAGGTCTTACGGCTGGACAGCAGGTCGGAAATGGAGCGGTTGCGCTCCGTGTGCCGGATCTTGGCGTTGCGCTCGTTCTGCCTTTCGATGAACTCCGAATAGTGGCTCTCGTAGAATTGCCGTTCCACATCCGAGAAGGTTGCTGCCAGATCATTCGGGTCTTGTGGGTCGAGAGCCGAACGGAAGCCATGGAAGCAGTCCCAGTAGATGTTGCCCTTGGCGCGTTCCGCGTCGATGTGCTCACTGTTGGCGAGGTCGAAACTCCGGTCATTGTGCTTGGGGTTATAGGTGCCGTGGGTCCCAGCTCTTCCGTTGTGTCGTGTTAATTTCAGATAGACATCCCTCTTTTCCTGTATTTTTTGTACGGTCACTCGTGCGATCAAATCACAGGAGTGATACAGTTCTTCTAAGCAACGGTTCTCGCATTTCAAGACCGTGTCTTGAAATCTTCTCTCGGAATCGAGAGGTAGTCCTTTCAGAAAAGGATTTATGTGTTTGTTATACTGCAAAGAAAGTGACCTACCGCTCCTTCCCTCAGTGGGAGATCATGGCGTTTGTCGCCTTCTGCTTAGAAGAGTTTGCTTTCGCTCTGCAAGAAAAGTATAACAGGATTTCCCGCAAAGCGCGTGGGCCTTGTACGTCAACTTTTGTAGACCTCATACGTCTATTTCTTCCAAAAATCTCCAAAATGCCGTACCGCCGTATTTAGTATAGCACCCGAAATTGTGAAAGTCGTGGGCCTCGTAGGCCTATTAAGTGGGCCTGTCAGGCCTACTTTTTTCAAAAATTTCCAAAAAGCGTAAGCGGGCACTAGATCACAGTGACTGCTGGGTCTCTTCATTTGAAGCCTACAGAAAGTATAACAGAGAAACTCATACTCGAACAGGAACCGAGAGTTCCTAATTTTCGGTGAAAGTAGGAAGCATCGTTCCCATTTCTTGTTGTATCGCTATTCTTTCTTTTGGAAAAATCGCTAAGATGCTGCATCTCTGCAATTATTATAGCACCTGAAATCACTAAAGTCGTGGGCTTCGTAGGCCTATTATTAGCCCCCTAAGTGAACCTGTTTTGATTACTTTTTCCTGATTTTGGTATAAGGTTTAGCGGGGGCTTTTTTCATTTCAACAGCTTGCTGGGAGAGAACGCAGCAGCGAAGCTGCTGGATCTGCCGCCGTTTTGCGCCAGATAATACCCAGTAGGATATGACGCACAGCATCATATCACTGGGGCAAAGGGCTGCGCCCTCTGCACTCCTGCACCAGGCAAGCTGTCCTGAAGGACAGCTCGTCCGGCTTCAATATGTATCGAGAACCAGCGTACTCGCCAGTTCTCTCAATTGTAGATCAGCACACTGGTCTGCTTAATATGTTAAGGTCTCCCATATTCGCCCTCGGCTCCCTAGGAGTGGGGAATCGTCCGGCGGCGGATTCTCACCGCACCATTGGCATTTCAGCCACCCCGCCTTCGTTATGGCCGGGCTACGAGTTACAGAAGTACCTTTTGTGAAGTACCGGACGATTGAACTATTCTGTTTTCAAGGTGCAGATTTTATAGAAAATCTTCGAAATTTAGGGCTTCCGAAAAAATTATCCCTCTAATTGATAGCCGACGAAAACACCCAAAATACAACCATGTTTTCAAAAGTTAACAGAAAAGTCACAGATTCGGAGTTCAGCGCTTAAGAACGCTGTCTGTACTATTAACAGAAAAAGTACTCTGAAATAGGGGGTGTTGAGAAAATTTTTCTGGCAGAATTTTGTGCCCTGAAAAAGAACCCTCCATATACTAGCCATCGAAAATGCCTATTTGGCACCCTTCAAGGTGATTTTGTAATCAAATTGTCATTTTCGCAGGTGATTTCAGCTAAAAAAAACACCCCTCTACTTACTAGCCCGCGAAAATGGCTATTTCGTAGCATTGAAAGCGACTTTGTAACTGATTTGTAATAAAAAACGGCAAAGCAGATAGAATCCGCTTCACCGTTTTTTGATTGTAGACACGTATCAAATGATTTAAAGTTCATCAAAACTCTGCTGGCTTTCCAAAAAAGTTTTGATTTTATTAAAATCATTTATTGCATTTAAAGGATCTTTGCGCATTTGCCGAATGGAGCATTCCCATACGATGAGAACTCGGATGCCGCTGTTTGTTAATTGCTCATAAACAATTTTGTCACGTGTTACATTTGTTTTAAATTTATTAGTCCAAAAGTCAATGTGGCTTTTCGGCGTATAGGCATATTTACATCCTTGATGCCTATGCCAGAAGCATCCATTCACGAAAATTGCGACCTTGTATTTTGGAAGATAAATATCTGGATGTCCAGTAATACGATTGTCATTCTTACGATATCGGTACCCTTTTGAGAAAAGCAGCCTTCTAAGATATATCTCCGGAGTGGTATCCTTGCTTTTAATAGCTGACATATTTTCACTGCGTTTTTTCTTTGAAACGATATCAGCCATTATAGATTTTCAACTTCTTTCACATACGTGACAAAATGACCCAGTGTCCAGATTCGTTCACGCCTATCAGCAGGATATGCCTGAATATATGGTTTTGGAACAACTAAAATGACATTTTCAGCCTGCATCTCGTCCATCTGTGCAGCAGAAATCCCCTGCTGCAAGGTACAAAGATACTTTGGCCGATCACGAAGTCGATCAGCCTCATTTAAAATTTGTCGCCAACGATCCTTGCAGGTTGTTTTCGCTGCAAGAGAAACCAATCGGTCAGTTGAATACGCTGCATCATGATACGCATCCTGTGAGGGAAAAATAAAATCAGGTTTCTTATTGCCCTCAGTGATTGCTTGAGCCTTATAACGGACCCCATTGCCATCAAAAATCGCAGCAAGGTGGTGTTCAAGACTTTTTCCAGCGCGGCTTTTTCTTCGATTCAGTACAATATTGGCTGTATTTATAAAGTCCTCAACCGATGGAAAGCCATGAGTTATCATATCACCATATCGTGCATATTCCAAAGCACGAAACAGTTTGAATTCCGCATCAGTCCAATCAAGCAATTTGCGATCAGGGTTATCTATAATAAAGTTTTCATGATCATACACAGCATTCTGGATTCGCCGCGCAGCTGCGGACATTTCTTCGGATGCAGGAAAATCTACCGTCAATCCAGAAATAAACTCTTCTATTGCTGTTTTTTCGCGAAGTTCAAGGTCTGCTTCACGAATTTGAATCAATCGATTTGTCTCTGTTGGACTGACACCAAATGCATCCAGAAACTGATTAATATCATCTTCTGTGTTAAGAACAAATCCCTGATAGTATTCTTTGCTATCCATAACCAGAACGAATAATGCACCAGTATATTCGGGACGCAAAAAAGGAAACCCTTTGCCAAAATTTGTGATACGATATTCGTTTCGTGATCCCTGTCCGTAGTAAATAAAACGGCTTCTCCTTATAAAATCACCCTGCCATTTTATTTCAACCCACCGATCCTTATTCTGTCCACGCTCACCCGGAGTTTCAAATAGAATGGGAATGGCTGGTTTTGCAATATAAATTCCTTCCTGATGACCACCGGTCAATCCGGTATCATTCGCTGCTAGGAATTTGCAAAACACCTTTTGACCATTTAATGCCGCGGATATCGCATAAAGTGCAATATTTTCCATTCAACCAACCTCAGAAATAATCATTTCATCCCTCGACTGGCTGCTTTCATTATCCAGCCGTTCAATCTCTTTTACAATAAGTGTGGCAACATTTTCCATAAGGGGAACAACAACTGAATTACCGAATTGACGGTAAGCTTGGGTATCCGAAACCGGAATTTTGAAACTGTCAGGAAATCCTTGAAGTCGCGCACATTCACGTGGAGTTAGACGCCGCGGGTTTTTTCCGGATTGTTCAATCAGGATTTCCGAACCATCCTTATAATATCGTGCGCTTAACGTACGAGATACACCATCTAATGGGGCAATGCCATATCCAAATCCATTTCCAGCGGCCTTGTGCTTTGCGGCATAGTTTTGAAGATATGCCCACAACTTGTCGGATAGCGTATATTTGGTATCGACATTTGTTTCCAGAATATCCCGAATAACCGGCTTCGGTGTTTTGGGCGTAATATCAAATCGGAATTTATAATTGTAACCATGGCCATAGCGTTTTCTATCAAATCCAACAATCAGAATACGCTCTCTGTGCTGCGGTACAAAATTCTTCCCATCGAGTATCTCAAAAAAGACTTCATAATCAAGTTCTTCAAGGGCTTCACGAATAATCTTAAAGGTACGGCCCTTATCATGGCTGCACAGATTTTTAACGTTTTCAAGCATAAAGGCCTTTGGCCGCTTTGCTTTTAGAATTCGACACACATCAAAAAATAATGTTCCCTGCGTTTTATCTTCAAAGCCGGTCGCTCTGCCAAGGCTCTGCTTTTTAGAGACACCCGCAATGGAGAAAGGCTGACAGGGAAAACCGGCTACCAAGATGTCATGATCTGGAATAGAGTTTGCATCTACCTGAGTAATATCGCCTTCTGGCTGTTCGCCAAAATTAGCCAAGTAAGTCTGTTGGCTGTATTTGTTCCATTCGCTGGAATACACGCAGTGACCACCAGCGTGATCGAATGCAATTCGCATTCCGCCAATACCAGCAAACAAGTCAATAAACGTGAAAGAGGCATCCACCTTTTTTTGAGACTTCTGCTGACTCAACATTCTAATTAAAACTCCTGATACACAGTTTTGCACGGATTGCCCGTTTTCATTAGCGTAATCAGATAATTCATCGAAAACATTATCTTCAAGTCGGATATGAAGCTGCTTGGACATTGTATGCATCCTCTCTGGGAAAATTTTTGTACCGTTATTTTCCCAGTATATCACCGGTTCAATCTTATCGCAACAAGAAATTGTTGTTTTGCTTGCCTTTTTCTCAAAAAAGGTGTATTATATATAATGGTTTTTTATGTCAGGGAGAGGAAATGGAATAATGCCAAACGTAATCGATCTTTACGCTGGAGCGGGTGGGTTAAGCTTAGGTGCTGCAAGAGCCGGCTTTACGGTTACCGCTGCTGTTGAACTTGAACCACACGCGATTGAAACACATTCTAAAAACTTTCCTAATACCATACATATCCGTAAGGATATTATGGAATTAACCGGTTCATCTTTGCTGGAGATAGTAAAGATAAAAGACAAAAAGCCTGATGGAATTATTGGAGGCCCACCCTGCCAAGGTTTCAGCAGCATTGGTCAGGGAAATGTTGATGATTCACGAAATTGCCTTTTCATTAAATTCTTTGAACTTGTTGAAGATATCCAGCCTTCTTTCTTTCTGGCAGAGAATGTGCCTGGGATTATGAATCCCAAATATGATGAAATTCGAGCAAAGGCTTTCCAGCATGTTTCACAATATAGCATGTTCCCCATAAAAGTTGCGGCAAACGAATATGGTGCGCCTACAACTCGTACACGTATTTTCTTTATTGGCTTTCTCCCTGGCAAAGTAAAGCCCATTACAAAGGAAGACATCGAACAGAAAAAGGTCTTTCCTGACGCAATGACGACCGTGCGCCAAGCGTTTGAAGGGCTTCCCGAAAAAGAACAAGTGAATGGTGAAACCGGATTTGGTATACTGGAATCGAGTTATTTTGATACGAATCACCAACATTCTCAAACGAAGTTCTTTTACGAACATACAGTTTCAAGACGCCCTCCATTAGTTGGCGATCCTGATTATATTAAAGGCTTTATGGAAAGGCATGAAGTAAACGGCTTTCTTCCGACAGTACATACAGATAAGGTAGCACAACGTTATGCCAATTTAGCCTATGGCCAAAAAGATGAAATTTCAAAGTCAACGCGCTTAAATCCAGATGGATTTTGCCCAACGTTACGTGCAGGTACCGGACCGGAAAAAGGAAGCTATCAAGCTGTACGGCCTATCCATTATAAAGAAGCTCGTGTTATTATGCCGCGAGAAGCGGCCAGACTTCAAGGATTTCCGGACTGGTTTTGCCTGCCAGATACGATATGGCACAGTTTCAGGCAAATTGGCAACAGCGTTTCTCCGATTGTTGCTGAACAGGTTTTGAGTGTGATCTTTCAAAAGCTGACCAAATGATAATTGGGATAGTATTTGTAGTATGCAATGTAACTGTTTACGGCATCCAAGTGCTTATCATCAAAGATAAATGGAAAATCTGTCATAAGCGTTTGCTGATCGGTGATTGGCAAACGCTTATTTAATTCTGAAATTTCCTGAACCGAGAGAGCAGGGATTTCAATTCTACTGGGTTCAGTATCCCAAGAAAAAGTATTATGCGGGTATGCCTTTAGCGAATCTCTGATTCTTGATTCCAAACTGGGGTCATTTAAAATGATGCCGGTAAATGTAAGCATTTGCTGTCCGTCTGCATAGACTGTTGAAAAAAGTGGAAATAAGAAGTTCGCACTGTATTCAAAGCTTAGCAACGTTGCTGCCTTTAAAATTTTCAGCAACGTTATTGGATAGTTGTGCCGCGTAAGACACTCTGCTGTGAGTTCTGGAGGAAGGTATGCATCCTTGACTCTGCTTCTCAATGTTTCTAATCGCGCTGCCCGAATACTATCCGGATTTTCTGATTTCTTCCCAAGAGAATCCGGGTTAGCGTTTAATGTGATTCTAACGATATCTCCTGGATTCAATCGCTCCAGCAGTGTTGTATAATCAGCTAATTGGGCACCCAGTCCTGATGGTGAAACAAAATCAAGCCAGAAAATATTATGGTCGGTATCGTTGGGCATAAATCTTGTCAGATACGCAGTGCTGTCCATATTTTTTACATCTATACAATTGTACGGCAAATTGAACTTTGCGCGAGAAAACACCTGTGGATCGGCTTCAAGTGAGATCATTTTGGAAATATTTAAGCGTTCATGTAATATTTTAAAATCATCAAACATATATGATCCGAATCCTGTATACCAATAATCAGCAACAGGAAATACCGATGTCAAGCCTATCAGTGTTTGCACAAATAGATTACGATCAATACTTTTATTTGGCCGAAGATGATAAAATGGTTGGCTGGCCATATTAATTACCTTCTTTTTTTCTGGCTTCGTCCAGAATCATTTCAAAACACTTTTTTCCAACGTCTGAGGGGGAAATGGAAAAAGACCGATCATTGTATACATATTCAATGATGTCTTCAATTTCATCCAATGCTTTAGTGTATCGAATGACTTTATAGGGCTTGTCATTTGGAGGTTCTGGCAAATCCGGACTATAAACAAGTCCACCCTTATTTTGACGCAACTTGATATGATTGTTTTTCTCCAGTTCACTGGCAGGAACGAGCAAATCGCCGACAGAGGTTCGTTTTGCAGCAGTAGAATACAAACGTTCTGTTTCATTTTGCCCTTTCCAGCGGTTTGTATAATCTGTAAACATTTTTAGACCTTGGCGCATTCGATTTTTAACGGCAGCATAAATATATGATGAAGTATCTACACCGCGTTTGGTTGTTGTCATGGGAAGCTTTTTCGGGTTGTTGCTTTCGAAGATTACAATGCCACGAATTCCTATGAACTGTGTATGATACTGCGGCACGCCTGCTTCTCCCCAACCAGTAAGATGAGACTTGTCATTGTATAGCACCACACGATCATTGCATACGACCGTCCATCCGGCATCTGCTGTCGAACGCTTTAAGTCGTTTTCATCATCGATATCTTCCGGAGAGGGAGGTGGAGCATAAAATCCGATTACAAGCTTTACACTTACGTCATCAAAATTCTGCGTATAGATGAATGGCTTTATTCCAGCATCTTCTTTTGTAACAAGAAGTTCAATAGGGAGTGGAGTTACTTTTCTACCATTGATACTTATTTCAAAACCCTTTTGAATAATAAAACTGTAACTTTGCTCGATTGCCTTTATAAGCTTGTTAATGTACATACCAAGCTTATCAGCGTTGTTCCAAAGCTCAGCGATTCCATTGTTGATATTTTTAATTTCAATGCTTGTCCCTCCAGTGGGAAGAACATTGTCATCGTGTAATTCTTCAATCGGGAAGTTCCAATCGTCTTCAGACGAAGACCAGTCTTCAGGGATAGTTACAGTATAGAGGCAGCCATCATTCCGCGTAGTTACGACAGCAGACCTGCCGATTTTAAAAATAGCACGTTTCATACCGATTCCGTAGATACCAACTGTTGGAAGTTCATCATCAGACTTTTCTGCAGAGCGTCCCATACGAAACGCGTATTTTTCAGCCACTTCCATCGGGATGCCACCACAATTATCTTCTATGGTGAAAGAGGTATCGGTTATTGTGATTTTAGAGTAGAAACCATTATAAAAGTCTGGTGTATCACGTGTTGTCAAGCCTTTTTTCTGACGTACCACACCATCCAGACAATTATCCAGCAAATCAAGAATAGCATCATTTAACTCAATATCACGAGTAAGCATTCCCACAAAAAACTCTTTTGTAGGAAATCCTTGTGCTGTTTTTGCCATCTCAGTTCCGCCTTTCATTTTTTATTAGGGGAGCACGCTTTTGTCCATTATACAACTATACATTATGTGTAGCAATAGAAATTTAGACAAAATACCCAGTATAGTAACAGCACGCCAGAACTAAAAGCCCTGGCGTGCTGTTACTATACTGATAACTGGACTTAATCAATCGAAAAAGATGACTTCTTTTGCTCGATTTTGAATATTGTTCATTCTCTGTACCCATTCCATCTGGTTGGTAGCTTTCAATTCTTCAGTCACGCCTTCAGCATTTGCCATCTGCTGAATGAGAAGATTTAACTGCTCGTGCATTTGTCCGTCAATGGTGAACAGATAACTGTTCAATTTACCAGATAGCAGGAGGGTCTGATATCGTACCGGATGATATTCCAGCAGATGCTGTCTATATCGTCTTCCCCAGTACCCGACAGATCGAAACTGTTCATCTAAAATCAAGTCGGGAAGATAATAATCGCCAACAGGGACATAGTCCAGATCATTAGTTTCATCATGGAATCTGATTTTCAACTTTTCCATTGTGCTTTTCTCCATGTTCTTCACATTTGCCTCTTTTGCGGTGGAAAGTTCCGGCTGTCCGTTTGCAAATACATAAATCCACTTTCTGATGCAGCCCTTTATAGGTCTACATCCATCCACCACACGCCCGATTCTTACACCAAAACTAGAACAACGCTCTTTTTGCTCTGCACAAAATCCTACATCGTTTGGCGTAAAATTGGCGTATGGCGTAGTTTTCGCTGGAAATTCGTCAAAAGGAAAAGCCTGAAACTTCTCGGTACATCAAGAAGTTTCAGGCTTTGTTATCTTAAAATTGGAAATTTACTGCTCAATCGGCTTCATCGTGGGGAACAGCAGAACATCGCGGATGGAGGCGCTGTCGGTGAGCAGCATGACCAGGCGGTCCACGCCGAAGCCCAGGCCGCCCGTGGGGGGCAGGCCGTACTCCAGTGCGTTGACATAGTCGTAATCCACCTGAGCCTTGCAGTCGGGCTCAATGGCCTTGCGCTCGGCGACCTGACGCTCAAAGCGGCCCTTCTGGTCGATGGGGTCGTTCAGCTCGCTGAAGGCGTTGCCGTACT
>ENA-UAPL01000908-UAPL01000908.1-human-gut-metagenome-genome-assembly--contig:-NODE-908-length-11222-cov-4.671622_pt1 | contig 11222 bp, 3 predicted proteins | sample MGYA00243480_ERZ654577 | MGnify/ENA primary metagenome ERZ654577 (study PRJEB26926, sample SAMN06164678) | human gut metagenome | biome: ENVO:00009003; feature: ENVO:2100002; material: ENVO:00002003...
CACGCGTAAGATCGTCGGCAGCGTCAGATGTGAATAAGAGACAGGCGTGGTTGGTTCCCCAAGGTTTGGTACGGTCTGCCGGGCAAGTGAAGCCTTCAGGAAGAGCATCCAGTTCTTGGAACACCATTTCGCACGGAATATGGCCTTCGTATTTAGAAATAATCTTATCACGGAAATCCTGTTCAAAATCTTTACGGATAACAAAAACGAGCTTACCGAATCCGGCATTGATTGCATCGTAAATGGAGTAATCCATAATAGTTTCACCGTTAGGACCCAGACCGTCCAATTGTTTCAAGCCACCATAACGGCTACCCATACCGGCAGCCAATAAGAATAAAGTTGGTTTCATATCAGTTATTATTTAAAAAGGTTAGTTGATCATAGTTGATTACGTTGGCAAATGTACAAAAATAAATATCAGAAAGAGTGGAATTTTAACTCATTCTTTGCTACAATCGTACAAAAACTGGTATTATCGTCCTCACTTTCAAACCATCAGAACGGATAACCGATAGCGAAATGCAGCGCCAGACTGTCTTTGAACTTCGGAATATTGTAATATCCCGACTTACCGGTATCATACGGGTCGTGCAGGCCGATACCCAAATCCAGACGGAAAACGAGGAAATCCAAATCATAACGCAACCCCGTTCCCGTGCCCAGAGCTATCTGTTTCGGGAAATTCCTTAAAGTCAACTCACCACCGGGACGGGCCTCATCCTTACGCATCAGCCATACGTTGCCCGCATCCAGGAACACTGCCCCGTGGAGGTCGCCGAGAATACGGAAACGGTATTCTATATTCGCCTCCATGCGGATGTCACCCACATGGTTGATGAAGGAATATTTGCTCTCTTTATCCGGAGCATATCCGCCGGGACCTACACTGCGCGCAGAGAATGCACGGATACTATTGGCGCCCCCGATATAGAACTGTTCGGTATAAGGAGCCGCCAACGCATTGCCGTACGACCATATCACCCCACCCGCAATGCGGGAAGCTATCATCTGATTCTTGTCAATCTTATAATGATAACGGAACTCACTGTTCAACTTCAGGAACTGCGCAAAAGGCACACCCATCAGTTTTTTATCTTTCTCGCTGAAAGGCTTGCCGAATATGCGATAGATACATGATGTCAGGTTACCGGCCGAAGCAACCGTAGTCTGCCACCAGATGGGATTGCGCACCCTGCGCAAAGAAGCGTTATCATACGTATAAGTATACTCCATGGCAGGAATAAACTGATTACGCAAACTCACATAGAGCGCCGGATTGTCATCTTGCAATTCCTTAAAAGCCTCGGTAGGATTGCGCAACACATTAAAGGTCAATTTGAAAGGCGTAAAGCTGTGTTTACTCGTAGGCTTCGGCTGAAAATCGTATGTAGCGTTTCCGCCGAACGCCAGCAGTTTGTAATACTTCGCGCGGTTCAGTTGGTTGATGTACAACTTGAAGGTCGTAGTAGCCGGGAAATCATACTCCTTGTCTCCAAAGCGGGGAAAAACTACACGGGGGAACATCAACGAGGTAGAAAGTCCCAACTCATAACTGTTCATCAGAGAAGAACGGTCCTTACCCGTCTGCCACTCGTATGAACCATCCAGTTTGACATTCCAAGACTCACCACCTCCAAAGACATTATTCTTGGTTACGGTAAACGAAGCTCCCGGTCCGGTCTGGTTATTACTTTTCATCGTCACGTTGAAGTCCAGCTCGGCGTCGTATGGTTTGTCCAGTGCGGCACGGATATTCAAATCGAGCGTATCGGAAGCGAAAGTCGTGTCGCGAGGCGTATATTGCATTTCAAGATAACGGAAGATACCGACATTTGCCAAACGCTCCTGCACACGGGTCTGGCGATACAGGCTGTATAAATGCTGCATGGAACGGCGGCGGGACATGCCCGTACTATCCTGTACCTGACGTTTCGACCGATAGGCCTGATAATCAAGCCAACGGTAGAGCATATTGGGGCGCACACGTAACTTGTCGTGGTAGTAGATACGCAATCCCTTATAGTCCAAACTGTCATTAGGCTGCTGCCCCTGCTTTCCATAAAGATAGAAAGCCCTGTTTCCTACATAGAACGGTTTTTCCGCAACGGCAGGCATACCGGCAACGGGTATCAACCGCATGGTGACATGACCGCCCGGCACCATGGTGGTATCAGCCTGATAGGTCAGATAGTCGGGACGGAAATAGTAACAACCTACGTTACGCAGCAAGGTACTGATGCGGGTACGCTCTCCATCCAGGTCTGTCACATTGAACTGCTCGCCCGGGCTGATAAGGGAACGGCGGCGGCTCAGCTCCATGATGCGCATGGTACGCTCGGTAAAACCACGGTAGTAGACGGTATCGATGAAATACGGGTTCCGCATATCCACCGTATATTGCAGTTTGGCCTTCAATGAATCCTTGGGGTCGATAAAGGTCTTGTAGCTTACGGTTCCATTGAAGTAGCCGTAATCGCGCAGCAAGTTGACAGCCGCCTTCTCACGGATATCGGGGTTTACAGTCGACATAAACACCGGTTTGGCGGCAAAGCGGTTGAATATCCACTTGCCGAAACCTTTCTTGTATTTCACAAAACCGTTGTACACCCACAGCCCGAGGGGGAACGGGTAACGTATGGTCGAGCTACCCAGCAAAGCATTGTTCGGCGCCGTAGCCAGCGCAGCCTCAACTTCTTCCATAGCCGTTTCACCTACCGGCGTCTCACTGCGGTTCTCCACTATCATCGGTTTTTGCCCTGTATAAAGTATCTCACCTTCCGGCAGATGCTTGGTAGTGGAACAGCCCGCCAGAAATATCAATCCTATACTATATAGTATCAGTCGTTTCATATCCTCTTTTCGCTTTATCACTCTGTCACGTTATCACTTTTCATCTTCCGCCTCCGTCACCTTATTGCTCTTCTTTTTCTTGAAGATGAAAAGTTCTCCCAGACGGTCCATCTTACGGCGCAGCACAACACCCACACCCGTCTCGGTGATTTCTCCGTCGAGCACACTCTCATAATTCTTGTTGTGGAACACGCGCACATAGCGGGTGCCCGAAGCATCCAGCCTGTATTCCAAGGAAATATTATCAATGAACGATTCGGCATTGTTCGTGGCATTGGCGCCGGTAGACACCTTGCCGCCGATAACGATTTGTACACGGTCATTGAACAGGCGCTGCGAGTAGCGGAAACTGTAATCGGTCTGCTTGTCACCCGTTTCGGCAGAGGTGCGGTCTTCCACACCCATCGTGAAGTTGGCGTTCACACTCTCCAGGGCAGAGCCCGCCAAAGAATTAATCTGGCTTTGCAGCACACTGTTCAGCGCGCTACCCATGCTCAGACCGCCACCCTTCACACCGCTGTTCAGGTAAATACCCGTAGCCAGCATGGCAATAGCCTGCTTGCTACGCTCTTCTGCTCCCATCGCCTGCAACTCATTTTCAATGGTGGCATCGTCCGGGGCAGCGATATCGAATATCAGTTCGGGGGCTTCAAGGCGGTTCTTGATGGCGATGGACACATCGAAGTTCACCATGCGCGAACCTCCGTCTCCATCGGACACGGAAGAGCGTATGCGCTCCGTCGCTTTCAGGTTAATCGTAGGATTCATCGGATTGCCCCGCCAGTCTACATAACTGCCGCTGTTAATCTGGAATTCCTTCAAAGGGATGATAGGCAATGAATACTTCATGACGCCGCCCGAAAGCGTATAGCGGCCGGTAAGGCTCAAATCTCCCTGCGGAGTATATTGCATGTTCAGGTCGCCGCCGCCTTCCAGTTCCACAAACTTACTCCGGTCGGGACTGAGGTCGGCACGCAGGCGCACCGCATTGTCTATGTGCACGGACATTATCATATCCATACCTCCCAGAGACATGGCGGGAGTATCATCGGCATGCACCGAAGTGGTATCCGTAAAGGAAGTGAAAGTAACCAGTCCGCTCAGGCGGTCTTCCACCGTCAACGGTGAGTCTGTCAAGACGTATGTCACATCCGTATTGCCCAGCAAATTCATGTTTCCACGCATGTTCAGGGCATCCAGCGGACCACGTATCGTAGCGTTCAGGTCTACGAATACTTTACCGTAAACCAGGCTTTCGCGCGTGCGCGGCGCATCGAGCAAAGTATAGTTCTCCGCCAGCAGTTTCAGGTTCGCCGTGGGGCGTTCCATATTGCGGAAGTCTATCTTGCCGTCAATCGTGAACGGGTTCTTACTGGTGGTATAAATGGCAAATTTGTCAAATATCAGTTGGTTATCCTTGACGCGCACCGGGCGGTTGTCGAACAAATAACGCGCTCCTGCCTGACGGGCATATACCGATACGCTATCGAATGTTATATCCCCGTTCACCACTGGTTTTTCCAACGGTCCGTAGATGTACATCCCACCATCGATATCTCCTGAAAGCGAAACCATCTGGTCGGGAATAAAGGCATTGGCTATCCGCATCGGGAAGTGTTCAAAGTTGGTGGTAACTTCCAGCGTATCTTTGCCGTTGGTCTGGGTCAATATGCCATCGGCAGTCATCACTTCCTGGTTGTCAAAGCTGAAATAGGTATTCAAATAATGCGCTCCTTTATCGCCGGGCAACCAGGTAGCACCCAGTCCGATGTCACCTACAGGCTGGCGTTCATACGTCAGTTGCTCCACATTGGCTTCGGAAGATACCTGCAAGGAAGTAGCCGTTTGTATGTATTGGGCTTCCACCGTAAACAGTCCGGTCAGTCGCGGCATGTAGGGAAGTACCTCACTCAACTCTCCCAATTGCAAGCGGCTCAGTTCCACATTGATATTCTGCAACGAAATACTATCGTTCTTGTCGGACTGCATCCGGAAACACAATCCGTTATCGCTATCCATATCCACATTGGCGTAGACACGCATGTTCTTATGCAGATATATCCAGTTACTGTCGTCCACAAAATGGAACTTGCGGAAGGCGATGACAGGTTCGGCAGGCGTCAGGCTGAACAGCACACCGTTTCCTTGTCCGTTTCCTTTAGTCAGCGGCCGGGCATTGACACCGAAGAGCACACCGGTCTTTCCCTGACCGTCCACATAGTTCACGGTCAGTTCCGCATCTTCACTACGGATTTCTCCGGTGAGCGTGCTGCGGAATACGAACTGCGGATTCTTCGGGCCGTTAATCACACCTCCCTGCAAAGTCATGCGGGCGGTGTCTTGCTTGATGGCAAAGAAGATGGTATCGAGTTGCAGCGAGTCCATACGCAAGCCATGAATGGCTGTCCGCCCGTTGATGCCCCTCGTCGGGGTAGAACCAAAGCGGAGAATGAAGTCATTGAACGAAATATCTTTGGTTTTCAGGAAGTAGCTGACCGGATTTTGCTTTCCTGCCGTCAACTGCATGCCTGCCGACGGAAGTACGCGGCGCAGGGCGGCATGGTCAAGCAGTTTCTCGTCCCACTGCTTCATCAGTATGGTTGCAAATTCATCCGATTGCTCTATCAATTTCTTCAGGGTGCTGCGGGCACGGAACTGGAAGTCCATATCGCCCGCGTCCATCCTCAACTTAATGGAATCGTGGCGCGCCTCCGCTCCCAGGCGGAAACCGAACGGATGTTCCAAGGGTTTCGGGGCGATGCCCAGCTTGTGTAAATTCAAATCTTCCACATTCACGTCAAGCTTGCCGTCCATGTACTTTCTGTCAAGGCGCATATCGGCATCCGCCCGCATTTTCAGCAGAGGGTTGTCGCTCGCCAGGTGCACCGTTGCCACGGAGGATTTCAATCCGGCAGTCAGGTCCACGCCCGAAACGTTCCAACGGGCATATTGCAATTCATCGAGCTTGGCTTTCAAGTCTGCGAACGTGCGGCGGGAAGCTATATCCACGCCCTGCCCTTTAGCGGCGACAGTTGCCGAAAGTGTATAGATGGAGTCTTTGGGCAGGAAGTTGTGAAGCTGCAAGGAATTGATATCGAGATTGGCATGATAGGCCTCGGTAGACAAGTTGTAGGCGGCATCCAAGTCCAATGAACCGTCACCCTCCTTTATCTTCAACAAAGCTTTGCATTGCGAACCTTCCAATCCTAAACGTGCCATCAGGTTCATGCTGTCCGGCACCACGATAGAGCCGTCGGGCGTGACGCCTGTCAGTCCGGTAAGGAAGTTCAGGTCTTGGGTCTGCATCTCCAAGTCAAGCGAACCACTACGGGTCAGGCTGTCTGTCAAGTTCCAGAACTCGCCGCCGCCTTTCAGTGAAAAAGCGCCGGGAAGGTCGGCCGATATACGGGATATCTGCATCTGTTTCAGGTTTCCTTCCGTACCGGCACGAATGACCAACGGACGGAAAGGATAAGCTTCCTTAAAAGTTTCGGGCAACCCGCCTGCGAAAAGCATCACGTCCTGCTTGCCGATGTTGGCATTGAAACGGGCGGTCAGGCGTCCGGTCGTGGGTATATCCACCAGTTCCCAATAGGTCTGCGCCGTCAAGTCCATGTCGCTGTGCGGGGTTTTGAGTTGCAGATAGGGGACACGTATAACGGTTGAATCGGCAAACAAACGTCCGGTCAGTGAAGTTACGGTCAGTCCGGAACGGTCGTACATGGAGAACTCGCGGATGACGGCATTCATGTTCCGCCCGTAAGTCATCACGGAGTCGATGCCGATGCGGATGTCCCGCAACGCAATGTGCGAAGCGTCAAAACCCTCCGCAGGAGTAGCTGTACCCGAATCGTAATTGACGGCAGCCCCCGAAAGCGCAAACTTCCTCCATCCGTAGAATTGCCGTTTGAGGTCGGCACTCGCGTCTTCTATATTCGCATCTCCAATGTGGGCGGCTAGGGCCATAGAGTCGAGCGGCATCTGCAAATCCACCGAAACATTCTTCAGCTTCAGATTGTGCAGGGCTATCCGCCAGTTCACGGCAGTTTCGGTGGTATCTTTCGGAGCTTCGGTGGTGTCGGCAAGCATCACTTGTATATGGGTGTCGCTCAGTTCCACGCTATTCAGCACGGCATCTTCTTTTTTCAGGTCGATGCCATGGCTCTCAAGGAAGAAGCGGCCGAGCGTACCTTTTATATGCATACCTTCCATCAGGGTGGAAGAGTTAACGGCAACTTGCCGCAAGGTGACGTCATCTATCTCTACCCTACCTTTTAATAAAGGCCATGCCTGCACGCGCACGTTCAAGCTTTCAAGACTCAGCAACGTATCGGGATGTTGCACATCGACTGCACTGTCCGCCCGTTGCACCACCTGCACACCTCGCACAAGCAAGTTCAAGGGGAAACGGAGGTCGATACGCTCTACGGAAATATTCATACCCGTAGCGTCGGATGCTATCGCCGTGGCCTGCTTCCGTATAAAATTCTGTACGGGAGGTACATAAAGCAATATCATCAGTATTACAAATAGGATAATAGGAGTGAGTAGCACCCAAAGTGCTCCCTTTAGCCATTTTCTTCTCATTGGAACTTTAAACTATCATCTATTAAAAGTTGTACAAAGTAAACAATTTATTTCGACATAAAGTTCCTAAAGGATAAAAATACTGTGATAGGGAGGGAGGGATGATAGATGCGGATGGCTAAAAAGAATGATGCCGTCCTTGTGTTCTGCACCGGAATTAAAAAGAATTTCAGACCATTTTCCATCCGCCCCGTACCCGCACCGTACCCGAGCCGTACCAAATCCGTACCAAGTCCAATCCTATAGATACGGAGCAAACACGGTTCAGGTACAGCCCGGGTAAGGAGGAAAAAGAAGAATGGAACAATAACCGGCGTAGCGTCGGAACAAAGTTTCCCTTCGGATGACAGCGCAACTGTTTCAACCGGCTGATATATGCTCAGGGTAGCAGGAAATCAGACAGGTAAAGACTGAATGATATCCTCAATAAGAGCAAGCGAGCGAAGCGCCCGTTTTTCCTGTTCTTCGGTGAAGGGAATGCCGCGTGAAGTTTCCAATATTTTAAGCTGCTCTACGAGTTCCGTAGCGCCTATCAAAGTGAAAAGGGGAATCATCTTATGCGAAACGGCTGCCAACTCATCCGTATCTGCCGTATCAACCGCTTTTTGCAAACGCTCGATATTGAGACGGGTTTCGGATACGAAACTTTCGAGGATGGACTTTGCCGCTTCAGAATCATCACCGGAGAAGGCGGTAAGGGCTGAGAAATTATAAGGGCAGTTTGGGGAGGAAGAAGCGATGGCGCTATCCGGTAATTCTCCACTCTGCGGGATAAGCTCTTGTGAAGTACCGATGCCCTCTATATTCAATTCTTGAAGCAACTCATTTACCGTGAAAGGTTTATGCAGACAACCGGCAAAGCCATGCGCCTTAAACTCTTCCGGTTTCATGTCGCTGCGAGCGGTCACGGCTATTACAGGAATGGTTTGCGCTTGGGGAATGTTTGAGGCGCGCAACAACTTCAAAAGGTCGAATCCATTGATGGCAGGCATCTGCACGTCAGTGAGAAGAACATCAAAATGGCCTGAACGCAATGCATCCAGCAGTTCGTCCATCTGAAGGCAGCAAACGGAGGTGATGCCTTGATGTGAAAGCATGGCGGCGGTAAATGTCAACTGGATACGGTCGTCATCAATCAGCAGGACGTGCAAGGGAGGAAGTCGCCTTTCCGGGACAGGGGAAGCATCGGTTACTTCAACGGCTTTCTCCCTATCAACCGCTACCGGATAAATGGGAACGCGAAGTGTAAAGGTACTTCCCTTCCCCGGTTCACTTTCCACCTCAATCGTCCCTTCAAGCAGTTGCACCAGCATGCGCACGATGGAAAGTCCCAGACCGAAGCCTTCTTCTCCTTGCGCTCCGGGCAAGCGGATAAATTCCTGGAAGATACGTTCGCGGTCGGCTGCATCCATACCTTTTCCGGTATCGGTAATGGCGACCACGAGCTGCCGGTTTTCATAACGGGCCGCAAGCGTAATGCTACCGTGCGAAGTGAACTTCACGGCATTGGACAGCAGGTTATTGATGATTTGCCGCAAGCGAAGCGGATCACTGATATAGGTAGTTTCCAACTCGGGAGAGATATCACAATGCAGTGCCAAGCCTTTTGCCGAGGTCAGCGGCTCGAAGCTGACACGTATTTCTTCGAGCAGACGCGCCGGATGGAAAGTAACCCGGTTAATCTCGGCCTTATGCAGGTCGAGGCGATGGAAATCGAGCAAATCGACAACAAGTTTCAACAGATGTTCCGAGGAAGTCTTCATATTATCGAGATAGAAGCGTTGGCGCTCATCAACCGTAAGGCGCGCGAGCAAATCGGCATAGCCCATGATGGAACCGAGCGGCGCCTTGAAGTCGTGGGTGATGGCAAGCATCAGCTTTTCACGTGTTGCCAGCAAATCTTCGGCACGACGGCGGGCTTCTTCCAACTCACGGCGATAGCGGTTGCTGCGCGAGATATCCCGCACGCTCAACATCAGGAACAGGACGGCAATCAGGACGGCGCCCACCGCAATGCCACCGATTATCTTGGCGGAATGCCGGCGGACGGCCTGCTGATACTCGGCTTCTTCGCGCGCCTGTTGCAAGGTTTCTTTTTCATAGTCTTTCAGAAGGCTGTCGATACGTGCGGTGAGCAGATGGTTTACACGTTGCAGGTTACGCTTGCGGCGTTGAACGACGGTGCTTTCAGTCTTCTTCTGCTGTGCCACGGCACGCAGTTTCTGGTGTAGGGAGTCTACCGGGTTGTAGGCATCGAGCACAGTATCGGTTGCAAACTCAAGGGAAGTTTTCACCTGAATGGCTGTATCTTTCTTGGGAGGGACGAACACCTCACCTAAACGGCGGAAGAAACCTTTCTTCTTAGGCTTGGTCACCACGGTGTCGCGATGGGTGATGATGCGGCGCTGCACACGTTGCTGGGTTATCACCGAGTCTTGCGTAGCTATGATTTTCTCTATCTCGCGGGGGGATACCATGCTGTCGTTCGCCTCGCTTAGTGTACGTAGCATACGGACGGTATTCGTATCTTTCTCACGCAACAAGGCAATCAGGCTGTCCGTCCACTGTATGTCCCGGTTATCGGAAAGCATGAGGTTCTCCATTTCCCTGTGTACGAAAAACAGGGAAAAGAGCAACACCGCCAGTAACAAGGTATATCCAACGGTTATCTTGACTTTAGATACACTATTCATTTCTCGTTTTATACCTGAACCGCAGCCACAGCATCAATCCTGCACTTGTCAGCCCGAACGGGAATGCCATCCAGACGCCGACCAATCCCCAGTTGAAGATGAAGCCGCAGAGATATCCCACAGGCAAAGATATAATAAAATACGAAATAAATGCGATGAACATCATCGGTTTCACATCGGATATGCCACGCAGGGCATTGGCAAAGTTGATTTGCAAACCGTCGCCAAACTGATAAATCAGGAACGGGAAGAACAAGGCGGATACCATTGCGGCAACTTCCGTACTATCCGTGAACCATCCACCCACTTGTCCGCGCAGGGAGAATACGATGGAAAGCAACACCACTTCCATACACAAAATCAGATGAAAACCCGCGTAGGCGGAACGGCGCACATTCTCCATATCGTTCTGTCCCTTGAAGTTGCTGACACGCACGGCTACCGCCGCACCCATCCCGTAGAACATCATAAAGGTGAATTGCGAGATAGTCAGCATAATCTGGTGTGAAGCCAGAGCAATGGTGCCCAGCCAGCCCACCATGATGGTGCTAAGGCTGAAGGAGGCGGTTTCCATGCCCATCTGCAAGCCTACAGGCCAACCAAGGGCATTCAGTTGCCTGAACACTTTGTCCGACCAGCCCAAACGGGAGAAACCTATCCGGTAACGCATGAAGCGACGGCCACGAAGTACAATCATCGCGAAAACAATCACCATCACGATACGTGAAAACAGTGTACTGATGCCTGCCCCCAGCAGGCCGAGTTCGGGCAATCCCAGTTTGCCGTTGATAAGAATATAATTGCCTACGATATTGAGCGCATTTCCGCCCAGCAATATCCACATGGCGGTTTTGGTATCGGTGATGCCGTCTGTGAATTGCTTGAAGCCATTGAAGAGCATTACAAAGACAAGCGAGGCGAGCAATACCAGATAATAAGGTTTTATGAGTGGCATCAACTCTTCCGGTTGCCCCAAACGGTCTACGTTGAAGTAGACAATCGTCATGATAAATGTCAGCAACAGGGAAACGAGCACATTTGCCACAAGGCTGCATCGCAGCTGTCTCTTATACACATCTCCGAGCCCAC
>ENA-UAPL01000918-UAPL01000918.1-human-gut-metagenome-genome-assembly--contig:-NODE-918-length-11079-cov-3.372914_pt1 | contig 11079 bp, 7 predicted proteins | sample MGYA00243480_ERZ654577 | MGnify/ENA primary metagenome ERZ654577 (study PRJEB26926, sample SAMN06164678) | human gut metagenome | biome: ENVO:00009003; feature: ENVO:2100002; material: ENVO:00002003...
GGTATGTTCCTTCACCTGCATGGCAAAAATCACTCCAAGCCAGCGACCCCGGGGACACTGAAATTTTATGAAATGGGGTCTTAGGTTAGTTTAACGGTGATTTATCTGCTAATTGCGGTTTTGGGCCCTCCGGGGCACCACTATGATTGGGTTTGGAATTCCCCGGGCTGCGACATCGGGCCTTTGGCCCTTGTCTTGCCCGGTGTTAGGCAAGGAAACGCTCCTCCGGGGCGCCGGGAGTATAGGATGTATTGACCCCGGGCAAGACGAGGACCATTGGCTCTCGTCTTGCCCGGGGTTAGGCGAGGATTTGCCCCATCGGGGCATTGGAGTGACATTATCTAACTTGGAGGAGGCTGCCTGAGGTATGGGCGGTGACGAGCGGTGAGTACTGCGACTGTATGGTGGCTATGCCGCATGAGAAGTCACCATCCTGGCTCACGGTGCATTCATATGATATGACGTGGTGTCCTTTGGGGAGGTACTCGATGTAGATAGAAGTGGCAGCGTCGCGCACTTCTTTGTAGTACCATACTCCGTCGGTCGACGTATAGCGCGACAGCTGTTCGGTAGGTTCAAGGCATGCGCTGCGTTCGTCGGTGACCGCCATATATTCCATCGCCCGGTCGTTGGTGATGGCAAGCGTCACCCTCACTTTCATACCCTTCTTCAGTGTAATCCCTTTTGCAGGCTTCAGCGAACCGTCGCCTTCATCTACAAGCGCTACCGTTTCCTTGCGGATAGAGAGGTTGGGAATCGCCGCATCCTTCACATCTTCAATAGGAGCCTCATACTGTGAGATGACACCACCCCATGCCGGAGCGGGGGCGCTTCGCGTTATCTTCAGAGTCTTCCCGGAAGCCCGGCCTGCATCGAGAGTCAGCGTGAACGCGCCGGTGAGTACGGCGGATTGCGGTGTCTGCACTCTTTGTCCCTTTAGCCGGAACTCGGGGATATCGGTGCGTGCGGCGTTAGTCCAGTCGGTTCCTGACGTGAGAATGGCGTCAACGGTCTCCACGGTGCTGCGCTGCTTACCCCAGTCCTGGACCTGCCGGCTCAGTACAAGCCACTGGCGGAGCCCGTCGACTATCTTATTGTCGGGCTGTATTTCCGAGAATGCCTGAAGCACGGAAGTGGTGGTCTGCAGTGTGGAGGCATTGCCGTATGGGGCGTCGAGATTGTCAAACCAGACACCTTTTTCCGGCGACACGCTCGCAAACTGGGTCAGCGACTCAAGAATGTCGAGAGCGGTTTTCCGATTGCCCGAACGCCACAGAAGCAATGCGGCGAGAGCCTTGTCGCGGATGTCGAGATTCTTCCATTCCTTGGCTATGTCTTTCTCCGCCTTGGCATAGACGGGGCTGAGATTGCGGGCGAGAACACCCGAAGGAAGAAGAGCCTTGTCGAAACTGCTTCTCACATAAAGCCAGTCGAGGAGCCAGCTGAGCGATTCGTCCTTTTTGTGATATTTGGTGTAATCCTTCCATGTCTCATCATCCACGTAGCGGATCGCGCTCTTGATCATGGGCTCGGCGGATGGAAAAGCGGTCAGCGCTCCCGAGCGTGTAAGAGATGCGAATTGCGAAAGCACCGAACGTGTGATATAGGTAGAGGGTTGCATGTCCGGACACCAGCTCCAGCCGCCTTCCGCGGTCTGGAGTGCCGACAGTTCCTTGATCTGCCCGGCGATGGTCTTTTCCGCATTCTCTTTCTCAATAAGGGTCGAGAGACGGCTCATGCGGAGAGTCTCCGACTCCGCGTCATTGACCCACGGAGTGTTGGAAAGTTTCGCGATTTTCAGGTCTCCGTCCTTCTCAAGATTGCTTTTCAAGGCCGAGAACTCCGAATCTTTATCTGAAAGGAGCGCCTCCAGACCTTTTTTCAGTGAAGCGTCAGAAGATATCAGGTTGTAGGCCATGGCGTTGCCATATAGAGCCGTAGCCTTAGCCGTCACGCTCTTTGAATCGGTCTGCATGATGTCGGGAAGGGCAGTGAGGCAATACCACGCGGGGTTGTCGCAATACTGGAGAGTGACCTGGTCCGAGTCCTTGAACCGTGGAAGTTTTATCTCAAACTCTTTCTGTCCCGGCGCAAGCCAGAAAGGAGTGGACTCCACTACCGGCGACGAAGCGGGAAGCACAGGCAGGAGAGCCTGCTCTCCGTCGCGGTGTCCGACAACTTCGGCATACGCTCTGAACCCTACCGCCGACACGTCGGAAGGCACGGTCCAGTCCATTGCGACGATGCGGTTGCCGCGGGCCTTCACATCCTCCGCGGCATACTCACGCGATGCGATAGTGCGGCCGTTGAGGAGGTTGACCAGTTCGATGCGGCCTTTAACGCCGCAGGTCTCGTCCGTGTTGTTGAAGAGGGTCGCTGTCAGCCAAATGGCATCGCCAGTGCGCACAAAACGCGGGGCATGCGTGGATACCATGACAGGTTTCGACGCAACAGTCTCAAGAGATTTGTAGGCGGTCTGCATAGACTCATCGTATCCGATCATCTGGAATTGCCAAGTGGTATTGAAATTCGGGACAGTGAAATTGATATCGACTACACCGTCGGCGTCGGAAGTCAGATACGGCATGAAGAACGCCAGAGGATGTTCAGATTCGCGGAGACTGTCAGGTGAAGTGGCTGAGTCACCGCCGTCTGACTGCGCGACCGCACTCAATCCAAGAACAGTGACACCCGCGGCCATCCCTTCGAGCGAATCAGATAAATCCAGATCTTCAGCCTCCTCAGCAACGGCTTCAATGCTGTTTTCGGCTACGGCCCCGTCCGAATCCGCCAATTTCATCTGTTGCATAGCCATACCGCGTGACGTAGCGGAGGCTTTGGCGTAGTACAACTCATTGACAACTCGGAATCCGAGTCCCCAGTTTTGGCAGTAGTCGTTGAAAGAGGGGAATGACAGTTCATTCCAGGAAAGGCGTTTGGCATTCTTCATGTTTAAAGAAAGCTGGCTGTTGCCAATCCACGGAATTCTCATGTATGAAGTCCGGTTGTGATTCTTATGGAAAGGACCGAAATTCCATCTGAACTTCTCGATATGATTGAGGGCGGCATCAGTCATGACAGCCATCACCGGGATTTGCCCGGGGCTTCCGGCGCGGTTGAAGAACCGGAATTTCCAATGTTCCTCGTCTCCGGCCGAGATTTTGTTGCGGAATGATTCAGTCTCAATTCCAAGTGTGTCGGCCGGGGTAGCCGGAAGGATATCGATGCCTTCAAATGTCATGTGAAGATTTGATATGTAGGCAATTTGTGCTGTGTAGGGCAACTTACCGGCAGGCGTCGGAAGAGATACGCTGAGATTATCTCTGTCTACGTGCGTCCATTTGAAATCGACAATTTTGCCGTCGCCTGAAACCAGGACAGGCAGCCACCTGTCGGCTACACCGCTGCCGATTGTCGCGGCGACCGCCGTCTCGCCCGGAGCCGGACGCAAGGATGCGCGGGGTATCCAGAGGCCGGTGCCCGCCGGAGCAACAGCATCGGATTTCCTCCAGAACACGAATGAAGAGTCGAGGTCAACCTCTTTGTTGTCGGCGAGCGAAAGATGGATGTCATATTCAGCGGAGTCATAATGCTTTTGCGGAAGTCTCAGTGTCGGTGACATGAAAGATCCGGAGGCAACGGTGTCTTTGGTCGCTGAATTTATGAGTGCATAGTTTATTTCCCGGCTCACATTGCGCCCGAGCATGTCTTTTACAGTGAAATTTAGCGTTGGCAGGCTGTCGGATATCTCGAAATTGCCAAGAGAAGATTCAGTAGAAATGGTATACTCCCTGCCTATAGCGAACCGCTGCACGGACCCTTCCTGAGTCTCACCGGCGGGTGAAGTGGCGGAAAGGTAAACGGAGAACACTCCGCGTTCAAACTGCGTGTCCTTAAGGTTGCCGGTAGGAAGTGTGATGGTGTATTTGCCGTCAGAGTCAGTGGCGACCGACGAGGAATAAGAAGCGTAGGACTGGCAGAACCAACGCATTGGAGGGGTGTAGCGGACTGTGAAGTTGACAGAGGCGTCAGCCACAGGCATTCCCGAATAGGTGATCACCTGACCGCGAAGTCTGACGGAATCTCCGGTTTCATATTCATTCTCAGAGTTATCGGAAGTGATGAAGAAAGTGGGTGCCACATAGTCTGCCACCTGGAATGATGTGTTGCCGAGCCATTTGTCATCATTGTCGTATGCTGTGACGCTCCAGCGGCCAAGCAGCCCTTCGTCAGGAATGCGGAAATCGGCGGCGGCACGTCCGAACTTGTCAGTCAGCACCTTTTGCTTGGCAACTTCCTTGCCGTTTGCATCGCACAGCGACAGGTTAAAAGACGTGCCGTCTGAAAGCGAGAGATTCCGGAGTTGTGATGTATAAGCGACGACGGCAGCTCCCACGCTGTCGCCGGGATGATATATGCTTCGGTCTGCTATGACCGCCGCTTTCAGTTGCTTGGCGGAGTCTGAGGGTGCGCTGGAGAAAACATGGATGTCGGATGTCGCTTTCGATCCGTTGAACTCCGCTCTGATCTCGGCTCTGCTCTCATCTGTCGTGACAGAGCCGTCTTTGTCGGTTGTCAGGGTCGCTGTCAATTCCTGGGGAGTGTTGTAGCGCTTGCGAGTGTACACCTTGACAGTTGCTCCTTCGATCGGGCGACCGTCCTTGCCGTCGACTACAAGCACACGTGATGAGCCGTCAAAGCAGTCGAACGATATGATTGCTATGTCGCTGACAGTGAATGGAGAAAACCAGCGGTTGTCGGCTATCGCAGGATAAATACCCTTTGCGTCAGGAGTGGCGCTTGCCACCACCGCGTAGGAGCCCGGATGGAGTTGACCGACTGACACATTCGTATATTTTATGAAAGGAGCGGTCTCCTCGGCCGAGACTTCCACCGCTTTCACAAGGCGGCAATTCGCAGCCATGGTTTTGATAGACGGCTGTTTCGTCGCATTTGCATATTTTGAGTAGTCGTAGACAAGAATCCAGGTGCGTGTGCAGTTCTTGAGTGTGACATCAAGTTTAATGTCGGCTGAAGAGAGATACTGGTTTCTGAACGATACATCCGCTGAAGGCTCCGTATGGTCTGCTAAAATATTTTTCAGGGCGTTGACGTATCTGCCTTTTGGAAACTCCCTGATAGAGATTCTGATCCACTCAAGATATTCAGATAGAGAGGGCAGATACGGGCTTTCGTCTGAGTATAAGTCGTAAGTGTTGATGTATTGATGCAGCGAGCGGAGTATAACCTGTTCGCCTTCAGTGTTTTTCATCTTATTTAAAGCTTCGAGAAGCATTTTTGAGCGAAGGCTGTATGCTGCCGATTCCGCTTGGAGCGCGAGGGCTTTTGCCTGGAGCAGCGACTGCTTCCGCATGGCACACTCTTCGATATACATATTGAGAGCCTTGTCTCTCAATTCCCGGCATTTCCGGGTTGGAGTGGCAGGCGCAGTCAGGTTGGAAAAGAACGGAATGACATCCTGGTCTTCTTCCGAAAAGTTGTCGAGCAGTCCGGCGGTTTTCCAGAGAATGAATTCCCCGACGGTCATACCGCATTCAGATGCAGAGCCGGAATTTTCGAGAAACGCGTTCCATCTTGACAGCGGTGTGCTGTCTAAACCATTTACAGAGTCAATGATATCGCTGCAAACAGACAGCACTCTGTCGGCAAACATGTCGCGGCTCCACTCCTTGGGATTGGCTGGAAACGAGTCGAGTGGCAGTTGTCGCGCATCGGCTTTTCCTCTGATGTTGGAGTAGAGACTGGAATAGATGTCAGCCTCGACGAGCAGGAGGGCCGGGCGCCAATCGGCCGGAGCATTCTTGGATATGCTGTCGATCTTGTGCAGGCCTTCGGTCAGATTCTCCTGACTGACGAGATTCTGTGCCGTGACATACTGGATTGAAGCAACGACAGCCTTGCTCCAGTCATTGGCCGACAGGGCGGCGTCGAGTGCCTTGTCGGCATTCTCGATCACTGTCTTCGGGTATGCGAAGTCCGGGTCTGCCGATGTCTTTTTTCTGGCAGCCGACATATCCGGCGTGCAGAAGAGGCATGCCCCAATAAAAAAGACAGCAGTTGCTGCTGAGGCAACCGCTTTTGATAATTGTTTAGATAGACTGTTCATTATGCTCGATCTTTTTGTTCAGGCACGGCTGAGCCGGCCTGAAGGTTATGGGATGATGCGACGAAAGACTGTGACGGCCTCAGCGGAGGCGGTGTCATATGTCTGCGATGGCGGAAGGCCCGCAGGGGCTGGGAGGAGCGGTTTTCCCTTTCTTGTCTTTTGAAACGCCTCCATGCCGGTTTTTGTTTTTATTGCGGTCGCCCTTGTGTTTCTTTCGCATCTCCTTCATTTTCTCGAAGAATTTTTCCTCTGCCTTGTGCATCTGGTAAATCTGTTTGGCAGAGAGGATTTTCTCGAATTTCTCGTCGTATTTTTTCGAGATTTTGTTGAAATCCTCGCGCGACTTTTTCTGAAGTTCGGCGAGTTTCCTGTAGTCGTCGTCGGTGGCGTCTTTTTTCTTTTTCAGTTCCCGTTCAAACTTGAAAGCCTCCTGTCCGGATTTACGAATCTCCGCATCATATTCATTATATAAAGGAGCGAACTCGGCCTTTTCCTTCTCGGAGAGATTTATTTCCTGCGCTATGTAGTCCACTTTGAATTTCTGTATGTCCTCTCTCATTTTCGCACGGTCTTTTTTGTCGGCCAGCGCAGCGGAGCAGGAGAGAATCAGAGTCAGCAGTAAAAGGGTTATTTTTTTCATGTCTGTCTATTATATGTCGGAATCGTTGAAGTCATTCTTGAAGTCGTCGATAGTGGAGTATGTCTCGCAGAGTTCATCCTCAAGCATGAAAGCTCCGGCGTTCTCGTCGGGCAGGTAAGCCCAGTCGTCATGGTCGGAGTTTGCCATGGCCACAGCCACAGATTCGGGAGGATTGTCGAGCGAGAGGTCGGATGTGGTCATCATGTGAAACATCTTCATCATGCACCATATTCCGGCAAACATCGCAGCCATATAGAGGTAGGGCTGTATGCGTCGCCACACCGAAGGCTTTTCCTCGGACGCGACGGGATAATCGGGAAGATTATTCATGATTTTGCTCCTGACGCTGTCGAAATAATCCGGAGGCACCGTGTATCCGGTCTTGCCGCCCACCTTTTCCAAAATGTCGTTTTCTTTCATATGGAGTATTATATTTTTCTGATATGTAGTAAGATATGATATAGGCCTTTCAGATATGGTCTATGATATACTTATCTGACAAATAGTGTGCCTCAAGGTTTAATCGGAATTGCGGATTTAGCAAATTAATTTTTTTTAGCATTTTGAATTTCGCAGGAAGTTGGCTGTTTGGATTATTTATACTAACTTTGCAATGCGATGGCAAATACTGCACTCCCCATAGACGAAGCGTTGCTCGTAGAGCGGTTGCGTGATCCGAAGACGGCTCACGCCGCTTTCGACACCCTTATGCGTCTCTACGGTGAGCCTGTGTATTGGCAGATACGTAAGCTTGTGGCGCGTCATGAAGATGCCGACGACATATTGCAGAATGTGTTTCTGAAAGCCTGGAACAACCTGAACAATTTCAGAGGCGACGCCAAACTCTCCACATGGCTCTTCAATATAGCGATCAATGAATCGATCAATTTTCTCAACAAGGAGCGCACGCGCAGCAATGTCACAGTGGATGCCGACGATGATTCTTTCCTTTTGAACAATCTGGAGTCTGATCCCTATTTCGATGGCGATGAGCTTCAGGCAGAATTGCTCAGGGCGGTGGCCAAATTGCCGGAAAAGCAGAGGCTCGTGTTCAACATGCGATATTTCGACGAGATGAAATATGAGGAGATTTCGGAAGTGCTCGGCACTTCCGTAGGGGCTTTGAAGGCGAGCTATCATCATGCGGTGAAGAAAATAGAGGAGATTTTCTCCGAAAATTAAAATATTTTGTGAAATATTATCATAAATAGACTGAGGGATTGAAACTTTTGGCGTCAGAATTGTTTCACTATTATGAAAAAGAATAAAATTATCTTAATTCTGGCAATCGTCGCCATGTTGGTTCCTTGCCGCATAAGCGCCCAATATACAAGTATTGTAAATCAGGCCGCGAATATACTCCAGACTGCCGTTACCGGCGGTTTCCGCTACAAAGGATTCGTAGATGCTTCCTACACCGGAGGCTTCGGCGAGTTGCAGGCTAACTTTCTCGGTGTCTCCACAGTGCATGGTTTTCAGTATGCCGACTGGTTCTTCATGGGAGCCGGTCTTGGTGTGGACTATGTCTATTCCAGCATAGGGGAGCGCTACGACGGAGTGGCCGGGGGGCGTGGCGTGCGCACAAAAGGAGCCATGGTGCCGGTATTCACCGATTTCAGATTCAATATAGGCAAGGCCACTTCGGCGTCTTTCTTCATTGACGTCAAGGCCGGCGGCTCGTTTCTTATGGGCAGAAAATATCTGGCCATAGAGAACGGCTATATATCCGGATCTGAGTATTTCATGCTCAAGCCCTCGGTCGGGGTGAGGGTGCCCGTAGGCAAGGGTGGCAGGCAGGCTGTCAATATCGGACTTACGTATCAGTTGCTGACGTGCAACTACTGGTATGGCCATGATGGCGGCGGCACGCTGAACTCGCTGGGAGCCACCGCGTCGTTTGAATGGTGACGCGCGGCTGACGACGCTGCCGCAGACGCTGCTTTGAGCAGGCGGGGCTGTGGCGGACACGGGGTTCATGTGGGTTCCGACAGAACAAAAGACAAACAGCAAACAATAGATATATGAAACGTTTTTTGCAATTCATGCTTGGCGCAGGAGTGTGTGCCACGGCTATGGCGATACCGGCCAAACCTGGTTTCGTCACGTTCATCCAGCCTGATGGTACGGAGGTCGAGATAAGGATGGTCGGCGATGAGCACGGACATATCACTTACTCTGAGGATGGCCTCGTATTGGTCAATGTGGGGAATCATCTCGAATATGCACGTTTTGACGCCGCCGGGGTGCCTCAGCCATCGGGGATGCTGGTGGGTAGAAATAAACTCGACGCGGCGTTGGCCGGGCGTCTGCAGACCTCGGATCAGATAGAGAGATGGGCCGGGAAGATGACGACCGCCCGCAATTCCAGACTTGCGTCGGCAAATAGCGGCGCGGAAGAAAGGTCGGCGTCGGGTCTGACGGGGTATGCGCGTGCCGTAAGAGCCGCTGAAGATCAGACGGATGCCGGAGAAGGGGGCGAGGAGCGTGTGGTACCGCTTAATTTCGGCCGCTGCGAATCTTCGTTTCCGGTGAAGGGTGAGCAGAAAGGACTTGTGATTCTTGTGGAATATGAGGATTTGGAGTTCAAATATGGAGATTATGATTATTTCTACCGTATGCTGAACGAGGAAGGCTTTTCCGATCATGGCTCGCTCGGTTCGGTGCGTGATTGGTTCGTGCAGAATTCCGGGGGGCAGTTTGTGCCTGATTTCGATGTGTATGGTCCGGTGAAACTGCCAAAAAAACGCAGTTATTACGGGGGCAATGATATCTACGGCAACGACAAGAACCCCCATATGATGGTGATACATGCCTGCGACAGTCTTGACAAGGATGTGGATTTCACCCAGTATGACCGGGATGGCGACGGAAAGATCGACAATGTGTTCATATTCTATGCCGGCAAGGGCGAGCACGACAGCAATGTCGCAAATGCAGTCTGGCCGCATTCGTGGGATGTGTCGATAGCCAATCCCGACAGCACATATATGTATGACGGGGTGGTGCTCGACCATTATGCCTGCACCTGCGAGTATCCGAGCGGCTACAAGCGTCCGGACGGTATCGGCACTTTCGTGCATGAGTTCAGTCATGTGATGGGACTTCCCGACCTCTATGTCACCACTTATACCGGAGGTTTCACTCCCGGACCCTGGAGTGTGCTCGACAGCGGACCTTACAACAACGACCGACTTACGCCCCCCAATTATTCTTCGTTTGAGAAGTGCGCCCTCGGTTGGGTGGATATGCAGCCGATGGAGGAGGGCACTCTGGAACTGACGGATTTCAGCGATTCGAATTTCGCCTATGTGCTTCCCACCGACAGGAAGGAGGAGTTTTACTTTTTTGAAAACCGGCAGCAGACGGGCAATGATCAGTTCCTTCCATACCACGGGATGCTTGTGTGGCGTGTAGACTATAAGAAATCGGTGTGGGACAACAACACGGTCAACAATTCAAGTTCGCACCAGCGGGTGGATCTCATCGAGGCCGACAATAAGAAGACCGAATCCACACGCGACGGCGACTCGTTTCCGGGTGTGGCCGGTATCACGGAATTGACATTCGAGACCAAACCGAGGCTCGCGAGTTGGAATAATAAGGCGCTTGCCTTCGATATAAAGAATATTGAGGAGACGGCAGATGGATTGATACGTTTCGATGCGGTGAAACGCGCGGAGGATATACCCGATTCGGTGGGCGAGATCGACACTGAAGAAGCGCCGGATGTCTATTTCGACCTGATGGGAAGAAGGGTGGTGAATCCTTCCGCAGGCATCTATGTGGCGGGCGGACGCAAGGTAGTGGTGAAATAAAACGAGATGAGATATGAAAAGCCCCGGTCCAGATTCTGGACCGGGGCTTTTCAGGAAATGACAGTTTGAAAGATCATTCTGCCATGTTTTCTTTGTTGAATATGTGGCGCAGGCGGGAGAATATGCGTTTTGCCGTAGATTCGGTCGGCACAATGTTGCTGCTGTCTTTCAGGCTCTCTATGGCGCTCTTTTCAGCGTCGTTGAGGTTTTCAGGCACATAGACCATTACGTTGACAAGGATATCGCCCCTGTGGTGCTCGTTCTGGAATGCCGGCAGACCTTTTCCTCTTAGCCGCAGCACTTTGCCCGGCTGTGTGCCCGGGTTGATCTTGACACGCGCCTTTCCTTCTATCATAGGTATCTCGGCGCTGCCGCCGAGGGCGGCTGTCGGAAAGTCTAGCATGAGATTGTAGATCAGATCCTGTCCGTCGCGTATGAGTTCCGGGTCTGTCTCTTATACACATCTGACGCTGCCGACGATCTTACGCGTGTAGATC
>ENA-UAPL01000922-UAPL01000922.1-human-gut-metagenome-genome-assembly--contig:-NODE-922-length-11032-cov-4.285324_pt1 | contig 11032 bp, 7 predicted proteins | sample MGYA00243480_ERZ654577 | MGnify/ENA primary metagenome ERZ654577 (study PRJEB26926, sample SAMN06164678) | human gut metagenome | biome: ENVO:00009003; feature: ENVO:2100002; material: ENVO:00002003...
GCCCTTCGGGATGCGAGCAGGCCGTAGACAGGGCGGCGGAAGCCGGAGTGGAGATCATGATCCTGCCTTCGGTCGACCGCGAATCGGCGGCAGAAGCCGCCATACTTCATGCGAGTCGGCCTGACCGCACCCGCACTGCGATGGGTCTACACCCTACGGAAGCGGGCAGCGACTGGCGTGAGGAACTTGAAGATATAATACGGATACTTGAACCGACGCGCCCCGTGGCAATCGGAGAAACCGGAATAGACCTGTACTGGGACGACAGCAATCTGAAGTATCAGAAAGAGGCTTTCACCGCGCAACTCCTGCTCGGCGCCCGGAAGAAAATGCCGGTCATAATCCACTGCCGCGACGCAGTGAGGGAATGCTGCGGGTGCATAGCCAAGGCCCGCGGCATGAGCGACGGCGGCAGACTGAGCACGCTCATCTTCCACAGTTTCACCGGGTCGCCTGAAGATGTCAGGCTTATCAGGGAATGCTGCGATCCTTATTTCGGCATCAACGGCGTGGTGACATTCAAGAATTCCGGATCTCTTCCAGACTCGGTGGCCGAGGCCGGGCTTGACAGAATCATCCTCGAGACCGATTCGCCGTATCTGGCACCGGTCCCGAAGCGCGGCCGCCGCAACGAGAGCGCCTTCCTACCATATATCAACGACAAGATTGCCGGAGTGCTCGGAGTCGCGCCGCAGGAAGTGGCCGACATCACCACCCGCAATGCAAAACAGATATTCTCGATTTGAACCTCCACAGCCTACCATTCCATCAGCCGGTGGTGATCTTCACCATGGTGCTTCTGCTGATTCTTGCCGCGCCGATGATCTTCCGGCGCCTCAAGATACCGGGGCTTGTCGGGCTTATCCTGGCGGGAGTGGCAGTAGGCCCTTATGGATTCAACCTTCTTGAGAGAGACGCCTCCTTCCAGATTTTCGGCCAGGTGGGCATCCTCTATCTCATGTTTCTCGCCGCTGTCGAGATCGACATGTACCATCTGAAGAAGAATCTGAGACAAGGCCTCACGTTCGGACTCATCACCTTCATCGTGCCCTGCGTGCTGGGAATGACAGTATCCCATCTCGCGTTCGGGGCAGGCCTTTCCACCTGCCTGCTTCTCGCCAGCATGTATTCCTCGCACACCCTCATCTCCTACCCGGTGGTGAGCCGATTCGGGCTGCAGAACAGCCGGGGCGCGATACTTGCGGTGAGCGGCACCATAGTGGCTGTGCTCCTGGCGCTGATGACGCTCGCGTCGGTGGTGAAGATGCAGACGCGCGGAGTGTTTGACCTTGGCGACATACTTCTGCTGCTCGTCTACACTGCTCTGTACGCGCTGGCCATCGGATATTCCTTCCCGGCCATCACGCGATATGCCTTCAGAAAAGTATCCGACACAGTCGGCCAATACATCTTTGTCCTCTTCATGGTGTTCTTAGGAGCGTTGCTCGCCCAGCTGATCGGTCTGGAATCGATACTTGGCGCGTTCTACGCCGGGCTTGTGCTCAACCGCCTCATACCCGGACGCTCATCGCTGATGCACCAGATTAAGTTTGTGGGCAATGCCATCTTCATCCCTTATTTCCTTATCGGCGTAGGAATGCTTATCAACGTGCATGTCATCTTCAGCGGATGGAAAGTGCTTTGGGTAGCATTCGTGATGATGGCAGTGGCGCTGAGTTCGAAATGGATTTCCGCTTACGCGGCCCAGAAACTCTTCAGGCTCGGGCCGACCGACCGCAACATAATGTTCGGACTCACAAGCGGCAAGGCCGCCGCCACTATCGCCGCCACTATGGTGGGCTATGAATACGGCATAATCAGCGAAGACGTGATGAACGGCGCCGTGCTCATGATCCTCGCCTGCTGCCTGGCGGCTTCAGTCGTCACCGAGCGGGCCGCCATCAAACTGAGGATTGGACTCAGCGCAGCGGAGATGGAATCGACCGGCCTGGAACGTCCGGAATTCGCGCGACAGATTGTGGCCGTGGCCAACCCGATCACAGCCGAAGGCCTCATGAAACTGGCCATCTTCATGCGCAGCCCCAAAAACACAGAACCGGTGACAGCGCTTTTCGTGCGCAGTTCCGACGACCAGCGGGCGCTGAGCAGCGGAAGGTATTCACTCCATGCGGCGGCACAGGCCGCCCAGGAAATGGGCGTGCAGGCCAAGGAGGAAGAACGATTCGACCTCAACGTCGTGTCAGGCCTTGTCAACATGATAAAGCAGACCAACGCCACCGACGTGGTGATCGGATTCCACCGCAAGGCCAACATCGTGGACTCATTCTTCGGCCAGATGACCATAACATTGCTCTCGGAGACAATGAAGATGGTGATAATGTCGAGATGCTTCATACCGGTGTCGACGATACGCAGGATGGTCGTGGTGGCCGGAAAAAACGCTCAGTACGAGACGGGCTTCCACGGCTGGGTGGCGCGCATCGGCAACCTTGCCCAGCAACTTGCCTGCAAGGTCATATTCCTCGCATCGTCGGAAACCTCCCGCTATGTGGAGGATGTGATCACGACCGACGGCTACGGCGTGCGGCGCATATATCAGGAAATGACCGGCTGGGACGACTTCATACTGCTTTCGGGCGAAGTCGGTCCGGAAGACCTCTTTGTCATCGTCGGGGCCAGAAAGGGTTCGATATCCTACAGCACTGAACTTGAGAACATGCCTGAATTCCTGTCGAAAAACTTCTCGGGACACAATCTGATGGTGATATATCCCGAACAGTTCAACGGCTGAGACAAATCAGACAAATCAGACAAATCAGACCAATTAGACTAATTAGACCAATTAGACTAATTAGACCAGACCAATAAGACAATGCAAGATATACTGTCACAACTCAATTCGATAGACGTCAACGCCGTCAACGCATCGTTCAGGATGCTGCTCGCGCTTCTGCTCGGAGCGGCCGTCGGAGCGGAGCGCAAACACAAAGGGCAGGTGGCGGGGATCCGGACCTTCGCCCTGATCTCTATGGGAGCCTGCCTCGCCATGCTTCTTTCCATCTATGTGCCACAGGAATACATGGGGCTGAAGAACGGCGATCCAGGACGCATCGCGGCCCAGGTGATCACCGGCATCGGCTTTCTCGGCGGCGGCGCCATGATCCAGCAGAAAGGGTCGGTGAGAGGGCTTACCACAGCCGCCGGCATATGGATCACCGCCATAATAGGCATGGCTGTCGGTGTCGGCATGTATGAGGAATCGATAGCCTGCACATTTCTGATATTCCTCGTCATAGTAGGTTTCAACCGGTTTGAGCACCGCATACAGATCGGACAGGAGATGAAGGTGATCTCGATCCGACTCCGGGGCATAATGAAAGAGATAGACATCTACAAGGATCTACTGCGCGAAGAGAAAATATCGCTGTCAAGCTATTATATAGAGCAGAATTTCGAGAAAGATTTCACGGAAGTGAATCTCGTGATTCTCGTGCGGGCCCACAGGAATCTGCTCCCGGTGATCAACCGGCTCGGCGAGGCCCGCCCCACATTATCAATAACCCTATCAAACCAGATCGACCTATGATGCCACATATGATTCAGGAGACGACCTCCGACATACAACATGCAGTCTACACCGAACTCAATCCCGACACTGCCAAAGAATCCAATTCCGAGGCCAACACCAACGGACTTATCCTCGACCTCGCATGGATTCTCGTGCTGGCCGCGATAGCCACGCTCGTTTTCAAGAAACTGAAGCAACCCGTAGTGTTGGGATATATACTTGCAGGATTTCTCGCGTCGCCCAATTTCACATATCTTCCCTCCATATCCAATCTGGAAAACATCGAGATATGGGCCGACCTCGGCATAGTGGTGCTCATGTTCTCGCTCGGTCTGGAATTCTCTTTCAAGAAACTGATGAACTCCGGCTCCTCGGCCATCATAACGGCGCTTATCATCATCACCGGAATGACATTCGCAGGTTTCGGCGTGGGCTATCTGCTGCATCTCGACACCATCAACTGCATATTTCTCGGAGGCATGATATCGATGTCGTCGACCACCATCATACTCAAGGCCTTCACCGACCTCGGACTCAAGCAGCATAAATTCGCATCAATGGTGCTCGCCGTGCTCATCATCGAAGACCTTTTCGCTGTGCTGATGCTGGTGCTCCTCTCCTCGATAGCGATGGGCAACGTGCAGGGATCCGAACTTATCTTCAACGTTGCGAAACTGAGTTTCTTCCTCATCATATGGTTTGTGGCAGGCGTCTACATTCTTCCCTCGCTGCTTGAGAAAGTGAACTCCCACCTCAATTCAGAGACCCTTCTGATAGTGGAGATGGGACTCTGCTTCTCGATGGCGGCATTCTCGGTGATGTGCGGATTCTCACTCGAGCTGGGAGCCTTCGTGATGGGGTCCATACTCGCCGGCACGGTGTTTGCCGAGAGGATGGAACATGTGGTGCAACCTGTCAAGGACCTGTTTGGCGCAGTCTTCTTCATCTCAGTAGGCATGATGGTGCAGCCGGCGGTCATAGCGCAATACGCGCCCCAGATCCTGCTTCTGGCAGCTGTAGTGATAACGGGAATGATCATATTCGGCACGTTAGGGATGCTCGTCACCGGACAAAACCTCCAGGTAGCCATCCAGAGCGGATTCTCGCTGACCCAGATCGGTGAGTTCTCCTTCATCATAGCCTCCCTGGGCATGGGACTCGGAGTGCTCGACGCCTCGCTTTATCCGATCATCGTCGCGGTGTCGGTGATCACGATCTTCACCACCCCCTATTTCATAAAACTGTCCACCCCGGCATATCAATTGGTTGAGAGACATCTGCCCGAAAGCCTTCGGTTTCTTATCACGCGGTATTCAAGCCAGGCTGTCGACACCAACGAGACAAAACGCCTCTGGCGCGACATCCTGGGCCGCTACCTATGGCGCATCGTGCTCTATTCAGTGATACTCATCGCCATCATCATCGGATGCCGCACTCTTCTCTTCCCCATCATGGAAGAGATCACCCCGAAGTGGGGACATCTGATAGCCACGGTGTGCACGCTCGTAATAATGGCGCCATTCCTTGTGGCACTGTCATTCACTTCGATAAAGGCCGACGAGCGTATGAAAATACACGCCACAGCCTCATTCTACGATGTCCCGCTGATAGCCATGAGCATAATCCGCTATATCCTGGCGCTTCTCTTCATCGTATATTTCCTCACGGTATGCTACTCATCTATAGTAGGATGGATCGGGGGCTCGATATCGTTTGTGATCATCGTGATCCTCGCATCGTCGAAACTCATGAGAAGTTTCAGGAGAATGGAGCGCAAATTCATGAACAACCTGAACAACCGGGAGAATGCCCGCAGCGGAGCGAACAACAACCTTGTGAGCGACATGCACCAGGCGTATGTGGACATCAAGAGCAACTGCCGCTTCGCCGGCGACAAACTGAAGGACTCAGGCCTGCGGAGCGAATACGGACTCAGCGTGTCGAGCATACGCCGGGGCGATGACTTCATACCTCTCCCGACGGGCGACACCCGCATCTTCCCGGGCGACACGCTCGGAGTCATCGGCAGCGACCAGCAGATAAAGCGTTTCAACGACGACATGGACCGCAACGCCCCCCGGAAAGAGTCGCTCCGCCATCCGGAAATAGAACTGAAGAGCGTGTTGCTGACGGGCAAATCCCCTATCATAGACCGCCCGCTTTATGAGACCGACCTGCGCAAAGATTATTTCTGCATGGTGGTTTCGGTGCAGCGCGGAGAGAACCATTTCATCAATCCGTCGCCCGACACAGTGCTCGAAGCAGGCGACCTTCTCTGGGTGGTGGGCGACGCGACCCAGTTCGACCGTATGAAGTGAGCAGTCCGCCGCAAGATGAGAAGTCCGAAAATTCTAAATTTTAAATTTTAAATTCCAAATTTCAAATATGCCTCGCCGTCCATATACATTCGACAGGGTGATACGCATACTTTTCTCGGTATGCGGACTTATAGCGGCACTGTATCTGCTCGACATCCTCAGCGATGTGCTGCTTCCCTTCTTCGTGGCCTGCCTCATCGCCTACATTCTTGAGCCCATAGTGCTCTTCAACATGAAAATCACCCGCATGAAACAGCGGTTCCTGCCGGTGATACTCACACTGCTCGAAGCCATGTGCGGAGTAGCCCTCATAGCGTGGATACTCATACCCTACGTGATACAGGAATGCGCCTCCATGACCGAAATAATAAAGGACTACGCATCAAGCCAGATACAGATACCCTACATATCGAAGGAAATACACGATTTCATACGCAACAACGTTGACTTCGACCAGTTGAGCCGTATGCTGAGCCGTGACCAGTGGATGGAACTGATCCGCAACAGTCTGAGCCGCACGTGGTCGTTCATCGGATCCTCACTGAGTTTCATCATCGGCCTCATCAGCTGGCTCATCATCGTGGTCTATGTGATATTCATCATGCTCGACTACGACCGCCTGCTTCTCTCCATGAGGCAACTTGTGCCGTATGGCCAGCGCCGCAAGGTGTTTCATATAGTATATGACATCAAGAACGCTATGAACCGCTATTTCCGCGGACAGTTTTTCATAGCGTCGCTGGTGGGCCTGCTGTTCGTGATAGGATTCCTCATAATCGGTCTGCCCATGGCCGTGCTGTTCGGCCTTTTCATCGGCCTCCTCAACATGGTGCCATACATGCAGCTGATATCGCTTCCGATCGCCGCGGTGCTCTGTCTGGTAGGATCGATCTCGGGCGGCCCGACATTCTGGGTGCTCTTCTGGGAGACGATGGCAGTCTACATAGTGGTGCAGAGCATACAGGACCTCCTGCTGACACCCAAGATAATGGGGAAGGCGATGGGACTGAATCCCGCAATAATACTTCTCGCTCTGTCGGTGTGGGGATCGCTTCTCGGCATACTCGGCATGATCATAGCGCTTCCGCTCACCACTCTCCTGCTCTCCTACTATGATCTCTACATAGTGCAACGCTCATATCCGGCAGAGGAAAACAAGACTGACGGAGACGCTCCGTCTGACACGGCGTCAGATGCCGGCGAATAAGTCGAGCAGAAACTTCTCTGCAGCCGCGCGCGCGCGGGCCCTTGGTCCGATGCCGTTCATGATGATTACAATTGAATGCGTAGGAGCGAAGCGCTCGTCGAGTTTATATCCGGCATAACACTGTATGCCCCTCATGCTGCCGGTCTTCATGGCCACGTATGAGTCGAGGTCGGTATCTTTCAGGAAGTCGGAAAGGGTGCCTTCCTGCCCGGCGAGAGGGAGGAAAGTGGAGAAATCCTCATCCTCATCCATCATGTCGAGCACTCCGGCCATAAACCTGGCTGTCATCCTGTTGCTTCTCGAGAGTCCGCTTCCGTCCACCACGCTCACTCCATTTGCCGGCACTCCGGCCCGCCTCCAATAGTCGGAGAGCGCTGCTGCGCCTGCTGAAGTGGAGCCTTCCTTGCCGCGCGCGATGGAGAATGTGCGCAGCAGGCTCTCGGCAAACATATTGTCGCTGCGCATCATGCAGCTGCGCATCACTTCGGCATACCGGTCGCTGACATGATCCACAATCAGGGTGGCGCCGCCGGAAAGAGACCGCCCATCCGCAGCCGATTCCCCCTCCACCGATATGCCGGCGGCAGCCAATCTCGGGCGCAGGGAGTCCAGAAACACCTTGACAGGGTCTTTCACCGACCTGCCACCCGAGGCATTCCGTCTGAAATTGAGGGCATGGCATCCTGTGCCGTATGCCTCGCGACGGTCTTCCGCCACCCACGACGGCGGACATGCCGGTCCGGAAAAAAGCGATGTGTCCACTCGCAAAGCGCCGGCGATATGCCTGACTCCCAGATCGCCGAGAGCGGCAATTATCTCCTCCGCAATGTCGGCTGACTCAGGAAGGCACGACGCCCCCAAGGTAGGGTCGCCTCCGCCCACCACCACCAGGTCGCCTTCTATCCGGCCGTCGCTGACCGGGCCATCGGCATAAACCTTTGTATGGAACCTCTCATCGGGGCCTTTCTCCCTGAGAAGCGCGGCTATAGTGACCGTCTTCATTATCGATGCAGGGAGCAGCGCGCGGTCTGCATTATGGACTGCGAGTACCTTTCCGGAAGAGAGGTCCTGGACGAAAACTGAGGTTGAAGAAGCATCCACGGCCTTGTCGGCCAGGAACTGCCCGAGGGGTGATGCCGCATATGATAAGGCTGCCGCCGAGAGCAGCAAAACGAGTGTCAAGAATCTTTTCATGCTGCAAAATTACAAAAAAAGGAGCGGGCATCCAACTTTAGCGGGTCTCATCCGTTATTATTTTAGAAAGAATTAAAGGAGTTAAGTCGCGCATTTACAATGTTTAACTATTTTTAATTCAGATATACAAACCTAAAAAAAAACGAAAAAAAGAAATGAAAAAACTACTTTATTTACTTCTCATCCTGCCGTTTGCCCTCGCAGTGACATCGTGCAACGATGATGACAATCTCCCCAACGTGACTGTCACCATGGATTTCAGCAATGCAGCCACGGTAGACGGGACACTGTATGTGGCCCAGACAGACACATTGATGCTCAACAGTATCGTGACAAAAGCTGTCGACAGCAACCAGTCGGCCGTTCTCGCCAACGTGAAGTATTACTGGAACTACATCCCCGCTCCCTCCCTTACCTGGAGCAACTTCCCGCTTGAGATACCTATCGCCGACATGCCACTGAGAGAGAGCGGCAACAATCTGCTGCAGATGGACGCCACTCTTCTCGAGACCGACAAGTCAATGGCATATGCCAACATCGTGGTGCCTGTCAAGGTAGTGCCTACGGTGGAAGACATGCCCGACGGGCTCCAGCCGGGTGATGTGCAGCTCGTGCTCCATATCGGACAGTCGAGAACCGAGAAAGCCACAGGCAAATGACATTGTCTGCAAGACTTGAAAAAGAAGGTCGGAAGCCATCGAGGTTTCCGACCTTTCTTTTTTTATGCGGTCCACGCTATGCGTCGTCAGTCGAGTTTGAGAACGGCGAGGAATGCTTTCTGCGGCACCTCGACACGTCCGATCTGCTTCATGCGCTTCTTGCCTTCCTTCTGCTTCTCGAGAAGTTTGCGTTTGCGGGATATGTCGCCGCCGTAGCACTTGGCCGTCACGTCTTTGCGTACAGCCTTCACCGTCTCGCGCGCAATCACCTTAGTGCCGATAGCGGCCTGGATTGCGATGTCGAACTGCTGGCGCGGAATCAGTTCCTTAAGTTTCTCACACATGCGGCGACCGAACTTCACGGAGTTGTCGGCATGGGTAAGGGTGGAGAGGGCGTCGACGCTCTCGCCGTTGAGCAGGATGTCGAGTTTCACAAGATTCGAGGGTCGGAAATCATGGATATGATAGTCGAAACTTGCGTATCCCTTGGATATGGACTTGAGTTTGTCGTAGAAGTCGATCACGATCTCGCCGAGCGGCATGTCGAAAATTATCTCCATACGGTTGCCCGAGATGTATTCCTGCTTTATCAGTTCGCCACGCTTTCCGAGACAGAGTGTCATTATAGGCCCGATGAACTCCGCGGCTGTGATCACAGTGGCCCGGATATACGGCTCCTCAATATGGTCGATCAGCGTAGGATCGGGAAGGCCGGACGGATTATGCACCTCAGTCTTGTTGCCTTTCTTGTCGTAGACGAAATAAGACACGTTGGGGACCGTGGTTATGACATCCATATTGAATTCACGTCCGAGGCGTTCCTGAATGATCTCCATGTGCAGCAGACCGAGGAATCCGCAGCGGAAACCGAAACCGAGGGCGGCGGAAGACTCAGGCTGGAAAGTGAGCGAGGCGTCGTTGAGCTGGAGTTTCTCAAGCGATGCACGCAGATTCTCGAAGTCTTCGGGATCGATGGGATACACACCGGCGAATACCATCGGTTTCACCTCCTCGAATCCGTCGATGGCGGCATCGCATGGGCGGGCCACATGGGTGATGGTGTCGCCTACCTTCACCTCCTTCGAGGTCTTAATGCCTGATATGATGTATCCCACATTTCCTGCTGAAAGCTGTTTACGTGGGTCCATGTCGAGTTTCAGCACACCGATCTCGTCGGCATGATACTCCTTTCCGGTGCTCACAAACTTCACGAAGTCGTCGGTCTTGATAGTGCCGTTGACAATCTTAAAGTATGCGATAATGCCGCGGAAGGGATTGAAGACGGAGTCGAATATCAGCGCCTGGAGCGGAGCCTCCGGATCTCCCACGGGTGCGGGCACCCGGTTGACTATGGCTTCCAGAATCTCGTCCACACCCATTCCGGTCTTGCCGGAGGCGCGTATCACCTCGGAGCGGTCGCATCCGAGGAGATCCACTATCTGATCCTCCACTTCATCGGGGTTGGCGCTCTCGAGGTCGCATTTGTTGATGATCGGTATTATCTCGAGGTCATTGTCGATGGCCATGTAGAGATTCGATATGGTCTGGGCCTGGATGCCCTGGCTGCCGTCGACGATCAGGAGCGCGCCTTCGCAGGCGGCAATGGAGCGAGACACCTCGTAGGAGAAGTCGACGTGTCCCGGAGTGTCGATGAGATTGAGCACATATTTCTCGCCGTTGAGCGTATAGTCCATCTGTATGGCATGGCTCTTGATAGTGATGCCGCGTTCGCGTTCGAGATCCATGTCGTCGAGCACCTGCGCCTCCATGTCTTTGCCGGTGACGGTGTTGGTGCGTTCAAGAAGACGGTCGGCGAGTGTGGACTTGCCGTGGTCGATGTGGGCTATGATACAGAAATTCCTTATATTTTTCATAACTTTAACGTAAATTTCGCTTTCGCGAAATTTACGGGTTAGGGGTTAGGGTTTATGGTTTGGTGGCTTTCACCCAGTCGAGCGATCGCCAGTATTTTTCTTTGTCGGCCGTCGATGTGCCGGGGAAATGACAGGAGAAACCGGAATAGACAGCAGGGTTGAAAGCGTTGGAATTGCCATTGAAATCCTTGGATGAGCACCCGCCGTAGATCAGCACCTCGGAGACTGTCTCTTATACACATCTGACGCTG
>ENA-UAPL01000923-UAPL01000923.1-human-gut-metagenome-genome-assembly--contig:-NODE-923-length-11021-cov-10.084443_pt1 | contig 11021 bp, 8 predicted proteins | sample MGYA00243480_ERZ654577 | MGnify/ENA primary metagenome ERZ654577 (study PRJEB26926, sample SAMN06164678) | human gut metagenome | biome: ENVO:00009003; feature: ENVO:2100002; material: ENVO:00002003...
TTGCGACAGCTTGTTTATTCTATCAAAATGTTTTTCATTTGTCAAGAACTTTTTTAAATTATTTTATGTAGAAGATAAAGCGGAGAAGGAGGGATTTGAACCCTCGCGCCAGTTTCCCGACCTATACCCTTAGCAGGGGCACCTCTTCGGCCACTTGAGTACTTCTCCAAAGTCTTTACATAAATTATTTAAATGTTTTACGCACTTACGTGACGCATTGTTTATTCTATAAAATTTTCTTTGTTTTGTCAATAGTATTTTTATATTTTTTTAAATTCTTTTATTGAAGTCTCGTACAGATTGTTTCCTTCACTGTCTATTACCACAATTACCGGGAAATTTTCTACGTATATCTTTCTTATTGCCTCTGCACCAAGATCATCATAGCAGATTACTTCTGATGATTTTATGCATTTTGAAAGGAGAGCGCCTGCTCCACCGACTGCGGCAAAATACACTGCTTTATTGCGAATGACTGCATCTATTACTTCTTTTGATCTTTTTCCTTTGCCAATCATTGCTTTTTCACCTAAATCAAGCAGTCTTGGGGCATACTTGTCCATTCTTGTTGCTGTTGTAGGTCCGGCTGAGCCAATTGGACGACCATCTCTGGCCGGTGATGGTCCCATATAGTAGATTGTCGAATCCTTTATATCTATTGGCAGTTCTTCTTTACGGTCCAGCGCCTCTATCATTCTTTTGTGTGCAGCATCTCTTGCCACATACATTTCACCTGTTATGTATACATAGTCTCCTGATTTCAGGTCTTTTGTTATTTCCTGTGTGATTGGAGTTGTTATATGTTTTTCCATCTTTTTCTCCTGATTCTTTTATTTTTACTGTATTTTGTATCTATACAGAACCACTGAGAATAAAAATGCTGATACTCGTTCTTGCATGTAAACAGTATTTTTTCTCAAGATGGCTCGTCTATGCCGTAATTCTTTACAATTCCTTCACTACATGGCGGTTTACGTGACAGCAAATATTTACCGCAACCGGCAATCCTGCAATGTGGGTTGGATATGTGTTTATGTTTACTGCAAGGGCAGTAGTGCTTCCGCCGAGTCCTCCGGGTCCTATACCTAGATTATTAATTTTTTCAAGCATCTCTTTTTCAAGTTCTGCCACATACTCTATGTCTGAATGTGTGCCTGCTTCTCTTGTCAACGCTTTTTTTGCCATTATTGCGCATTTTTCAAAGGTTCCACCGACTCCGACTCCGACAACCATAGGAGGACATGCGTTTGGCCCTGCATCTGAAACTGCTGTCAGAATCGCATTTTTTACTCCCTCTATACCATCTGCCGGCTTTAACATAAATACACGACTCATGTTTTCGCTTCCAAAGCCCTTTGGTGCAAAGGTTATTTTGACTTTGTCGCCAGAAACTATTGAGTAATGGATGACTGCAGGTGTGTTGTCCTTTGTATTTTCCCTGATGATTGGATCCTTTACCACTGATTTTCTCAGATAGCCGTCTGTGTAGCCCTGTCTGACTCCTTCATTTATGGCATCCTCCAATACGCCTCCCGTAAAATGGACATCCTGGCCTATTTCTATGAAAAAAACTGCCATTCCGGTATCCTGACATATCGGTATCATATCCTCGCCTGCTATTTTTAAGTTTTCCTGTAGCTGGTTTAATATTTTTTTACCTAAAGGTGATTCTTCATTTGCTGTTGCAGCTTTAAGTGCCTTGTCCATGTCCGGCGAAAGAAAATGATTTGCCTGTATGCACATTTCCTTTATTGCAGCTGTTATTTCTGAAACGTTTATTTCCCTGATCATTTCTTTTCCTCTCTTTTTATTCTCTGTATTTTAAATATTTTTATTGTATTCTTAACTAATCAGAATCATCCTTCTGAATAGTTACTTGTTCTTTACCACTCTATACACCTGATTTTAAATTCCGGCACCTTTTATCCACAATTCAAGATTATTTTTTGTGTTTTTGTGGATAAACATATTTATTTTTTTGTATTATGTTTATTTATTACTATTCAAAGCCTCTAAACGTAAATATGTTACATAGTGCTTGCATGTAAACATTTTTTCTCAATACAGCTCGAATAGTATCACCACATTCGCAAAAAGCAGGATCTTATGACCCTGCTTTTATGAATTTAGTTATGCTTCTGTGTTATTTTCGATAGCTTCGGCATGTGAATTATTATTCTCTGCTGAGTCTTCGTCACTATTTTCTGATTCGTCAGTCTCTGCCTTAGCTTCCTCAGGTGGCATGAGAGTCTTATCCTCTACTACCTTTGCGATGCTGGCTACGCTGACTCCTTCTTTCAGGTTGATGAGCTTGACACCTGTTGTGATTCGTCCAAGCACTGTTACATCACTTACCTGGATTCTGATGATAATTCCCTCTGTTGTGATTAGCATGAGCTCGTCATCGTTTTCAACTGATTTGACTCCTACGAGATTGCCTGATTTTTCTGTAATCTTGTAGCATTTTACTCCCTTACCGCCACGGTTTTGTGTGGTAAATTCGTCAATTCGTGTACGTTTTCCAAGGCCGTTTGATGATACTAAAAGCACTGCCTCACCCATTGATGCGGTCTGCATTGCGATTATTACATCATTTGGTGCAAGATTCATTCCGATAACACCCATGGTTGTACGGCCTGTTGAGCGCACATCTGTCTCCTTGAATCTGATACACTGTCCGAATTTGGTGAAGAGCAAAATATCCTCTGAATTGTCTGTGACCTTGACCTCTATGAGTTTGTCGTCCTCTCGCAGATTGATTGCTGCAAGTCCGTTCTTTCGGATATTCTCATAATCCTTTATCGGTGTTTTCTTGACTATTCCGTTTCTTGTAGCCATGAACAGATACTTGTCATCCTCGTATTCTTTGATTGGAATCATGGCTGTTATTTTCTCGTCAGGCTGAAGCGGTATGAGATTGATGATGGCTGTGCCTCTTGATGTACGGCTTGCCTCAGGTATCTCATATGCCTTGATTCTGTATACTCTTCCTGTATTTGTGAAAAACATCAGGTAGTGGTGTGATGTGGTCATGAGCATCTCGACGATATAATCATCCTCGATTGTCTCCATTCCCTTTATTCCCTTGCCACCGCGGTGCTGAGCCTTGAAATTGTCAGTGCTCATGCGCTTTATATAGCCTACCTTTGTCATTGTTATGACTGTATTTGTCTCAGGAATGAGATCCTCCATCGACATATCATACTCGTCATAGCCTATTTCTGTCTTTCTGTCGTCGCCGTATTTATCTGCAATTGCGATGATTTCCTCCTTGATTACTCCAAGAAGCTTTTTCTCATCGGCAAGAATAGCCTTTAACTGCGCAATCTGAGCCATGAGCTCCTTATACTCAGCCTCGAGCTTTTCTCTTTCCAGACCTGTCAGAGCCTTAAGACGCATATCGACAATTGCCTGTGACTGCTCATCTGACAGGCCAAATCTCTCCATCAATCTAGTCTTTGCCTGCTGAGTGGTCTGGCTTGAGCGGATAATACTTATTACCTCGTCTATGTTGTCCTGGGCAATAATGAGACCCTCTACAATATGTGCCCTGGCCTCTGCCTTGTCGAGATCAAACTTTGTACGTCTGGTCACTACATCCTTCTGGTGGATGAGATAATAGTTGAGCAGATCGTATAGATTTAATACCTTTGGCTCTCCGTTTACGAGTGCAAGGTTTATCACTCCAAACGTATCCTGAAGCTGTGTATGCTTGAAAAGCAGATTTAAAACTACACTCGGGTTCACATCTCGGCGAAGCTCTACCACGATTCTCATTCCCTCACGGCTTGTCTCGTCGCGGAGGTCTGTTATTCCATCTATCTTTTTGTCCTTATGAAGCTCGGCTATTTTCTCAATAAGACGAGCTTTGTTTACGTTGTATGGCAGCTCTGTCACTACAATTCTGTTTTTGCCGTTTTCCATCGGCTCGATATTGGTGACAGCACGGACTCTTATTTTGCCGCGGCCTGTTCTGTAAGCCTCTTTGATGCCACTTGTTCCGAGAATTATGCCGCCTGTAGGGAAATCCGGTCCCTTTACCACATCGATAAGCTCATCAATTGTGGTTTCTTTTTCCTCGATATCGTTGTCGATAAGGCGCACTACGGCATTGACCACTTCACGCAGATTGTGAGGTGGGATATTGGTTGCCATACCTACCGCGATTCCTGTGGTTCCGTTTACTAAAAGGTTTGGATATCTTGATGGGAGCACTGTAGGCTCTTTTTCTGTCTCATCAAAGTTTGGCTCAAAATCTACTGTATTTTTGCCGATATCCTTGATTAATTCAAGAGAAATCTTTGAGAGTCTTGCCTCTGTGTATCGCATGGCGGCGGCTCCGTCTCCATCGACTGAACCAAAGTTTCCATGACCGTCCACGAGTGTGTATCTCATAGACCAGTCCTGTGCCATATTTACGAGTGCTCCATAGATTGAGCTGTCTCCGTGTGGGTGGTATTTACCCATTGTATCACCGACAATACGCGCACATTTTCTGTGTGGCTTGTCAGGTGTATTTCCGAGCTCGACCATAGAGTAGAGTACTCGCCTCTGAACAGGCTTTAGTCCGTCCCTGACATCAGGGAGGGCACGGCTTGCAATAACGCTCATCGCGTAATCTATGTAGGAGCTCTCCATTGTTTTTTTCAAATCGACCTGCTGTATCTGGTCAAAAATTTTGTCGTCCACTTAAATTACTCCTCCCTGCTAGATGTCAAGATTTGTTACATACTTGGCATTAGCTTCAATAAATTCTTTTCTTGGCTCTACCTTATCACCCATCAGTGTGGTAAATGTCACATCAAGCTCAGATGAATTTTCTCCGTCTATCATGACCTGTTTCAAAATTCTGTGATCAGGATCCATTGTTGTCTCCCAGAGCTGATCAGCATCCATCTCGCCAAGTCCCTTGTATCGCTGGATCTTGTTATTATTGTCACGGCCTATGTCATTTAAAATCTGCTTGAGCTCGTCATCATCGTAGGCATACCATACACCCTTGTTTTTCTCCACCTTGTAAAGTGGCGGTGTAGCCAGGTATACATGTCCCTCCTTGATCAGATCAGGCATGAATCTGTAGAGGAAGGTGAGCATGAGAGTAGCGATATGGGCACCGTCTACATCGGCATCTGTCATGATGATTATCTTGTCATAACGCAGCTTTGTTATATCAAAATCCTCATGGATTCCTGTTCCGAATGCTGTAATCATGGCTCTGATTTCTGCATTGTCATATATACGGTCAAGTCTTGCCTTTTCAACATTCAGTATCTTGCCTCGCAGAGGTAAAATTGCCTGTGTAGCACGGCTCCTTGCTGTCTTTGCAGAACCGCCGGCTGAATCTCCCTCGACTATGAAAATTTCACAGTTTTTAGGATCCTTGTCTGAGCAGTCAGCCAGCTTGCCCGGCAGAGTACCTCCATCGAGAGAGGTCTTTCTTCTGGTCAGGTCTCTTGCTTTTCTTGCGGCCTCTCTGGCTCTCTGTGCTAAAAGTGATTTCTCACAGATATTTTTGGCTACATCAGGATTCTGCTCGAGGAAATATGTGAGCTTTTCCGATACAACAGCATCTACGGCTCCTCTGGCCTCACTGTTTCCAAGCTTCTGCTTTGTCTGTCCCTCGAACTGAGGCTCCTCAATCTTGATACTGATGATTGCGGTAAGTCCCTCACGGATATCATCACCTGTCAGGGCCGGATCTGAATCCTTAAGTATCTTTTTCTCACGCGCATAGGCATTGAAGGTCTTTGTCAGGGCATTTCTAAAGCCTGAGAGATGAGTACCTCCCTCAGGTGTGATTACATTGTTTACAAAGCTGAAGGTTGAATCATTGAACGAATCATTGTGCTGCAATGCAACCTCTACATAAACACCGTTTTGTGTTCCCTCACAGTAGATTACCTCATCATAGAGAGCCTCCTTGCCACGGTTAAGATACTCTACAAATTCCTTGATTCCGCCCTCATAGTGGAATACATGATTGTGATGGCTGTTCTCACGCACATCCTTTAAAGTAATCTTAAGTCCTTTTGTGAGGAAGGCTGTCTCTCTGAGACGCTGCTTTAAGGTATCGTAGTCATACACTGTCTCCTCAAAAATCTCCGGATCAGGCAGAAAATGCACCTTTGTACCGTGAAGCGACTCGTCACACTGTCCAACAATCTTTACTGTATCGTCTGTTTTGCCACGCTTGTAGCTTTGTCTGTAAATATTTCCGTCCTTGTAGACCTCAACTGTCAGCCATGTGGAAAGAGCATTTACTACAGATGCACCAACTCCGTGCAGACCGCCTGATACCTTATAGCCTCCACCGCCAAATTTACCACCTGCGTGAAGCACTGTAAAAACGACCTCAAGTGCTGATTTTTTTGCTTTATGATTGGTTCCGACCGGGATTCCTCGTCCATCATCCTGTACTGTTATGGAATTGTCTTCCTCGATTGTAACCTCGATATTTTTACAATAACCGGCTAAGGCCTCATCAACTGCATTGTCCACTATCTCGTAAACCAGATGATGAAGTCCTCTCGAAGACGTACTGCCGATATACATACCCGGTCTTTTTCTGACCGCCTCAAGACCCTCAAGTATCTGAATCTGGTCAGCTCCGTATTCCTGATTGTTCTGCTGTATTTCTTTACTCATCAATAACCTCCACCTGGCCCTTCACGACATGAAAGACCTTGTCCACCTGAAATCTATTTTTTACAAATTCATCAAGTCCCGTACAAGTGATAATAGTCTGTGTATCACTTAAGCTGTTGAGCAGATAGTTCTGCCTGTTGCCATCCAGCTCTGAAAGCACATCATCCAGTAAAAGCACGGGAGTGCTGTTTATATTTTTCTTTACAAGACTAATCTCAGAAAGCTTGAGTGAGAGAGCAGATGTCCTCTGCTGACCCTGCGAGCCGTATTTTCTGATATCCACACCGTCCACTGAAAAAAGCATATCGTCCCTGTGCGGTCCGACAGTTGTCTGGCACAGCTTCAAATCCCTGCTTCTTGCCTTAAGCAGTTCATCCTCGAAAAAAATATCATCAATGCTTGGCTCATATTTAAGTATAAGCTTCTCCCTGCCTCCTGAAATATTGCTGTGAATGTCCTGTATTATCTCATTTAGCTCATTAACAAACTCGCGCCGCTTTTTTATAACATGCCTGCCATACTCAAGAAGCTGCATATCCCATACCTGAAGTGTATCAATCAAATCAGGTCTGTAAGCTATATCCTTTAACAGTCTGTTTCGCTGAACTAATGTCTTATTATACTTACTCAGGTTAGACAGATATATTTTGTCAAGCTGGCAAAGCTCCAAATCTATAAATCTGCGTCTCTCGGCAGGACCGTTTTTGATAATATTGAGATCCTCAGGAGAGAAAAACACAATATTCAAAATACCAAACAGCTCACTCGCTTTTTTGATCGGCATTTTATTGATGGCCACACCCTTTGCACCATTCTTTCGCAGATGCATGTCAATCCGGTATTCCTTGTCATTTTTTTCGACAATTGTCCTGATATGTGCCTCATCCTCGCTAAACCGGATCATTTCCTTGTCCTTGCTGCCCTTATGGGACTTTGTAGTGCCGCTTAAATATGCAGCCTCAAGTATATTGGTCTTTCCCTGGGCATTATCGCCGTAGATTATGTTGGTTTCACTGTCAAAGCTGATATCCAGTTTTTCGTAATTTCTGAAATTACTCAGTTGGATTGACTTAATAATCATTATTTAACAACCTTAACTGTTTCGCCGTCATATGAGAAAACATCTCCGTCGTGAAGCTTTTTTCCTCTCTGAAGCTCAGTCTCACCGTTTACAGTCACCTGACCATCCTGAATAACAATTTTTGCCTCAACTCCCGAGCTCACAAGGTCGGCCTTTTTAAGAGCCTGTCCCAGCTTAATGAACTCATCCTGTTCTCTTATAGAAATCTGTTTCATAAAATCTCCTAGTTTGCTGCTGTATTAAAATTTACCGGAAGAATGAGGTAAATAAACTTGCCATCATCATCCTTAATGAAGCATGGTGCCTTTGGATTGACCATGTATAAATTAACCTCCTCCTCATCGATAACACGAAGTGCATCTATGAAGAACTTAGGATTAAAGCCTATCATAATATCTTTTCCATCTTTGTCGATATCGATGTCCTCATTCATGGAACCGATAAATGAATTGATGCGAAGCTCCATATTGCCATCTGTGATATTCATGATAATAGGCTTCTTATCTCCCTCCTTGACAAGAAGAGTAGCACGGTCTATACAGTCAAGAAGCTCACGCTTATTGATGCGAACCTTAGTGTCGTAGTCAGATGAAAGCATCTGGTCAATCTTGAAATACTCACCCTCGATAAGACGTGAAACAACAGTAGTATTTTCAAATTCAAAAACAATATGATTGTTAGTGATATAGATAACCACATCCTCATCCGCTGAACCCGGAATAATCTTGCTTATTTCCTGCAGAGTCTTGCCGGGAACAACAACCTTCTTGCTGTCATAGTGATTTTTCATCTCGATATATCTGATAGATATTCTGTGTCCGTCAAGAGAAACAACTCGAAGCTTATTCTCCTCAATCTCAAAAAGCTCACCTGTCATCAGTTTATTGTTGTCATTGTCGGCAATTGAAAAAATTGTCTGTCTGATAACCTCTTTAAGGGTAAATTGTGAGAGGACAATAGACTCATTTCTCTCAACATATGGTATGTAAGAAAAATCATCACCTGATTTTCCGATGATATTGAATTTGGCCTTTTCACATGATATGACGGTCTTGAAGGAAGCATCTGTCTCAATTGTTACATCATTGTCAGGAAGCTTTCTCACTATTTCTGAAAAAATCTTGGCATCAAGAGCGATAATTCCTCTTTCTTCGATGGTTCCGTCTATTATTGTTTCAATTCCAAGCTCCATATCGTTAGCCATAAGCTTAATCTCGTTTGCGGATGCATCGATCAGTATACACTCGAGAATTGCCATTGTAGTACGTGTAGGTACTGCCTTCGATACGATATTAACACCTTTCAGTAAATTTGCTTTTGAACAAATAAGTTTCATTTAGAAAAACTCCTTCCTGCGCGTATATATAAATATTTAAAAGATATTCGTAATATTCTTCTTAGGGGCTGTTAAAAAGTTTAAAACCCCTTCAAAGCCTTTAAAGACAAGCTTTAAGAGGCTTGATAACTTGATTAAAAACCTGTTGAATTAAAAATGATAAAAATTGATAACTTTTTATTCACTTTCCTTCAACCTGTCATTAACATGCTCATGTGGAAATAAAAGCAAGGTTATAACCAAATTATTAACATGCAAATGAGCACATATATAAATAGGTAGAAACTAATTTGGATTAATCTTTTTCTTGATAGTTTCTATGAGAGTACGTGTACTGTCATTCTCCTCGTAATCCTTGGTGACCTTCTTGATGCCGTGGATGATAGTAGAGTGGTCTCTGCCGCCCAAAAGCTGGCCGATTACATCAAGTGAATCAGAGGTCATGGTCTTGCAGAGGTACATGGCAATCTGCCTTGGACGTGCAATCTCGCTGCTTCTGGTCTTTGAAATCATCTGGTCAACAGAGATGTGGAAATGCTCTGAAACGACCTCGATGATGAGCTGTGCAGTGATTTCCCTTGGCTTGTCCGGCGTGATGATATTGGAAAGCTCCCTCTCAGCGATATCCATAGTGATGTGAGTATGCTCGAGATTGTGGAAGGCTAAAAGCTTGTTTAAGGCTCCCTCAAGCTCACGGATGTTGGAGCTGATGTTTGAAGCAATGTAGTTTAAAATATCATCATCTATATCAAAATTGTCAGTTTCAGCTTTCTTACGGAGGATAGCCATCCTCGTCTCATAGTCAGGAGTACCGATATCAGCCATCAGTCCCCACTCGAAACGGGAACGGATGCGCTCCTCGAGAGTCTCCATCTCCTTAGGCGGCTTATCAGAGGTAAGGATAATCTGCTTGCCCTGTGTCTGCAGTGTGTTGAAGGTGTGGAAAAACTCCTCCTGAGTACTTTCCTTTCCTATGATGAACTGGATATCATCAATCATGAGCACATCTACAGTCCTGTATTTGTCACGGAACTTTGTCATGGCAGAAGAATTACCGTTACGGATAGATTCGATAACCTCGTTGGTAAACTCTTCAGAAGTAACATAAAGCACCTTGGTATCAGGATTCTGGTCAATGATGAAATGACCTATTGAATGCATAAGATGAGTCTTGCCAAGTCCCGGACCACCATATATATATAGCGGATTGTATGCTTCACCCGGGCTTTCTGCCACTGCAAGAGAAGCAGAATGGGCAAACCTGTTATTATTACCTACGACAAAGGTGTCAAATGTATAGTTAGGGTTTAAGTTTGAGTGATCCCCCTTTACAGGAGTCTGTGGCTCAAGCTGAGGGGTATCGTTGTTTTTAAACTTAAGGCTCTGAGCCTGATCCGGTAAAATAAACTGGATATCATACTCGATACCTGTCACCTCACCTATAGCTACCTTAAGAGGAAGATAATATTTTTTGTTGATATAGCTGAGCCCCATCTGCTCAGACGGAACGAGAATATACAGTGTATTGCCGTCTATGGCGAACACCTCAAGCGGTTTTATCCACGTATTAAAGGAAACGTCTGTCAGACCATGCTCTTCCTTGACCATCTGTAGTATTTCATTCCACTTTTCCATTACTTTATCCATCAAAGTTCTCCATTATTTAACATATAAAGAGTATATTATGGGAATGTTCTCCACAATCCCATACATACTATATAGTACACTATTTTTGGCATTTAGGCAATGTAAAAAGATTTACAAAAATACTTTATTCACATTTTTTAACCACAATTATACAAAGTTACCAACATGTTATTCACATATTGTGGATAACTTTTTGATATCTTGATAACTTTCCACAATATGTTGGTCACAATAGGTGGTTTATATCAAAATATAGATGGTTATCCTGTCTCTTATACACATCTCCGAGCCCACGAGACACTGAGCGATCTC
>ENA-UAPL01000925-UAPL01000925.1-human-gut-metagenome-genome-assembly--contig:-NODE-925-length-11018-cov-4.231962_pt1 | contig 11018 bp, 10 predicted proteins | sample MGYA00243480_ERZ654577 | MGnify/ENA primary metagenome ERZ654577 (study PRJEB26926, sample SAMN06164678) | human gut metagenome | biome: ENVO:00009003; feature: ENVO:2100002; material: ENVO:00002003...
GAGATCGCTCAGTGTCTCGTGGGCTCGGAGATGTGTATAAGAGACAGGATATGGCGGCGTGCTTCGCACTATGGATGGAAAAGAATTCATGCAGAAATACGATGAGCGGCTTTCACTGGCTCCACGCGACATAGTGGCCCGTGCCATCGATAATGAAATGAAGCAGCGCGGTGACGAACACGTTTATCTGGACGTCACTCACAAAGACCCTGAAGAGACCAAGAAGCATTTCCCTAACATCTACAAGAAATGTCTCAGCATCGGCATTGATATAACCAAAGACTACATCCCCGTAGCCCCTGCCGCACACTATCTTTGTGGCGGTATCACGGTGGACTTGGACGGACAGTCGAGCATCCGCCGCCTGTATGCCATAGGCGAATGTTCGTGCACGGGATTGCACGGAGGTAACCGCCTTGCCAGCAACTCCCTGATTGAAGCGGTGGTCTATGCCGACGCAGCCGCCAAACATGCACTGAGCGTATTGGAACGTTATGACTTCAATGAAGACATTCCCGAATGGAATGATGAAGGTACCATCAGCAATGAAGAGCGCGTACTCATCACGCAAAGCATGAAGGAAGTAAACCAGATAATGGAAGCTTACGTAGGTATTGTCCGCAGCAATACCCGCTTGACACGTGCATGGAACCGTCTGGACATCTTATATGAGGAGACGGAGAAACTATTCAAAAGCAGTAAAGCTACACGGGAACTTTGTGAGCTGCGTAATATGATTAACGTGGGATATTTGATTACCCGCCAGGCTATGGAACGCAAGGAAAGTCGAGGACTGCACTATACGATAGACTATCCGCACGCAAAAGAATAGTTTTCCACTTTTAGAGAGAATATAGTAAAGCGGCATTTGTATTGGTGTTCAAAACAAATACCGCTTTTTTCATTCCGGTACTACTCACTTTTCTTCAGTCCTTCCCACTCCTCCTTTGTGAGAATATCGTGGTAATCCGTGTAATATCCGCTTTTATCGACTATCTCATTGATAACCTTGTAACGCTCCTCCGAGTCGGGATGGGTACTGATCCATTCGGTGAAGTCGGGCAAATTTATCTCTTGAGGAAGATTATGGAGAAATTCCGCAAGCCCGCGCGGGTTCATCCCCGCCTTCATCAGATAGCGGACGGCAGTTTTGTCGGCTTCACGCTCCAAAGTGCGGCTATAGGCCGTAGAAGAAAGCACCTGTACCAATTGCCCCAAAGCCTCAGCCCCCTGGCTGCCTCCAATCATGGCAACCAGCGTAGAAAGCCCTATCTCCTTCACCAGCTTATCCATGACGTGCCCTTTCTCAATATGGGCAATCTCATGCGCCATTACCCCACACAACTCACCCTCATCCTTGCACTGCGACAGCAGCGAAGTGTATATCACCAAGTGATTGCCGGGGAATGCAAAGGCATTCACCTCTTCACTCTCTATCACATGAAGTTTTATCTTATCACGGGAAATATCATTGGCACGGCACAGTGCGGACAACAAAGTATCCAGCGGAACCACAATGCGCTCCTCCTCTACAAAAGTCTGGGTCTTGGAAAACAAATCCCAATAGAGTTCTCCTATCTTCTCCTCAATAATCGTTTCACGCAAGTGGAACACGGACAGCCAGTCCACCCGCGAAAAGGCAAACAATACAGACACAAAAATCAGTATTGAAACAAGCGATTGGTATAAAAGCTTCTTCATCGGGGCTTACATATTAAGTCGGTTAAGGCGGCAAAAACGTACCACTCCACCTGCTTGCCCTTGCGAATGGCAATCAGCGTATGGAGGGTAGCTACGAAATCTATCACATTGAACAGCACTACCGTGAACAGATAGGCAAAGTAGAAGGAAGACAAATCCACATTGCCTATCAGGATTCTCACCGTCCACCAGAAAAGGCAACTGTTGGTGAAGAACAACGGAAGCTGCGAGACAAGCGCCTGCGTACAGTGCCAACGCACGAAATAAGTGTTCCTGCGATTGCCGAAATAAAACACCACCGTGGCAATCAGGTTGACGATGGGAAGAGGAAGCCCTACCATGACAACCAGCAGAGACATCAGATATCCGTTTGATGCCATCTCCAGTTCGTGTTCTTGGGGAGTATATGTAATCATAGTTCTTTTAGGATATTCCAAAACCAGTTTATCAGCACCAAGCCGATGAAAAGAAGGAATACGCCCTTCCGCCTTAGTACTGTTTCCATCCGGTTATAGAAGTGATACAATGAAGATTTGCGGCGAAGCAAGTCCGATGCCAGCCACAACGGCAGCGCCACCAAGAGCAAAGCCAGCAAGATGCCATTGGGATTGAAGTGGAAAGCCGCTTGCCAGTCTCCATGCAGCAGGGCAAGGACAGACCTTGTGGAGCCGCAGGCAGGACACGGAATATGAAGCAATTGCCTGAACAGGCAACCGCCCCATATATGATTTTGCGGAAACAGGAGCGATATGGCAATCCATATATATCCGGCAAGGCACGCGGATGCCAGGAATATATACAGCTTCCTTTTACTCATGCCCGAAGCCGGAGGTTAAATCATAGATTGCAGCTTCTGGAAATTCTTATCGCGCGTGGCGCCCATAATCAAGAACCAGTCTACAATGGACCAGATGCCCAAACCACCGCAAGTAAGCAGCTTACCTACGCCCAGTCCCGTATCGCCGATAAAGAAGCGGTCAATACCCAGTGAACCTCCGATTAAGGAGATAACCAGCGAAATGGTGGGGTCTTTGAACTGTAACATTTGAATCATGGGCCATTTGGCTTCGTCCATTCTAAGCAAAAGCTCGCGAATTGTTACCATCTGATAGTCGTTAAAGAACTTGTTGTTTGCCATCATAAAGGCATCTACTTTCTGTGCATCCATATTTTTGTTTATTTAGTATTTGGTAATAATCGCAAAGGTAATATTGTTTAAAATACAACCCTCTTTTTTTCTTGTTTTTTTAGCCTATCAGGAAAAAAACTTTCTTTTTATAACCGGAAATTGATGATTTGCCGCCTATAACTCCCCAATCATCGCCTTTCAGGAGACGGCTTACTATCTCATTTACGAAGTATAGGGAGCCAAGGAGAGAGAACTTAAGACATGGGGTGCGGGAAGTTAGGATATGGGATGCGGGAAGTTAAGCTTCCACATACAAAACATCCCCATGTTTTACCATAAAACATGGGGATGTTATAAGGGAAAACACCCGGATGTTTTGGGGTAAAACATGGGGATGTTATGGATGTTCAGTCTTAATAAAGAAAGAACTGATTCTTAATAAGGAAAGAGCTAGGCCTTAATGCGCCAAAGCATCTATCTTAATAGTTTTCCTTCTTAATCTCGAAGTAAGCCTGCGGATGCAAACAAGCCGGGCATACCTGGGGAGCTTCCTTACCGGTATAGATGAAACCGCAGTTGCGGCACTGCCATACTACTTCACCTTCTTTTGCAAATACAGAAGCGGTCTCGATATTCTGGATGAATGCGCGATAGCGTTCTTCGTGGCCTTTTTCTGCGATAGAGATATTGCGATACATGGCAGCGATTGCAGGGAAACCTTCCTGCTCTGCCACGTCAGCAAAGTGAGGATAATCCAATGACCACTCTTCGTGTTCGCCTGCTGCGGCTTCTTGCAGGTTCTCCAATGTGGTGCCGATGACGCCTGCGGGATAAGAAGCGGTGATTTCTACCATACCGCCTTCGAGGAACTTGAACATACGCTTTGCGTGTTCTTTCTCCTGATCGGCCGTTTCAGTGAAAATAGCGGCGATTTGTTCGTAACCTTCTTTCTTTGCAGCGCTTGCAAAGTAAGTGTAACGCATTCTTGCTTGTGATTCACCGGCGAATGAAGTCAACAGATTCTTTTCTGTCTGAGTTCCTTTAACACTTTTGCTCATAATCTCTTTTTTATTAGTTAATGTAATTACGTATAAATAATCGTTCGTATCGTCTTTCTTTGTGGTACAAAATTATGCATTTACTTCGGAATAACCACAGTTTACTTCATCAGATTTATCTATCAACGGATAGAAAAAATCTATTATACCTTATAATAAAAACAAAAATCAAGATGTTTATGTTCAATGATACATATAAATGTACATTTTTTTATCTACTTTTGCAGTTCGTTTATAAATAGGCAAGAGGATTTTGACACAACCTCTACAACTTCATAAAAGTAGATTAGAAAAATGAAAGCGTTCGAATTCAAACCAAAGCTATACACAGCTTTAAAAAATTACTCGAAAGAACTATTCATGGCAGACCTGATGGCGGGTATCATTGTGGGTATCGTCGCCCTTCCGCTTGCCATCGCGTTCGGTATCGCCTCAGGCGTATCACCTGAGAAAGGTATTATCACGGCTATCATCGCCGGTTTCATCATTTCCCTCCTGGGAGGAAGTAAAGTACAGATAGGCGGGCCGACAGGTGCGTTCATCGTCATCATCTATGGCATTATCCAGCAATATGGAGAGGCGGGACTGATTGTGGCGACGCTGATGGCAGGTGTCATCCTCGTCCTGTTGGGGGTGTTCAAGCTGGGAGCGGTCATCAAGTTTATCCCTTATCCCATCATTGTGGGCTTCACCAGCGGTATTGCCGTCACTATCTTTACTACGCAGATTGCCGATGTCTTCGGACTGAGCTTCGGGGGCGAGAAAGTTCCGGGGGACTTCATAGGGAAGTGGATGGTTTACTTCCGGCATTTCGACACGGTGAACTGGTGGAACACGATTGTGAGTATCGCCAGTATCATCATTATCGCCATCACGCCTAAATTCTCAAAGAAAATACCCGGTTCGCTCATCGCGATTATCGTAGTGACCGGGGCTGTTTATCTGATGAAAACATACGGGGGCATTGATTGCATCGATACGATTGGTGACCGTTTCAGCATCAAAGCCGAACTTCCGGATGCCGTGATGCCTGCTTTGGACTGGGAGGCGGTTAAAAACTTATTCCCTGTGGCCATCACAATCGCGGTATTGGGTGCCATCGAATCATTGCTTTCGGCTACCGTGGCGGATGGTGTGATTGGTGACAAACATGATTCAAACGTGGAACTGATAGCTCAAGGCGCAGCCAACCTGGTGACTCCACTGTTCGGCGGTATTCCGGCAACCGGCGCCATTGCCCGTACGATGACGAATATCAATAATGGGGGTAAATCGCCCGTTGCCGGCATAGTGCATGCGGTGGTATTGCTGTTGATTTTGTTGTTCTTGATGCCGCTGGCGCAATATATTCCGATGGCTTGCCTTGCGGGGGTACTGGTTATCGTATCCTACAACATGAGTGGATGGCGTGTATTCAAGGCGTTGTTGAAGAACCCGAAATCGGATGTCACGGTATTGTTGATAACCTTCTTCCTGACTGTTATTTTCGACTTGACTATCGCCATTGAAGTGGGTTTGGTCATTGCTTGCGTGCTGTTTATGCGCCGTGTGATGGAAACAACGGAGATATCTGTCATCAAAGATGAGATAGACCCGAACGCGGAATTGGATATCGCAACCAATGAGGAACATCTGATTATTCCGAAGGGTGTGGAAGTATATGAAATCAACGGCCCGTATTTCTTCGGTATCGCCACCAAATTCGAGGAAACCATGGCACAGCTGGGCGACCGTCCCAAAGTGCGCATCATCCGTATGCGTAAAGTGCCTTTCATCGATTCTACCGGTATTCATAACTTGACTAACCTCTGCCAGATGTCGCAAAAGGAAAAGATAACCATTGTGCTTTCCGGGGTCAATGAGAAGGTGTATAAGGTTCTGGAAAAGTCCGGTTTCAATGAGTTGGTGGGAAAAGAAAATATCTGCCCGAATATTAATGTGGCATTGGACAGGGCGAAAAGGGTGTTGTGAATAAAGAAACATAACATACTATGGTACAAAAGAAAAAAAAGAAGCAATCCAAAGGTAGAGGGGTCATCTATTTCGTAGTGTTGCTGTGCATTATCTGTCTCACGTTTGAGCCTATAACGAAAGCACTGCACATCAACCTGCCCGGAACTGTAACTGAAACCGTTGCGGAAAAGGCACCCGGAAAGCAAGGACAGGCTGTTAAGAAAACGTCCGGGAAGCAGCAATCTGCGGGGAAGACATCTTCTAAACAAAAACCTGCCACTAAGGTACCTGCTACTAAGATACCTGCCGGAAAGGATATCCTGCGCCCTGCTCCTTTGAAAAAAACTTCCGAACAAATTTTGTACCGGAAGGGATATACCGTATCTTACAACAAAGAACGGAAAGTACCGAATTGGGTGGCATGGGAGCTGACACCTGAGAAATTGGTAGAGCGTGAAAGCCGTACGAACAAGTTCCTGCCCGACCCTGACCTGCCTGATAATGAAGCGGTGACTACACATGATTACAAAGGTGCCGGTATGGATCGTGGACACATGTGTCCGGCGGGAGATAACCGCTGGCATTGGAAAGCGATGCAGGAGAGTTTCTATATGACGAATATCTGCCCGCAAAATCATAATCTGAACCGGGGTGACTGGAAGGAGCTGGAAGAAGATTGCCGCAAATGGGCAAAAAAAGAAGGTAAAATCTATATCGTCTGCGGTCCTATGTTCTATAAACAAAAGCACCGCACTATCGGTAAAGAACACCTCATCACTGTTCCCGAAGCTTTCTTCAAGGTGGTACTCAGCATGAAGGGTACTCCCAAAGCCATCGGGTTTATCTACAAGAATGCTTCGGGAAATCATCCTCTGGATAGCTATGTGAACTCTGTAGATGAAGTGGAACGCATTACGGGGATTGACTTCTTCCCTGCCCTGCCGGATGATATAGAAAAGAAAGTGGAGGCAAAATATGACTTAAAACTGTGGAGATAACCACTTACCATAATCTATATACAATGAAAATATACAATTACCTCCTTTTCTGCATTGCTGCACTATTGATGTCAGTTTTGCCACTCCGCGCTCAGAAAACAATCAATGTGCAGCCTATAGAAAAGAACTTCGCGGACACAATCGATATTGAGTTCTTTATGGACTGGCCTATCGTACCGGCTACTGTCAATGGTATCCCCATGCGCTTTGTTTTCGATACAGGGGCGTCCTACACCATTATAGATCCTAAGGTAATGCTAGAAGACGGTCGGACAATGGAAAGTGGAATTATTAATGATTCAAACGATATTGATGGGGAAATGAAGTTTACGGAATTGTGCGGATTTACTCTTGGAAAATTAAATTTTCCCTGTCATCGTGCCCTACTCTTCTCCTTCGATGATAACCCAATGTTCAGATGTGCCCGGATTGACGGATTTATAGGAGGAAATATCTTACAAAGTATGTCTTTCAAGATTGACAAACAGAAAAAGCAACTGATTGTAACCGACCGTAAAAAGTGGTTTCAAATCGATAAGAAAAAGGAAAATGACATAAAGATAGAAGGAGTAAACCGCCCTTATATCAATATCTTTGTAGGAGAAGCCAAAGAGGAAAATGTTTTGCTTGACACCGGAAGTAATGGCTTCTATAGCCTTGCAGACGGAGCTTTTAGACAATTACGGACTATAGACCCTTCGGTGTGGAAAGGGGAAGTCGTTGAAACCGTTCAAGGCGCTGCTAGATTCAGTGCATTTGGATTTGCCCAAACAGACTCTATCTATCTACTTAAGTTACCCGAATGGAGCATCAACGGTTTTCTTTTCAAAAATATGGCGACTGCAACCGCTCATTCCGGTCATTCCATTGTCGGTTCCAAGCTGCTGGACTACGGCCAGATTGTATTGGACTATCCCCGTAAAAAATTTGCTTTTCTACCTTATGACAATGCCGAATCCATCACTTTGGACGATGAAGAAGCAGAAGAAAAGTTCAGTATCGGAGTTGATGAAAACGGACACATCATTCTTGGTCTACTCTACGAAAATTCTGAATTATATCGGCAAGGCGCACGACAAGGAGACCGACTGATAGAGCTCAACGGACAAAAACTGAACGATGATTTATGCTTGTTTATCAGCATTGGGGAAGAAGAGGAAATAAAGGAAATAAAAGTGCTGGATAAAGAAGGAAATGAAAAGGTTTTCCTTAAAAATCACAGTGAAACGAAAGATGTTTCCCATTAGTATTCATAAGAATTCTAATAGGAAACGCTTACTGCCATTCCCGCTTCTCTAATCAAGGTGGCTATACGGTCCAGTTCTTCATGAGTGGCTTTCTGCAAATCGTGGTCGGGTGTCTCGCGGTCGATGGTGTAAATCATTACTTGACGGGGTGCAATCTCTTTGACTGCTTCCAGCCAGGGAAGGACATATTTATCGGAGGTATTATCTACATCTTTACCTTGATGACTTCCCTTAAGGAACATGGTCTGAATGATGCAATTGCCTTTGAAAGACTTCATGTTTTCAATGATTTCACGAACAGAATAATGCCCTGTAGGACGGTCTACTTCATGGATATATCCTTCATCTATGGTATCTAATTTCAAGATATTATTATCTATTTTGTTCAACGCGTCGAATACCGCAGGACGATGGATGAAAGTAGAATTAGTAAGTACACTGACTTTGGCTTTCGGGAAATACTTATCGCGCAAGGCCAACGTATCTTCTATAATTTCCGGGAAATGAGGATGGGCAGTGGGCTCACCGTTTCCGGCAAATGTCAATACATCAGGAGTAGGACCGTTCTGCCGCATATCCAATAGACGGGCTTCGAGTGCTTCACGAACTTCCTCACGGGTAGGTAACGCTTTGGAAGGACGATGGTCTTTATTGAAACCACACTCGCAATAAATGCAATCGAAAGTACATACTTTACCGTCTGCCGGTAACAGGTTAATTCCTAAAGATACTCCCAATCGGCGGGAATGAACAGGACCGAAGATGGGGGAAGGATAAATAACAGTCATGATATTTACGATTTGACGATTTACAATTTAATACTACTTTGATTGAATAACTTGATACTACTTTGATTGAATAAGCAGATATTCATACATTAGTTAATACTATATAGGTTTAATTCCATATAGGTTTAACGTAGCGGCAAAGTTAGTTAAAACTTAATACGAAGTTGCATTTGCAGGTCTGCTTTTTTATTTCCTTGTATCAAGTCGTTGCCGGAACCGATAGTTTCACGGTCTTGGTAAATGGTTTGCCCGAACTTAACGAGAAACATGAAAGCTTTGTTCAAATCGTAGCGTAGATGGGTAGAATAGCGGAAACCTATACCATAAAATGAAGGAACATAGAAGGTATTCAACAGGCCTTTTTCGTAGGTATAAACACGTGAGTCGTAATCGTCTGTATGGAAATAGGTTCCTTGAACGGAAATGGATAAAGGGAAATCGGGAAAAGTATATTCACAGGACTGTGTACACTGATACCCTTGGTTTCTCTCTTTTCCTTGGGAATGAAAATGGTTGTAATCTAATGTAGTTTGTAATTTCCAGATGCGCGGTGCGTATGTCAGCCGGTAACGAAACCGATGCTGATAGATGGGTAAGATTGTTTTTCCATTTGTTCCGGACACATCCCTCTCTTTTTGCTTATATCTATAATTGAGGTACATAGACAAATTCCGTTTGGGAGAATAGGAAGCCTGAAATAGGACATCTACTCCTTGCGACGGTTTACTGATGCGGTATTTCAACCAGGGAAAAGAAAATAAATCGAAAGAAGTAAAGAACTTCCAATGGGGAAAGGGACTTGCTTCCGCAGCCAGGTACCAACCGTTTTCATTTTGAGGTGTACTGCTTTCTCCAAAAGAACGGGCAAAATAAGACCAGTAGTTATATGAATAATAACGATGAATTAACAACAGTTGATAACCTGTTAATAGTTTGTACTTCAATTGATTCAACAGGGCATAACCACTCTTTCCCATCGCAGCCTCCCCTACCCATGTCAATCGTCTCAATCGATATTTATAATCGACTCCTAGATTATAAAAGTAATTTCCATGCAGATTGTATCTGGCATATTTATTCAATTTGGGTTCGTATGGATGATTAAAGAAATAATAGATACCTGTAAACCCTAATTTCAATTTGTTCTTTTCATACGTCAGGTTCCCACCCATCAATTGCAAGGTAAATGTATTCTTTTTATCGGTTTCTTTCTGCGTACGATGGAGTCCTGTTTTATCAATGGAAGTGATTTCTCCGTCTTTCAGTACTCCATCCATGGAGCGATGGGAATAAAAGGCGGATATTTCCAAAGAAGAGAGTATTCCTATCGTTGCGGCTGCTCCGCGAAAGTAATTGTACTCATCTGTAGAACTATGTTTCCGAATACCTCCGGTACGGTATTCGGATGTAGACAAAGAGAAAGTTTTACCTAAACGAAAATCAGTGCTAAGTACCAATCCTTGACCAAAACTCAACCGGTAATTGCCCAATGCCAAAGACTTCAGTCGTCCTAAATCCTTAAGTAAAAAGTAAAAGGAATAATAATCGTACCCCTTCCGGTTATGCAAAGCGAAGAGAGGTTCACCTGCATCTTTCTCACCGACAACTCCTGTTTGAAGATATTCTCCATAGTGAAAATTGTAACGAAGGGAATGATACATGGACGGTCCTAAATAATTCTTTTCGTATCCTTTACGAGCATATAAAGGAACATCCAGACGGGTCAACACTTCCTGCTTGCCATATTTCAAAAGAGTTTTAAGGGAAGGATAACCGGAAGATAACTTAACCGGTTGTACACAGATAAAAGGTAAGAGTAGTTCGATGGTGCGCTTATCCATCTCCTCTACCAGTTGTAGTTCATAAACAGTCTGCATCTGCCCGTGTATATAGACGTAAGCCAATATATTCTCAATTTGAATATCGGAGAGGAAAGGAAATTGTTCTAATTGAGACTTAGTAACGGAATTGATATTAACCGGTTCTTGCAGACGACGGGAGAGTTCTTCTAATTCATCTTCCCAATTCTTGTCTTCTCCATCCATGGAGAGTTGTTCGAGGTTCTCTTCCCAAAGAGACACCGTTGTATTTTGAGCTTCAAGTACAGGAGTCATCAGCAGCATACTTATAAAGACTCCTATCTT
>ENA-UAPL01000931-UAPL01000931.1-human-gut-metagenome-genome-assembly--contig:-NODE-931-length-10982-cov-5.642720_pt1 | contig 10982 bp, 8 predicted proteins | sample MGYA00243480_ERZ654577 | MGnify/ENA primary metagenome ERZ654577 (study PRJEB26926, sample SAMN06164678) | human gut metagenome | biome: ENVO:00009003; feature: ENVO:2100002; material: ENVO:00002003...
GATCGCTCAGTGTCTCGTGGGCTCGGAGATGTGTATAAGAGACAGATATAATACAAATTGTTTGCCAAAAATAAAGGGAAACCGTGAGCTTTACTACAGTTTCCCTTATATTTTAGGAAGAATTAGCGAAAACCGACTATTGCCCAACAAGTTGTAACTCTATCACGTAATCCGTATCTGCGGGAACTTCCGGTAATTGCAATACCACTCCCTGTCCGGTACGGGCAATTCGTACCGGGGATTGATCTTTAAACAGAAAGCCCTTCTTCACCATTTTTCCATCCAATGGAAGATAAAGCGCATTATCCTTCAAGTTCAGGATGTGAACAAAAAGTCGGTTTCCCTTTTGTGTTGTCACTCCCCAATCATGTGGAGGAATAATACCTCCACGAGTGCCATAAATCGTTTCGCCATACACTTTCATCCACTCTCCCACTTCTTTCAGCCTCTGAACTGCAACTTCCGGCAGACATCCGTCCGGCTGAGGGCCGATATTCATCAGTAGATTCGCATCCTTTCCGGCAGCCTTCACCAGATAATGTATTAATGTTTTCGTTGACTTATAATCTTGATCGGTAATCTTATATCCCCACATCCCGTTCATGGTTTCACAAGTTTCCAGAGGCAGGTGACTGACATCCTGCCCAGATAGTCCGGCACTGTTTTCCCCCGGCAGATCACGCTCGAAGATTTGTATATCTTCCCCTGGAAAAGGTACCTGATGATGGTTGTTCCCTACCAGACAAGCAGGTTGCAGGCGATGTATTAGCGCATATTGTTCCGGTAGCTGCCAATCAAAATCCGGATTAGCATCCTGGTCCCACCAGCCATCGAACCAGATAGCACCTATCGGACCGTAGTTCGTCAACAACTCCGTCAACTGGTTATTCATAAAAGTATAATAGCTTTTCCAATCTCCCTTCGGATTAGGTCTTCCGGTTCCACGCCCTGTACGCCCCCAAGGTGCATCTTCACGATACCAGTCGATATGGGAGTAATAGAAATGAAGCCGAATACCTTGTTTATGACATTCGTCTGCCAATTCTTTTACTACATCGCGCTTGAAAGGGGTTGCATCTACAATATTATAATCAGAATACTTGGTATGAAACATAGAGAACCCTTCATGGTGACGACTCGTAAAGCAGATATATTTGGCTCCCGATGCCTTAATGGCACTTACCCATTCAGCCGCACTAAACTTGGAAGGATAGAAACCTCCGGCAAGTTTGGCATATTCTTTATAGTTCAAATCTTTATTGGTCATCGTCCACTCACCGGTAGCCAACATACAGTATAGTCCCCAGTGCAGAAATATTCCAAACTTGTTGTCTTGAAACTCCTGACGGGCTTTCAGATTCTCGGCAGACGGTTGATAAGTCCGCGCTTTTGCAGGCAAAAAGGATGCTGCAAACAAAAGGGATAAAAGAAGGTGTGTTTTCATCATAAGTATGCGGATGGGTTAATAAAAAATGAGATTACATCAGCATGTATACTGATGTAATCTCATTATAATATAATTAGGCTTACTCTTCTGTATAACGTTCAATCGTCTGTCCACGATCAGGACCTACGGAAACAATCTTGATGGGCACACCAAGTTGTTCTTCCAGAAACGTCAGGTAAGCATTGAATTCTTCTGGGAATTCATCTTCGCTCTGCATTCTCGTCATGTCAGTTTCCCAACCGGGCAACTCAACATAAACCGGCTCAAGACCTTCGCTGATGTCATACGGGAAATAATCGATTTCTTCACCGTTTACTTTATAAGCTACACAGGCTTTGATTGTTTCGAATGAATCGAGTACATCGCTCTTCATCATGATCAATTTGGTAACACCGTCTACCATAATGGCATACTTCAACGCCACCAAGTCAATCCAACCGCAACGACGTTTACGACCTGTTACTGAACCGAACTCATGTCCCAGTGTACAAATCTGGTCACCTGTCTTATCAAACAGTTCCGTCGGGAACGGACCTGCACCTACACGTGTACAGTATGCTTTGAAGATACCATAGACTTCACCAATCTTATTAGGAGCCAAACCCAAACCGGTACATGCACCTGCACAAATAGTATTGGAAGAAGTAACGAACGGATATGAACCAAAGTCGATATCCAACATCGTCCCCTGAGCACCTTCACAAAGTACTGACTTATTATCGTTCAGCAGGTTATTGATTTCATGCTCGCTGTCTACCAACGGGAATTGCTTCAGGTACTCAATACCTTCCATCCAGGCCTTTTCAATTTCTGTCAGGTCATATTCATAGTTCAAACCTTTTAGAATTTGCTCATGACGAGCTTTGGCTTCAGCATATTTCTGTTCGAAGTTATGCAGGATATCACCTACACGCACACCGTTACGACTAATCTTATCGGTATAAGTAGGGCCGATACCTTTACCCGTTGTGCCTACTTTAGCATCACCTTTCGCAGCTTCGTAAGCGGCGTCCAATATCCGGTGGGTCGGCAAGATGAGATGCGCTTTCTTAGAGATATGCAAGCGCGCTTTCAGGTTATGACCGGATGCTTCCAATGCTTCAGCCTCTGCCTTGAAGAGAGCCGGATCAAGCACTACGCCATTACCAATGATATTCACCTTGTCACCTTGGAAAATTCCCGAGGGAATAGAACGGAGCACATACTTCTGCCCTTCGAACTCGAGTGTATGTCCGGCATTCGGTCCGCCTTGGAAGCGAGCCACGACATCGTATCTCGGAGTTAATACGTCAACGACTTTGCCTTTGCCTTCGTCGCCCCATTGTAATCCTAATAGAACATCTACTTTCATTTTTCTTTCTTATGGTTATTATTTTTCTTCTTACGTTTGTTAGCGCGGTCGCACTTACTGCACAATCCATACAGGTAAAGCGAATAATGCGACAGACTGAACCGACTCAATTTAGTATTCCCAATCGCCTGCTGTAACTCTTCGTTCTGAAATTCAGTCACCTTGCCACACTGCGTGCAGATTTGATGGTGATGCGTATCACGGTTATAGCTCTTTTCGTATTGGGAGGAGTTTCCGAACTGATGTTTGATTACCAGTCGTGCATTGATGAGAAGGATAATAGTATTGTAAAGAGTCGCGCGGCTCACACGGAAATTCTCCTGGTCAGCCATCAGCGAATAAAGCGTATCGATGTCAAAATGACCATCAATGGAATAGATAGTATCGAGTATGGCATAGCGTTCGGGAGTCTTGCGATGCCCGTTCGCGTTGAGATATTCAGTGAATATCTGCTTTACCGTATCTTTCACATTCTGACTTTCCATTTTGGCGGCGCAGTTTTTTACAGCCAACAAAGTTAAGCCTTTTTTGCGGAAAGCAAATGAGAAAGGGGAAAAAAAACAAAAAAAGAGTGATAGAGTAATCACCCTATCACTTTATTCTATTTCTTCTCTTACAAGATTATATAGCAACTGTTCGGCTTCCGATTCGGAATGTTCCATCTCTTCCACCCGACGGCACACTTGGAAAGCATGTTCTTCACTATGCTGCATGAAGCGGCGAATGGCCGCCATAGCTGCATTGCGCACGTGGTAGGAACCGGAAATGAAAGCGCAAACTGCCTGGTCGAGAAATTCATTCGCAGTACGTTCATTCATATCCCCCTTCTTCATCAGCAAGCGGGCAATGGTGAGGAAACCGCACGTCTGTACATACTCCCGCTCATCGGCAATCCATTGAAAAGACTTCGCAGGAGCATAAGGAAGATACTGGAACAGATTCATAGAAGTAAGTTCCGCTATTTCAATATTCTGAATATTTTCCACCCAGATATCAGCAATCTCCGGAAAGAAGCTGTCTACCGGCTGCAACAACCCTGCCAGAATCTTACATTCACGGATATCCTCTTTCCACAAAGCTTGCGCCAATGAGTGATCTTTTTCATACCCTTCGGCAATTGCCTTGATACGGGGAAGTTCTACACCGAAATTCAATTTATAGACCAGCCCCTTTTCACGCATACTTTGAGACACAGCCCCGTTCATAGAGAGGCGGAGCTGTGTCTTTATTTCTTTCAGTTGTTCATGTAGATCCACAAAACAATGATTTATAGTTAATTATTAATAGAAGGCAGATTAGAATAATCCTTACTGTAACGCAACATTTGTTCCGCATAACCTTCGTCATAAGTCACCTTTACGTCGGTTATCTTACCGGCTGCATCTACCACTGCTTCATATTTCGGATTTACAAATCCCTTGTACGGAGCCAGATTCAGTTTCTTATAACGTTCCAGAACTTCGGCATGCAAAGCCGGATCTACCTTCACTGCATAGCTTTCTACCAAATCATGCGCACTTTGATAGTCGCCTGTTGATTTGATACGTTGGATCTCGGACAGTAATTCACCGAAGAGTTCACGCAGTTTTTCGTAATCGTTCACCACCACATAAGTCTTACCATCTTTCTTCACCAGTTCTACTACTTTATCCGCCGCACCTTTCTCAAACACCCAGCGGGCAATGAGCTGACGATTACGCATGTGGGCTTCTTCCACATTATTACCCGGTTCAATGCGAACCAGCTGTGTCATCAGGCCGTTCATCAGATAAGTATAATATTCTGCTTTGTAAGCATCTTCATTGGGTGTCAGTCCCAATTCTACCAACTTAGGATCAGCTACATAATACAGACCGAATAAGTCCGCACGTGCTTCCTCGATCGTAGAGCCATAGGCTTTCAAAGCATCCGGATCAACTCCCGGAAGCAACTTTCCGGAACCATGTCCCAAACATTCATGTAAGTCCGTATGGAGTTCGCCTGTCAGATCGGCATATTTATCTATCAACTGCAATTCGGCATCGCTATATACAAACTCTTCATTGAATCCGTTGCCATGGGCCGCCTTATTATATGCATCCGTAATATTACCGATAGTCACAGATTTAGAACCATGATGGCTACGTATCCAGTTGGAGTTAGGCAAATTGATACCGATAGCCGTTGCCGGATAAAGGTCGCCGGCCAAAATAGCAGCCGTAATCACTTTGGCGGAAACACCTTTCACTTCATCTTTCTTGAATTGTTTATCTACCGGAGAGTGATCTTCAAACCATTGCGCATTGCCACTGATAATCTCAGTACGATGCGTAGCTTCCATATCCTTAAAGTTCACCAATGATTCCCAGCTTGCCTTCATACCCAACGGATCACCATAGCTTTCAGTAAATCCATTCACAAAGTCCACAAGGGAGTTCAAATCTTTCACCCAAAGGATAGCATATTCATCAAAAGTCTTCAGATCACCGGTCTCATAAAACTTTATCAGTTCGGCAATCACAGCCTTCTGTTCCGGATTTTCAGCTACGCCTTCCGCTTTCTTCAGCCAGTATACAATTTTATCGATAGCCTGTCCATACAGCCCACCTACTTTCCAAATCTTTTCCTGAATCTTGCCGTTCTCTTTCACCAGACGACTGTTCAGACCGTAAGAAACAGGCGTTTCATCTTTCGGATCTTTCATTGCATTATAGAAGTCTTCAGCTTCTTTCTGCGTCACACCGTCATAATAGTTGCAAGCAGAAGTCAGCACTAAGTCCTCTCTTGCTGCCTGGTTCACGCGTTTCGGCATCACAGCCGGATCAAAAATAACCGGAAATAATTCATCGCATAATTGCTCCGCGGTTTGTCCTTCAGCCAGCGGCAATGTAGAAGTATCTACGCTCAGCACAGCCTCTTTGAAAAATTCGGGAGCAAAACCCGGCACGAACTTCTCAGAACCATAATGATGATGAATGCCATTAGAGAACCACACACGTTTAAGGTACACTTCCATCGCCTTAAAATCAGGCGTATTTTTGTCTCCTTTATATCCTGTATAAACAGCTTCCAACGTTCTCCGAATGCGCAGGTTATATTTTCCATTCTGATCGAAGAGAATGTCACGGCCCTGCAAAGCAGCTTCCGTAAGGTAATACACCAGCTCTTTCTGTTGGAGCGACAAGTTCTCGAAACCGGGAACCCGGTAACGTAATATTTGTAAGTCTGCAAATTGTTCCACTGTATAATCAAATTTATCTGCCTCGGCAGTTGTTGTCTTCGAGCCGCTACAAGCTGTCAGCAATGCAAAAGCGGCACATGCTATTAGTTGTTTCTTCATGTGTCGGGAGATATGTGAGTTGGTATTTAGAAAAGACGAAAAGGAAGTATTCCGAAACAGTTGCTCCGGAATATTTCCTTTTTATACATTGTTCTACGCAGAATTATTGTTTTTTATCTGCGTGTTTTTTACGATATCCGTTAGGAGTTTCACCTACATTTTTGTAAAATGCAGCGTAGAAAGACTGACGGTTGGCAAAACCTACCATCGTGCTGATTTCTTCTACATTCTTGTCGGCATATCTCTTATCCGTCAATAAATGTTTTGCATCTTTTACTCTGTACTCATTCAACAGGCATGAATAGTTCATACCAAAACGAGAATTTACTACAGCAGACAGATAGCGAGTGTTGGTTTTCAACTCTTTTGCCAAATCTTTAGCTGAGTAATCGGGATCTTTGTACTTCTTCTGCACAACTACGATATTCAATATCTTGTCATACAACTCATCTGCCAATTCCGGACGAATCAACGAGCGGTAAGCAGCATTCTTCTCTTTTTTCTCTCTCAGGTTATAAGGGCGCTTCTTAGTAGCCGCTTCCTGATTCTTGTTTTCTAAATCACTCATTTGAATTAACTGGTTAGGGTTTGTTAAAAAATGAAAGCCCGAAGGATTTTCCTTTAGACTTTACAAAAGTCTGACATTTTTTTCTAATACGCAACTTTTATCGTACATATTTTTGACCTATAAACAACGAAAAAGGTTGAAAAGTAGTATTTGAGCCGATTTAATAAGAAACTTTAACCTTTACAAAAGGGCTTATGATATAAAATGAATACGTTTATCAGCTTGTTTTATATACAATAATTAATGTACCTTTGCAGGATAAAACTTTATCAACGAAAATGATACAGACGCTTAAACGATATTTTGGCTACGATAGTTTCCGCCCTTTACAGGAAGAGATTATCCGCACATTACTAGCCGGAAGAGATTCCCTGGTATTGATGCCTACCGGAGGTGGAAAGTCCATTTGTTACCAGCTTCCGGCCCTGTTGTGCGAAGGAACTGCCGTAGTAGTTTCCCCTTTAATTTCCCTGATGAAAGATCAGGTGGAATCACTTTGTGCCAACGGCGTAGCCGCAGGCGCACTGAACAGCAGTAACGATGAGACGGAAAATGCCGCCCTACGCCGTTCTTGCATGGAAGGAAAGCTGAAATTACTCTACATTTCGCCTGAGAAATTAATAGCAGAAGCCAACTATCTTTTAAGAGATATGCACATCTCATTATTTGCCATTGATGAAGCACATTGCATTTCACAATGGGGACATGATTTTCGTCCGGAATATGCACAAATGGGATTCATACACGAGATGTTTCCGAATATTCCGGTCATAGCTCTTACAGCTACGGCAGATAAAATTACACGTGAAGATATTGTACGGCAGTTACACCTCAACCAACCGAAGGTTTTCATCTCTTCTTTCGACCGTCCCAACCTGAGTCTTACCGTAAAACGGGGATACCAACAGAAAGAAAAAAGTAAAGCCATACTGGATTTCATTGGTCGCCATCGCGGTGAAAGCGGCATCATCTATTGCATGAGTCGCAGCAAAACGGAGACAGTGGCACAGATGCTGCAAAAACAAGGGTTTCGCGCAGCCGTTTATCATGCCGGATTATCCTCCGCCCGAAGGGATGAAGCACAGGATGATTTCATCAACGACCGTGTACAAATAGTTTGTGCCACGATTGCTTTCGGTATGGGAATTGATAAAAGTAATGTGCGCTGGGTCATCCATTACAATCTGCCTAAGAGTATAGAGAGTTTTTACCAGGAGATTGGGCGTGCCGGACGAGATGGGTTGCCAAGTGATACTCTCTTATTTTATTCTCTGGCCGACCTCATTCTATTAACCAAGTTTGCGACGGAAAGCGGTCAACAAGATATCAACCTGGAGAAGTTACAACGTATGCAACAATATGCTGAAGCTGATGTTTGCCGGCGTCGCATCCTGTTGAGTTATTTCGGAGAAGCCACTACAGAGGATTGCGGGAACTGTGATGTCTGCAAGAATCCACCCCAACGTTTTGACGGAACTGTGATTGTACAAAAAGCTCTAAGTGCTATCGTCCGTACGGAACAGCAGATCGGCACGAGTATTCTTGTAGATATCTTGCGCGGAAATAACACACCGGATGTATCGGAGAAAGGATATCAGCAACTGAAAACTTTCGGTGCCGGACGTGAAGTTCCTGCCCGTGACTGGCAGGACTACTTGTTACAAATGCTACAACTGGGTTATTTTGAAATAGCATACAACGAGAACAACCATCTGAAAATAACAAGCAGCGGTAATGATGTTCTCTTCGGGCGGGCGCAAGCACGGTTGGCAGTAATCCGGCGTGAAGAGTCCGCACCCGCCAAAGGACGAAAGAAGAAACCGACTATTCCAGTCAGAGAATTGCCATTGGGGTTACCGAACACAGAAAGTGAAGAACTTTTCGAAGCCCTGCGTACGTTACGGAAAAGGCTCGCAGATCAAGAAGCACTACCGGCTTATATTGTACTGTCCGACAAGGTATTGCATTTACTCAGCACCGCCCGCCCTATTACAATGGAAGCATTCGGCAATATCAGCGGAATCGGTGAATATAAAAAGAAGAAATACGGGAAGGATTTTGTCGAGTTAATTAAGAAATACGTTTAATAACCCATTAGCGGGATTTCTTATGGCATAAATGATAATTCATTTTTCATCCGCAGATAACACGGATTACACGTTTTTTTATTTATCAAGATCTTTTAAATCTGTGTTATCTGCGGATGAGAAATAATATACTAAAGATGTAAACCACTTATCATTTGCATTGCTGTAGCAATCCCCTGAGATCCGCCTGCGGCACTCCAAGAGACATTGCTTTCTCAAAATCCTGCTTTGCCAAATTTTTCTTCTTCTGGGACAGATAGATCTGTCCGCGCATCAGATAGGCTTCCGTCTGCGAAGGATTCAGTTTTAGAGCTTCTTCCAGATCAATCATTGCCAGATCAACATGCTGCATATCCTGTTCTATCCCCGCACGTGCTACGTATAAGGCTGCATCCTGCGGATCTTCTACCAACATCTTATTCAATATCTCCAAGGCTTTCTGTAAGTTTCCATCTTTTTGCTCCAGAGTGGCGAGTCCTAAACGGGCATTATAATTCTGAGGATCGAGCTTCAGTAATCGTTCATAATCTGCCCGGGCAAACTTGAGATCGCGCTGGGTCACATAAATATAGGCACGCATCAGGAGTGCTTCCCGGTTATCCTTTTCCAGATCCAGCACTAAAGAATAGTCTACACGTGCCTGCTCATTCCGTCCCATTTCAAGATTCAGTGCGGCACGATTCAAGAGAATGGGAACAGCCCGTGGAGCAATGTTCAAGGCATACGTGTAGGATTCTAAAGCCTGATCATAATCCCGTTGCCGACGCTGGATAGTACCGAGATTAGAAAACAATAAGGCATTATGCGGATTAGCAGGTTCCAGTTTCAAAGCCTGACGGATATAATTTTCCGCCTGTGCCAGACTATCTTGTTCGGTACAGACGATGGCACGGTCGCTCAGTTCCTGATAAGTTTGGGAAAACACAGGGGTTACACCTATTATATATATAAGGAAAGAAAGAATAAACTTTTTCATAATGCTATTAAAGATTTTGTTACTTACAGATAAACGGCCGTTTCTCTTAATGGGAACTATTGTTTCTCCTCATGGGAACGCTCGTTTCCTCTAATGGGAACTACAGTTTCCCCTCATGGGAACGCCCGTTTCCTTTAATGGGAACTGTGATGATGTGACTTATACTAAAAACAGTTGGTACTTAATCCAGCGGATAAGTCTCAAATGCAAACAGCTCTGTCGACAGATAACGCTCTCCCGTATCAGGCAGAAGAACTACAATCTTCTTATCCGCAAAATCCGGACGTTGTGCCAGCAAACGCGCTGCATATACAGCCGCACCGGAAGATATGCCCGCCAGTAACCCTTCGGTAGACGCCAACTCGCGTCCGCCACGAATTGCTTCATCATCGGGCACAGGAAGCACTTCATCTACAACAGAGGCATCATAAATAGCAGGAACAAAATTGGCTCCGATTCCCTGAATACGATGCGACCCTGCCACTCCGCCTTCCAGAACAGGAGAAGATTCCGGTTCTACAGCAACAATATACACATCCGGATTATGTTTTTTCAAGGCACGTGCCACTCCGCAGATGGTTCCGCCTGTTCCCACTCCGGCAACAAAGACATCCACTTTTCCGTCTGTATCCGTCCAGATTTCTTCACCTGTAGTGAGCGTATGAATCTGTGCGTTAGAAGGATTTTCAAATTGTTGAAGGATGATTGAGCCGGGAATAGACGCCCTCAACTCCTGCGCTTTTGCAATGGAGCCTGCCATACCGGTCAACCCATCTGTCAGTACAATTTCAGCACCCAGTGCTTTCAGCAGATTACGACGCTCTATACTCATGGTTTCGGGCATCGTGAGCATCAGGTGATATCCTTTGATTGTAGCAACCATCGCCAGTCCCACACCGGTATTTCCACTGGTAGGCTCTATAATCGTCGCACCGGGCTTCAGTGCTCCGCGCGCTTCTGCATCTTCGATCATGGCAAGCGCCACACGATCCTTCACACTCCCAGCCGGATTGAACGCTTCCAACTTTGCGATAATATTCTGTTTCAGTCCATATTTACGACTGTATTCCACTAATTCCATAAGCGGAGTACGACCGATAAGTTCCGTCAGGTTCTTTGCTATTTTTGCCATAACAATCTAATTATTAAATATCTTCATTTGCAGGTATCTTCGTACAAAGATAATGCAAGCCGAAAGCAGAATAAAATGAACTCATTCATTTTTTATGCAGAG
>ENA-UAPL01000932-UAPL01000932.1-human-gut-metagenome-genome-assembly--contig:-NODE-932-length-10977-cov-5.018678_pt1 | contig 10977 bp, 6 predicted proteins | sample MGYA00243480_ERZ654577 | MGnify/ENA primary metagenome ERZ654577 (study PRJEB26926, sample SAMN06164678) | human gut metagenome | biome: ENVO:00009003; feature: ENVO:2100002; material: ENVO:00002003...
CGTAAGATCGTCGGCAGCGTCAGATGTGTATAAGAGACAGCAGGTGCTAATACTGATAAGGAAATTTTGTATGCTTTGTGTGTAAATGGTATTCCTTATACTGCTTATGATATTGCCATTAAAACAAAAGCACCTGAATCATCTCCTGTTGCAGCGATTACTTTTGCTGCTGATAAGCTGTCTTATATAGATGCAGAAGGTACAGAAGTTAAAGGCGCTACTAATGCTATTGAACTTCCTGTAGGAACGACAACATTGAAGTATGCTGATGCTAAGTTGTATGACTCTTATATCACTTTTGAAGGAACATATAAGGCAAAAGCTGAAAAATTAGGTGTTAAAGCAGATGGTATGACTGTTACTGTTCCGCAAGCTGCAAGTGGTGAAACTCTTGTTGCAACTGTACACATGGTGAATATCGGTGGTGTAGAAACTACGACTTCTAATACTATCACTTTGAAGTTGGCAGGTGCTTCTATCGATACTCCGACAGAAATTTCTGCTACCGAGTATAAGGTTATGCCGAACGCTGATTTCACTAAAGTATTGCCTGCTATCCTGATTGACTTAGGTGATGCATTGAGTAAATTGGATGCAGCAACAATTGAAGCTGTACAGAAGGCAGACCAGCTTTCTGTAGTTGAAGCTGCAACCCAGGAAGGATTTATTGTTGCTAGTGATGATAATGTGTTTACTAATACTACACTGACAAAATATTACAAAGCTAATGCTCAGGGTAAGAAAGGTGCTGAATGGAATGCTAGCAATGATGGTCTTGAATCACTTCGCTTTATTGAAATAGCTGTAGCTACTAATAATGTAGCTGAGGATGCTAAGCCGGGTAAATACACATTGAATTTGGTAATTAAGGACGGTACTACTGTTGGTAATGAAATCGCTAAGATTGCTATGCCTGTAAATGTGACAGTTCCTGCATTCGATGATTTGTTTGCTGCAACAGATGCTTGGACAGAAGGTGTATATGGAGCTAGAATTTATCCTTCTACCAATGATGCATTAATCAGTATGTCAAATGCATACACTGCTAAATCGGGAGTAGATGCTAATTACAATAAGATTGCTTATGCTTTTGATAAGATTAATAATGATACTGTTGGTACAGTAGGTAATGCTCAGCAGGTAACTTTGAATAAGAAGGTAGTTTACAAAGACAAGGCTCTTGCTAACAGTGAATTGAAAGCAACTGCTTCTTATAGTATTTTGGACGCAATGACTGCATATACCGGTTCAGGTAGTGATGTCACCAAATTAACAGCTATTAAGAAAGCATTTACTGTTGAATCATCTAAGTTTACAGTAAAACTTCAGACTATCTTTGATGGTGGTAAGATTGTATTCTATAAAGATAATGCAGTTGTTACCGGTACGGTTGGTATAGATGCTGATGGTAAAATAGCCGGATTGACCATATCTGGCAATAAAAAACAAGGTTTGGCTATTAACTTCTTAAGCGCAGACTTAGCTGTAAATTCAACTAATGTTGCAAATTCTTATCCAAGTGATGATGCTAACAAATTACAAGGATATGCATTCGGTAATAGCAGTGCAGCAGCTGCTTCGGGTAAGCAAATCAAAGTAACATGGAGTACAGGTATTCCTACAGTAACAGTAAAAGAGGATGCTAGCGGATTAGTATTTGAAAATAGCGATTCGTCTTCTCCTACTTATGAAACTACCTTGACTGCAACATTTGAAGATGCTACAGGTATTGTATATACTTCAAGCATTAAGGTGGAAAAGAAATAATACGTCTTTAGTATTTATCTTTAATATGGAAGAGCATCCTTCGGGGTGCTCTTTTTTTTGAATGGTAGCAGCCGGGAATTCATTTTACTCCTGCCACAGTGGAACTGACTGACAATTTCTCATACAGTTTATTGGATGTGAAGGGTAAAGTAGCCGATATTATTGTTTCTACTCCTTCTAAGGGCTCGCCCGAAAACTGTTTGCTTTGTGTCTTCGGGCAGGCAACCCCTGCCCCTACATCTGACAATTGGATAGCCCGGCTTAGTTTTGACACACTCCCTTCTCATTCTCAGTTGAGAATTACATCCCATTCAATCGGGAAGTGAATATCTTCGGTAACGGATTCTATTCACTTCCCGATTTTTTTATTGAATTTGATTGATGCGATATACAATTTTCCCTTGGTGGTACATATATACGTGCAGGTTCATGCGTACGTACGTGTAGCCCGATACATACGTACGTGTAGGCTTACGCATACGTATGTGTGGCCCGATGCGTACGTACACATTTTACAAATAGGCAGCTTGCACTGTATGTTGCAAAAAGACCTTGAGGATTTTTAAAAACATCAAGGTCTTTTTTGAAAACACCACCTTCTTTTTTAAAAAGCTCGGCATGTTTTTCCTGTAAGGGCAGAATGCATCCCCTCACCAAGTCGGTTATTCCTTCTTCTCCGTTCATCCTTACATTTTAGCCGAAATGTGCGGATAATCAGATTGTTAAGAATGACAGGACATTCCTTCATCCTCCTTTCAGCCGTGCTTCCCAAGTCCCTTCACAAGCTGCCTTCAGCCTTTATCCTGCCGGAAGAAGTTTTACGAATGAAAGGAGGCTGAAAGGGTGGTGACACAATGTTCATTCACTACCGGACCCCCATCAATAGGGCGTTTCAACGACTAATGAAAGGAGAAAGGGAGAAATCCTTGAAATCTCAAGTAAGCTTTTGATCTACTCTTGCCGTCAATGGTTTCATCGCTATTGGTAAACCAAGCCGCGAAGCGTAAAGCCTTGTTGTTTGGGAAACATTGCGCCAAAGACCCATCGGGATGAGAGGTTGTTTCTATTTTGGAAACAGCTGCATCTTTTCGTAATTTTCCCTTTTTAAAATACTGTTTTTATGTTCTGATATTTGTTGGGTATGCTGTTTTTATGTACTTTTGAACCGTTATTTTATTGAGTATCTGTTACATGAAAGAACACATATCTCTGATTTTTACAGTAGTCTTTTCAAGATCTTGAAAAAACAGACCGGTTTGATACCTGTCGGGCTTATAAAGGATGATAAGAGTTACGTTTTAAGCAGCATACTTCCACAAGATATAATAAAGAAGAAACTAACACGATAACAAATGAATATTATGAAGAAAATGCTATTGTTCACCTTGTTGGTAGGTGGATTATGTACAACTACACCCGTAGTACAGGCACAAGAAAGGTTGCCGGAGTACTTACAGGCGGAAAAATTTACTCAGGAGAAACTGAACACCATGTTGTTCTCTACTGTGGTAGACCCTCATTGGTTTCAGAAAGGGAATAACTTCTGGTTTCAGTATAAAACAAGTGAAGGTACCTTTTGGTATGTGGTAGACCCTTCGGCACGCAGTAAGAAGCAGCTTTTCGACCGTGATGAAATGGCCTCGCAGCTGACCGAAATTGTAAAAGACCCTTTTGAAGCGCGTCATCTTCCCATCAGGAACTTGAAAGCTCAGGAAGACGGTCGTACTTTTACTTTTGAGGTGGTATCTTCTCAGGATGCCAAGCCCAAGAAGGAGGATAAGGAGAAAAAAGATAAAAAAGGCAAGACCGAGAAAGAAGTCTTTTATTTTTCCTACGATTATCCCACCCGTAAGCTCACTCATCTGAAAGATAAAGAAAAAGAACCCAAGAAAATCAGATGGGGGTCAATCTCTCCTGACGGAAAGACGGTGGTTTATGCCAAAGACCTGAATCTTTATCGTATGAGCCGTGAAGATTATGAGAAGGCAAAGAAGAATGAAAAGGACAGTACTATTGTCGAAATTCAGCTGACCAAAGACGGTGTGGAAGATTTTGGCTACGGTATTCCTTACAGTACGCTCAACACTGATACGCTGTGTAATGGCAAGCGTCGCAGGGTGTATGGGGTGTGGTCGCCCGACTCCCGTCATTTTGCAATGACCGTTTCCGATGACCGGGCCGTAAAAGAGTTGTGGGTGATTAACTCTATGGCACAACCGCGTCCTACCCTGGAAACTTATAAATATCAGATGCCCGGTGAAAAAGAAGCTCCGATAGAACATTTGTATTTGTTTGATATGAGTGACAACAGCCGGAAAGAAATAAAGGTGGACGCTTATAAAGATCAGACTTTGGGACTCTCTTACAGTCCGTGGCTACAGAAACAGCGTGATATGGAAGATCAGCCTTCAATCTGGCTGGGTGACAATAACCGTTTCTATCTTTCACGTAAAAGCCGTGACTTGCATCGGATAGATATTTGTTCTTACACTGTGGGGCAGGATTCTATTGTTCCTGTTATTAAAGAGCGTATGAATACTTATCAGGAAACGCGTCCTTTGCATCTTTTGAGCAATGGAAAAGAACTGATACAGTGGAGTGAACGCGACGGTTGGGCGCATCTTTATTTATATGATGATAAAGGTAATCTGAAAAACCGTATCACAAAGGGACCTTGGCATGTGGAAGAAATATTGAAAGTAGACAATAAAGCGCGTGTCATTTATTTCACTGCCAATGGTATGAACCCGAACGAGAACCCGTATTATGAGCACTTGTATCGGGTGAATTTGGATGGTAGCGGACTGAAGCAACTTTCAAAGGGGGATTATTTCCACCGCGTGGAAGTGGATGATGAGGCTCGTTTTGTGGTGGATAACTTTTCACGTGTCAATACAGTGCCTTGTGCCGACTTGCTGGATACGAACGGTAATAAAGTGATGACGATTCAGGAAAGTGATTTCTCGCAGCTTTTTGCTGCCGGTTACAAGTTTCCCGAACCTTTTAAGGTGAAAGCTGCCGATGGAGTGACCGACCTTTATGGTGTGATGTATAAACCGTTTAATTTCGATTCTACAAAGGTATATCCTATTGTAGACTATGTTTATCCGGGGCCGCAGGTTGAAGGTACGGTTTATCCGTTTACCCGTATGACTCCGCGTACAGACCGATTGGCACAAGCCGGTTTCATCGTCATTTCGGTAGGACAACGTGGCGGACATCCAAGCCGTTCCAAGTGGTATCATAACTATGGATATGGCAATATGCGCGATTATCCCTTGGCCGACCACAAATATGCTATCGAGCAGTTGGCAATGCGTTATAATTATATAGATATAGATAAAGTGGGTATTCACGGACATTCAGGAGGCGGATTTATGAGTACGGCTGCCATGTGTCAATATCCTGACTTCTTTAAGGTTGCCGTTTCATGTGCCGGAAACCATGATAATAATATTTATAACCGTTGGTGGAGCGAAACGCATCACGGAGTAAAGGAAGTGGTAAGCGAAAAGGGAGATACTACCTTTGTTTACAAGATAGCGACCAATCCTCAGATTGCTAAACAGCTGAAAGGCAATTTGCTGCTGATTCACGGTGACATTGATAACAATGTGCATCCGGGTAATACACTGCGCGTGGTTGATGCATTGATCCGTGCCGGCAAACGCTTTGATATGCTGATTTTACCGCAGCAGCGCCACGGATTCGGTGACATGAATGAATATTTCTATTGGAGACTGGTGGATTATTTCTCAGAACATCTGAAAGGAAAGAGTGAGAAGTCTGTGGATATTCCCAAACGTTAGTGAAGATTAAACATTGCAGGGACTCAGTTCTTGAGCCCCTGCAATGAAAAAATATCTATTACAGCAGACCTGCAATGTAAGCCTTCATTTCGGGCACGGCAGCTTTTGCTTCCAGATATAATTTATATTGGGCTTTTGTGCGTACCAAATTGTGACCTTCGTATTTGGTCTGGTAATACGTATCACCGTTGATATAGTCGGCCAAGAAACGTACAGCCTGCATATATGGGAACAAGGTAGCAGCGTATGGCAACATCTCAATTTCAACCGGAGTCAGGAATGAACGGGCTGATTCAATGTATCCTTTGGCGAATGCCTTGAAAATCTCCATATTAAAACGGACATTGTTCAAATCCTTTTCGTCTTCTTTGCCTGTATTGGCTGCCGAACGAAGGAAGTCACCGAAATCGGAGAAGATGAAGCTGGGCATGACAGTGTCGAGGTCGATAACGCAAAGCACTTTACCGTCTTCATCAAACAACATGTTGCTGACTTTAGTATCGCAGTGGCAGATACGTTTCGGAAGTTTGCCTTCGCGGAACAGTCTTTCGGCACTGCACATTTCGTCGGCATCTTTTTCAATGGCATCAACGATGTCCTGCACTTCGCTCAGTCTGCCGGCTGCATTGGTGGCAACGGCTTCGCGCAACTGTTTCATGCGGAATTCCATGTTGTGGAAATCAGGAATAATTTCACCCAGCTGTTCGGGCACATCGGCCAACATAGCTTGGAATTCGCCGAATTTCAAACCTGCCAAATAAGAAGAGTCGGGAGTGACAGCTTCCAAAGTCTGTGAACGGGGAATGAATACTGATACGCGCCAATAGCCTTCGCCATCATAATAAAAGGTCTTTCCATCGGTAGCCGGAAGGAAACGGAGCACTTTGCGGTCGATGTCTGTTTCGTTCTGTGCTTCCAGTTTTTTGCGGATATGACCTGTCACCACTTCGATGTTGTGCTGTAACATGTCGATGTCGGTAAATATCTGATGGTTGATACGTTGTAATACGTAATCAGCTTCTTGGGGATCGACAGTTTTTACTAAATAAGTTTGGTTGATCAGCCCTGAAGTCAGTGCTTTTACTTCTTTTACTTCGCCCACCTCGGGGAATTGCTTGATAATTTGATTGAGGTTTTCCATAGATTGTTATTGTAATAATTATGAATAATCACGGATTATAATGAGACAAAGATAGCTTCTTCTCCTTAAATAAGGAAAAGAAGCTATCACAATTTTATTATTTATTATAAGAATAGGTGTGTTATTTCTTCAAATCAGTTTGGAACATACGGTCTGCGCGCAGTAAATGACGCCAGCAGGATACCAATTCCTGTGATTCTTGTAGCACGTTAAGGTATACCATGGAGGCTTTTACGTTCACGTCACGTTCCTGTATGCGGTCCATTTGCTGTTTTCGCAGGGTGGAAATCTTATTTTTCAACAAAGCTCCTTCACGCAGCAAAGCATCGGTTTGAGTGTAATCCTTATTGGCAAGCACTTCTGTAGCGCGAGCCATCAGTGCGGTCATTTCGTCGCGGACAGGGATAAATTCATTGGTGGCGCGTTCTGATAACGGAGTGAATTTATTGTCTACGTGCTCTTTGCAAGGGTCACAGATACGTTTCAGACAGTAGAGCATTTGTTCGCAGCTATTACTACCCAAATGGAACCAGGTGTTCTTTTCGATGGCGGTAAAGTTGTCTATGCGGCGCAGACCCAGAATCTCTTTGCGGCGTATTTTTTTCAGCATTTCCTTCTGGCTGTCAGTATTGCTTACGGCTTTACGCAGGGCTTTCAAATTCTCGTTGATGAATCCGTCGGTTATTTGACGATAAGTTTCGTTGGTAAATGTCATTTCGGCTACCAATGTATTATTAACGTGCTGGCGGAGCAATGTCCAACGTTCTTCTTTGTCTTTGCTGGTAATGAGGCGTGCGAATATATCGTCTTTACCTTTATCTTTCTGTTTCTTGCTGTAGTTGATATTGCTACGCACCAATAGGAATATGGCGAGTGCAATCAAAGCCAGCATAGCAAATGTGCCGCCGTAATACATAATGAGTGTTACCACAAAACAAATAGTGAAGGCAGCTCCGGCGGTAATGAACCAACCACCGATGACGGAAAGAACTCCGGTGATACGATAGACAGCACTGTCGCGGCTCCATGCACGGTCGGCTAACGAGCTACCCATGGCAACCATAAAGGTAACATAAGTGGTAGAAAGAGGAAGTTTCAGAGAAGTACCCAAAGCAATGAGCAGACCTGCCAATACCAGATTGACAGAGGCGCGTATCAAGTCGAATGCAGCACCGTTTTCCATGATCATAACATCTTTGCAGAAGCGGCTGTCGGCCCAACGTTTCAAGTTGTCGGGCAATACCTTGGCTATGTTTTCTGAAGCGGTCATGGTGGAACGGACAATACTACGTGCCACGGCTGATGAACCGAACATTTCATCGCCTTCATCCTGGCGTGAAAGGTCTACCGACGTTTTTACAACATTTTGCGCTTTCTTCGAGGTTATCAGGGCATATACCATAATGACTCCTGCTAAAAATAAGAATAAGAATGGGGTAGTGGCGGGACCATTCAGTGAATCCATCAGATAACCCATCGGATTACCATTGCCATTCGCCATGAAGTCGGTATATGCGGAGAAACCGGCTAAGGGCACACCGATAAAGTTCACCAGGTCATTGCCGGCAAAAGCCATGGCTAAAGCAAAAGTACCCAACATAACGACCACTTTAAATACATTGATTTTGCACCAGTGCAGTACTTGCATCAGAATGGTGAAGAATACAAAACTGCAACTTACCAACATCAGAGTGTTCTCTTGAATCCAATGCTTGTTGTCAGGGGTCATAAAGGAAGAGTCTTTCAGTCCTTTTATCAGCATGAAATAGATAATGGCTGTTACGGCAACACCGCCAAACAAACCAATGGTGTATTTCAGTTTCTTGGTATAATTAAAGGTAAAGAGAAGGCGTGAGAGGTATTGTACCAATGTACCGAAGAAGAAGGCTACGGCTACCGAGAGGAAAATACCCAAAATGACGGACAAGGCTTTTTCTGTATTCAGCAGGTCGGCAAAGCCCAACATGCCGGTTTCGTCTCCTGCTATCTTGATGAGGGCTAATACAAAAGTACCTCCCAGCAGTTCAAACACCATAGATACAGTAGTTGAGGTAGGCATTCCTAAAGAGTTGAAAATGTCCAGTAAGACGACATCCGTTACCATAACAGCCAGAAAGATACACATCAGCTCCTGAAAGTAAAATTGTTCAGGGCGGAAGATGCCGTGACGTGCGATGTCCATCATACCATTGCTCAGTGTGGCGCCAATAAAGATACCAAGGGCGGCGATGGCGATAATGGTTTTGAATGATGCTGCTTTGGCACCGATAGCGGAGTTCATGAAGTTTACTGCGTCGTTACTGACGCCTACTACCAAATCGAATATGGCTAGCAGAAAGAGGAATACGACGATTCCCAAAAACATTGTTTCCATAAATTTTGTTCACTCTATTTTTAATGGGTGCAAAGGTAGAAGAGCTATGTTATGATGAAATGTCATATATGTTACATTTGTGTTACAATCCGGGTTTTAGGACAAATATGAACCGATAAATAATATTTCACCTTTTTGTGTGGAAGATATAAACTGAAAATTCATACCTTTGTAGCCCAAATACTTAATCTATAAAAAATGTCAGAGGCTAAGAGAATTAAAACCGCATTGGTGTCGGTTTATCACAAAGAAGGTTTGGACGAGATTATAACCAAACTACACGAAGAAGGAGTAGAGTTCCTGTCAACAGGAGGTACAAGACAGTTTATCGAATCTTTAGGTTTCCCTTGCAAAGCGGTGGAGGATCTTACTACTTATCCCTCTATTTTGGGCGGACGTGTGAAGACACTGCATCCTAAAGTCTTTGGAGGTATTTTATGCCGTCGTGGTTTGGAACAAGATATGCAACAGATAGAAAAATATGAGATACCCGAAATAGATTTGGTCATTGTTGACCTGTATCCGTTTGAGGCAACTGTGGCTTCGGGTGCCGAAGAACAAGCTATCATCGAAAAAATTGATATAGGTGGTATTTCTTTGATTCGTGCTGCTGCTAAGAACTTTAATGATGTAGTGATTATCGCTAGTCAGGCACAATATAAGCCGTTCCGTGATATGTTGCTGGAACATGGCGCTACTACTTCACGCGAGGAACGCCGTTGGTTCGCAAAAGAAGCGTTTGCTGTTTCTTCTCATTATGATTCTGCTATCTTTAACTATTTTGATGGTGGTGAAGGTTCGGCTTTCCGTTGCGCGGTGGAAGAACAAAAACAACTTCGTTATGGTGAAAATCCTCATCAGAAAGGTTATTTCTATGGAAATCTGGATGCGATGTTCGACCAGATTCATGGAAAAGAAATTTCCTATAACAATTTGTTGGATATCAATGCAGCTGTTGATTTGATTGATGAATTTGATGAGGTGACATTTGCCATTCTGAAGCATAATAATGCCTGTGGATTAGCTTCGCGCCCTACTGTGCTGGAAGCATGGAAAGATGCGTTGGCAGGCGATCCGGTGTCGGCTTTCGGCGGTGTGTTGGTTACTAATGCCGTGATTGATAAAGAAACAGCAGAAGAAATCAATAAACTGTTCTTTGAGGTAATTATTGCTCCGGATTATGATGTAGATGCATTAGAGATTTTGGGACAGAAGAAGAACCGTATTATTTTGGTTCGTAAGGAAGCTAAATTGCCGAAGAAACAATTCCGTTCTTTATTGAATGGGGTTTTGGTTCAGGAAAGAGACCTGGATGTGGAAACTCCTGCCGACTTGAAGCAGGTTACTGAAAAAGCTCCTACGGCGACTGAAGTAGAGGATATGTTATTTGCAAATAAGATTGTGAAGAATAGTAAAAGTAATGCTATTGTACTGGCCAAGAACAAACAACTGCTGGCTAGCGGTGTCGGTCAGACTTCACGTGTGGATGCATTGAAACAAGCCATTGAAAAAGCGAAGTCATTTGAGTTTGATTTGAATGGCGCAGTGATGGCCAGTGATGCTTTCTTTCCTTTCCCCGATTGTGTAGAGATAGCGGATAAGGAGGGTGTGAAAGCTGTTATCCAGCCGGGAGGCTCTGTAAAAGACGAGTTGACTTTCCAATACTGCAATGAACATGGCGTAGCTATGGTCGTTACAGGGATTCGTCACTTTAAACACTAAGATCATTGCAATTTACCATTTGCGGCTACAATCGGACTGTTTATACAGCATTGTTCAGTAAATGGTCAATTGCAAATGTCAATTGTAAATTGCTAAATTGTAAATGAATTTATGGGATTATTCTCCTTTACACAAGAGATTGCGATGGACCTTGGCACTGCCAA
>ENA-UAPL01000936-UAPL01000936.1-human-gut-metagenome-genome-assembly--contig:-NODE-936-length-10932-cov-7.647329_pt1 | contig 10932 bp, 16 predicted proteins | sample MGYA00243480_ERZ654577 | MGnify/ENA primary metagenome ERZ654577 (study PRJEB26926, sample SAMN06164678) | human gut metagenome | biome: ENVO:00009003; feature: ENVO:2100002; material: ENVO:00002003...
GTGAGGAGTTATTTTAATTTGGTAACAAAAAATGCCGTATTTATGCGGTCTGTGGCGTTTCGCAAACGCCTATCAGAAGTATAAGAAAGAGAGGAACAGCGTATGAAGTATTCAATTAAGGTAAACGAGGTAAGAGCAAAAGATGGCAGCAATATCAAGGGTTTTGCGACCGTGGTATTTGGTGATTCATTCAAGATTACCAATATCGCAATCCTTGAAAATAAGGAAAAGGGAGAGCTTTTTGTATCAATGCCAAGATACCGTTCCAATGAGCGTGATGAGAAAAACAGCGTGATTTATAAGGATGTATGCAATCCTATCACGGCAGAGTTTCGTGAGGAACTCTATACTAATCTCCATTCCGCCGCCTTCAGCCGGCGGCACAAATAGTAATGAAAGTGTTTTAACTCTTTACGTTGTGCTTTAAAATAGTTTGTAAGAAGCTACACTACAAAGCACGGGAGGATAAGTTGTAACAACTTTCTTCGTTTTAGACAGCATACTAATCAGTGTAAGTTCTGCCTTTTCAAGCACAAATAAGTGGTATTATGAATCCGTACACTAAGAATTGTTTAAGCACCTTGGTTTAATTGTGTGGCAGTTCAGTCAATGGCTTCTTATCATTTGTGAAAGGAGTCCGTCTATGAAAGTTACTTATCAAACCTGTTGTGGTGTCGATGTTCATAAATCTTTTCTCGTTGCCACAATTGTAAAAACTACTGGTGGCATTGAACCCTCTTACCAAAAGAAACGCTTTTCCACCTTTAACAATTCAATTCTTGAATTCAAGCAATGGCTTCTTGACAATCACTGCCATGATGTCTGTATGGAATCCACTGGTAAATACTGGGTTCCTGTCTTTAATCTTCTGGAAGATAAAATCAATGTTGTCATTGCCAATCCTAAATGGGTAAAGGCAGTGAAAGGCAACAAAGATGATACCAAAGATTCTAAATGGATTGGGGATTTGTTCCGTCTTGGCCTTGTCAAGGGCAGCTATATTCCTTGTAAGAAAGTCCGTATTCTCAGGGAATACACTCGCTATCGCTACAAGCTTGTTTCCTGCCGTTCAAGTGAAAAGAATAGATACCAGAATGCTCTTACTGTCTGTAATGTTGCATTAGATTCTATTGTTTCCGATATCTTTGGGAAGTCATCCACGTCTATTATCGACTATCTGCTTGAACAATCGGGTACATCCATTAACCACGAAGAAATCGCATCTAAACTTCTTCGGAGCCTCAAATCCAAAGAAGATGCTGTTATAGAATCCGTCGAAGGATATCAGATGACTGATGCCCAAAAATACCGTATGCGTCTTGTCCGCGCACATATGGATTATATCACAGCCGAAATCAACGATGTTGATAAAATGATAGAAAATATGATTTCTTCTAATCCTGATTTTGAAAATGCTGTCCAGTTCCTCTGTACCATTCCGGGTGTCAAACGTGATAGTGCAATCACTATCATCTCCGAAACCGGTACGGATATGTCTCAGTTCTCAAGTTCCAAACGTTTATGTTGCTGGGCTGGTTTAACACCTGGCAGCAATGAATCTGCTGGTAAGAAGAAATCTGTTCGGATTACACGTGCCGGAGTCTACCTCAAACCTGCATTAGTACAGTGTGCTCATGCAGCCGTAAAATCTGACAAATCTCCTTACTACAAAAAGAAATATGAATCTCTTGTTAAACGTCGTGGCAAGAAAAGAGCCATTATCGCAATTGCCCGTATGATTCTTACCGCCATCTACCAGATGCTGTCTACTGGCGAGCAGTGGAATCCGAGCGACCTTTATAAAATCGATATGCCTGTAGCTCTTGTTGAAAAACAAAAGGCAAAAGCTATCAAGCAGGCTAAGAAACTGTTGCAGCGGGAGGGACTCCTTCCTCCTGATGAGCCATTAGCTTCTTAATCCAATTTTTTAACTCTATAACACTTCAAAAAGTTGCCTGCCTTAGACAGCTTATTCAAGTGCGCCAGTTTATGGCTTTCCTCTACTTTCTTTCACACTAATATCCTTGAGGCTTATGTAAAAATCAGGGAGCCGGAGAAAGCAGAAACACAGACACAGGGAAAAACTCAGGAAATGCCGGAGTTTTCTGTGACGGTAACACCTTATGAAAGGGAAGGCAGTAATATCAAGGGACTTGCCCGTATTTACTTTGAAAACAGCTTCATTGTAAATAATGTAAACATCCTTCAGGGCAAAGAGAAAATCTTTGTATCAATGCCTTCTTATAAAACAAAGCAGGTGGACGAGCACGGCAAACCGATTTATCAGGATGTCTGCTATCCGGTCACAAAGGATTTCAGGGAGAAGCTCTATAATGAGATTATTGCAGAATATGAGAAAGCAAAGGATAAGAGCAACGAAAAAGCAAGGGAGAATGCCGGACAGAACCACGGAAATCCCGACAGGGATAAAAAGGATACACCTTTTCGATAATTAAGGCTAAGGGGCGGCATATGCTGCCCCGTTTATAAGGAGGAAAAGCAGATGGAAGCAGAAAAGACACTTACTAATGAGGAGATCATAAGAGAACTTCTCGATTTATTAAAAAAGAATACTATGAAAGAACAGGCAAATGATGTATTTGAGATATGCACCTATGTGGATGGTCTGGAAAAAAAGATTGTGTCTATGACAGAAGAACTTACCAGTATGCAGGACCAGATCAAGAAAATGCAGGAAGATACCCTTATCAATAATGCAAAAAAAGCATTAACAGAAGCACAGGAGCGACTCAATGCCAGATGTGAGCAGATAAAGTCACAGGTATCTGAGATAAAGGTACAGGTAAAATCTACTGCCAAGAATATTGTTGATGAAACAAAGGCAAAGGGCGGGGCGGCACTTTACAGGGGGACAGAGTTTGTAGGAATCAAGAAAAGACTTCTCAATGTCAGAACAGCGGTATTTCGATTGTATGAAAACTATTGTAAAAAAATGATGCAACATGACATAATCGGATTGACTAAAGCGGCATAGATATTTATAATATAGACAAAACGAAAATGACATGAACGGAGGACAGGGTAATGGAGAAAACGGTAACACTTGAAGAGGCATTAAAAAGAATTGAGGAGTTGGAAAAAGAGAATGCAGAACTTCGGGAGAAATTGGAGTATTACAGAAATCGTAAGTTAAGCGGTCGTCAGAAACATAACGCCAAGTGGATGGCAATTTATAATGATTTTGTTGTTGGATATGAGAGTGGTATGACAATGGTAGAAATTGCGAAGCGGAACAATGTCAGTGAGAGGACGATTTATAGGTATAAAGCGTATTATGACAAACTGAGGGAAAAAGAGGAATAGACCATTTTACTGGCGTCAGTAAAATGGTTCAATGTGGGAGGAGAAAGTTTAATATGGAAAAGAAAATGATTAACAGAAATAATAGAACAATAATAACAAATCGGACATATTGCTGATGTCAGCAATATGTTCATATGAGAATTGCGGACGATTTTTTTGACCGCAAATGGATGGAGGAGTTCCATGGCAGAAGATAAAAAGAAAGATGAAATTGCAGTAATTGAGATCAATGAAGAATTTATGAAACAAAAATTATATGAATTTCGGGGATGTAAAGTATTATTAGATGCAGATCTAGCTGAAGTATATGGATATGAACTTAAGGCTTTTAATCAGCAGGTAAAAAGAAATATAGAAAGATTTCAGAATGATATGATGTTTCAATTATCTGATAATGAAGTTGAATATTTGCGGTCACAATTTTTGACCGCAAATATAAGCAGCAAATCCCGCAGCACTCCTTACGTTTTTACGGAACAAGGTGTATACATGTTAATGACTGTACTAAAAGGGGAACTTGCGGTAAGACAAAGCATTGCATATGTTGTTGATAATTATATTGGATTAAGAACGCTGGTACACCTTAAGAATTCTCCGACTGGAGTAAATATTACTTTGTTCAGCGATAATGTTGGGAATAATAAACTTCATAATATAGAATATACGGATTTTTGCAAGAATACCGTGAATGCTACCGGGCACAAGTGTACTTTCCGACGCAACATCGAACAGTCACAGATTGATGATATGCTTGCAAAGCTGATTACAGAAATGACAAAAGAAGGAAAATTTAAGGATGCCATTCAGGATAAGATTGGAGCGACTGTTGACACAACGGACCTGGAAAAACAGTTATCTGTGTTAAATGCAAGTCTTCATCAGGCGGAGACAATAAAAACCCGCCTTGAACGGCAGATGGATAATCTGGATGTTACAGATACCCATTACGGTAAAAAAATATCAGATTTACAGAGACGATTGGATGTTCAATATGATTGAATAGATGAAGTGGAAGAAACAATGACAGAACTGAAGTCTCAGATTTATGAGCTTAAGAAAAATCAGATTGATGCAGATAGCATATACGGATTTTTAGGTGCTTTTAATGAAGTGTATTCAGAATGGTACGGATGCTGAAAAGAAACAGTTCATGCAGGCATTTATTGAACGCATTGATATATTCCCGAAAAGACGGAAAGATGGAAATTGTATTCAGAATTTTAAGTTTCAGTTTCCAGTACCGATTATTAAAGAAGGCAAGGAAGTAGCACAAAGCAAGGGGATTTCTTTGGACAAGGAGAAATCGGATGAACATATGGTTTCCTTGGAAAAGTTATCAACACTTGAGACGGTATGCTTATTGTCCAAACTCCACGAAGCGAAGCATCATGTGAATGTGAGACTTGACATGGACGAGATGGATTTAACGGCGGCTGAGAGCAAGGCTACTTATGAGGAGATTAAGTCCTACGTGGCAGAGCATAATGAGGGGATGAAAGTATCTAACCTTTATATTGCGCAGGTTAAGGCTAAGTATGGAATTATAGAGCGTGAGAATTATAATAAACCTAAGTCAGATGACGCAAGACAGCCTAAGTGTCCGAAGGAGAAGGAGAATGCAATCGTAGAGGCACTGAGATATTTTAGAATGATTTAATTCAGTTACATGGAAGGAGCATTTTATGAAATATTTTAATAGTAAAGAATTTGATACAGAGATGGAAAAAGTGAAAATTATTATGGAAGATAAAGGATTTGTTTTGGAATCTTATCATCCATATGCATATGAAATGCAATACTCAGATGCGTATGATGATGTAGTTGAATGGTTGGAACAGCATGGCTACAACGGCAAATTAGATAATGTCGGACTATTTGAGGGTGTTGCGGTTTATGCTTTATATGATGAATCTAGAATATCATATAGTGAAATTATATCGAAATTAAAAGAAGAAGCAAAACAACAATGTAATTAAGTATCTTAATCGTAGAGGCACTGAGATATTTCCAGATGATTCCAAGTGGATCGTAGGATGATCCGGCTTATAAGAAAGAGAAAATTTAACTAATGCTATTGAGCCTTCAGACATTGGGAATAAAACTTTATGTTTGTAGGCTTTTTGTTTACAGAAAAATTTTTCGTGGATATAATAAACATGACATATAGTTGTCGTGTTGTGTTAGATATGATATGTATGGAGTGTGGAAACTATGAAGACAGATAGGCTTATTGGGATATTGTCAATCTTACTGCAGGAAGAAAAGACAACGGCTCCTGAACTGGCAGAAAAATTTGAGGTATCCCGCAGGACAATAAACAGGGATATTGAAGACCTTTGCAAAGCAGGTATTCCAATAAGGACGGCACATGGTACCGGTGGCGGTATTAGCATTATGGACGGATATTGTATAGATAGGACAATTCTGACATCCAAAGATATGCAGATGATTCTTGCGGGGCTGAGAGGCCTTGACAGTGTGAGTGGAAAGCGATACTACGGTCAGCTGATGGAGAAAATCCAGACTGGATCATCAGAGTTTATTAGTGGAAGAGACTCTATGCTGATTGATTTGTCTTCATGGTATAAAGGCTCTCTTGCTCCGAAAATTGAGGTAATCCAAAATGCAATAGAAAACAGGCATATCATACAGTTCATGTATTATGCTCCATCTGGAGAGAGCAACCGAAGGGTAGAACCATATTATCTGGTTTTCCAGTGGTCGAGCTGGTATGTATGGGGGTGGTGTTTAGAACGTAAAGATTACAGGCTGTTCAAACTGAACCGTATGGATTGTGTTGTTGAAACAGACTGTGGATTTCTGTGCAGAGATGTACCAATGCCGGATTTGTCAAATGAGAAGATATTTCCGGGTGGGATAAAGGTAAAAGCTCTTTTCACACCGAATATGAAGTGGCGGCTGGTTGAAGAATTTGGACCGAACTGCTTTACAGAAACAGACGATGGAAGGCTGCTCTTTTCAGCAGACTATACGGATATGGAAAATCTTGTGACATGGCTTATGACATTTGGAGCAAAAGTAGAGGTGCTTGAGTCGGAAGAAGTGCGGGACATTATTTGCAGGAATGCAGAGGAAATAATAAAAATCTATGGAGGATTAGGAAAATGAGATTAGACGGTTTTGGGTTGTTTGTTGATGATATGGCAAAGATGATTCGTTTTTACAAGGATGTTCTTGGATTTGAAATTAAGGAAGAAGAGAATACTTCCAATGTTTATCTTGTGAAAGACGGAACACTTTTTTTACTGTATGGACGGAATAATTTTGAGAAAATAACAAACCGGCGATATGAGTATATCAAGGGTCTGAATGGTCATTTTGAAATGGCACTATATGTTGATACTTTTGAAGAGGTGGATGAGGCATATAAAAAGGCTGTGGAAAACGGTGCGACATCTGTGCTTGAACCGGAACTTGAACCTTGGGGACAGAGAACCTGCTATATAGCTGATCCGGAAGGAAATCTGATAGAGATTGGTTCCTGGAATAAGCCTTATGAAGAGAAGGATTTAGAGGGGGTGTAAAGGATATGGCTTTTGACTACAAGAAGGAATATAAAGAATTTTATATGCCGAAAGACACACCGGCTATCGTAACTGTTCCGAAAATGAACTATATAGCGGTAAGGGGAAGCGGTAATCCAAATGATGAAGATGGAGAATATAAGCAGGCTATTGGACTTCTGTACGGAATTGCATTTACGATAAAAATGAGTAAAAAGGAAGACCATCAGATTGACGGATATTTCGATTATGTGGTGCCGCCATTAGAAGGATTCTGGTGGCAAGAAGGCGTGTCAGGAATTGATTATGCGTGCAAGGAAGATTTCAAGTGGATTTCTGTTATTCGCTTGCCAGATTTTGTTACCAGGGAAGATTTCGACTGGGCTGTCAGGAAAGCTACGGCAAAGAAAAAACAGGATTTTTCTAAGGTTGAGTTTTTTTCCTATGAGGAGGGCTTATGTGTACAGTGTATGCATATCGGATCGTATGACGATGAGCCTGTTACAGTATATGCGATGCACAGATTTATTGAAGAACAAGGATATGCACTGGATATTACTAATCAGAGAATGCACCACGAAATTTATTTGAGTGATGCACGGAGGGTGGCACCGGAGAAACTGAAGACTGTGGTCAGGCATCCAATAAAGACTATGGGGAAATAGGAGGAAAAAGATAAGGCATCAACAAAGGCATATTTGGATTTTGTTTTGGAACAATTATCAGGACTGGATGAAATCAGCAGTCGGGCAATGATGGGAGCATTCATTCTTTATTACCGTGGAAAGGTTTTTGGTGGATATATGATGACAGACTTTTGGTAAAGCCGGTTCCGGTGGCGGTGAAAATGATGCCGGATGCTGAGATGGAACCGCCATATGATGGTGCGAAAAAAATGATTCTGGTTGATGATGTGGATAAGCGTAAGCTTATTGAGAGCATGATAGCGGAAGTACACCTTCATCCAAAGGAAACATGGGAAGAGGGAAAGAATCCGATAAAAGAGATAAAGTACGCATTTCCAGTAAGTAAAGAGGTCATGGATGCTTTGAGGGAAAATGTTGCATCCGTTGAGACTGTGGTAGGACTACACAGAAAGGATATGTAGAAATCCTTGAATTTACGCACTTTGCAGAATTTTTCAGCTTCAACAGGATTGCTGAAAATCACAAGGAAAAAGAGCTTGTGAGGAAGGTAACGGTTGTTGTGGCATTAGACCTCGGTTGTGGGAACACAAATAATTCTGAATATGAAAGTAAATAGAGAACTATCAGATATGTTGCCAAGCAGATCGTTGTCAGCGAGATTAACAACGTGGAGCTGGAGGGCCTGATCAACTGTATTTTGGAAAAAGGCATTGAGGAGCATAAGTTCTATGAGTGATGTGGCTTAAATAATAAGTAGTTAGCTGTGAGGTGCAACATGCGTCTTACAGCTACAATATAATTGAAAATGCCTCGGATGGTGCTATAATTATTTTATTCCATTATTTACTGATGTTTTGTGGAGGCACTAAAATGAAAAATTTATACTTAGATCATAACGTATATATAGAAGCATTAGAAAATGAAAGATTAAATGCGTCGCTTAGGGGATTGATGGATAAAAAAATACAATGTTTGTATAGTCCAGCTCATATTGAAGAAATATATAAAGTTGTTGCAAATGAAAAATCGCAATATAAGAACAAAATGAAAGAGTTAATAAATTTTATTAGTATTGTAACTTCTGATATGGAAGTTATACCTACAAACACTGAGTTAGTTATAAAAAAAGAGCATCCGAAAGTGTGCTATTCTAGGGTAAGCAGTATTGATACTAGAGAAAGAGTAAAAGAGGATAGTTGTATAAAATATACAGAAGATAAAAATAATTATCTGAAATTACTGCACGAGGATAAACATAATTCTTCACTGTCAAGTATTGAGCCAGAAAAGATATGGGAGAGTCCGATAATAGTAAAGTATATTTTGGATTTTAATAACAATATAGACTTTGTTATTGAAAAATATAATACATCTTTGGAAGTTCAAATGTTAAGTATTTTTAATGTTGATAAAACCTTACCGGATAATTTTTGTTTAAGAAGAGGAAATTTTGCCGAATTGGAGATATCTCATAAGCAGTTAGAATATACAATAGAAATACTTTTTAGGATACTAAATTTTGCGGGGTATTGTTCCGAAAAAAGTGAACAAACTTCTATTTCGGGGACACACGATGTATCTCATGCAATATATGCAACTAAAGCAGATTTTTTGGTTACAATGGATCGGAGATTTGCAAAAAAGTGTAAAGCAGTATACAATTTTTTGGGAGTGAGGACATCTGTTATTTTTTGTAAGCAAAATGAAGTAGTAAATGTTTTGGAGAATATAGTTACTGAAAGTGATGTCATATGAGGGTAAAATAGAAAGTAAAACAGGAATAAAGAGTTATTATTAAAGAAAGTAGGGATTAATCAGGCATCAGTTTTTCATGGCTTTTGCAAAGAACACGATCAATTATTTCAGGGTATAGATATTAATGGTATTTGCACATATAAAGATTTGTTTTTGCAATGTTATAGAAGTGTATGCTATTGGTTACATATGCTAACTGTTGATGGGAGTACAATGGGGGAACTGCAAAAATATACAGATGATGATAGGAAAATTGATAACTCGGTGTTGGTTCAGATAGGAGATGTAGAAATCCTATTTCGTAAGGTAGAAGAAGTTATTCCAGTTGTACTTAATAAGATGAATACTATTGCGACAGGGGAAGATAATGTATTTTAAATAGTTCTGCCTAATAAGATGGATACGGATATTATTGTTATTAATGCTTCACACAAGAGAGTTGTGCTGCTCGATACTTGGAAAGTAGCAACATCCAATATGCTGAATATTATTGAATTGATTGAATCGTGGATGATTTCGAATGAAATATGGTATATTCAACCTAGCGTTATTGAAAAGATTCCAGAAGTAAGGTTAAAAATAATTTGTGAGGATATAAGATATTGGCAAGGTGAACACAAATTATGGGAAGTATATGATATGTCCATTTTTGATGATTTACGTCAAAAGTATTTTAAGATATACAAGGATAATGACAATTTGGATGATGAATATGAAGAGAAGGAAAGGCAAAAATTTATTCCGCAAAAGCGCTTAAATAAAGAACAAAGGGAGAAAAATATGCGAAGATTAATGGGAAAGCTACAATATTATGGAGATTTTCGAGATATGACAAAAGAGTAAACATACAGAAAATGGATAAATTCATTTTAAGTATAATTATCTCAGAGATTATGCCGATATTTTTCAAAAGTATTTATGAAAGGTAACGGTAATTAGATGGAAGGAATTGAAACATTTTTATCTCAAATAGTAACACTTGGTCTGGAATGGATTTGGAGTGTATCATGGTACTGGATACCAGCAGGGCTAGGATTTGCATTTCGATTTGGATTATTGAAATACAAAATATGGGATTCAGAAATGCGAGTCAAAGCGATCTTAAGAGATATCGTTATTATTTTCGTATTAACAATATTGTGGTCGGGTTTGAATTCCTATGAATTAGATAGTAATGCAGTAGTGATGGTTTTTATCTTGACTTTCGTTTACATTGCGTATGGTTTAGCAGAAAGTTGCGAAGAAACGGGAGGAAGTACAGAAAGCATATTACTGATTTTAAAAAGTGTATTATTAACAATGCTTTCATTTCAAGAAATAGGTGGAACTATTTTTGGAGCAATAGTGACAATTGGAATGGCTGTGATGGCATATAAGTTTTGGATCTGTAAAGAAAAGAAGACAGATTTGTTTGAGATAATCTTTTTATGTGTAGAAGCAGTTGTTTTGTCTATCATTGGTGAAATATATAACATACAAGGAATAGGGATTTTTCTATTTATATTTTTTGAAGAAACAGCATTATTCCTTTTAAACTATATTGTTAGGTATATAGCGTCTGTATTCTTCGGAGAGGCAGAGGAAAACTATTACTAAAAGTATGAAGTGCTGGAAAAGATGAATAGGAAGACTAACTATTAAAAGTCAAGTCTTAAAATGATATTTTTTGAATAAAGTACAGA
>ENA-UAPL01000939-UAPL01000939.1-human-gut-metagenome-genome-assembly--contig:-NODE-939-length-10891-cov-8.611388_pt1 | contig 10891 bp, 8 predicted proteins | sample MGYA00243480_ERZ654577 | MGnify/ENA primary metagenome ERZ654577 (study PRJEB26926, sample SAMN06164678) | human gut metagenome | biome: ENVO:00009003; feature: ENVO:2100002; material: ENVO:00002003...
ACGAGATCGCTCAGTGTCTCGTGGGCTCGGAGATGTGTATAAGAGACAGAATAGAATCTTGGTATTTTACACTTAGAGCTTTATAAGGCTCATTACCATTTTCTTTTGCATGTTGTTCTTTGGGTTTCCTATTTATATACATACATGCAGTAAGAATAAAGGCAATTCCAGTAATTAGAATAATTTTACTCCAATAGTGTTTTAGGCACTTCTCTTCTTCCATATTTAGTTCTTTTAGGATCTCCTGTTTTCATTCTTATTTTATTTTCTGTATTGATTGCACGTACTTCAATCAACAAGACACCATTCACTGTTATTTCCCTAGTCATTGTTCCTTGATCTGCATCATAAGAATGTTGCAACTCATGACTTAGTCCTACCCTCGGAGTTCTTTTCTCTCCGCTAGGTTCTATTTGAGTATAGGGATCGTATCTAACAGTAGTGCCTTGTGAAATTCCCTTGGCAGCTTTCTCTTTATCAACTTCTGTTAAGTTACCTTTTCTTCTATCCTCCACCATTGTAATTTGATGAATATTTTCACTGTCCTCTAATTTTAAAATTATTTGAGCAACAGTTTTATCATCTTTCTTCAATTGTGCTAAATCAGCTTTTACCGTTTTTTGAAACTTTGTATCGTAACCAAATCTCGATTTTATATGATCAATTAATCCATTGGGATTGGGGCTAATGACTATACTATCTCCATTCACATCAATATTACCAACTGGATTATTTCCTCCATACTGATACGACGACATCGAATAATACTTCTCAGCAAACCTATCTGTCGTCGTAAATCTCCCCAATGCCGCATCATACATTCTTGCCCCATAATCATACCAGTTCAACCCCTTCTTAGTATCCAGTTCCTTGCCATTATACTTATAAGGCTGCACATTCTCCTCACTTGCAAAGATCCCTCCGAATGGATAATAATGGTTGATTTCTTCTACGCCACCGTTCTTGTTAACCAGTACCCGGTTGTTTCCCTGATGGTCCTTCAGGTAATAGTGATATTCCCGGTCGTCTAAAGAGACATAACCTTCTTCCGTTAGTAAACACTTGGCTGTACCATCTTCATAGATCACATTACTGCAGTAAGTCGTCCGGGTAGTGCTATTTCCTATCTTATGTTCCACACGGAGCTTTGTACCGTCCGCCGCATAAGTATAAGTAATAGTACTCTGATCCTTAAACTTTACCAGTCTTGGCAAATTTAAGCAATTGTATTGAATATCCTCTATACCTTTGTTTAAATCTTGTGTTAAATTACCATTGGCATCATAAGCATATTCATTATCCTGTTTCACGGCATCTTTAAATTCGAATCCACCACCATAAGCGGAAGCTGTAGAGGCATCATCCACACGGTTCAGCTGATTACCGGTCAACTTCATCGTAAGGTTGTCAATCACACCGTAGGAATTGGCACCTGTCTGTCCGTAACGTACCAACTTCAGGATATTTCCATTCTTATCATATTCCGTCACTCTTTCCGTGAAAGCGTTTTCTCTGGCAAGAGGCGTCTCTTCTATTTGCCTTCCGGTTTGAATACTCATAAGCCCGGTTGTCACTCCCCAGTCGTCATCATCTTCATCCTGCTGGCCCAAGATTAAATGATCGGCATTCAACATGCGTCCCAGTCCGTCATAGGTAAATGTATATTTCTGCCGGCCTTCCTCACCGCTTTTCCAGAACATTGAAGCGATATTCCCTCCACCGGCAGAATAACCATAATTCAACTTTAAAATAAGGTTGGGACTTTCAATACGGGTCAGCCAGCTCCGGATGTTATATGCATATCCCATTATGTCAGCCGAAGCGCCATGCAAGGACCTGTTTACCAACTGGCCCAATTTATTATAGGTATTCTCACTAAGCACCACTTTGGTATCGTTCAGCGTATGTTCCACTTTACTGATTCGGTCGGCATAATCATAAGTATAAGTGTAAGTTTCGGTAATAGACTTTTGTGTCCCATTCTCCTTATACGTATTTTTATGAACCACTGTCTGTGGATTGCTACTGAAGGTATAAGTCGTTTCAGTCACATCCAGCCCGTCCAGCAAGTTGTTCTGTACAGTCTTCACCACACGTCCCTGAATGTCATATTGATACATCAAATATATCTTCTTGCTATCACCGAATATACTGATGACACTACCCGTCTGATAGCCCTTGCCATAAGCTTTCTGAGCTTCTGTAAGTTTATAGTTGGAATCAGTAAAGCCTGTCCCGTTTATAAACCCATATCCATCATAATAATTATGAATATACACCACCGGGCTTGAAGTGGCACCCTTGTTCGTGCATTCTCCCTGCTCGGTCAGACGACCGAACTTATCATACAGATAATAAGTCCATTTCTTGGTAGCCTGCGCCCGTTGGTTGCCATCCTGGGAGTAGACCAGCTGGTCCGCGTCATTGTATGTATACTCCACAAAATCAGTCCCGGGTAATTTCTTCTTCGTGCAACGTCCGCGAGCGTCATATTCATATTGAGTAGTAAACATAAAATGAGCACTAATAGCAAACTAATAAATGTGCCTCCTACTTCAAATGAATAAAATAATAAAGAGCATAAGCTTCTAAAAACCACCACACTGAAACAAATATTTGCTTTTTGTTAGTTATAAGATTCATGTCATTTTTTATAACAGTATAAAAAACAAACAGGTATTTCCATACATCTTCTTCAAAAAAAACGCTACTTCTCCTGCGATTTCCCATGATTTTTACCCTTGATTTTCAATAAGAAATCAAAGAAACCATATAATAATATAGCTGATAACTGCAAGAAAACATAATATACTCCATCCTTAAAGGCCTGTGGATACTCATATATTTTATGATAAATACGACTAAGATCCAAATCTGATGGAAACGAGTAATACAATGTCGAATAATCAGTCACATAAATTGTGGTAAATAATCCCAAGATCAGAATTAAAACCCAACACCAAATACGCTTCCAATCCAGAATAAGATAGGCAACCAAAGCCGTTACAATAAGTTGAACACAAAAGCCGGTAAATAAGCAAATAAAATCCGTATCTGAACGTAAATACATCATTACAAAAGTCACAGGATTAGCCATATTTCCCATTGTATATAAACTCATGTGTATATGTACTAACACAATACATATAACTAATAATAATCTAAAAAAATAAGACCCATTTTTCATATTCTAAACACTTATAAGATTTTAAAGCTCCCCTGAGAATCAATATACAATAAAGAGTATATCCACAATTCCCAAGGAGAGCCATTTTATCCATTACACTTATTTCATAAATACTAACTTAATGAAAATCAGTTATAATCTTACCACCTTTCCATCTTCTATTTTATAACTACCTTCCGGCAAAGTCTTTATATAATCAAAAAAGTCCTCTATAGAGTGTTTTCTTCTCTCATCATTATACGTGTCCATTTGCTTTGCACCCTGAATGGGCGTATTTCCCGCCATTCTATCTTTTTCATGTGAATACTGATACGTATCCACCCCTTCTATAGCAGTTTGAGATCCTGGTTGATAAGGAGCAAAATCGTATTCTGCAAGGTTTATTCCATTACATTCTTCCGGATGCTTTTGTATATATTCCATAACCGCTTTCAAGAAACCTTTAGCGTAAGCACTTCCCATACTATGAGAAATAATTTTAATTGTTTCGATTATATTCCCTTTACTATCTCTTGCTAACTTTGAAATAATATCTTTCACGTCTCGCAAGCCAGCAATATATCCAAAATCGAAACGAGTAGAAATTTGCATGTTATAAGATAAACTAAATATCCCTCCCAAAGAACCATCATAATAGCGACTATTCCAATCTTTAAAATGATCCATTACAGCCTGATCAAAATTGGGAGAGTGATTTTTCATTTTCCAGTAATCAGGATCAGCACCTTCAAAGCCATTATGAAGTCCATTGATAAATATGACAAGCTTGCCTTGATAATCAATTGCATTTACAGGATTTGAAGAACAGTACGCATAAGGACTCACTGAGTAATACTTTTCCGTCATAGGATCTATCTTATGCCAACGTCCCAGTGCCGCATCATACCGTCTTGCCCCATAATCATACCAGTTCAACCCCTTCTTAGTATCCAGTTCCTTGCCATTATACTTATAAGGCTGCACATTCTCCTCACTTGCAAAGATCCCTCCGAATGGATAATAATGGTTGATTTCTTCTACGCCACCGTTCTTGTTAACCAGTACCCGGTTGTTTCCCTGATGGTCCTTCAGGTAATAGTGATATTCCCGGTCGTCTAAAGAGACATAACCTTCTTCCGTTAGTAAACACTTGGCTGTACCATCTTCATAGATCACATTACTGCAGTAAGTCGTCCGGGTAGTGCTATTTCCTATCTTATGTTCCACACGGAGCTTTGTACCGTCCGCCGCATAAGTATAAGTAATAGTACTCTGATCCTTAAACTTTACCAGTCTTGGCAAATTTAAGCAATTGTATTGAATATCCTCTATACCTTTGTTTAAATCTTGTGTTAAATTACCATTGGCATCATAAGCATATTCATTATCCTGTTTCACGGCATCTTTAAATTCGAATCCACCACCATAAGCGGAAGCTGTAGAGGCATCATCCACACGGTTCAGCTGATTACCGGTCAACTTCATCGTAAGGTTGTCAATCACACCGTAGGAATTGGCACCTGTCTGTCCGTAACGTACCAACTTCAGGATATTTCCATTCTTATCATATTCCGTCACTCTTTCCGTGAAAGCGTTTTCTCTGGCAAGAGGCGTCTCTTCTATTTGCCTTCCGGTTTGAATACTCATAAGCCCGGTTGTCACTCCCCAGTCGTCATCATCTTCATCCTGCTGGCCCAAGATTAAATGATCGGCATTCAACATGCGTCCCAGTCCGTCATAGGTAAATGTATATTTCTGCCGGCCTTCCTCACCGCTTTTCCAGAACATTGAAGCGATATTCCCTCCACCGGCAGAATAACCATAATTCAACTTTAAAATAAGGTTGGGACTTTCAATACGGGTCAGCCAGCTCCGGATGTTATATGCATATCCCATTATGTCAGCCGAAGCGCCATGCAAGGACCTGTTTACCAACTGGCCCAATTTATTATAGGTATTCTCACTAAGCACCACTTTGGTATCGTTCAGCGTATGTTCCACTTTACTGATTCGGTCGGCATAATCATAAGTATAAGTGTAAGTTTCGGTAATAGACTTTTGTGTCCCATTCTCCTTATACGTATTTTTATGAACCACTGTCTGTGGATTGCTACTGAAGGTATAAGTCGTTTCAGTCACATCCAGCCCGTCCAGCAAGTTGTTCTGTACAGTCTTCACCACACGTCCCTGAATGTCATATTGATACATCAAATATATCTTCTTGCTATCACCGAATATACTGATGACACTACCCGTCTGATAGCCCTTGCCATAAGCTTTCTGAGCTTCTGTAAGTTTATAGTTGGAATCAGTAAAGCCTGTCCCGTTTATAAACCCATATCCATCATAATAATTATGAATATACACCACCGGGCTTGAAGTGGCACCCTTGTTCGTGCATTCTCCCTGCTCGGTCAGACGACCGAACTTATCATACAGATAATAAGTCCATTTCTTGGTAGCCTGCGCCCGTTGGTTGCCATCCTGGGAGTAGACCAGCTGGTCCGCGTCATTGTATGTATATTCCACAAAATCAGCACCCGGAAGTATCTTCTTCGTACAACGTCCGCGAGCATCATATTCATATTGGAAAGCATACTTGCCAAGATCCGCCGACTCCTGATATTTGGGCTGAAGCACAAAGCAAAGATTCCCCTTATCATTATATATATAATAGGTGTCATGTTCCTCGCTGTTGTTCATCTGGCGGGTAAGCACCGTGCGCCCCTGTTTGTCGGTGAAGGAATAGCTTACGTTCAGGTCTTCGTCCGTAGTCTTCACTACAGAAAGTTCGCCCGAAGTATAGAAAGTAGTAGAATTACCGGTCAGCCCTCCCGTAGAGCTTACGCCATACTTGATACACTTCAATGGGGAAGCATTCGTATTCAGCAGATACTCCGTCTTTACCGGGCGCCCGGCATTATACCAGGCTGCTCCCGGGCCATATTGTGCTGTAAGGCGGTTTAGCGGCGAAGCTTTATAAACCGGCTGGCTGTAGGGCCGGCTGTCATTGTCGTAATTTCCAGGTGCACTGCTCTTGATACCGGCAGGAGCAAGATAATCGGAAGAACCGGCAAAGGTAGGCAGCCAACTGTTCCATTCGCGTCCGGCAGCATCATATTCCTGCAGGGTGGCAAGGTTCTTGTTTACAGGCAAACCACTCTGCACCGCTTTCTGTATCGTCTGGAAAGGACGTCCCAGTCCATCGTAATAAGTGATATTGTCCAGATAGGACGTTCCTGTCCCATTCAGCATCGTGCGACTGAGCACGTAGTTCCGGTAGTCATCCTGTGCATTCAGGGCACAACCGACTATCAAGAATAATAGGAATATACTAAATCGTTTCATACGCATTGTTTCTTTTTAGGGTTAGTCGTAAAGATTATATTTATACTGCATCACAGCCTTGCTCTCATGGTTCTTTACCAGAGACAGCCTCCGGTAATCATCATATACGTAGCCGGTAGTTTTACCGTTGGCATCCGTCATACCCGTCATGCCCACTTGTGGCAGATAAGTATAGGTGGTGACCAATACGTCTTTGGAGGCAAGGGCATTTCGAATGGAAGCCAGCCGGCTCTCAATATCCGAAGGGCGGGTCAGCGTGTTTGGCAATCCGACCGAGGCACTGCTCAACCAGCCGGTCACATCGCTGTAATCCGCACCTTCTATCCGTGCTACAGGATACTGGTTGCCGTACGACCACAAGTAAGTATACTTCAGGCCATTCTCACGTGTCTCCTCGGATACAAGCAGCCGGTTAGCATCATACGTACGCCACAGGTAGGGCGTGAACGTGAAAGGGGTATTCCCGTTGAAAGCAATCTCCGCAGCCGTGGTTTCCGCACGGTAAGCAGTCTCCGGCTGGCCGTATGCATTGTACTTGGTCTGCTCACCCGATACCAGGCGGTCACCTTTATACGAGCGTACATCTACCGGAAGGAGGATGTGCTTATCCTTCATTGTCTGAAGGGCTGCATTGGCAGTAGAAGTGTAATCGTGCGGATAATAATACTTCGTCACAATCCCGCTACCATCGCTTGCCGTTTCCTTCACTTCCGACACCAGCTTATGATAATCCGGGGCATACGTATATTCTTTCGTGGTACGTAAGACCCCACCCTTGTCGCCATAAACCTCATGAGTCTCCTGTGCCAACCGTGATCGTCCGGTTGTCAAGTAATCCCGGGCAAAGAGAAACTCGTATTCATTGAATTGCACCGCCTTGCCTCCGGCTTCCACGCCCAGCAGACACTTCTCATAGGTCATATAGTCAGCCTCCACCAGCCAGCCGTCTTCGCCATACACCTCACGCTTCTCCAACTGCCCGCGCATCCAGCCCAGGTCGACGTCCGTCATGAAAGGGAAAGTGTAAGAAGTAGCCGTGCCCCCCAAAATCGTGGAAGGGATTACCCCGCCCGAATTTATGTAGATGTAGGAAGAACGGAACCAGTCGGGAGCCGTGACATCATCCCCCGGTCGGATATAGGGTTCATGGTTCGTTTCATAAGTATAGGTATACTCCGTGCGTCCCTGCCCGCTTATGTATTCCGTCACATTGGGGTACATGAAGTCGCCTTCCACACCCAGAGTCAGGGCTGGGAAAGATGTGATTTGCAGGATATCCGGTGAATCAATGAGGTCGGTAGGAACTCCGTAGCCTGCCAGATAGTCCCTGCATCGCCCCAGATTAGTGTTCGAATCAAGCATTTGATGATACCAGACATGATATAAATTCTCCGCTAAATGATACTTGCTGTCTCCCCACGAATAATAAGGATACTCGTAGTTACGGATTTTCTGGTTGCCATTCTCATCATTGTCCGTTATCTTCTTGACACGCAGGCCGCCGATGCCGATTTTCCCTAACGTATAGTTGGTATCGTGCGTTTCGAAATCAAAGTCCGTATAACCGCCTGTGGGATACGTGATCCTCTTCAGGGTACAGGCCTTGACAGCCTCGGTATCCATTTCGCGATTACCACCATTTGATATTTTATAACCCTTTATGCCTGCCAGTTCATAACTGTTGGACAATTCTCGGAACCACGGGTCAATGTAGAAAGGTTCATTCGCCGCGTTATTCGCAAAAATGGTCTTGTTATCCGTATAATTATAGTATCCCCAGTGGTCCTGGCAAGGCGACAACCGATAAGGCAATGCATATATATTATCCGTCTTGGAACCACCGTCTCCATAATATGAAAAACGATAGGGAGGAAGTGCCGATGTGTCTGTAGACGGAAGTTCCTGTACTTTCTCCAAACGCAGGCGATAGTTCAGGTATTGGTAATATGAAGCGGCTATTTTATGCCTTTCATCCGGTTCAAAGTAGCCATAGAACAGTTTGTACTTTTTATAAATGTCGTTTGCCGAATTATAAGAAGTGATACTCTCGAGCATGCTCCCCCGTATGCTGTGGGCATCCTTACGATTCTCGCTGCTGCACGTAAAGTCGATGTGTGCTCCCGAAGAAGCAGTTATGCGGCTGACCACAAGTCCGGTTATCCCTTCATTGGAGTTATCGACAATGGCAGGCCGCAGGTAGCTGGGGGGAATCTCATGCGTATTGAGATCTTTATTGAGGGTCATATAGCAAGAATCATCAATGCGGTGGATGACGCTCGTTCCCAGCGTACCGCCACTTACATAAGTGAAAGTGATGCTGCCCCCGGCAGGACTTGTAATAGACGAAAGATACCATCCGGAAGTGCAGTTATCCTTTATTGCACCGTAATAAGCGTATTCCTTATCCTTAAAAAGATATACTACCCCTTTTTCATCCGTAATCTTGAAAGTGCCGTCCGGCTGGAACTCTATGATACAGTCATCCTGATTGATCATACGCCCTTTTCCGTTTTCATCCAGGTAGAACTTTCCGGTTCTTCCGCAGAAATTGAAAAAAAAGATATCCGGTGCAGGATCGAAGCTGTTAGGTCTCAGGTCGGCCGCACTCACCCAGTTGCTCCTTTCGGCTTTGATGTATTGGTCCATGGTTTCCGAAGGATAATTCTGAAAGCGCAGATTCACACGACGCATCTTTCCCGTCTTGGCATCCATCTCGTCGGGTGCTCCCCGAAGCTGGCAAGTGATCATGCCGCCTGCATTCAGGCTCCATCCCAGGCCTACCCACGAGGCTTCCTGGTCTACCTTGATACCTGATGCGTAATAGCTTAGTGAGACGTCCACCTTGATGTCGCGGTCGCTGATGGAAGTCAGCGGAAGGTTGATTTGCGGAAGACCGGTGCTGTAGTCAACGGGCAGGTCGCCGTAGCGGGCAAAGGCATACGTATTGGGGGTGTAGAACTGTTGCAGTTCCTGACCTCCCTGTGCATGGGCAAGGGTGCCCAGAGCTAATAATAGAATAAATAGAATATTTCTCATAATGATTGTCTGTTGTGAATGAATAATTGATTGTGATAAAAAATATCCCACCATTGCATCATTTTCTATGTATCGAATGGCGGGATATCTTTATGAGATTAAGGCTTTACAGCGTCATCGCATTTGCCCCCAACGCCCCCGCAATAGCCGAAGCCACCGCGATAACCATTTTCAGGATCATATCCCATACTGATTTCTTGATTGCCATAGTTTCACACCTCCTTTCGTGTTCTCTTTTTGAATGATTTCATGCTCTGAATAATAATCAGAGTTCCTTTCCTACCTCGAAGCACGGGCATACTTTCACCCACTCTTCCGGTTCTATCACCCCGTTCCCGTTCAGGTCCGGACTAAGGTCGCGGTGCCCACAGACATAGCTGTTCCGGAAGCGCTTCAGCAACTGGTGCACCAGCAGGCGGAGCGCACTTTTTTGTTCCGGTGTACGGGTATCTGCAGGATGTCCGTTGCAATCCAGTCCACCCTCATAGCAGATGCCTATCGAATGGGCGTTGTGCCCTTTGGCATGTGCCCCTATCTGTTCCAGGGGGCGGGTGGGGACGACGGTGCCATCCCTGCGGATGTAGTAGTGATAACCGATGCCATGGAAGCCACGGCGGCGATGTTCCGATTCCAGATTCTCTGTGGTAAGGGCATGATCCGCCCGGGTGGCGCTACAATGCACCACAATTAAGTTGATACTTCTCATGTATTGAATGAATAGTTTAGTTAATTAAGAATGAATGATTTTGCCGCTAAAATAAATAGTTTAGTCAGTTTCCGGTTTAAGTCTTTGGTTGCAACAGTTTAGCCCAACGGATCGTCTTCTATGCCTCCGTCTCCACCACCGCTGTTGCCACCGCCGCTGTTTCCAGAATCAGTTGTTTCGGGTTTGTAAAGTACACACTTCACACCGGTCACCAGTGAGCGGGTAGCCACGGTACGGTCCGAATTGCGGGTAGAAGCCGGACTGAAGTGTACCTGCAGCGAGGCCTGCGCAGCGGATACTTCTTCTTTGGTCTTTGCCCCCTTTCCCCTCGATTTCATGGCAAGCCGGAATGTTCCCAAGCCGTCCAGCGTCACCACTTCGGATGATTGCAGGTGCCTGGTCATTACGGTGACAAGGTTGTCGATGGAATTCTTCACATCACCTGTGGAGAGGGAGGAGTATTCTGCTATCTCCCGGGCTATTTTCTCTGTATTTACGCTACCTACGTATACGGTGCGCGGATGATAAAGTTTATCACCATTTTTAGTTTTCATAGTAGACTGAATAGTCTTGTAAAGTACTGGCACTGTCTCTTATACACATCTGACGCTGCCGACGATCTTACGCGTGTAGAT
>ENA-UAPL01000941-UAPL01000941.1-human-gut-metagenome-genome-assembly--contig:-NODE-941-length-10868-cov-4.559049_pt1 | contig 10868 bp, 7 predicted proteins | sample MGYA00243480_ERZ654577 | MGnify/ENA primary metagenome ERZ654577 (study PRJEB26926, sample SAMN06164678) | human gut metagenome | biome: ENVO:00009003; feature: ENVO:2100002; material: ENVO:00002003...
TCGGCAGCGTCAGATGTGTATAAGAGACAGGGGCTAAGGGAGGTAGCAGCGATAGACATAATCGCCACCAACGCCGCGTCGCGCTATCCGCGTCCGGTCTACTGGCACCAGAGCCTTCCCAAAAACAAATACTGCGGGTTCCATCCCTTCACCCGGCAGGCGCTGCTGACCCGCAGGCTGATGCCCGCGGCGGCAGACTCAGCGGTGCTGACCGAAGAAGCGCTCAATGCCCTTCCTCGCATGAGATGGGGCGGACTCGACCGCGCGCCCTATCCCGGACCGGACGTAACCGCGCAGGCCGAACTGCAGAGAGCGTCGCTGATAAGACTTGCCTGGGCGGCGGCCCGCGAGGGACGCCACGACATGGCGCTCCACATAGCGCGCATGGCCATGGTGAGATTTCCCTCCCGGAGCATACCCTACGGCATACGCAGCCATGCCGACAGCGCCTACTTCGAAGCCGCGGAACTGGCCCGGCTGCTCCGCACCTGCGGGGAGGCCACCGGCGACTCTGCCGCCATCAGGGAAGCGCAGGCCATACACGATGCCGACTCAGCCCGCAGCGAGGCCTACCGGCGATACCGGCGGGCAATACCGGCATGGAGACGCGGGGCGATATCCCCGGCCACCAACAACCGGAGCATAAGCCGCTGACCAAAAACGAAACACCATTATCGACACCATAACCAACCAGATCATGAAAAGAATATTTCTCATAGCCGCAGTGTCGCTTCTCGCATACGGAATGTCGCAGGGAGCGCCGTTTAAGATCAAAAGTGTCTCCATCGAAGGGGAATCAGTGATGAAGATGGGGCCGGACCCGGACACTCCGTATGCCAACGCCTACCGCCTCGTGGCAGTCACCGAATCGGGCGACACCCTCACCAACGGGCAACTCGGCGGCATGACCGTGGAGTGGGACATCGACGGCTTCAAGACCGCCAATGACACGGAAGGACAGTATTGCGACTCCTACGGAGAGTTCAGCGTCAACGGGAAGCCGGACCTCAACACCGCATTCAACCTGCGCAACAACCCCTTCAACTTCGTGGGCGACATGACAGCGACCCTGCGCCAGGGGAAGAAGAGCGTCACCGCCCACCGGTATGTCACCGCCCTCGGGATGCCAGAGACGACCGACGGCAGCACAGCCGGCGACTCGCAGAAAATAGAGATAGCGGCCGAGACCGGAAGCGTGTATAAGGTGAAGGCCGCATACACGGGGGTGCTTAACACATCATACGTAAATGAAGACATGTCGGGCTACGAACTGGGACGGCAGGAACGTGCTGACACGGCGGAGTATCTCGTGCCGTGCATCAGCGGAAAAATCGACCTCTGGGTGACAGCCGACAACGGAGCCACTCCCCACATAGGCTATGTCAGCATAGAGCGGCAGGACGCCCCGCAACCGCGCGGCAAGCGGAAACTCCACCATATCGGCGACTCCACATCGGCCAACAGAGGCTCCTGGGCCCACACGCTGCTGAAGAAACTCAAAGAGGGGGAATATCCTGAACTCGCGGCCCTGTGCGACTTCTGCAACGACGGAGCAGGCGGGCGGCAGCTGCGCACCTATTACATTCAGGGCAAACTGGCAAAGGTGCTTCTCGACATCTGTCCGGGCGACATCGTGATGTTTGGCAACAACGGCACCAACAACATGAACAAGACCTACGAGGAAGACCTCAACCATTACATCGACGCCGCCAAGGCATTCGGCGCCAAAGTGATGCTCAACAGCTACACACCCCACGGCGCGGTGTCACGCTGGGCGGACGGATATGACGCGTCGACACAGAGATTCGACAGTTACCGCCGCGACCGCTACGACGTGCTGACAAGAAAAATCGCCGACGAGCGGGCCGCCAACGATCCTGAATATCTTGGTTTTGTGGAGATAGGCAAAAACGCCGACGCCATTTTCAATGCATACGTAGACGACTGGAAGGCCAACGGCCACGCGAACCGCGACGAGGCGGCCCGGGCCATCATCAGCTGCTTCAAGGACCACAACCATTACGATGTGGCCCCGCTCGCCTGCGAACTGATGCTCAACGGCTACGGGGGCCACAATGGAATAGTGGAACAGATCACGGCATTGCTCGGCCGCGACTGACAGAATCACCAATTGTCGGTGCGGAAGGGCACGAGAGGAAGGTGGTCGGCGGCGTGCATGTTGCCCGGAAGGAAATCGCGCCAGCAATAGCGCACGGCCACAGGGCGCGGCACCTGCCTGCTCGACACCACCACCTCGTTGGTCTGCCAGTGTACCCACACCGAGTCGGCGGGATGGAACACCCGGTCGTCGCCGGCGACTTCAAAGCCCTGTATGTCGTAGTTGCGGCATATGCCGTCGGAAGGTGAATCTATCGCCACCCATATTTCGGAGTCCTTCACCGTGTGTCCCTTATAGCGGGGATGCTCGCAAAGAAACTGCTTTTTACCGTAGGTTCGGTTTAGTGCGAGATTCGCGAGTCGGGAGCCGACACCTTTCTTGTCGCCCGGATGGATATTGAACTTCTCGTAGGGCTTCACCAGGTCATTGATGCAGATTATGCCGCTGTTGGGGATCATTGCCGCGGCTTCCCACTGCGCCTCACGCAGCAGCGGAGCCTTCTCCAGCTGTGAGCCGTCATACTGATAGGGCGCTATCTCCACCTGATAGAAGGGAATGTCGCCGAGACCGATGTTGTCGCGCCACTCCTTCACCATATTGGCAAGCCGACGCGCATACGTCTCGTCGGCGCCGACGTTGGAGCAGCCCTGATACCATATGATTCCATTGTAGGAATAGTTGCGCACGGGATTGAACATGGCGTTATACATCAGCAAGGGGCGGACGTAATGCACCATGCCCTCGATATCCTTCTCATCGAGCGAGACATCGGGATATGTGGAGAGCAGATCGCGCGACGACCAGCTTTCCACCCTCGCGCCGCCGTAGGCGTCGCTCACAATGCCCACCGGCACGTCGAGCACATCGTTGAGGCGGCGTGCGAAAAACCATGCGGTGGCGCTGTAGGCCGGGGCTGTATCGGCCGACGGCACTGTCCAGGCGGCATCCACCGTGTCGAGCGGCGTATAGCTCTGCCTGAGCGGCACGGTGAAAAAGCGGATATTGTCGGCCTGATGACGCGCGGCCGCAATCTCGCCGTAGCCTTCATCGGTGACACACCCCGGGAATCCCTTTAACGGCATCTCCATGTTTGACTGCCCTGAAGCAAGCCAGACCTCGCCTATCAGCACGTTGGAGACGGTGAGTTCCTGACCGTCGGCGATTCTGATAGAATAAGGAGTGTAGCCTCCGGCCGGAGTCTGCACGGCAAGGCTCCAGCGGCCGGTGCGGTCGGCTACGGCGGTATATGTACGGCCATTCCAGGAGGGAGTGACAGATACGGTCTCGCCAGGGTCGGCGGTGCCGTAGATGCGGGCGTCGGTGTTCTGGGGAAGCACCATGTTGTCGGTGATCAGCGACCCGGGGGTCACTTTGGCTGAGGCGGGAATGGCGGCGAGCAGCAACAGCATTCCGGCCAGTGATTGAATAGTTCTCATGGGGTAGATTTTATGTATTGGGTTTATCTTGTAGTAACGTCATGCGCCGCCGACCGGTCTGAGGCTCCGAACAGCCATGAAGCGAGCAAAGGGGAACTGCGCAGCACGGCGCTCACGAGCATGCACAGCGCCACTACGAGCGCCGAGATGGTGAGCCCTATGGTGAGCATGGCCAGAATGGAATTGCCATGGCCGGCGGAAAGGAATCCCTTCATGAAGCCGAGGTCGGGAATGAAGAAATAGTGCAGATAGTAGATGTCGAGCGTGCGGCTTCCCACAGTGCACATTACGTTGCTTACCGTATTGCCGGAGTCGAACCAGTCCCGGTAGCTTCGGAATGTGACAAGAAGAGTCATCAGCCCGGTGAAGCGCATGAGAGTCATCACCAGATCCCATTCAAGAGAATAGCGGTGGCGGCAGCCGTAGAAGATCACGAGCGCGAGGAACCCCGCTATCACGGAAGCCTTGAAATACCGGTTGTCGACGACACGCCAGAGGTGCACGTCATATCTGCGGGCGAATATCCCGAGCAGGAAATAAGGGAAATAGTTGAGCGTGTGCCATGTCTGTATTCCCACCACCCATGCCGGAAGCCGCATGCCGTCGGTGAGATAGTTGAAGAGGAAGGGAGCCACCGTGCCGACACACAGGAGAGCGGGCAGAAGCCAGCGCCAACCGGTGCGACGCTCCAGCAAGGCCACCCCGAGATATATGAAAAACATCTCGAAGAGCGATTCAGTGAACCAATACGGGTTTGATTTCCAGATGAAACTGAAGTTCCACCCCCTCATAGTGGCTCCATATATGAAGCTGAATACAGCCAGGCCCACTATCTGGGCCTGGAATTTCTTCAGCGACACTCGCCTCACTGTGGCAGGAACCCATTTATCGGCCGCGCGGTAGGCGAAAAATCCGCTCACGAAAAAGAAGAGCGGCATTCTGAACATCGTCATCATATAATAGACACCGGCAAAAGATGCGTTTGAGATCGGCATCTTCACATAAGCGTTGGTGACATGGCTGAATACCACAAGCAGTATGGCAAGTCCGCGCATCGCGTCGATGTATCGCAGTCGTTTCTTTTCTGTAATCATTTAGGTCAAATTCAAACTTGCTCTATGATATGGCAAAATTAATAATAATATTCGTGCCGCGCAAGCGAAAATAGGCTTTAAGGACCTTAAGGTCTTTAAGGAATTTAAGGACTTTAGGGACTTTAGGGACCTTAAGGACTTTAAAGACCTTAAAAAGTCATAAAAAAGCGGGCAGGGGGCCGGCGAGTGGGGAGTTTTTTTGTAATTTTGCATTATGAAACCGGAAAAGACAACTACCGGCGGCAACCGTCTCGGACTGACAGGGCTTGCCGCACTCGTATTCGGCATGATGGTAGGGAGCGGAATTTTCAACATTCCACAGAACATGGCGGCCGGGGCCGGCCTTGGCGCGGTGATGACCGGATGGGTCATAACCGCATTCGGGATGCTGATGCTCGTCAGCACATTCAAGATATTGAGCGACAGGCATCCGGAACTCAACGAAGGCATATATCTATACGCGGAGAAAGGCTTCAGCAGGCTCACGGGCTTCAATGTGGCCTGGGGCTACTGGCTGTGCGCCTGCTTCGCCAATGTGGCCTACGCCGTGATGCTCAACGACACTTTCGGAGCCTTCTTCCCCACGCTTCTCGACCATGGCCTTCCAACGATATTTTTCTGCTCCGCCCTGATATGGGGCATGTATCTCGTGATAAGATGCGGAATGCGCACCACCACTGTAATCACCACCATATCTGCCGCAGTGAAACTCACTGTCATACTTCTGATAGTGGCGCTTCTTATCCTCAACATACGATATGAGACCCTGACCGCCGACATATGGAGCCTCGGCGAGGGTATAGGAGGAATCACGGCGCAGGTGAAGAGCACCATGCTCGTGACCCTGTGGTGCTTCATCGGCATAGAGGGGGCCGTGGTGATGTCGGGGCGCGCACGGAAGCAGAGCGATGTGGGGAAGGCCGGAGTGCTCGGATTTCTCGCGGCCTGGCTGCTCTACGTGCTCGTGTCGGTGTTCTGCTTCGGCATCATGTCGCGGGCCGAACTTGCGGGTCTTGAAGACCCCTCCGTGGCGTATGCTCTGCGCCATGTATGCGGCGACTGGGCCTACTGGCTGGTGATCGCAGCCGTCATCACCTCCATCGGAGGGGGTCTTTTCGCGTGGATGCTTGTCACTGCCGAGCAGCCGTATTCCGCCGCCCGACACGGCATCTTCCCGGGCTGGCTTGCCGGGCCGTACGGCAACGAATCCATGTCGCGGAGTCTCTTCGCGTCGAGCGCCATCATGCAGGTCTTCCTCCTGCTTGTGATTTTTGCCGAAGACGTGTATCTTTATGCGCTCAACATCACCGGACTCATGATTCTTCCGGCCTACCTCTTCAGCGGGCTGTTCCTGATAAAGACCGCCCGCCGCGACTACAAGGCCTGCCTCATCGCACACCGTCCGCGCCTTCATTATGCCTACGCCTCCGCCATCGGCCTTGCCTGCACACTTTTCTGCATATGGATGCTCTATGCCGCAGGCCTCATGCTGCTGCTTCAGGCGCTATGCTTCTACATAGCAGGGCTTCCGCTCTACAAGCGCGGACACTCCTGAGACAGGATTCTTTTTTATGTCAAAAAAATTAAGTCTTTATTAAATACCATGCCCCAGGCATGGTATTTTTTGAATAAATCACAAGTATTTTTTAATTTTGCACGCCGATTAGAGTTGAGGGTTAAGGGTTGGTTTAACGGGGAGTAAAGCAAGAGTTAGTTTTGCAGCGAATAATAATAACAATCAATTGTAAGATTCATGATGCTATCACTCAATCATTCAGCACATCTGATGACTGCCGCCTTGTGTGTGGCATGTCTCGCGTCATGCTCCGAACAGACCGACGGTCTGGATTTCAGCGACGGAGAGTCACTACAGTTGTCGTTCACACGGAGCGACGACGGCTCCGCCGGCAGCGATCCGGTGGAAGTGGATGTATATGTATTGAAAGATGACACTCTCGTAAAGACACTTCATTCCGATGATCCCCAGTCGGATCCTCTGAAAGTCAAGAATGTGGGCGACGGGTGGGTATTCACCACCTCGGGCCTCCCACTTGACGTGGAGGTTGGTACGACCACAGCTGCCGACATGCGGCGGCAGACAGCAGTGTGTCCTGACAGCGCGTCGTCGGCGCCTCTGTTTTACTCAGCCTCCGCAGCGCTTGACGAAGAGGTGTATGCCTCGGGCAGTCTCCGGCTTGAGATGGTGAGGTCTGTGGCGCGCATCGACCTGGTGAACGAGGCCGACACCTCCATCGCGGTTCATGAAGTGGTGGTTGACAACGCCCCGTCGGCCACATATGTCTTCCCCTGCGGAGAGATGCCGGAATGCGACGGAATACGGTTCTCACATACCTTCGCGACACCCTTCAAAGGCACATGCGAGGGCGTGTTCACCATCTTTGAGAGCGATCAGCCGGTGGAAGTGCGCATCAGAGGATACTACGGCGACATACCGATGGATGTGGCCACCACATTGCCCGGCATAGAGCGCAACCACGTCTACACGCTGCAGGTGCTCAACACCGGATCGAAAATAGAGACCTCATTCGAGATAAAAGACTGGGAGGAAGGCTCCGAGACAGGCGCCGGGCCGGACCTCGGCGACGGCATACACATCGACAGGGAGCATTCCGTATTTCCGGAGGGTGTCGGGGTGGACTATTCCGCCGGCGTCATCACCGTACCCGCTACGGGAGCGGCAGGGATGACCGTGGCCTTCAAGAGCGACACACGCATCGAACTGAGTTCAATCGACGGCCTCACACCCTCGTCGGAGATAACGGCAAATCCGGTGGTCACTGTCGATGACGGCTACATATCATCGTTCAATGTCAACGTGCTGCCCCAGGGGAAAGGGAAACTTGGCTACAGCGTGCTGCTCCACCTCCGCAATGCCCTGCTCTCACAGAGCTACGACTTCGTGGAGGTGAGGGTTGAGAACTCGCCTTATCAGATCGAGACGGTGCATATAGGCGGACACGACTGGATGTGCTTCAACGCCACCTCGTCCGACCTCGACGACCAGATATACGTGATCGACGGAATCGGGAGCGTTGAGGAAATGTACAGGAACTGTTTCGCACAGTGCATCGGCAATTATTTCCAATACGGACGTCCGAACCCCTACTCGCCATGGACATCCAACGACCCGAATGCCGTAGCCATGCCCGACGATGCCAAACCCTGGACCAACCCGTCCTATACACCGCTGCCCGAGGGATACCATATCGCTTCGTTTGCTGAATGGGAAGACCTGGTGCCCAACAACACCACCATACCGTCGGAATACACATGCCGCGCGGGAGAGCGCATCAGAGCCACCATGGTGACACTGCCCGGCACACTCGTGACCCATATTCCGGAAGTGGACAACAAGCAGTATCTCATGCGCTACGTGCAGTTTGAATCGCTCGACACGGGCAATAAACTCTTCGTCCCGATCAACTCGCAGAAGAGCGCCGGCACAAGCACGCTGCCCGGACTCAACGGATCGAGGTTTGAGAAAATGGCCACATACTGGGTGTCAAACGACCGCTGCGTATGGTATATCGACTACCGGGAGGTGGATGGAGCGGACGGCGCCTACATGAAAGAAGACAGGTTCAACTACAACGGGTTCTGCCCCGTGCGCGGCATCAAGGACGCGGAATAATCCACATTGATATTTCAGAAAATATGAAACGCCTTTTGCACATATGTCTCTCCACACTCATACTGCTCCTTACGGCATGCTCTGAAAGCGGGATATTTCCCACACCTGCCGACGAAATGGACGGCGGCAGCGCCACTTTCTTCCTCTCTGCCCGCGACTCGTACGGGATAGCCGTCACCACCAGGGCCGGCGGGGAGGATCAGCCCGGCGACACGACGGAGAATGAGCCGGCCGACACCATTCCGCAGGAAAACGGCGTGGCAGGAAAGATCACGGCACTGAGATACATCCTGGCCGACAGCGAGGGGACCATAATAAGCCACCACTATGCCTCAATGGCAAGCGACTTCAGCAGACTCACTCTCGAAGGGTTGAAAAGCGGACGCTACTCCATAATGTTTCTTGCCGCAGGCAAGGAATCAGCCAACGCAGCCACCGCCTCTCCGGGCCATATCACAGACCCCTGGCTGGTCAACGAAGACAGCGACCGCCCGGTAAATTCAATCCATTACTATAAGAAGGTAGACTTCAGCATCGGCTTCGACCATGCTCCGGTCAATGAGAAAGTGGAACTTGATCTCGCTGTGGCCAGAATAGACCTGAGTCTTGACATAGACAATCCCTCGCTCTGGCGCCATGTGAAAAGCGTACGGCTCTCACTCGACGACGTGATACCGACAAGCCTCAATGCCGACGGTTCGTATTCCGGCGAACAGCGCATCACTGATTTCGGGCTCGATGCGGACAATATGCCTCTTTCTCTGACGATGTTTCCTCCGGAGCATCCGGTAAGCGGTCTGGTTGAGATAGTGTCAACTACCGACGGCGGAGAGGATATCACCACCCGCTACCCCTTCAGAGACCTAAGTCTCGGCAAGGGCAAGGTGTCGCGTATAAAAGTGGGCTACCGGCATCCGGAAAAGACATCAGGCCGCATCTATGTCGCGGAAGACCAGATATGGCGCTTTCCCGCCGACACCATGTTCATGGCAGATGAACCGCGCGAGGTGTTCTACGACAATACGCGCCGCTCATTCTATGTCAACGCCCCTCTGCAGATAGGCGTCGACAGCAGCCACTCGCTTCTGGTGAGATACTTCTCCCCTATTCCTCTGAAAGACGTGAGGGTGCTGGGACGGTTCAGCAAGTTGAGTTCCGAATGGTTTGACCTCGCCTATCTCGAGACCATACCCGCATTCTTCGAGGCTTCCCTTCCTCTACCGGTAGTGAGCCGGGAATGCACGTTCCGGACTCTTTCCGGCCGCAACATCCGTATTCCCGCCCAACCAGGCCTCACATCGTCCGAGCTTGAGGTGAGATTCGAGACCGAAGATGAATTCATGAAGAAGATCTCCACCATCGACTCGCGATGGTACATACGGTTCAGCAAGTACGGAGCCGACAACGGACACGCCAACTGGCGGCATATGACCCCGATACTCTGCCGGCACGGAGTGGCCCTGGCCCTCAACATGGCCTACATGTTTGCCACGCAGGAATTCAGCGACCAGCTTGACACCTACGACGGCATACTCTTCGACAACTCGAAGAACCCGATCGACCTCAACGCACTCCGCGGGAAGATACGCAACCACGGCGGCCTCAATCTCGGATGTGTGGCGGGAGTGGGCGGCCTCGGCGGCGGCCAGACCTACGGTCTCGCCGATTATTGCTATACCGGCGTCTACCACGATGCCACAGCGCCCGACTCCAATCCGCACAACTATCCGCGACAGGCCATGTTTCACGAGTATGGGCACTGCCTCGGATACTCGCATTCGTCAAACATGACATACGGCGACAAATGGACCGTATTGTGTGCCAACGTATTCGTGCAACTGGGTAAAGAGGGCAAACTTCCCGTTCCTAACAGGACCGACGTGACATCGCTTCCCTACGTTAGATAGATGACCGGACAGCATATCAGAAAACAGCAAGGCAAGTACAGAATTACAAGCACAGAATTATGAGACGCAGGATTTTAGCAATATTGACAGTTTTCACGGTCGCGTCAGCCGCAATGGCATCCGATTTCAATTATGACGATGATGTGGAGATAGGTGTCACCGACGGAGACTGGGAGAATCCCGGCCCCGGGATAGACGTGGACTTCACAGGCGGGACCGACGGGGTGGACAGTATCGCCGACAGCGGTTCAGAGCCGAGCGGATGGCACGTCTCTTATCAAGGACATGATCTGAGAATAACCGTCAACCGCGACGGGATATCGGTATTCTCATCTGAGGCAGTCACCATACCCATCTACCGGATAGAGTCATCATCCACCCGGATGATCCGGCTATGCAGAGGCTTGAACACAACCATGCTTGACAAAGGCATATATATAATATTCGGGAAGAAAATCCGGTTTCACTGACGGTTGCCGCTGAAACAGCCGGGATATATGGTTCCGGAAGTTTGCTCAGTATTGATATTTTTAGTAAATTTGCGATGCAAACCAAACTACAATATCAATATTAAAATCAGACCAATGAGAACCTGTATCATCATGGCCGCAGCATCGGTGATGCTGACAGCCATCGGATCAGAGGCCGCCGACTTCAAGG
>ENA-UAPL01000944-UAPL01000944.1-human-gut-metagenome-genome-assembly--contig:-NODE-944-length-10843-cov-5.549870_pt1 | contig 10843 bp, 10 predicted proteins | sample MGYA00243480_ERZ654577 | MGnify/ENA primary metagenome ERZ654577 (study PRJEB26926, sample SAMN06164678) | human gut metagenome | biome: ENVO:00009003; feature: ENVO:2100002; material: ENVO:00002003...
GATCAACGAAAATATTTTGTATGAAGATAAAGAAATTCTGGTATGCAGGAAACCGTCGGGAATGCCGGTACAGGCAGCGAGAATCGGAACTATGGATATGGAAAGTGCCCTGAAGAACTATCTGGCACAGAAAACACCTGGAAAGATCCCATATCTGGCAGTGGTCCATCGCCTGGATCAGCCGGTCGAAGGTGTCCTTGTATTTGCAAAAACTCAGGGAGCTGCAGGGAATTTAAGCAAACAGATAATGGCAGGCGGCGCAGGCAAATATTATCTGGCAGTAACTGAAGGTGTGCCAGGAAAGCAGGAAGGAATTTTTATTGACTATCTGAAAAAAAACGGAAAAGCCAACATGTCTCAGGCAGTACCGGAAAATACACCTGGAGCAAAAAAAGCAATTCTCCATTATAGAGTCCTTGATCAAAAAGAAATAAATGGAAAATCCCGGGCCCTTCTTAAGATCAAACTGGAAACAGGACGTCATCACCAGATCCGTGTACAGCTTTCGCATGCGGGAATTCCTCTTCTTGGAGACCGAAAATACAACCCTTCAGGGGAAAAAGGTACTTCTCTTGGCTTATGTTCCTGCGGTCTGGAATTTAAACACCCGAAAACAGGAAAAATAATGAAATTTGAAACAGAGCCGCAGGGAACTGCATTTCTGGATTTTGTGAAAAAACTGTAAAAACTCTGGACGGAAAAGCGAAAAAGTGTATAATGTAAAAAGCGAGTAACCAAATGTAAGAGTTTTGTAAAGTATAAGTTACTGTAGACGGATAATGCAGACGATGAAGAACAGTAACCAGCGAGGAAGAGGAGATTAAAATGAGAAGAGCTGCAGTAGCGTCGGTAGCCTTGTTGGCTACGGTAACCCTGCTGACAGGATGCCAGAAAGAAGAAGCAGAGAAGCTTGTTGCACCGCTTGTAGCAGATGCCCAGGAAACCCCGGAAGCCAAGAAAGCAGAAGAGAAAAAGAGTCCACTCATCCCGGAGATCGACGATAACCTTTCTATTGAAGAAAGTGCCAGAATAGCTGTTGTCAGCAAATGCAAAAAAGGCGAATTCTGGGATAAAGTGAAAGAAGGAATGGAAGCTGCTGTCAAAGATGTGAATGAGGCATACGGCTTCAAGAAAGACAAGCAGATCACAATGACTTTCGAAGGACCGGATAACGAGGAAGATGTAGAAAGTCAGATCAATACTCTTGATGCGGTAATTGCCGAGAATCCATCTGTAGTATGCCTTTCTGCCGGAGACATGGATTCCTGCCAGGCACAGCTGGAAGCTGCCAAAGAAAACGGCATTCCTGTGATCGCATTTGATTCTAATGTCAGCGATACGAAACTGGTCAGAGCTTTTCGGGGAACAGACAATACACAGATTGGTAAGTACGCTGCATATAAGCTTGGAAGCGCCATTGGAAAAATGGGAAATGTAGCAATTTTTTCCGCACAGGAGAAGACCCAGAGTTCACAGGAGCGTGTAAAGGGATTTCTGGATAATATCGCAAATTATACAGACATTAAAGTTGTAGAAACTGTATATTCTGATCAGGTTGATGATATGAAAGAAGCGATGAAAGAAGTTCTGGATAAATATCCTGCACTGGATGGAGTTTTCTGCACCAATGCCAATGTTTCCGAGATGTTTCTGGAAGTAAATAAAGACAACGGTGAGAATAAAGTTGCCATGATAGGTGTGGATGCCACCAGCAAACAGCAGGAAGCAATCAAAAACGGACAGGAGCTTGGAGTTCTTTCACAGAATCCGTATGCAATGGGATATCAGACCATGTGGGCAGCCATTCAGTCCACCGCGCCGAAGAAAGAAACAAAAATTGAGAAAAAAGTTTTACTTGACCCTGCATGGATCGACGCAGAAAACCTTGGAAGCGAAGATTACGCAAATTATATATATAACTGACAGGCAGCAAATGTAAAGAGAATCAAAAGCCAGAAGATCAAAAGCCATTTACCAGATGAAAACGTAAAAAGTGATTTCATCTGGCAGATGGCTTTTTTGTGTTGTGTGGAACATTTTTTGTGAATAAAAACAAAAAATATGAACAGAATAAACAAATAAAAAGTTTGCGAAAAAATGGTAAAAATATAACGAATTTGACGATTTTTTGACGCAAAAAGAATATATTTTTCGTTAAATTGCATAATAAACATTGTTTTAGATAAAAAGTTGTGGTACAATTTGGATATGCAGAGAGGCGGTGATCAGATGATCCAGGAAACGATCAAGGCAGTGAAAGAGGCGGAGGCAAAAGCACAGCAGAAAATAAAAGACGCATCCGTCCGTGCACAGAACATCATCAGCGAAGCTGAGAAAGAGGCGGAGGAGATTATCAGAAAAGCGGAAATAACCGCAGGTGAACAGGCGGCATCTGATATGAAAGCAGCCGAAGAACGTGCACACAGTACAGAGAACACTGTCGTTGGACAGGCAGAGGAGGAGCTTGCAGCTTTGAAAAAGAAAGCGGAGTCGAAGCATGAGCAGGCCATCCAGACAGTAATGGACAGTTTGTTCTGAGAGGGGGAATGCGAAAATGGCAGTATTGCAGATGCAGCGAATCAGTATCTGCGCTATGAGGAAGAACCGTAAGGCCATATTGGAAGAACTGCAGTCACTTGGAGTATTGGAGATCGATGCGGCGGAACTGGACCCGGAACTTAAGACCATGGATACCATGAATGCCAGACTGATCTTCGAAAAGAACGCATCCCTGTGCGATCAGGCAATCGAGATTCTGGATGAATTTTCGAAGGAGAAGGGATCTATGCTGGCATCCCTGGCAGGAAAGCCTCTGATCGGAAGAAAGCAGGAGGAAGAAGCCATCCGGGATCAGGAAGAGATCCTGAGGACAGCCAGAGAGATCCAGGGGTACCGGAAGAAACTCACAGAGAACAGCGCAGCAGTTGTTAAGATCGAACAGCAGGAAGCGGCACTTGCTCCATGGCTGGATCTGGATATCCCCATGAATTCGCAGGGAACAGCGAAAACGGCAGTACTTGTGGGAAGTATTGACGGGAATGTAACTCTGGACCAGGTATACAGTCAGCTAGCAGTGGACGCACCACAGCTTGAAGCTTTTGACATCCAGGAAATCTCAAATGATGCCGGTAAGCTGAGCCTGGTGGTTGTCTGTCTGAAGACACAGGCACAGGAGATGGAAGAAGCACTCCGCATGCAGGGATTCGCAAGACCGGCACAGCTGGTATCAGAGGTTCCGGCACAGGAACTGGAGAACCTTAAGAATGAAGTGGTGCGCATCCAGGAAGAATCCGAACAGATCCGGGAGCAGATCCGTGATCTTCATGACAGGAAGAATTCCCTTCAGCTTGTATCCGATTACTTCCGGATTCGTGCACAGAAATATGAAGTTTTAGGTCAGCTCCGCCAGTCAGAGAGCACTTTTTTTGTGACAGGATATCTTCCAAAGAAACAGGTTCCCGCAATGGAGAAACGGCTTACGGAGAAGTACGATATTGTTTTTGAAGCAGAAGATGCTGATGGAGAAAATGTTCCGGTTGCCCTTCAGAACAGCAGATTCGGAGCGGCAGGAGAAGGAGTTCTTGCAGCGTTTGGTCTTCCCGGAAAGGGAGAGATCGATCCGTCCACCATTATGACAGCCTGCTATGTATTCCTTTTCGGACTGATGCTATCAGATGCAGCCTACGGACTGATCGTGTTTGCGGTCTGTCTGGGAGTGCTTCTGAAATTCCCCAGAATGGAAAGCGGAATGCAGAAATCCATCCGGCTGTTCATGTACTGTGGACTGTCCACTTTGTTCTGGGGCGTAATGTTTGGCGTATATTTCGGAGATTTTATCGATGTATTCTCAAGAGTATATCTGCATAAACCGGTCACTGTGAAGCCGGTATGGTTTGCACCGTTGAATGAGCCTATGAGACTTCTGGTGTTCTCCATGCTGTTTGGCCTGATTCATATGTTCCTTGGAATGGGACTTAAGGGCTACATGCTGATCCGTGACAAAAAATATCTCGACTTTTTCTGCGATGTAGTACTCTGGTTCATGCTCCTTATGGGACTGATCCTTATCTTTATCCCGAGCAGCATGTTTCGTTCTATTTCTCAGATGAACCTGAACCTTCCGTCAGCAGTGATACAGGTGGGCAAATGGATGGCTATTATCGGAGCAGTGGGAATTCTCTTCATGTCAGGAAGAGATAAGAAGAATCCGCTCCTCCGTCTGGCGCTTGGAGCTTACGACCTTTATAACATCACAGGATGGGTCAGTGATATCCTTTCCTATTCCAGACTTCTTGCTCTGGGACTGGCTACCGGTGTTATCGCATCAGTTATGAACCAGATGGGCAGTATGCTGGGAGACAGCATTTTTGGATGGATCGTATTTATTCTTGTATTTGTGATTGGTCATACATTTAACCTTCTGATCAATCTTCTGGGTGCATACGTGCACACCTGCCGATTACAGTACGTAGAGTTCTTCGGCAAATTCTTTGAGGGCGGAGGAAAAGAGTTCCACCCCTTCCGCGAAAATACAAAATATGTAGATATTAAGGAGGATTAATATTATGAGTGGTATCGTTTGGGCATTATTGGGAGCAGCAATTTCCGTAGCTCTTGCAGGTATTGGTTCCGCTATCGGCGTTGGTACAGCCGGCCGTGCAGCAGCAGGAGTTGTAACGGAAGATCCGGACAAATTTGCCAAGGTTCTGCTTCTTCAGCTTCTTCCTGGTACCCAGGGTATTTACGGACTGCTGGTAGCATTCCTTGCACTTTCCAAGGTCGGGATCCTGGGCGGCGGTGTTGCCGATATTTCTCTGGAAACCGGACTTATGATCTTTGTGGCATGTCTCCCGATCGCCATTGCAGGCCTTCTTTCCGCGATCCATCAGGGAAAAACTTCCGTAGCTTCCATCGGCATCGTAGCCAAGAAGCCGGAGCAGTTCGGTAAAGCCATGCTTTTCCCGGCAATGGTTGAGACATATGCGATTCTGGCTCTTCTGATCTCCATTCTTGCAGTCAGCGGAATTCAGGTTTGATTCATCAGGAGGGGCAGATCATGACAGGATTAGAGAAGATGGTAAGCCAGATTCTTGAAGAAGCCGATGCTTCTGCAGCCGTTATGATCAGTGACGCGGAGAAAAAAGCCGCGGAGATCCTCGGGGAAGCCGGAGAAAAAGCTGATAAGATCCGGCAGCAGAGGGAAGAACAGTCCAGGGCAAAGGTGAAAAGCTATGAAGAGCGGACAACTTCCGCCGCAGATATGAAGAAACGTACCGCAGTTCTTGCAGCCAAGCAGGAGCTGATCGGGAAGGTGATTGCGGATGCCTGTGACCGTGTGAAGAATCTGGATGAAGGAAAATATTTTGAGATCCTTAAGAGTATGGCAGAGAAATATCTGCTTCCAAGAGAAGGAGAGATCTGTTTTTCAAAGAAGGATCTGGAACGTATGCCGGCGAATTTCCGTGAGGAGATTAAAGGTCTGGCACAGAAAAAAGGCGGCACACTGGAGATTTCCGGTGAAGCCAGAAATATAGACGGAGGTTTTATCCTGGTATACGGCGGCATTGAGGAAAACTGTTCCATTGATGCCATGTTTGCAGAGAAACGGGATGAACTTCTGGATCAGGTAAGAAAGATTTTGTTTGCGTAAAACACCATCGCAAAAAGGAGGGCGTGAAATATGTTTGGTGAAGATTATGCCTATGCGGTGGCGCGGATACGTGTTCTGGAGACCGGACTTTTGAATCAGGCGGCGATCGAACAGCTTCTGGCATGTCAGGATGAGCAGCAGTGCCTTCAGATCCTTACAGAGAAGGGCTGGGGAAACGGTGATCCTGCAGCCGGTGCGGACGCCATTCTTTCCAGGGAGCGAGAAAAGATCTGGGAGATCATGGATTCGCTGGTAGCGGACCGATCTGTTTTTTCCGTTCTCTCTTATCAGGATCTTTTCCATAACCTGAAAGCGGCTGTGAAGGCCAGCATCCTGGATGGGACAACGCCGAATATTTTTTTCAGCGACTGTGCCATTGACGGCGAGGATATGGTGAAATTCCTGAAGGATAAAGAATACGACCGTTTTCCGGAAGATATGCGGGAAGCGGCAAGAGAAGCCTATGAGACCTTTTTGCACACAAGAGATGGACAGCTTGCGGATATTATCGTAGACCGGGCGGCACTGGATGCCATAAGAGCGGCCGGGGAGAGATCGAAAGAAGAGATCGTCCGGCAGTATGCGGAATCTACAGTTGCGGTAGCAGATATCCGGATCGCAGTCCGTGCCTGCAAAACAGGAAAAAGTTCGGACTTCATGAAAAAAGCTATGGCAGAATGTGACACACTGGATAAGGAAAGACTGATCCACGTTGCAGTCAGCGGAATGGATCAGATCATGAGTTATCTGGCAGAAACGAAATACGGGGACGGAGCTCTGGCACTGGCGGAATCGGCTTCCGCTTTTGAGAGATGGTGTGACAACCAGATCATGGAGACTATCCGACCTCAGCTGTACAATTCATTTTCACTGGGACCGCTGGTAGCCTATGTGCTCGCCCGTGAGAATGAGATCAAGACGGTGCGGATCATTCTCACCGGAAAGCGCAGCGGCCTTCCGGAAGAGTTTATCCGGGAAAGGGCAAGGGAAATGTATGTATAAGATCGCGGTTTTGGGTGATTATAACAGCATTTACGGGTTTGCGGCGCTTGGCCTTGATACCTTTCCGGTGGAAGATCCCGCAGAGGGAAAAGAGAAGCTAAACCGTCTGGCAGCCGGTGAATATGCGGTTATTTATATTACGGAACAGCTGGCAGCCCAGCTTTCCGCTGAGATCAGTAAATACAGTGAAGCGCTGATGCCGGCGATCATTCAGATACCGGGAATTGCCGGAAATACAGGCGCAGGAATTGAAAATGTAAAGAAATCTGTGGAGACGGCAGTTGGCTCCGATATTCTTTTCAGCAATGAGTGACAAGAAAGCAGGTGATTGGTTCAGATGAGCAGAGGAACCATTAAGAAGGTAGCAGGACCGCTGGTAATTGCCAAAGGTATGCGAGATGCGAATATGTATGACGTGGTTCGTGTAAGCAGCCAGCGTCTGATCGGTGAGATTATTGAGATGCATGAAGATGAGGCTTCCATACAGGTATATGAGGAGACTTCAGGACTTCGCCCGGGAGAACCGGTAGAGTCTATGGAAGTTCCCCTTTCCGTGGAACTGGGACCTGGCCTTATCACAAGTATTTACGATGGAATCCAGCGTCCGCTGGATGACATTATGAAAGTAGCAGGCAGCAACAACCTGAAACGAGGTGTTGAGGTACCTGCACTGAAGCGGGACAAAAAATGGAATTTCGTCCCGGTTGCGAAAGTGGGAGATGAGCTGGAAGGCGGCGATGTTCTCGGAACTGTTCAGGAGACCATCGTTGTTACACAGAAGATCATGGTACCACCCAATATGAAAGGTACTCTGAAAGAGATCAGATCCGGTGAGTTTACCGTAGATGAGACCGTTGCAGTTCTTTCCACGGCAGACGGAGATAAAGAACTGACACTGATGCAGCACTGGCCGGTACGACGTGGCCGTCCATACAAGAAAAAACTTCCGCCGGCAAAACCTCTGGTAACAGGCCAGCGTGTTATTGATACCATGTTCCCAATCGCCAAGGGTGGTGTGGCAGCAGTTCCTGGCCCGTTCGGAAGCGGCAAGACCGTTATCCAGCATCAGCTTGCAAAATGGGCAGAGGCAGATATCGTAGTTTATATCGGCTGCGGTGAGCGTGGAAACGAGATGACAGACGTTCTGAACGAGTTTCCGGAGTTGAAAGACCCGAAAACCGGACAGTCTCTGATGGAGAGAACTGTTCTGATCGCAAACACCTCAGATATGCCGGTTGCGGCACGTGAGGCTTCTATTTACACAGGTATCACCATTGCGGAGTATTTCCGTGATATGGGTTACTCTGTAGCACTGATGGCAGATTCCACTTCCAGATGGGCCGAGGCTCTCCGTGAGATGTCCGGACGACTGGAGGAGATGCCAGGTGAGGAAGGTTACCCGGCGTATCTGGGTTCCCGTCTTGCACAGTTCTACGAGCGTGCCGGACACGTGATCTGTAATGGAAAAGACGGAAGAGAAGGTGCCCTGACAGCTATCGGTGCGGTATCTCCTCCAGGTGGTGATATTTCCGAGCCTGTTTCCCAGGCAACACTTCGAATCGTGAAGGTATTCTGGGGACTGGATGCAAACCTTGCATACAAACGTCACTTCCCGGCAATCAACTGGCTGACCAGTTATTCCCTGTATCTGGACAGTGTAGGTGGATGGTTTGATGAAAATGTGGCGCCGGACTGGATGGAGCTCCGTCAGAGAATGATGACCCTTCTCCAGGAAGAGGCAGAGCTGGAGGAGATCGTAAAGATGGTAGGTATGGATGCACTTTCTCCGGGCGACCGCCTGAAAATGGAAGCAGCCCGTTCCATCCGCGAGGACTTCCTTCATCAGAACTCTTTCCATGAGATCGATACCTATACATCTCTGGAAAAACAGCACAACATGATGCGCCTGGTACTTGCATTCTATGATGCAGGCCTGGATGCGCTGAAACAGGGTGCAGATATCAATGATATCGTAAAACTGCCGGTACGTGAGCAGATCGGCCGTTACAAATATACAAAAGAAGATCAGCTGGCAGCGGAATATGAGAAGGTAACCCGCCAGCTTGCAGCAGAGACTGCGGAACTTCTGGGAAAGGAGGGCCTGTAAAATGCCAAAAGAATATAGGACCATACAGGAAGTTGCCGGCCCTTTGATGCTGGTACGAGGCGTTGAAGATGTGGCATTTGACGAGCTGGGTGAGATTGAGCTTGCCGATGGCGAAACAAGAAGATGCCGTGTTCTGGAGATTGACGGAAGCAATGCGCTGGTACAGTTGTTTGAGAGTTCCACAGGTATCAACCTTTCCAACAGTAAAGTACGTTTTCTGGGACGAAGCATGGAGCTTGGTGTATCCGGCGATATGCTGGGCCGTGTCTTTGACGGACTGGGCCGTCCCATTGATGACGGTCCGGAGATCCTTCCGGAAGAGAGAAGAGATATCAATGGCCTGCCGATGAATCCGGCAGCCAGAAGTTATCCGGAGGAGTTTATCCAGACCGGTGTATCCGCTATTGACGGACTGAACACCCTGGTACGTGGGCAGAAACTTCCGATCTTCTCCGCATCCGGTCTTCCTCATGCACAGCTTGCGGCACAGATCGCGAGACAGGCGAAGGTTCGCGGAAAAGACGAGCAGTTCGCCGTTGTATTTGCTGCCATGGGTATCACTTTTGAGGAGTCAAACTTCTTCGTAGAGAGCTTTAAGGAAACTGGGGCTATAGACCGTACTGTTCTTTTTGTAAACCTGGCAAATGACCCGGCTGTTGAGCGTATCGCTACTCCGCGAATGGCACTGACAGCAGCAGAGTATCTTGCCTTCGAAAAAGACATGCACGTTCTTGTAATCCTTACAGATATCACAAACTATGCGGATGCTCTCCGTGAGGTTTCTGCAGCACGTAAAGAGGTTCCGGGCCGTCGTGGATATCCCGGATACATGTATACAGACCTTGCTTCTCTCTACGAGCGTGCAGGCCGTCAGAAAGGAAAAGCAGGAAGTATCACCATGGTTCCGATCCTGACCATGCCTGAGGATGACAAGACCCATCCGATCCCTGACCTTACCGGTTACATCACAGAGGGACAGATCATTCTGAGCCGTGAGCTTTACCGTAAAGGAATCACACCGCCCATTGATGTTCTTCCGTCTCTGTCACGACTGAAAGATAAAGGTATCGGTGAGGGTAAGACAAGAGCAGACCATGCCAACACCATGAACCAGCTGTTTGCCGCATATGCCCGTGGTAAAGAGGCCAAAGAGCTGATGACCATTCTTGGTGAGGCTGCCCTCTCTGACATTGACCTGATCTATGCGAAATTTGCGGATGCTTTTGAGAAGGAATATGTTTCCCAGGGCTATCAGGCAAACCGTGATATCGAGGAAACCCTGGCCATCGGCTGGAAGCTGCTTTCCATTCTTCCGAGAAGCGAGCTGAAACGTATCGATGACAAATTCCTTGACCAGTATTACGGAAAAGTATAAAGGGGGGATGATTTGTGGCATCAACACAGGTGAATCCTACCCGTATGGAGCTTACGAAGCAGAAAAAGAAGCTGGTGACTGCAGTCCGTGGCCATAAGCTTCTGAAGGATAAGCGGGACGAGCTGATGCGACAGTTCCTGGATCTGGTGCGCGAGAACATGGAGCTGCGTAAAAAAGTAGAGGCTGGTATCCGAAGTGCCAACACCAATTTTGTCATTGCAAAAGCCGGAATGTCGGAGGAGACTCTGAACACCGCTCTGATGGCTCCCAAGCAGGAAGTCTATCTGGAAACCGGCAAAAAGAATGTCATGAGTGTGGATATTCCTGTTTTTGAATACAAAACAAGAACCCCGGATGCCAACGATATCTATTCCTATGGTTTTGCTTTTACCTCCAGTGATCTGGACGGAGCGGTAAAATCTCTGGCAGATATCCTGCCGGATATGCTCCGACTGGCAGAAGTGGAAAAAGCCTGTCAGCTGATGGCTTCTGAGATCGAAAAAACAAGGCGTCGTGTAAACGCCCTGGAGCATGTCATCATACCGGAAGCACAGGCAAACATCAAATACATCACCATGAAGCTGGACGAGAACGAGAGAAGTACCCAGATCCGGCTGATGAAGGTGAAAGATATGATGCTGGAGGAGGCACATCATTACAAGCTGTCTCTTATACACATCTCCGAGCCCACGAGACACTGAGCGATCTC
>ENA-UAPL01000947-UAPL01000947.1-human-gut-metagenome-genome-assembly--contig:-NODE-947-length-10818-cov-3.948899_pt1 | contig 10818 bp, 10 predicted proteins | sample MGYA00243480_ERZ654577 | MGnify/ENA primary metagenome ERZ654577 (study PRJEB26926, sample SAMN06164678) | human gut metagenome | biome: ENVO:00009003; feature: ENVO:2100002; material: ENVO:00002003...
ATGTGCATCATATTGACGGCTTGCCGGATTTCAGCGCCCTGCGTTTCACCAAATACAACCAATACGAGAGCATGATCCTGCCGTTGGTAAAATATCTTGAGAATCATGGCGTGCAAATCGAGTACGGTATGGATGTAAAAAATGTCATTATACAAACCGAAGGTGATAAGAAGATCGCAAAGCAGATCGTCTATGTAAAAGACGGTAAGGAGCAGACCATTGACCTGATCGAGGATGATCTCGTCTTCATTACCAACGGCTGCTGCACCGATACTTCCTGTTACGGCGACCAGACTCACGCCCCGGACCTGTCTGTCATTCACAACGGCTGCGGCGAATCGTGGGACATGTGGAAGGCCATCGCCGCTCAGGCCGAGCATGGAGAGTTTGGGAATCCGGATGTCTTCTGCAGCAATATCGATGCCACCAACTGGATGAGCGCAACCGTAGCGACGTCCAACGAGGAGATTATCCGGCATATTATGAATGTCTGCAAACGCGACCCACGCTCCGGCAAGGTAACGACCGGCGGTATCGTAACCGTTAAGGACAGCACCAACAACTGGTATCTTTCCTGGACAATCAACCGTCAGCCGCAGTTCAAGTCCCAGGATAAGAACATGGTTTTGGTATGGCTTTATTCGCTCAATACGAATAAAGAGGGCAACTATGTAAAAAAGGCGATGCGCAACTGCACCGGCGAAGAGGTTTGCCGTGAATGGCTGTACCATATTGGTGTCCCGGCCGATAAAATTGACGCTCTTGCCAAGGATACCTGCAATACCACAACCTGCTTTATGCCGTATATCAACGCCTTTTTCCAGCCGAGAAAAGAATCCGACCGCCCAAAGGTAGTGCCGCAGGGCGCTGTGAACTTCGCTTTCATCGGTCAATTTGCCGAGACACCGCGGGATACCATTTTCACTACTGAGTATTCCATGCGCACAGGTATGGAGTCTGTCTATACCCTGCTGGATATTGACCGCGGTGTACCGGAGGTTTGGGGCAGCAAATACGACGTGCGTGAGATCCTGCGAGCCTGTTATTATGCCATTGACAAAAAGCCGTTATTGGAGGCGGAATTGCCCTTTGCGGAAAAAGAGCTGCTGAAGCTCGCTATAAAAAAAGTAAGGGGAACCGATTTGGAGCTTTTGCTGAAGGATAGCGGTTTGATCCAATAAATGCATGAGAATAGAGGCCGAAATTTGGAACCCAAAAATGAGACATCCAAATTCCAGCCTCTTTTTCTACGATGAAACCCCGAGATTCAAGCTGGCTTTTCCGTGTTGCCCGCTCTTGCAGAAATAGGACATCCGAAAAGCAAAAATTAGAAAATCACGCTATATATAGAAACGAATCTTTTCCGGATCAGAAGTTCTCATTTTCATTGGGTATCTTTTTTGTAGCGCAAACCCATATTAACGAAACGGTATAGATGCGTCTGGCGAAAAGTCAGGCGCATCAACCGTTTCCGGGCTTTTTCAGGCCCGGATTTTTTCTTTCAAACCATAGATGCAAATCGCTGTTTCAGAGCGTCTGCCCCGATTCGAACCGGGCGTTTTCCCTTTTCGGGCAGATGTGTTCAGCCGGTGCCCTTTTTGAACGGCGTTTTTCCGGCTGGCAGCTGCATTTTTCTCAAAAAAAGAATCACAAAGATTTGGGCGTCGTTTTGTTGGTCTTGACGGACTGAGAAAGCGGCGCCTTTTTTCATTTCAAAAAGGGCGCTGGTCGCAGCGCCTGTATTTGAAGGCCGGAGCAATCATGCTCCGGCCTTATTTTTTATGCACGGGAGGAGTTACATGAGCATCAGCACAGAAGAAAAGGACCGTTACCTCAGAGAAACGGCAATCGTCCTTGCCCGAGAAGGATTTCAGACGGGCAAAACTGATACCGGCAAGCTTCGTGTCCTGCTTGACGGTGCGCCGCTGTGCGAGGTGACCGAGAACGGCGGCATCACCTACCGAAATGAGGACATTAATGAACCGGAACGGGTCGCCGCCAAGGACATGGTGTATGAGATCGTCAGAAACACAGCGGAATATATGCGGCAGATGGAAACAGCGCCCTTTTTGAAAGCCGACGGTCTGGAGGACGGCTACAAGGTGCTGGCGGATTTCAACGGCACTGTGCTGGCTGGAGTTCAGAGCAAACACGGAGTCCACTTCGTCACATGGGATTGGGCCTATGGGCACACAGGAGTATGTCATGGGCACTATTTCATGGAGAACTATGCAGGAGCCAAACAGGACTTTGCTATCCGCTCCGGGCTGATTCAAAAGGAACGGCTTTTCACCCCAGAGCAGATGACCGAGATTTATCGCTGCTGTGCGGACTCTGTAGACGGAGATTTCTTTGAACTCACGGGAGAGCAGGAAAAAATGATCCGCAGTGTTCAGCAGCAGATTGAGGAGTGTGTGCCGGATTTGGACGAGCGAATCCGGCAGCAGGAAGAAGCCTTGGAACAAGTCGCGCAGCAACAGACAATGTAATATCAAACGGAACGGGCCGGAGTCTTAGCAATAAGATTCCGGCCCTTTTTTCATTTCAGAGAGGAGTTCGCTTATGCCGTACTATTTCATGCGAGACACGCCGCTGCAGGCGTTGGAGCAGTTGATGATGTCTCAGCCCGGTCAAAAACCCAGAGGCGGTGGAATATACCGCAGCCCATTTCATTACACGCCCAAAGATGTGGCGTGCGAATACTGCCAGAACTATGACCGCAAGCATCCGTGCCGCCTGTGTGAATGCACCTGTCTGGAGGAACGGATCGAGGCAGGTGTACTGGAGATGAATGAGTTTGTGCGGGACTGCTTCGCACTCTCTATGGGGGCACAGCTCCGAAAACGGATGCATCAGCAATTCAGAGAACGGAAACCTCAATTCTTCCTGTCAGATGCCCACCGGCGAAGATGGACACACTGGCGAGAGCGCTGCTGGCGCTTGTCCGACCGGAACAAAGCTGCCCTCTTCCTTCTCACGGCATACGAGAGCCTTTGGCGCAGGATGGTCTGGAAATGCGGGAATGACGGCTTTGACTTCCAAAGCGTCCGCCTCGGAGGGATCGACCCGGAGCTATACAGCGTATACCAGGCGGCGAAGGCCATTGCGGTCGGCTGCTGCAATATTACTCTTGCGGACCTTGCGTCTCCGGAATTGGTCACAGATGAGGCGTTCCACCTGATTACCGGCGCACTGCTGATGGCCAAGTACGGAGATGTGGTTTTGAATTTGGAAAAAGGAGCTGATATAACATGATGATACAGGCGGTGCTTGGCAATCCGTATCACCCGGAATATGGCGTGGCAACCATCCCATTCCCCATCCCCCATGACCAGTACGCACACTGCATGGAGCTGCTGGAGGCTCTGGAGATTGGCGATGCGGTCAAAGCCGATTGCCAGGTGCAGGAGATCAACAGCTTTTACTCTGTGCTCAAGCGCATGGAGATGCTTACGGTCAATGTGGAGGAGCTGAACTATCTCGCCAAGCGGCTGGATAGTTTCGATACCGGCGAAGCCGCACAGTTTCAGGCGGTGGCCCACAAGCTGGAGCTGTTCCAGCTGAAGGATCTGATCAACCTGACCTTCTGCTGCCAACAGGCCACGGTCATCACAGATTTTTCCGACCTATCCGCTGTTGGCCGGAACCACTACATGAATTTACATGGCGGCAGTGCCAAAACGGACGAACTGAAAGCGCTGGACGGCGAAGCTGTGGCCCGGTCGCTCATAGCGGGAGGCAGCGGCACGATCACGCCCTATGGGGTCGTGTATGATAACGGCATGAAATTGGAGCAGGTCTACGACGGGCGGTTCTTCCCCTGCTATTACTATGAGCCGAATGTCATCACCGTTGCGGTGACCTCCAAAGCCGAGCCGGAGGACACAGAACACATCACATGGCTGTTCCTCCCCATGATTCAGGATGAGATCGACCGCGCCCTCCTTCGCGGGGGCATCACAGATCCCGCCGATGTCCGCCTGCGGCTGGAGGACAGCCAGCTTCCCAACGAGGTGGATGTCCTGTTGGATATGGAGTACGAAACTCTCTCCGACCTCAACGAACTGGCAGAGGCAACGGATGGGTTATCAAAAGCGGATATGGAAAAGCTGGGCGCCGTGGTCATGTTGGCAAAGCCAAAGTCTGCGGCACAGATCAAAAACCTTGCGGAAAGCCTTGACCTCTTTGACCTCGCTCCCGGTGCGCACTCTCCCACCGAGTACGGCAAATACATGATCCGGCAGTCCGGTCACTTCGACTATGACGAAAACCTCGACGCTTTTTATGACTATGAAAAGTACGGCACGGAGCGCATGAATACGGAGGACGGGATGTTCACCGACCGGGGCTATGTTGCCTACAAGGGCTATACCGGCATTGAGGAAGTGATGAACGGCAGCCAGAGCAGCCGCATGGAGATGGGAGGGATGATGTGATTATTCAAGCAGAACTCAGGCGGAAACAGTCCGAGTATGAAGGCGAAGCATGCAGTGTAGATAAGGTAATCGAGTTACCCGCCCAGCGATTCAAGCAGTTCAGCCGCGCACTGCTGGCTGATTACGATTTCATCGCAGAGAATAAAAACGCCATCCGGCACGATGAGGATGCCAGGCACTGTCTGCTCATCCTCGACGCGGATGGAACGGACGGTTTCCTTGTTGACCCACAGGGGTACAACTACGCCCGGTACAGTGCCTTTGTCCCCAACGCCCGCAGTTTGCTGACACTGGATATGGGGATCGACCGCAGCTACCTTTCGCCGGTAGAGCCTTGGCGCAATGAAAATCGGGATGAAATGCTCCGCGTGACGCTGCGCGTCGAGGGAAAGCCGGACTACACCCTCGTCCTCCCCGCTGACGAGGAATACCTCGATGCGGTGAAGGCTTATCTTGATATTGATGTTTTCGCGGATGCCATGCTCTGTGATATTCGCTTCAAGGTGCCTTACATCGGGGAGCTGATCCGTGATACGGATTGCCCCGCCGTGGAGGATTACAACGATTTTGTCGAAGCCTTGGAGGACATCTGGCAGCAGGACGGGCTGCTTCTGACCTACGCCGCCGTGCTGGAGGCCGAGAAGCCGGAAACCTTGCACCGTGCCTGTGAGCTCCTGCAAGATTTGGACAACTATCAGCGCATCACGGAGGGCGCCTATGGGTACGGTCAGCAGCGATTGCAGGAAACGCTGGGGCTGGATGATGAAGCCATCTATGAGCTGGACGGCTACATGGATTTTGAGAAATACGGTCAGGACTGCATGGAAAACGACTGCGTGACAAAAACAGAGTTCGGCCTGCTGCGCCGCTTGGACCCGCCCTTCCCGGAGCAGACGCAGGGGCAGCAAATGTTTCAGTAGACTTTGCGGCAGATGTGTAGTATGTTTGCCGTTGCCCAAAAGAAGGGAGGGATACCTATGAACACCAAGATCTCATATCTGTACAGAGATGCCGATAACTATAAGATGCACAATAAATGCGTCATTGCCGGTACGCTGACTACGGAACAGACTCGTACCATCAAAGATTGCTGCGAAATGGGCGAATACTTCATTCCAAGGCAAGTAGGGCTGCCGGAACGCCGCTTCGATCGGTATGATCCTGCGGTGGATCATTGCTGGTTCGAGCTGGATGAGGACTTCTTCTCAGAAACGATAGAACCACCTACTGTAGCCCTTACCGCCACAGAACTGGTCAACCGTTTCGAAGGATGTAAAAACAACTGGCGGGATGAAGCGTACACGCCGCAGATGGGAGGCATGAAATTTTGAAAGTCAACGCAAGAACGGAAGAATTCCAGCACATTGAAGTATTCGATAAGCCCGCGCTGTTCACCAACGGGCGCATCGCCCGTGATACCGTGCCGAAGGGCTGGTACTGCTATGACATTCGCGGCTCTGACGATGATCCCGGTGAGCTGCGCTACATGGAAGAAAATGTTGTGGTCAACCACGCAGGCTCGGTGCTGATGCCGGAAAAGCTGGCGATGCCTAAGTCCGGGCGGCTGGATGTGCGGGATGAGGTCGGTTTTCTCGATGAAGGCGACATGACACTCCGTGAGTTCTGCGAAGCACATCAGCTTCCGTATCCCGCGGAGAACATGAAATTTCATATCCGACCTGCCCGCCCGGAGGAGGCGGGCTTATTTTATGCCCAGCACCTCGAAGAAAATAAGCGTCTTGGCGCTGTCGGCTGTGTCCGCATGGACTTCGGGCGCAGCGGCAACGAGTTCTGGCATACATGGTGGCCCCGCGGCCCGGAGGAGCTGAACAGCCCTGTGTTCAAAGCGGAGCTGCAAGAGGTCGTGGACACGCTGCGGGAGAGTGTGCTGAAAAACCGCTTCGCTATGGAGCGTTTTTGCTATGAACACGGCGGGAAAATCAGTGGCGGCTGGACACAAAACTACGGTTACATCGTGGAAACGGAGCATTACCGCTACTGCCTGCGTTGTAATCCGTCCCCTGGTGACTATAACGGGTATCTGACGGCCTATGATCTGGATGTCCAGCGGCAGAACATGGCGCGGGAAGAAGCATCCCGCATGGAAATGGGCGGCATGGCATGAGTTGGAACGGAGCTCGTGCCAGAGGGCCTCCCGTTTTCTATGGCAGCTGCGCAGATTCCCGTTGACTTGTGGGCGATCCTGTGGTAGTTGTGTTGTGTACCAACACAGGACGGAAAAGAAAAATAAAAACTGGAGGTACAAAATGAAAAAACTGCAAATCATGGCGGGTATGCTGAGCGTGCTTCTCCTCGCAGGCTGCGGCGGAGCCGGAGCATCTGCGAAAACGACAGAAGGAGATCCGCCGCAAGTGGCATCTGCCGCCGCTTCCGGGACCACAGCGGCGCAAAATGGAAACGAAAACCCTTCGGAGGTCGTAACACAAGATGAGGCAGAACGCCCCGGCCCTGTCGATGCGGAGCCGTCGGGAGAAAAGAAAACCAATTCCTCTGCCGGAGAAGCGAAGCCTGCGGCGGAAGTTCCTCCGGTGCAAGTGCTGCCTGCCGAGACTGTGCCGCCTGAAACTCCGCCCACAGGATCCGCCCCCTCTGAACCCGTGACGGATGAGGCAGCTCCACAGCCGGAGGAGAAAGCCTTTGCCATGGACTACTGGCTGGCCTACGCCAAGGACTATGCCGTGAGCATCGGGCTGGTGCTGGATCAGGGGACGGCCGGCACATGGGATACGCCCATTCGGTGCAGCAGTAAGACGGAAGATGTTCTGGCCGCCTACATCCGGGATGATCTGGCGTACTATAAGGATCAGGAAGGCTGTACCGCCGTCTGGATCTGGGCAGAACGGATTGGAGACGGACAGTACGAACTGTTCATCGGTCGCGGGTGACGCAGAATTTGTGGGGAAAAGGCTCTCATGGAGGGCCTTTTTCTTATGTAAAAATTTAGGAGAATAGGAGGTCTATTTTGAAACGAATCATCAAGTGCGGGACGGCTTTTCTGCTGGCGTTGGTGTTGTGCCTATGCCTGCTGCCTACCACAGCCTTCGCCGTATCCAACCAGGTGTATATCTGGAATTTCCCCCTGTCAGATGATACCTTGAAGTCCAGCGGCAACTGGGGCCACGGCGTGCTGGATCTGCGGTTTGGCTACCGGGTAGGGGCTTCCAGCTACACGCAATTCCGGTGTCTGGACTCCTGGCAGGGCGAGGTAGCTTACTGCATCGAACCCGGCGCACCGCAGAAAAACTACGATTCCCTCACAGACCACAACGATACATGGTGGGATCACCTGACTTTGCCGGACGGGCATCCCCTTACGCCCCGCGAAGTGCAGCGGCTGATTGGCCGTATCATGAGCTACGGCTACCACGGGACCATTGGCGGCGGCTGGTGGGCAGATGTAGAGAGCACGGCGGAGAAGATGGCCTGGGCCTATGCCACGCAGGTCCTCATTTGGGAGGTAGTGGCAGGCGAACGGGACAGCAGCTTCCGCCATATTGATGTGAAGTCTATGGGCTATAACGAGGCCTTGGAGCGGGTGGATGCCACCCATCCCCTGCGGGGCAAGATCCTCAGCTACTATGATTCCATTGTAGATTCTGTGCAGACCCACAGCAAACGTCCCAGCTTCTGCACTTCTACCGCCACCGATGCAGAGACGCTGGAGCTGACTTGGGACGGAAGCAAGTTTACCGGCAGCGTCACCGACACCAACGGGATGCTGGGAAAGTACAGCTTCAGCTGTGAGGATGCCGATCTGACTTTCAGCAAGAACGGAGATGTGCTGACGGTTTCTACGGAAAAGCCCATTTCGGATGCCGTTACCATCACAGCCGCCAAAGAGGGCACTACCAGCGCCGGTATGGTGGTGTGGGGCGATGGCGTGTGGGGCGAACCTACCGGTATTCAGGATGTGGTTACCTACTCTGCCAGCGTCCGGGACCCGGTAACGGCGTATTTGAAGATCAAGACCGCTGCCATCCCCGGCAGGATCACGGTGAAGAAGGTGGACGCCGCCGGTGATCCTCTGTCCGGGATCCGATTCCTGCTGGAATCCTCTGCGGATCAGGTGAACTGGCAGGAGGTGAGCGCGGCGGAAACGGATGCAAGCGGCTCGGTTTGCTGGGAAAATCTGACAGCAGACGGCAGTACCTACTACCGGGTGACGGAGGTGCAGGCGGCGGAGGGAATGACGCTGCTGACGGAGCCTCTGTTCGTGGGAACGCTGGACGCAAGCGACCGGGACATCACCATTACCGCCTGCAACAACGCGGGCTTTGCGCTGCCCTTTACGGGCGGGGCAGGCTTCACAATTTATATTCTGTTTGCAGCACTCATGCTTTGCATGGGTGTTTATTTTTGCAAAAAATCTTACATGAAAAAGGAGAACTGAACCATGAAGAAAACGAAACGACTTTGGGCGCTGCTCCTGGTCATGGTCATGGCCTTGGGGCTTATCACCACGGCGTTTGCGGCGCCGACCATTGACTCCGGGCGAAAGGCGTCCCTTTCCCTTTACAAGTACGACATCACGGCAGCCAGCGCAGACGGAGTGTGGGATGCGGCGTCCTATGTCAGCACCGGTGTGCAGGACGATGCCGTTACCGACAAGCTGGCGCAGTACGCCATCCAGGGCGTGGAGTTTAGCTATCTGCGGGTGGCGTCCATCTCCACTTACAGTCAGCGGGAGAATGGACAATATAAGGTGGGCGTGCTGTATGGCTTTGCGGACGACGCAGTGCTCCAGGCCATTGGACTGACTAAGGCGGACGCTTACAAGAGAGGGAACGGCGTGTTCTACTTTACCTCCGACAAGCTGAACAAAGCCCTGGCGGACGCTTTGGCCGACAATGCTACCACCGTCAAAAATGCGCTGGAGATTGCCGTCCGGAACGGCGGCAAGGCCATGCCAGAGACGGACGCAAACGGACACAGCAAGGTCAACGGTCTGGAGCAGGGCCTGTATCTGGTGGTGGAGGCCCGTGTGCCGGAGAATGTTATCAGCACCTGTAACCCGTTTTTTGTTTCCCTGCCCATGACCACTATCGACGGCAAAGACTGGAACTATGATGTGACCGTGTACCCCAAGAACCAAACCGGCAGCCCGGACCTCGAAAAGACCGTCCGGGAGGACAAGAACAGCACCGGTAAGAATACCGGCAGTCTGACCGACATTGCGGACGGCTATGCACACACCGCCACCGCTTCCGTGGGCGATGTGGTGGACTATCAGATCATCAGCACACTGCCCACCATTACCTCCAAGGCTACCAGCCTCACTACCTATACCTTTGTGGACACGCTGCGTGAGGGGATTCGCTACAACAGAAGCGATGTGGTCATTGAGTTCTTCCGGGATGCCGGATGCACAGATCCGATTACGGCATGGGACGAGGATTCCGGCAAGTTCGCCGTCAGCTATGATGACGCTGCCAACACCATGACCATTGGTATGACAGAGACCGGGCTGGCGGACATCAACGAATCTGAGAGCGTCTACACGGGCAGCGTGAAGCGTGGATACAGCGACTGCACTATGCGGATCACCTATGCCGCTACCCTTACCGCTGACGCACAGCTGGGTGATACCGACAACCCCAACGAGGTGGTGCTGACCTGGAAGCGCACCAACACCAGCTACTATGATACGCTTCAGGACTGCTGCCATGTGTATACCTACGGCGTGGATGTGCTGAAGCAGTTTTCGGACGGCAAGGGCGACCTGACGAATGTCAGCTTCCTGCTGCGCAACGACACGGACGGCTATTTTGTGACGGCAAAGCTGGTGGGCGGCGTGTACTATGTCACCGGCCATGAGGTGAAGGAGAGCAAGGCCACGGCATTCGTGCCCAACGGGGAGGGGCACATCCGGGTCATGGGTCTGGAGGATGACACTTACACGCTGACGGAGACAGACACAGACAAGGGGTATGTGCTGCTGAAGGATGGCATCGAAATTGTCATTACCGCTGCGGAGAGTGAGAATACCTGCGAAACTTGCGGCGCAAAGCTCCTGACGGCCAGCGGCAGCGTCAACGGCGACGCAGTGGACATGGAGAACGGCAATGCCATCGTGCCGCTGACGGTCATCAACAACCCCGGCTTTGACCTGCCTAAGGCAGGCGGTTACGGCACCTGGATGTTCACCGTGGGCGGCTGCATGCTGCTGGGCGTGGCGGCGTTTATTGTGGTCCGGGGGCGGAAGCACAATAGGAACGACCAGTGAAGTGGCGACTGCTGGCGGTGGCCTGTGTGCTTCTGGCGCTGGGATTGCTGCTCTACCCGCTTATGGGTGAACTGGTAAGTGAAAAGTATCACTCGGATGTGGAGGCGGTGTACACCGCCTCCACATCCGAGTGATACT
>ENA-UAPL01000966-UAPL01000966.1-human-gut-metagenome-genome-assembly--contig:-NODE-966-length-10644-cov-17.295684_pt1 | contig 10644 bp, 8 predicted proteins | sample MGYA00243480_ERZ654577 | MGnify/ENA primary metagenome ERZ654577 (study PRJEB26926, sample SAMN06164678) | human gut metagenome | biome: ENVO:00009003; feature: ENVO:2100002; material: ENVO:00002003...
TCCCTAACTCAGCAGGACGTATTGGCAACAGCACAAACCCTATCACTCGATTTTCTGGATGAACCGAAGAACATGCCTTCTGATGCGTTTCTTGAGCCCGAAATCCCCTTATTAAGATTATTTTGCGTTTTGTATTCAAAAAAGTTGCAAAAGATTTGGTGGTTTCAAAAAAACGTTGTTAATTTGCACCGTGATTAGGAATCACGGGCGATTGTACGCAATCTGCCAGCAATGCACTACTCGCGGGAGCGTAAGGTAATTGATGAAAGGTAACAGCAGAAATCCACTACAGGGATGGGCGGTTGTTCTCGGTCATTCATTTCCCCACGCCTCCGCGTTTTTTTGTGCAGCCGAATTTCCTTAATAAAATAGAATACGTTTAAACCAAATAACGACGATATGGAAGTAAAGAATGCATTCGCGGGGACTTTGGAGTCAGGTGACATCCTGGTTCAGATTACCCCCTCGGAGGAAGAGAGCCTTCAGATCGACCTCGACTCGACGGTAGAGTACCAGTTCGGCGGCCAGATTCGCAAGGTCATCAAAGAGACATTGGAGAATTTGGGCGTGAAGAAGGCCCATGTGAAGGCTACCGACAAGGGTGCCCTCGACTGCACCATTCGTGCGCGCGTCACCGCTGCTGCAGTCAGAGCCACGGGCAAGGATGTCTGGGAGGATTAGTCCTCGGCCACGTATCCTTGGAATCTATACTAACGGAAGTCTAAACAGAACAAAGTAACCGACAGAAGAAGTATGCAGAGATTAAGAAGAACTATGATGTTCGTGCCGGGCAACAACCCCGGTATGATGCAGGACGCCTTCATCTACGGTCCCGACTCGATTATGCTCGACTTGGAGGACTCTGTGACGATGGCTGAGAAAGATACCGCACGTTTGCTCGTTTACAACGCGCTGAAGACCATCGACTACGGCACGACCGAGATGGTGGTGCGTGTCAACCCGCTCTCCACGCCGTATGGCAAGAAGGACATCGAGGCCGTCGTCAAGGCTGGCGTCGATGTGGTTCGTATGCCGAAGACGGAGACCGCCGATGAGGTGCGTGAGATGGAGGCCGAGATCGAGCGCGTGGAGAAGGAGATTGGCTGCCTTGGCCGCACGAAGATCATGGCTGCCATCGAGAGCGCGCTGGGCGTGGTCAATGCCTACGCCATCGCCACCGCCTCCAAGCGCATGATGGGCATCGCCCTTGGCGCCGAGGACTATTGCGCCAACCTCAAGACGCAGCGCACGCCGGAGGGCATCGAGCTGCTGCTCGCCCGTCAGACCATCGTCGTGGCTGCCCGTGCTGCTGGCATCGACGCCCTTGACACGGTCTATTCCAACCTCAACGACATGGAGACCTTCCGCAAGGAGGTGGAGCAGATCCACAAGATGGGCTTCGACGGCAAGTCTATCATCAACCCGCGCCAGATCGATATCGTCAACGAGGTGTTCACCCCGTCTCAGAAGGCCATCGACAAGGCCATGGCCGTCGTCGGCGCCATCAAGGAGGCCGAGAAGCGCGGTTCGGGTGTGATTGCATTGAACGGTAAGATGGTCGACCGCCCCGTCGTCCTTCGCGCACAGAGAACGATTGATTTGGCCGTTGCGGCAGGAGTTATAAAGAAGGAGGATTTGGCATGAGCAATTTAGAGGAAAGACAGGCTTTGATCGGCGAGATGGCCGAGCACCTGAAGAAGAATATTTATCACAGCGAGGAGCGCAAGATCACCACGCCCCGCAAGGAGTATCAGGCTGAGAGCCAGAAGGTGGTTTCTCTGGAGGAGGCTATCCGCCGTTCCGGTCTGAAGGACGGCATGACGATATCCTTCCACCACCACTTCCGTGGTGGCGACAAGGTGCTCAACATGGTGATGGACAAGATTGCCGAGATGGGCATCAAGGACCTCCACGTGGCTGCTTCCAGCCTGAACGACGTCCACAAGCCCCTCATCGAGCACATCAAGAATGGCGTCGTGACCCGTATCTCCACCTCCGGTATGCGTGGCGAGCTGGCCAAGGCCATCAGCCACGGCATCCTCAAGGAGCCGGTAGTGTTCCGTTCCCATGGTGGCCGTGGCTCTGCCATCGCCAATGGCGACATCCATATCGACGTGGCCTTCCTCGGCGCTTCTTCCTGCGACCCGATGGGCAACTCCTGCGGTTTCTCCCGTTCCGAGAATGCCAAGAGCATCTGTGGCTCCCTGGGCTACGCCCTCCCCGACGCCCGCTATGCCGACAACGTGGTGATCCTCACCGACGACCTCGTGAGCTATCCCAACACGCCGACCTCCATCTCTGAGCACGATGTGGACTGGGTGGTCGTCGTCGATTCCGTCGGCGATTCTTCCAAGATCGCCTCGGGTGCCATCCGCGATACGAAGAACCCGCGCGACATCCTGCTCGCCAAGGAGGCTTGCAAGGTGATCGTCAATAGTGGCTACTTCAAGGAGGGCTTCTCCATCCAGACTGGTTCTGGTGGTGCCTCGCTGGCCGTCGTGAAGTATCTGCGCCAGACGATGATCGACCAGAACGTCAAGGCTTCCTTCGCCCTCGGCGGCATCACCGCCCACATGGTGAAGCTCCACGAGGAGGGACTCATCGACCACCTCATCGACGTGCAGTCGTTCGACAAGGTCGCTGCCGAGTCCATCAAGGTCGATCCGAAGCACAAGGAGGTCTCTGCCAACGAGTATGCCTCTGCCGACGAGCCCGGCGCCGCCACGAAGTTCCTCGACATCGTGATCCTCTCCGCCCTGGAGGTGGACGTCAACTTCAACGTCAACGTGCTCGTGGGTAGCGACGGTATCATCCGTGGCGCCATCGGTGGCCACCCCGACACCGCTGCCGACTCTGCCCTGAGCATCGTCGTCTGCCCGTTGCTTCGCGGCCGCATCCCGTGTGTCGTCAATGAGGTGACCAACCTCATCACGCCGGGATCCACCGTCGATGTCGTCGTGACGGAGTATGGCGTGGCCGTCAACCCGCGCCGTCCGGACCTCGCTGAGCGCATGCAGGCTGCCGGCCTCAAGCTCGTCACCCTGGAGAGCCTCCGCGACCGTGCCCTCCGTGTCATCGGCACGCCCGCCCCGCTGCCCTTCGGCGACAAGGTGGTCGGTGTGGTGATGAACCGCAACGGCGAGGTGATGGATGTCATCAAGAACATCAAGGACTAATCCTTCATACAAAATAGGAGAAGATGGCGATTGGCCTGCCCAGGTGCATGGCCAATCCCTCTCCTCCCTTATTGATTTAAAAAAAACAACCATACGTTGATGGAAATCACGCTCGAACAGCTATTGAAGAGCCGCGACCAGCGATGGGACAGGGAGAGGCGCCTTTTGCAGGAGTTTCCCGGCCAGACGCTTGTCGTGCTGACCGTCGTCATGCCGGGCCGCGTCAAGCGCAATGCCCACACGCGCGTCATCGCCCGTGCTGCCGAGGCTGCCGTCCAGGCCTTCCTGGGTCCGAAAGTGGTGCTCCGCTACACCAACGACGCGCCGACGGGCTACGAGGCCTATTGGATCGTGCGTGCCGAGGCGCGCAGCGTGAAGCGGCAGATGTGCGGTATCGAAGATTTCCATCCCCTGGGTCGGCTTTTTGACCTCGATGTCATCCAGTCCGACGCCACCCCTCTCTCGCGCACCGACGTTGGTTTCGCGCCGCGCCGCTGCCTGCTCTGCGATCAGGAGGCCCGCTGGTGCATGCGCAATCATACCCACACGCAGGAAGAGATCCTCCAGCGCATCGACGAGATGGTGAGAGAGTTTAACGCTGAAAACTGACGCTTATGTATGCCGACTACGAGATAAGAGAAGTGCCCATCGGTTATGGACCCGCTCGCCGCAAGGTGGAGGAGTTTCTCGGAAAGCGCACCTTGCGACTCGACAAGGTCGATTACTACGAGGCCATCTACCCTTGTGGTGGCGACGAGATGCTGGCCGTCGGAGGCCTCTTGGGCGACGCCATCCGTTGCATCGCCGTCAAGGAGGGCATGGAGGACGAGCACCTGGCCAACCGCCTGGTGTCCCATCTGATGGTCATCGTGCAGCGTCGGGGCTACCCCACGGTGAAAGTCTTCACCAAACCCAGCAACAAAGCCGTTTTCGAGAGCCTGGCCTTCGAGACCCTGGCCGAGACCGACAGCGTGGTCTTCATGGAGAACGGACAGATGCCGTTGCGGGACTATCTGCTGAGCCTGGAGCGGCTGGCACGCCCCGGCAAGTCGGGCGTGATCGTGATGAACTGCAACCCCTTCACCCGCGGCCATCGCTACCTCATCGAGGAGGCTTCCAAGCAAGTGGACAACCTATACGTTATTCCCCTCAAGGAGAATAATCGCAACTTCAACTACGAGGAGCGGCGCGAGATGATCCGTCTCGGCACCTCCGACCTCGCCAATGTGACCGTCTGCGAAGGCAGCGCCTATGCCATCTCCCAGGCCACATTCCCCACCTATTTCCTCAAGCAGCTCGACAAGGCTTCGGAGAATCAGATCGAACTGGATCTCCAGATCTTTGCCCGCTACCTGGCCCCCGCCCTGGGCGCCACGGTGCGCTTCGTCGGCACCGAGCCCTTCGACCCGCTGACGCGCCGCTACAACGAGATGATGACCGAGCTGCTGCCGAAGAGCGGCATCGAGGTCGTACAGATCGAGCGCAAGGAGCTGGAGGAGAAGCCCATCAGTGCCTCGCGCACCCGGGCCTTCATCGAGAACAACAAGCTCCATGCCGCCATGCAGCTCGTGCCCCCCACGACCCAGCCCTACATCATGGCCAAGTTTGCCGTCGATGCGCTCCAGCAGGAGCTCGACACCACGCCGAAGCCCGGACTGGTCGATAAGGACAACTCCGGGGCCCATACCGACATGGACTATATCCTCATGGAGCGCAGTATCAAGTCGCTGCGCCCGTATTTCGTCCGTCTGGCCCAGCTCGGCCTGTCCGCGGACAAGCTCACCACGGCCGACGTGCAGCGCATCGGCATCGAGGCCGAGGCCGCCATGCTGCGCACCACCCACGGGGTCAACACCCACCGCGGCGCCCTGTTTGCCCTTGGCATCACCGTCGCCGCCGCCATGTGGCTCTACGCCCACGAGGGCCAGGAGGTGCGCAAGGAGCGTCTGCAGCAGATGATCCAGGAGATAGCGGCGGGCTTCCCTCCCTCCGCCGACACCCACGGCGCCGAGGTCGTCGCCAAGGCCCGCGTCAAGGGCGCGAGAGAGAACGCCGTCGAGGGCTATCCCGACCTCTTCGAGACCTGGGGCCCCTACTACCGCAAGCTGCGCGAGGACCCGCACCGCGCCCACCGCACGCTGCTCAAGATCATGTCGATGCTGCAGGACACCAACATCTATTACCGCACGGATGCCGAGACAGCCGAGATCGTACGCCAGTCGAGCGGCCAGTTGCTCCAGCGGTTCTCCGTCAATTCGCTTCGCGAGGCCGACGCCGAGTTCATCCGCCACAACATCTCGCCGGGTGGCTGTGCCGACATGCTCTCGCTGACGATTCTCATCAACGCCATCCTCCGATAGGGGCGGGCGCCATTCATTTCAAAAACAGAAAATAATAATTCTATTAAATAACAAAAAGTCATTATCTATTATGGTTGAACTGATCAAACATGGAGTGTATCTGCTCGACGGCCAGAAGGTGGTTGAGGATACAACGGGTATGCCCTCGGCCGACGAGGCTCGCGAGAACACCATCACCTACGGCATTCTGCGTGCCCATGATGTCAATGGTGGCAAGGGCAAGGAGATGCACATCCGCTTTGATGCGATGATGTCGCACGACATTACGTATGTAGGTATCATTCAGACGGCTCGCGCCAGCGGCCTGACGAAGTTCCCCCTGCCGTACGCCATGACCAACTGCCACAACTCTTTGTGCGCCGTCGGTGGTACCATCAATGAGGACGACCACGTCTTTGGTCTTTCTGCAGCAAAGAAATACGGCGGTATCTACGTACCCGCCAACCAGGCTGTCATTCACCAGTTTGCCCGCGAGGAGATGGTGAAGTGCGGCAATATGATTCTCGGTTCCGATTCCCACACCCGCTACGGCTCTTTGGGCAACATGGGTGTCGGCGAGGGTGGCGGTGAGCTCGTCAAGCAGCTCCTCCGCAACACCTGGGACATCAACGCCCCCGAGGTGGTCCTCGTTTGGCTTGAGGGCACGCCGCGCCACGGTATCGGTCCCCACGACGTCGCCATCTCACTTGTCAAGGCCGTCTTCGAGAGTGGCTTTGTCAAGAACAAGGTGCTGGAGTTTGCCGGCCCCGGTGTCGCCAACCTCTCTGTCGATTTCCGCAACGGCATCGACGTGATGACTACTGAGACCACCTGTCTGAGCTCTATCTGGGTGACGGACGAGAAGGTTCGCGAGCACTATGAGCTCCACCGTCGTCCTGAGGACTACAAGGAGCTGCGCCCGGGCAAGGTGGCCTACTACGATAGCATGGTGCGCATCGACCTCTCCAAGCAGGAGTCTATGATCGCCCTGCCTTACCATCCCTCCAACGCTGTCTCCATCCACGAGCTGCAGGCCGATCCCGAGACCGTGCTGCGCCGTGTGGAGGAAGACACGAAGCGCCGCTTCGACGACAAGGTGCACCCCGACCTGGTGAGCAAGATCCGCGACGGCAAGGTCTATGCCGACCAGGGCATCATCGCCGGCTGCTCCGGTGGTACCTATGAGAACCTCTGCGAGGCTGCCGCCATCCTGCGCGGCCAGTCTGCCGGCAACGACTACTTCTCTTGCTCGGCCTATCCGCAGTCTTCTCCCGTCTATATCGCTGCCAACCGTGCCGGCGTGACGAGCGACCTCATCGAGGCCGGTGTCGTCATCAAGCCCGCCTTCTGCGGTCCGTGCTTCGGTGCCGGCGACGTGCCTTCCAACAACGGTCTGAGCATCCGCCACACCACGCGCAACTTCCCCAACCGCGAGGGTTCCAAGCCGGGCCAGGGCCAGATCTCCATGGTCGCCCTGATGGATGCCCGCAGCATCGCTGCCTCCGCAGCCAATGGTGGTGTCATCACCGCCGCCACCGACATCGACTACGAGGCCGACTACAAGCCCTACAGCTTCGATGACAAGATCTACGAGCATCGCGTCTATAGAGGCTATGGCAAGGCCGACGCCGAGCAGCCGCTCCGCTACGGTCCCAACATCAAGGACTGGCCCGAGATGTACCCGATGCAGGAGAACATGCTGGTCGAGCTGGCTGCCGTCATCCACGACCCCGTCACGACGACCGACGAGCTGATTCCCTCCGGCGAGACTTCCAGCTACCGTTCCAACCCGCTGCGCCTCTCCGAGTTTGCTCTCTCCCGCCGCGTGCCCGAGTATGTCGGCCGCAGCAAGGAGATCCAGCAGCTGGACCGCGACCGTCGCGCCGGCAAGGCCTCTGACCACATCCTCGCCGCTCTCAAGCAGGTCGGCGCCAGTGTGGAGACCACTTCCTTCGGTTCCTGCGTCTTCGCCAACAAGCCCGGCGACGGTTCTGCCCGCGAGCAGGCTGCCTCTTGCCAGAAGGTGCTCGGTGGCGACGCCAACATCTGCTACGAGTATGCCACGAAGCGCTATCGCAGCAACTGCATCAACTGGGGTATCGTGCCCTTCACCATCAGCAAGGACACCGAGTTCCAGTATGAGGTGGGCGATATGGTCTTCGTGCCCGGCATCCGCCAGGCCATCCTCGCCGGCAAGGAGGAGATCGACGCTCAGGTCATCACCAAGAACGGCGTGAAGCCCATCCACCTGCTCTTCCAGAACCTCACCGAGGACGAGCGCACCATCCTGGCCGATGGTTGCCTGATCAACTATTACAAGGAGCACAACAAGTAAACGGCAAAAATATGTTTGTCTGGCCACGGGCGGGACGGGCCCCTGACGGCCCTCCCGCCACGTGCCAGCACGAAGATATCATCAAAGAATCAATCAATTACTAATAAAAAAGTAAATTCCTACAAAGCAATGGAAAAAATTCAGATGACCACCCCTATCGTTGAGATGGACGGTGATGAGATGACCCGAATTCTGTGGAAGATGATCAAGGACGAGCTGATCCTTCCGTTCGTTGACCTCAAGAGCGAGTACTATGACCTCGGTCTTCCCTACCGCGACCAGACCAACGACCAGGTGACGATCGACGCTGCCAACGCCAACAAGAAGTATGGCGTGGCCGTGAAGTGCGCCACGATCACTCCGAACCACCAGCGTATGGACGAGTACAAGCTCCACCAGATGTGGAAGAGCCCCAACGGCACGATTCGTTCCATCCTCGACGGTACGGTGTTCCGCGCTCCGATCCAGCTGCCGAGCATCAAGCCGCAGGTTCGCTCTTGGGAGAAGCCCATCACCATCGCCCGTCACGCCTATGGCGACGTCTATAAAGGCGTAGAGGTGCGCTGCGAAGAGGCTGGCGTTGCCAAGCTCGTCTTCGAGGGCAAGAGCGGCAAGAAGGAAGAGGTTGTTATCCACGAGTTCGACGGCCCGGGCATCATCCAGGGCATGCACAACGTCGATAAGTCTATCCGTTCCTTCGCTCACGCTTGCTTCACCTACGCGCTCGACGTCCACCAGGATCTCTGGTTCGCTACCAAGGACACGATCTCCAAGAAGTACGACGCTCAGTTCCGCATCATCTTCAACGAGGTCTATGAGGAGTGCTACAAGGAGAAGTTCGAGCAGGCTGGCCTGGAGTATTTCTACACCCTCATCGACGACGCTGTTGCCCGCGTAGTACGCAGCAAGGGCGGCTTCATCTGGGCTTGCAAGAACTACGATGGCGACGTCATGAGCGACATGGTCTCCACCGCCTTCGGTTCTCTCGCCATGATGACCTCTGTCCTCGTCAGCCCCGATGGCAACTACGAATACGAGGCTGCCCACGGCACCGTCACCCGCCACTACTACAAGTACCTCGACGGCGAGGAGACTTCTACCAACCCGATCGCTACGATCTTCGCTTGGAGCGGCGCGCTTCGCAAGCGTGGTGAGAAGGACGGCATCCAGGCTCTCGTCAACTTCGGCGACCAGCTGGAGGGCGCTTGCTTCGACACGATGAACAGCGGTATCGTCACCAAGGACCTCGTCAACCTCATGGAGGGCGTCGAGGCCAAGGCTGTCAACTCGCTCGACTTCATCCAGACCATCCGCAAGCACCTTGAGGAGCGTCTGAGCAAGTAAAAAGACGATCTATTGGGATTATAATAAAAATCCGACCCGTCACCAAGGGGTGGCGAGGTCGGATTTTTATTTTTTTCTATGCGCTGACTTCTATCGCTTCACGAGGTGGCCGATCACCTGCTGGCGGTTGTGGCCCGCGCGATAGCCGACGTGTATCCAGCAGGCCTTGCCCCCGGAGGCGGTCTCCCAGATGAGCTGGTCAAACGGGAGGTTGTCCATCATCCAGGCGAACCACTCGCGGCCTGTCTTGACGTCGGGGACAAAGATGTCGGCGGCGCAGCCGCGCGTGTGGTCCGAGGTTTTCACGCCCCCGACGGCGGCGTTGAGCCGTGGCGAGCGGTAGCCGCTGTTGATGCGGACGGCGTGGCCGAGATGGGCCCGCAGCGGCTCCAGGACGTGGAGGCAGAGCTGCTGGAGGTTGCCGACCGCCGAGAGCGGCGGCGTGTTGTCTATGCGCCGCGTGGCGGCGACGAGGGAGGTGGTAAACTCCGTGAGGTTGAAGTGTTCTGATAAGATAATTGACATGTTCTTGATCATTTTTGTTCTTGAAGATTGTTTTGACGACAGTTTTTTGAAGACTGCTTTAAAGATTGCTTAAAGACTGCTTTGAAGACATTTTGAAGACTGCGAAAGCCCGTGAGGGGGAAGTGGGAAAGTGAAAACGTAAGGTGTAAGGTGTAAGGTGTAAGGTTGCAAGGACAGGCTTACACCATTTCTTGACGATACGTTTTTTTATACACTCCTTTTTTGAGCCTCTCGACCATTCCCTGGCGTTCCCATCGACTGAGCATGGTAAACACCCTTCCTCTCTGGACATCGAATCCTCTCACACTAACGGTGGCGCCATAGGCTTCCTCTGTGGTAAACTGACCGGCTAACTTTCGATAGATCGTGTCATTGCTACCCTTTTGGCTGCGGGGAGCGTCAGACGGGGCGTATGTGGCCGCCCGAAACGCCTCCTCGATACGCTCTCGGAAGAAGTAGATGGCGTTGTCGATCATGTAGTCGGCCAGCACGTCGAAAGTGGCGAGCATCTGCGGCGTCTGCTGGCGCTGCAGCAGGTTCTGCCATAGCGTAGGATCGGCTTTCAGTCGTGTCTCAGCCCCTTGCAGCCCGTGGCGCTGGATGAGCAGCTCGGCCACACGACAGAGCATCAGACAGGCCGTCATGCGCATGGCCGTAGGGCAGGTGCGGAAGCGCTGGCGCGCCTTGGTCTTGTCGTCGTTCTCCAGCGTCTCGATGCGGATTCGCTCCAGCCACTGGCGGCCTCGCTTCTCCAGCTTCGGCAGTTCCACGTCGCCGTTCATCAAGGGCAGCAGGTGGGCCACTTGCTGGATCTTCGCCTTGTGATCCTCCGTCAGACGGTAGGGGCTCTCCGCGAGCGCCGAGAAGGTGTTGTCGGGCGTGCGGGCCACGGCCACACGGCTCTGAAAACCGTCCGTGTAGTTGG
>ENA-UAPL01000967-UAPL01000967.1-human-gut-metagenome-genome-assembly--contig:-NODE-967-length-10643-cov-6.137892_pt1 | contig 10643 bp, 6 predicted proteins | sample MGYA00243480_ERZ654577 | MGnify/ENA primary metagenome ERZ654577 (study PRJEB26926, sample SAMN06164678) | human gut metagenome | biome: ENVO:00009003; feature: ENVO:2100002; material: ENVO:00002003...
TCTACACGCGTAAGATCGTCGGCAGCGTCAGATGTGTATAAGAGACAGGTTTTACGTGATATGCATTTTCTTCATTGATCATTCAAGTGGTTCTGATGCATTATGATCCAAACTGGGACGGCACAAAGGCGCAGTAAGGCCGAAAGAAAACGATCAGGCAGGTGTACGACGTGAAAATACTTGATAATATCAGCAATACTGTCTGCGATGATCTGCGAGCAGAAATAAAGCGCGGGAGCAGGGTGTCCGTTGCGGCGGCCTGTTTTTCCATATACGTATATCAGAAGTTAAAGGTGGGGTTGAAGAAGCTGAAGCAGGCTTTGGATAATAGCCAAGATAAAGGAACAGAGAGGGGAAGTAAAGTGGCCTATTCTGAGTACAGAGATTTAACACCAATCGATAGCATTGAGAATGGCGATGAATATATAAAAGCTCTAAATTGGGCGTTCCAAAATAAGAAGGTGAGAAATATTGCACTGACAGGGCCTTATGGCTCAGGGAAAAGCAGTATTATTGAAACCTTTTTGCGCAAGGATGAGGAATCCAAAGTATTATACAAGATCTTTTTGCATAAAATCATTAAAAAAATCACACTTAAGATATCTATGGCTTTGTACAAAGCATTTTTGCAGAAATATACAATTAGAGGATCTGCGCTTAAAATATCCATGGCTATATTTAGAAAAGGAGACCATGGAAAGGAGGAAAGTGCGTCTAATGAAAAAATTAAGGTTGATGCTGATGAGATTGAAAAAGGTATTCTGAAACAGCTTTTTTATAAGGTTGATCCAAAACGGATTCCTCGAAGCCGTTATAGGAAGCTTTACCCGATAAATTGTCGCAGGGTTTTTCTTCGTAGTATAATGGCACTGGTTCTCGTAGGCTTTTTTGCTGCGATTTTTGCGCCTTCAGTATATGGGGATTTTTTTGATGCAATAAGAAATTTCATTTCTCCCGTGTTTTCAGGGCCGTTTTATACACTGATGATGGCAGTAATACTGCTTGGATTGTGTTCATTAATTATTACCTATTTATACCGCACGGTGATTTCTAAAATTAAAATGAAGGAAATTAAATTTCTGGCAAACATTACTATTCAGAACAGTACTGAGGAAACAGATTCAGTTTTCAATAGAAATTTAGATGAAATTATATATTTCTTCGAGGCTACCAATTATCGAACAGTGTTTTTCGAGGATTTGGATCGATTGGATGATCCAAAGATATTTGTTCATCTGCGTGAATTGAATAACTTGCTCAATAATGATGATGCTATCAAAAAGAAACCCATTGTCTTTGTATATGCCGTCAGAGATGATATTTTTTCAGAGGAAGACAGAACCAAATTCTTTGATTTCATCATTCCTGTTATTCCTGTAATAAATTCCACAAATTCAGGCGAAATACTGCTTCAAAGACTTCAAGAAGCAAAGAAAAATGGAATTGAACACGAAATCTCTCAGGAATTTGTGCTTGATATAGCTCCATTTATTTCTGATATGAGAATTCTTCAGAATATCTACAACGAGTTTGTAGTCTATAAGGAGATATTGCGCACATTACAGGAGCTTTCCTTATCGGATGAACAAATGCTTGCAATGATAGTATTCAAAAATCTTTATCCAAGTGATTTTGCTGATATTCAGAATGAAAAAGGTATTCTGAAAATGGCATTCACGGATAAAAGCGATTTCATTGCTAAGAAAAGGCGCGGTATCCAAGAGAAAATAGCCAAGGACTCGACTATTATAGATCGCGCACAGAAAGATGTCCTCAAATCCATCAGAGAGCTTAAATATGCCTTGCTTGGAACGCTGATGAATGGTGTGTATAAATTTAAGGGGTTTGGTAGTAAGAATAACCCTTCAGGTATTTTAGCATCTGAGTTTATACTTGATGATTACGACATGACCCAGCTTATGCAAGATGAATATAAGCAGATTTATTACTGGAATGATAGTAATTATCTTATCTGTGATGGGGTTAATAAAGAAGTGCTGAGTTCTTTTATCAGACGTTGGGAAGACATAAAAGACGTCGGAGAAAAGGGTATTCAAAAATTGCAGAAGGATTTAGAGGAGCGTTGTGAAAGGCAGCATAAACTGTCAGGTATGTCACTTGTGCAGCTTATAGAAACATATTCTACGGGTGAAGTATTCTCTGAGAAGGTACAAGAAAACAAGCTGCTTGTGTTTTTGCTGCGGCGGGGTTATATCGACGAAAAGTATGCAAATTACATTAACTACTTTAAGGGAACCAGCCTTACGAAGGGCGATATGAATTTTATCCTTTCTGTAAAGAGTCAGTCTCCATTGAATTTTGATTACCGGCTGACGAAAACGCCAATGGTTATTAATAGATTGCAGGAGTATGAGTTTGAGCAAAAGGCAATATATAATTTTAATCTTTTGGAGCAGCTGTTATTGGGAAATAACATATCGGAAAAACTGAAAATCTTTATTGGTCAACTGGCTGACGGCAATGGAGTTAGTTGGCAGTTTATTGATGAATTTGTCGGCAGAACTGAAAAGCGGGCACTATTTATTCAATTACTGGCGGAAAAATGGCATGGAATGTGGGCGTATATTTCGACAGATGAAAAACTAACCTATGATCATCAGTTGTTCTATCTGCAAATAATGCTGTCTGAATCTGAAATTACAACTATTGAGGCGCAGAACATAGAAGGCTGTTTGACCCATTATTTTGAAGAACATGATGACATCCTTCAAAAATTGGCATCTTGCAATGCAAGCAAAATTGTATCCGTTATAGATAAGCTGAATATTCGGTTCAAGATTCTTCAAGTAAAAGGAGTTTCTCATGAAGTGCTGGATAGTGTTTTTGATAATTGCCACTATATGCTTAACGAAACTATGGTTAAAACGGTGGTGGCCTATAGGTGCGATAATCTGATCAGTACTTGGGAAGAGAAACCGTATTCGACATTAATCACGCTGGCTGACACTCCTTTGATGCAGTATGTTCACGATCATATTGTGATTTTTGTTGAGGAGATTGTTCTTACACACAGCAATCTTTCTGACAGACCGGAAGACATTGTGGATATGCTGATTCAGCTTGAAGGAGAACAAGATCTTCAGACCAAGCTGATTAAACAAGAGAGTTTTCACTTAGACAGTATCGAGGAATGTGCTTGCGAGCAGGTGCATGCAGAAAAAGATAATTGGATTACTGTTTGGAATGCGTTGTTAGAAAAAGGAGCAGTAACTGTCAGCTGGGAAAATGTTCTTGATTACTGGAAGGTATATCAGGTAAGTGATGAGCTGAAGGAATATATCTCACATCATGCGGAAGAATTATCTGGAATGGATACAGTCTCTGTTGAAGATGACTTTATAAAAGCGTTCATCAATATGGATTTTAAAATAGAAGTTAAGCAAAAACTTTTGCCTGTATTGAAACTGGACGATTTCGATCTTGATATTACTTCACTTGATGAATCTACATTGCGGATTATGATTGATTGTAATTATTTTGAGTTTACAGTCGAACGATATTCGGTTATTTCCTCAATATCACCAGATATTGCCACGAAATTTATTCTGCAAAATCAGAATGAATACATGGAATTGAAGGAAAATATTCCTATGTCTGGCAATCTGCTTGAACGGTTGCTTTTCAGTAAGTGTTTCTCCGTTAAAAATAAAAATCAATTATTTACGGAATATGCCGAAAACTACATGACCGAAAAGATTGCGGAGCAAATGAAGGAACTAAATATGCCGGTAACAAAGGATATTTTCAATATTGCATGGAATTGTATCGGTGAAAAGAAGCGAGAGGGGCTGTTGCTTGATAATTGCATACTATTTGATGCCGATGAGCTTGAACGATACTTTGGAGAACTTGGAGGACCATATGCAGAACTTGCAGATCATACGCGTAGACATGATGTTAATCTTTCTGTAACGGATAGAAATAGAGCTCTGGTAAAGCACCTACAAAAACTCGAATATATCACAAGTGAAGAAAAAGACGAAAAGTTTTTTGATGATGCAAGTGGGGGTGAGAAGACTCGAAAAGTTCTGAAAATGCGTATCAAACAAGTGAAAGAAGAGAACTAACGCAGAAAGGACAAGCTGAAAATGCACAGTCTTGACGGCGTAAAGCAGAATATCGAGAAAATCGGCAAGCTGTTCCCTAATTGCATCACGGAGATTGTAGGCGGGCAGAGGGAAACTGAAAAAGGCTATCAATTTTAAGCTGCTCAATAAGATTATGCAGTAATAATGTTTTCTTTCCGATAAAGCAAAAAGCATTTCTCTTTCCATCTTGGAGAAATGCTTTTTCTGTGCTCTGTTTCTTTAGGCGTAATGATATTCTTTGCGACAGCTGATCCAGAAGGAAACTGTCACGAAACATGCCAGCAGCTTGGCGATGGAAACAGAAAGCCAGATGCCGTCTGTTCCCAGCCATAGCGGAAGTGCTATAACGGCGATGATTTGAAAAACAACGGACTGGAGGAGAGAGATCACTGAAGAGATGAAGCCGTTGTTCAGTGCCGTAAAAAACGCCGAGCCGTACATGCAAAAGCCGTTCAGGAGGAAAGAAAAGGAAAAGAATCGGAACCCCCGGACGGTGAGCGTGGCTAAAGGTTCATCATAGCCGACAAAAATATCCGCCAGTACGGGAGCGGCGAGGTATGCGGAGGTCGTGAGGAAAAGACCGGCACCGGCAATGACGGTGAGGCTCTTTCGGAAAATGCTCCGCAGTTCATTATCGCGGCGGGCACCATAATTGTAGCTTACGATAGGAGCGGTTCCCATGGAGTAGCCGATGTAAATCGCTTCGAAGAAGAATGCCACATACATAATCACGCCGAAGGCAGCGACACCGTCTGTTCCGGCGATGGAGATAAGCTGATAATTGTAGAGCATGGAAACGAAGGACATGGAAATGTTTGTCAAAAGCTCGGAGGAGCCGTTTGTGCAGACCTTCCAAAGTGCGGAACCATCCCATTCCGGTTTCACCAGTTGAAGAGAAGATGTATTTCTTTTAAGGAAGTAAATCAGAGGGAAAAGACCGCCCGCGTATTCACAAAGCACTGTGGCGAGGCCAGCGCCTAAGAGGCCCCATTTGAAAACAAGAATGAAAAGGGTGTCGAGCCCGATATTCGTTACACCGGAGAGGATCGTCATACGGAGACCGAGAGAAGGTTTTCCGGCGGTGACCATGAACGATTGGAATACCCGCTGGAGGACAAACATGGGGAGGGAAAGAAGAAGTGTGCGGCCGTAAAAGACACTGCACGCAAGCACTTCACGGGAGGCGCCCATGGCGGCAGCAAGAAAGGGCATAAGGAAATAACCCAGGGCGGAAAGCAATATGCCTCCGGCAAGAGCAGAAAGGACGATGAGAGAAAAAAGACGGTTCGCTTTTTCCATTTGCCCCTCACCCATGGTCTTTGCCACAAGGGCGCTGCCGCCTGAGCCGAACATGAATCCGACACAGGCGAAAACCATGATGGCGGGGAAGATCAGGTTGACCGCGGTGAATGCCGTTTTGCCCACATAGTTCGATACGAAAAATCCGTCGACCATGGTGTAGGTGGAAATAAAGATCATCATTACCACGGAGGGCAGGACGAAACGGAAAAGGCTCTTATAATTGAATCGGGAGGAAATGTCTATATGCATAAAGGCTCCTTAAAAAAGAAATGACAGTAGGCAGATTCCGGAGGTGAGCAGATATTGATGTCTGTATGCTGACATTTTCTGAGAGCGTTTACTTAGAGTATAGTGGAATATAAATTTTAACGCAAAAACGGTTTCCGGATACAATTTTATCTGAAAACCGTTTCATATATTTGTTGGATGAGGGGACTATTTTTTGTTTTTTGATTTACTCTTTTTTGTTTTCTTTTCCTTTTTCAGTTTGAGTGCGTTATTGTTCAGCGTGAAAACCGGTGTTTCTTCTGTTGTTTCTTCTTCCGGCAGCGGAGGGATGTCTTCTTTTTTGCCGTCCTGAAGGAGAAGCTTTTTCAGGTTTTCCAATTCTTTTTCCTGCTCTTCTTTGTCGGCTTCCAGCCGGGCTATTTTGGCGTCTTGGGCTTCCCCTTTTTCTCTGGCGATTTCCACAGGATCGCCGCCGATTCCCCAGCTGTCCATGTCTACTTCTTCAATAATGACGATTGTGGTTTTCGGGTTTTTGTTCAATACGCGGGCGAGGAGTTCCGTGGCTCCTTTGATAAGTTCCGCTTTCTGTTCGGCGGTAACGCCTTCACGTGTGATTTTGATGTTGATGTAGGGCATGGGAAACCTCCTTTTGAAAATAATTGGAATATTTCTTTTATTATACCATGACAGGAGGGTCTTTTATTTGACACACAGGGAGCCTTCCTGTAAAATTGAAAAAGGGATATATAAAGTATCTTCGCCCCCGATGGGGCTTTTTTTATGCATAAAAAAGCTTCATGCAGATGTATTCTGTGAAAAGGAGAGGCAATGAGCAGATTTTATGATGTGGTAGTTATCGGTGCCGGACCGGCGGGTATTTTTACCGCTCTTGAACTGGCGGATACCGGTGCATCTGTCCTGATTCTTGAAAAAGGACTGGATATCCGTGAGCGGATAGCTTTGAATCGTGACAAAAATGCTCCGCCAAAAGACCGCAGGGCGAATATCGTTTGCGGCTGGGGCGGCGCAGGCGCGTTTTCCGACGGGAAGCTGACGCTTACTACGGATTACGGTGGCAATCTTGATGATTATATGAATAAAGGAGAGCTTGCCGGTTTAATTTCCTATGTGGATTCGGTGTACTGCAGGTATGGCGGGGCCGAAAGAAAAGTATACGGCGATGAGTTTGCCGAGGAAATACATGAACTGAAACGAAAATCCGCCGCGGCGGATCTGATGTTTATTCCTGCCCGTATCCGTCATTTGGGAACGGATGTGAACAGTGTCATTCTTGCTAATATGCGCGATTCACTTCCGGATAATGTGACCGTTATTTCCAAAACAGCGGCGGACAGAATTCTTGCGGACAAAGACGGAACGGTTCTCGGTGTGGAAGCGGGCGGGGAGACGTATCACTGTAAGTACCTTGTGGCGGCACCCGGCCGTGAAGGGGCGGAGTGGTTTATGAAAGAAGCCCGCACGCTCGGTTTGGAGACGCAGTCAAATGCGGTGGATATAGGTGTCCGTGTGGAATCTCCCGCAGAAGTGTATGAACCAATCACAAAGATCTGTTACGAATCGAAACTGGTGTATTTCTCCCGTTCCTTTGATGACCGGGTACGCACGTTCTGTATGAATCCTTACGGTTTCGTGGTGACGGAAAATAATGCGGGGCTCCAGACAGTGAACGGCCACTCTTTCGCCCATAAGAAGAGCGGAAATACGAATTTCGCCATTCTTGTTTCCAAACAATTTACCAGTCCTTTCAATGAACCCATTTCTTACGGGAAATATATCGCATCCCTGGCGAATATGCTTGGTGCGGGACCAATCGTCCAAAGGCTGGGTGATCTTCGTGACGGTCGCCGTTCTACGGTAGAAAGGATACGCCGCGGCCTTGTCCGCCCCACCATGCCGTCCGCGACGCCGGGAGATTTATCTTTAGTCTTGCCATACCGCTTTTTAAAGGATATCATGGAGATGTTCGAAGCGCTGGATCAGGTGGCGCCGGGAGCAAATTCCAGGCACACTCTTCTGTACGGCGTGGAAGTGAAATTTTATTCTTCCCGCATAGCGCTGACGAACCAGCTGGAAACGAAATTCAGAAACTTCTTCGCTATCGGCGACGGAGCCGGCATTACCAGAGGGCTTGTCCAGGCCTCGGCGGCCGGAGTGGTGGTGGGCAGAGAAATCTGTGCCAGGGAAGGAAAACCGAAAGGGGATATGTAAATGATTCCAAGGTACACAAGGCCGGAAATGGCAAAAATCTGGGATGAAAGAAATGAATGGCAGACCATGCTTGATGTGGAAATCGCCGCATGCGAAGCCAATGCGGAGCTGGGACGTATTCCAAAAGAAGCGGTGGAAGTGATCAAAGCGAAAGCGGATTTTGATGTGGAACGCATTCATGAAATCGATCGTGAAATTAACCACGACATCATCGCGTTCCTTTCCGCTGTCGGAGAATATGTGGGCGATGAAGCGAAGTACATCCATATGGGCATGACTTCTACCGATGTGAAAGACACGGCGCTCAATGTGCAGATCAAACAGGCATCTGATGTGCTTATTGCTGATTTGGAAAAACTGGCGGAAGTCTTGAAACGCCGGGCTGTGGAATTTAAATATACACCCACCATCGGCCGTACCCATGGCGTCCATGCCGAACCGACTACGTTCGGGTTGAAAATCCTCCTGTGGTACAGCGAAACTTTAAGAAATATTGAGCGAATGAAACGGGCCGCTTCTGAAATGGCGGTGGGGAAATTGTCCGGCGCTGTCGGTACTTATGCGGATATTGATCCGTATGTGGAAGAATACGTCTGTAAAAAAATGGGACTGACTCCGGAAATCGTAGCAACCCAGGTCGTACAGCGCGACCATCATGCGGAATACATTACTACCCTCGGCGTCATCGCGGGCACATTGGCACAGATCGCCCTGGAAGTCCGCCATCTGCAGAGAACGGAAGTAAGGGAAGCGGAAGAATATTTCAGTCCCAAACAGAAAGGATCCTCTGCCATGCCCCATAAAAGAAATCCCGTCAAATCGGAACGGATCTGCGGCATGGCAAGACTCGTGCAGGGGTATGCCCTTCCCGCTTTTGAAAATATACCCCTTTGGCACGAACGGGATATTTCCCATTCCTCTGTGGAGCGTGTCATGATTCCTGACGCGACCACCGCATTGGATTATATTCTGGCACAGACGACCGATCTGGTAGATAAACTCCTTGTTTATCCGGAAAAAATGCTGGAAGATTTGAACATGACCGGCGGATTGATTTACAGTCCCCGCGTTCTGCTTGCCCTTGTGTCCAAAGGCGCTTACCGTGATACAGCATACCGATGGGTGCAGAGAAATGCCATGAAACGCTGGCTTGAGGGGGAAGATTTCTATGAAAACCTCTGCAAAGACGAAGATGTGAGAAAATATCTGTCTGAGGAAGAAATCAAAGAGTGCTTCGATTACAAGCCCATGCTTATCCATGTAGATAAAATATTTGCCCGGTTTGGCTTGTAAGAGCGGAAGACGGATGTCAGAAGACAGAGGTCGGATGCCGGAAGTCGGATATCAGAAGACAGCTATGAGCCGATAACTGTAAGCTGATATCTGATAATAAAGAATCACTGTATTATTAAAAGGAAGGAAAATGTGTAATGGCAACAGCTATGGTCATTGGTGCCCAGTGGGGCGATGAGGGAAAAGGAAAGATTGTAGATTACCTGGCGGCGAAAGCGGACGTCGTTGTCCGTTCCCAAGGGGGGAACAACGCGGGACATACGGTTGTGACCGGCGGCAAAGCTTATCCGCTGCGCCTTATGCCGAGCGGTATTATGTATCCCGGCACCATCTGTGTCGTCGGCACGGGCGTCGTCATTGATCCGAAGAGTTTCCTTGAGGAAATGGAAAAGCTGGAGGCTCAGGGGATTAATGCAAAGCATCTCCAGATTTCCACCCGTGCGCAAGTTGTATTTCCTTACCATATCCGCTTAGACGAAGCGGAAGAAATGAGAAAAGGCAGCCGGAAGCTGGGGACGACGAAAAACGGGATCGGGCCGTGCTATGCGGACAAGATCAACCGCATCGGCATCCGTATGTGCGACCTTATGGATAAAGAAGTTTTTGCGGAGAAATTGAAGTACAATGTGGAGCAGAAGAACATGCTCCTGGAAAAACTTTACGATATGGAAGGCTTCGACTATGAGCAGATGCTGATTGATTACCTGGGATATGCGGAAAGGCTCCGACCCTATGTGAAAGATACGAACTACACTGTCCAGACTTTGGTCAGGGAGGGAAAGAATGTCCTTTTTGAAGGTGCCCAGGCTTCTATGCTCGACTGCGACAACGGCACTTATCCTTTCGTCACATCGTCCCACCCGACGGCAGGCGGCGCATGTATAGGCGCAGGCATCGGACCGCACATGATGCAGAATATCTTTGGTGTGGTGAAAGCGTACAGCACCCGTGTCGGAGAAGGGCCGTTTCCGACGGAACAGATGAATGAAATCGGCGACCGTATCCGGGATATTGCTCATGAATTCGGTACAGTTACAGGCCGTCCCCGCCGTGTAGGCTGGCTTGATGCCCGTGCCGTCCGTTATGCGGCAGCGCTGAATTCTTTCGATTATCTGGCGATTACCCGGCTGGACATCCTTGATGAGCTGGAAGAAATCAAAGTCTGCGTCGGCTATGAATATGAAAGGAAACCGGTCAAAGAGTATCCGGCAGACCTGAAATTCCTCTCCAAAGTCACCCCGGTTTATAAAACCTACAAAGGATGGAAAGAAAAAATCAGCGCTATCCGTGACTATGACCGGCTTCCGGCACTCTGCAAAGAATACCTGGCGGATATTTCTAAAGAAATCGGAGTGCCCATTGGCATCGTTTCCGTGGGGCCCAGCCGTGAAGAAACCATCGTAGTGAAAGATGTATTTTAAGAATGGAAAAGTACTGTCTCTTATACACATCTCCGAGCCCACGAGACACTGAGCGATCTCG
>ENA-UAPL01000972-UAPL01000972.1-human-gut-metagenome-genome-assembly--contig:-NODE-972-length-10617-cov-7.274759_pt1 | contig 10617 bp, 8 predicted proteins | sample MGYA00243480_ERZ654577 | MGnify/ENA primary metagenome ERZ654577 (study PRJEB26926, sample SAMN06164678) | human gut metagenome | biome: ENVO:00009003; feature: ENVO:2100002; material: ENVO:00002003...
TACGGATCCGCGCCACTGCCTATCTAAAAGATCCCAATCCAAAGTAATCAATCCGTTGGCTACAATGCCGAAAATCAACTGAGTTTTCCGCCAGCCAGGCAGAGAATCCTTAATTTCGTGACATTACTTATAAGTGGTATTTCCACTGTTATTCCCGCCAGAATTAGTTTTACCTAATTGAGTTACTTTTATTGTTAATGAATTACCACCGCTGGGATTAAATACAAACAAATTCCCAATACGAGAAGATGTAGAAGTATTTTCGGTTACTCTAATTACCAATTCGTCAAAGTCCAGGTATGAATTAGCTAACCAATCAGCTCCAGCAGTTACTTGACAACCATCAACATCGCCATAAATCCATACACTTTTGATTACATTACTTTTATAATCAAATTCTACTTCATCACAAGATGCCCAAATTTCAGGCTCCTCATGATGGCATGTCCCATCATTGCTGCAGCTGATGATAGCCATAGCCATAATGGCAGACAATGCTACAGTTACTAAAAATTGTAGATGTAGTAATTTGTATTTCATTGTATGATAACATTTTTTTATTGAGTGTTGTAACTCCGCCTTCGTTCCACTATTTTTTTGGGGCTTTACGTTCAAGAAAAAGAAAAACGTGAGGTCTGTACTGTTGCTCGTCCCACGTTCTGAGGCCCTGGAATTGCCCATCACTGTTGAACGAGCAAACGCGCAGAGGCCTCACGAGTAAATATGCTACACGCCCAAAGACGGCGCTCGCGCGTCGTCCCGGACGGAATTAACATATCCGCAGGCATCTACTGTTTGCTGCATTCTTGACAGTGATTGAAATTTTCCAGATTTATTTAATAGAAAAGGCATAGCAACGCGCAGTAGTTAATCGCCAATATACCAATGACATAGGCAAGCCGATAATTGCGGTGGTTTTACTTCATTTTACTGGATTTGCTCAAAAAGTACACGTTTAGTCCCCCTATTTTCAAACCTTCCGGCAAGGTCAAATGTTAAGGAGTGTATAAGGCGATTTTCATACTACACACTCACTATTTATATTTGCACAAAAAAAGCAAGTACACTTCATTATGGCAAAAATTGAAAATCGCAAAAAACAAAATCCCAAGCTCATGCAGTCTGAGCTTAGCGATGGTCGTGCCAGCCTCTATCTTGAATACTATCTCGGTCGAACCGAAACGCCGGTACTCGATGAGAACGGTGATCAGGTATTCTATGCCGATGGAGCAATGGCCGGAAAACCCAAGTATAAAATCAAGCACTCCCGTAAGAAGGAGAACCTCAACCTTTATATTTGGCTTCACCCTCGTAGCCAACAGGAGAGAGTGCAGAACAAGAACACTCTTGCCCTTGCCGAAAAAATACGCTTTGAGCGTGAACAGTCTTTCCTTGAAGACAGGGAGGGTTACAGGCTGCGCAAGGATATGGACGATGACTTTCTTGAGTTTTGCAGGGAGTTTATAAAATTACCCTCCCTGACAAAATACACAAATTTACATAAAATCGGCGAGATTTTACACCGGCAGGATAAAAAAAGAGACCGACAACATATTTTTTTTGACTTTCCTACGTGCTCTATGTCACAATTTTATTAATTTGGATGTGATTAAAAAAAATCCTCAATATGGAAAGAAAGAGAACTGTTGCCGGCCTCGATGTCCACAAAGATACAATTTATCTTTGTATTATGAGGCATGACGAGGCAATTATTTTTGAAAAAACGTATGGAACCCTTACTCCGGAACTGCGTCAGATGTGTTCCGATATGGTGGAGCGGGGTGTCACCGAGTGCGCCATGGAGAGTACTGCGGTCTATTGGATTCCTGTGTGGAACGAACTTGAGGGCTCGATGGAGCTGAAGCTGGTCAATCCATTCTTCATCAGACAGCTCCCCGGACGCAAGAGCGATGTGAAGGACGCGCAGTGGATAGCCGGGTGTCTTCTCAAGAATCTTATAAAGGGGAGTTTCGTACCGGATTCCCTGATTCAGGACATGCGCAAGCTCAACCGTCAGATATTCGATATCGCCGAGCAGATCACCTACTATGCCAACAAGCTCGATTCCGCACTGCAGCGGTGCGGCTTCCGTCTGAGCAACTACTGCAACACCGTGCGGAACAAAAGCTACCGCAAGGTCGTGGACGCCATTGTGGCGGGGGAACGAGACCCGGAAGTGCTGGCAGGACTTGTTCACGGCCGGACCCTCAACAAACATGGCCGGGAGACCATCGAGGGTGCGGTTACGGCTCTGTTGTCATCCACGGATATCACCGTCATAAAACAATATCTTGAGCTTGTCGACATTTTCACAAGGCAGAGGGAAGAGTGCCAGTCTGAACTCACTGCCATGTGCGAGAGACATTTCCCCGAGGAGTACAGAAGACTTCAGACCATACCCGGTGTCAAGGAACGCGCCGCCACTGCCATAATTGCGGAGACCGGTGTGGACATGAAGTCTTTTGCCTCGGCAGCCATGCTTGTGGGATGGTGCGGACTCAAGCCTCGCAACGATGTGAGCAACGGACGGTACAAAAGCCGGAGAATAACACATGGGAACAAGTATCTCCGCCAGATCTTGATTGAATGCGCATGGAGCGCGTCAAGGACCAAAAACTGCTTCTTCTCCAATTTCAGTTATGTGCAGGTCACACAGAAACACAAGAACAAGATGAAGATACAGGTGGCCATTGCCCGGAAAATGCTCGTGGCCATTTGGAATATGCTCTCAAAACAGGAGGACTTCATTGATTTTTATCTCAGGAAACTCGAAAAGGATAAGGACATGGAATCCAAAAGCATACAGACGACTTGATGCCGTCTGAACAAACCCGTTTCCGCAATGTAATTATCTTTGTGGTGCCAATGAGCCCGTTATCGCAAATTTGCAGACTCGGACGCGGGTACTGGACACCGGCATAAGCTATCCAAGCTTGTAGAGGAAAGTAACCAACTTATAAATACAGTCCATGTCTCAGACGATGGACATATCCTTTATGTATCTATATGTCAACAACGCTATGCCATACGTGGATATAGTGGATTTTGCGCCATATACTTTTTAGAGGAAAGATAATAAAACTTTGTGACATGACAAAGCCCCGGCTTGTGAAAGTCGAGGCTTTGTTTTATGTTTTTCAGCAGGTTATGATAAAAAAGAGGCTGCGCCTATTTTGACACAGCCTCTTATTGTTGGTGGCAGTCGGATGGTAAAAGCGGATATGGGGCATGGCAGTGGCTATAAGACAAGGGTATGCCGGGAGTGAGGGTGAGAAGATGGCAAATATACAGTAACGATATAGGGAAGTGTGCGTTTGCTGATACTGATGTTTTTTATTAATTTTGCATCCGCAACGTGTAAAAGCAATTTCAACATGCTTGATAGAATAAAAACGCAAGCCATGGAATCGGGTATTCCGGCCTCAATAGAAGAGGCTATGGCACTTAATGAGACGTGTTCCACCGAGGATCTTTGTCGCGCAGCCGACGAGGTGAGACGTAAATGGAATGGAGATGTGGTGCATACGTGCTCCATTGTAAATGCCCGCTCGGGTAAATGCGGTGAGGACTGCAAATGGTGTGCGCAGTCGGCCCATCACAATACCGGAATCAATGAATACGAGCATATTCCCCACGATGAGATGATGGAGGCATTTCACGCCAACAAGTCGCGTGGTGTGAAATGCTTCTCGCTGGTGACCAGCGGACGGAAAGTGATGCACTCGCACATGGCCTATTTCTGCAACCTTTATAAGGAGGCGGCCGAAGAGGGTGGTGTGAAACTCTGTGCCTCGATGGGGCTTCTTGACGAGGAGCAGCTGCAGCAGTTGTGGGACTCTGGTGTGCGCCGGTATCATTGCAACCTTGAGACCTCGAAATCATATTTTGCGAAACTTTGCACCACCCACAGCGTCGATGACAAACTGCAGACAATAAAAAAGGCCCGTGAGATAGGATTCGAGATATGCAGCGGTGGAATCATCGGCATGGGTGAGTCGATGAGAGACCGTCTGGAACTTGCTGCTGAAGCCCGCGATGCGGGAGCCACTTCCATTCCTGTCAACATTCTTCAGCCCATCAAGGGCACTCCGCTTGAGAATACCGAGCCAATATCGGAAGATGAGATAATGCGTTCGGTGGCGCTGATGCGTCTTGTGGCTCCGAAATGCACATTCCATTTCGCCGGGGGCAGGGCACGGCTCTCGCATGAGGCCATGGCGGCAATACTGCGCGGTGGCGCCAACGGCGCGCTTGTAGGCGACATGCTCACCACTATCGGCAACAAGATAGATGACGATTACCGCCTTTTTGAAGAGACGGGATACAGACTCAACTGAAGCCAACCACATTCTGAGTATATCATAACACGCACGGCCCGCGCACTTCTGAAAAGTGGCGCGGGCCGAGTGTGTCATACTAGTGTGTCATACCACATGAGTGTGTATCCTCAGAGTAGAGCCAGCATTTCCTGATGGCGTGCGAGGGTGTCGACGCTTGTGATTCTGTCGTTCTCGATAAGGTCGGCGAGAGCTGCGGATTTCTGCCTGACTGTATCCGGATTGTCCATATAGTTCCTGAGGTTGGTTTTGATCCATATCGACTGAAGACGGTCAAATCTGCTGTCGGCTTCCGAGAGTCTCCGCTCCATTTCGGAGATGCTTTCTGATGTCATTGTCTCTTTCAGACACTCCGCGGGCAACACCTGGCCTGCAAGGTCAACCCAGCGGCCCCGGGCCTCCGTTGAGCCTGCATGGAAGTCTTCATCCTGACTGAATGTAGTGAGGTCGATGTATCTGCACAACGCCATATCATATAGATCGCGACCTTTGCGCAAAGACTTTCGGCTTATAGTAAGCCCATGCCAGACTATGCCGCTTTCGTCATCATCTCCGGAGGCGGTGTCGATATCCTCCATCATTTGCAATGCCTGGAGCATGGCGTCGGCCGTAGCCGGATTGAAAATAGCGAACGTGATGCGGTCGTGGAGCGGTATGTCATAATCTTTGCGCCGGTCGCGCTGAGGCCACTTCTCCATGTCGCGTTTCAGCCCGAAACTTTTCAGCATGGCACCCGGAACGACAGTGGTCTTTCCGCTGTCGTCGCCGAAGAGATATGAGAATGGCAGGGCGGAAGTGTCGGGGTGTGTTTTGTGGGTGCCCATCACAAGCGAGTAGGCGCCGATGCGTGAGCCGTGCATAATATATGAGTTTGACGCGGTCTTCACACCGCGCTCAAGCACACCCCAGTGCGCCGGTCCGAGCTTATACATGTGGTTGCTCATGTTTGTTGCCGAGCCGGCATTCATGAAACTTGTCTGGCAACCGATAAGCAGTGTGCTCTTGTGCATGCTCACCGTGTACGGGCCGGCAAGCACGGCGCAAGCCTCGCCGTTTTCCATGCTGCAGTTGGCGAAGAAAAGTGAGTCGTGCGATGTGAATCCCTTGTCGAGAACCACACCTTGTCCGGCGTAGGTGTTGCGCAGCAGGCATCCTCCTTTGACCGTGGCATCCTCTATTATGAAATTTTCCGCATCCACTCCGTGCCCTACAAAGGTGGCCTGCGGTCCGGACGTGGAATTGCCTACTATCGACCCGTTGTGCAGGCGCGCGGCTCCCTCGATCCTCACACCGCTCCATATTCTGACATCGGATATCACCCCGCTGTCGATTATCGTCACATTGTCGCCTATCTCCGGCATGTCGTGTTCCAATGAGGCTATATGGCTGTCGATGAGTGGAAACAATTTTGCCCTCGCGTATTCCGGCATACGTGCGCAGAGTGTTGCGATCTGTGCGGATATGCCGGGATATATCCTGACGATGCTGTGGCCGGTCTCGTCAAGCACGTCGATGTCTGTGCCGACACCGAAAGAGGCTTCCGGTGAGCGGGATATACGTGCCACATTCCCGATTCTCACGTTGTCGCCAATACGGATATCGCACAGTCCGCCGGGCACGTTGATTATCTCCGCGCCTGAACCGATACTGACGCTGCCGGCGAATCTGACATTCCGAATCTTCCGGAGATCCGTTTTCTCTGAAATCCGGATCCGGCTCCAGTCGTCGCAGAAGCATCCCTGGCTCTCAAGTTGCAGTATCTCGCTATTCTTCGTCATATTTCTGGAATAGAAAATCATTGTAGGGGAATCTTTCCACATGAATTTCTTTCGCTTTCTGATAGAGAAGTTCCTTAAGCTGGTCGATATTGGTCTTTTCCTTGGCCGAGATAAACACGCAGTTGTTGTTCATCTTGGCCATCCAAGACTTCTTGAAGTCGTCGAGCGACATGTTGGCTCTTGTGGCTGGTGTCAGATCGTCCGGGTCCTTCGGCGTGTAGGTGAAGGCGTCAATCTTGTTGAATACCAGTATCACCGGTTTTTTGGCGGCTCCGCATACCTCGTTGAGCGTTTTCTCCACGACCTCTATCTGCTCCTCAAACTGCGGATGACTCACGTCGACCACATGCAGAAGCAGATCGGCTTCCCTTACCTCATCAAGAGTGGACTTGAACGAGTCTACCAGATGTGTGGGCAGTTTTCGTATGAACCCTACCGTGTCGGTGAGAAGGAAGGGGAGATTGTCGATGGTCACCTTTCTCACAGTGGTGTCGAGGGTGGCGAAGAGTTTGTTCTCGGCAAAGACATCGCTTTTGCTCAGCAGATTCATCAGAGTGGACTTGCCCACGTTGGTATAGCCCACAAGAGCCACACGCGTGAGTTTGCCGCGGTTTTTGCGCTGTATGCTTTTCTGCTTGTCGATATCCTTGAGTTCCTCTTTGAGCCTGGATATTTTATCAAGTATGATACGGCGGTCGGTCTCTATCTGCGTTTCGCCCGGTCCGCGCATGCCGATACCGCCACGCTGGCGTTCGAGGTGGGTCCACATGCGGGTGAGGCGCGGCAGCAGATACTGGTACTGTGCGAGTTCCACCTGTGTGCGTGCGGTCGCGGTCTGTGCGCGTTTGGCGAAGATGTCGAGAATAAGGCTCGTACGGTCGAGTATCTTCACTTTCAGCTCCTTCTCGATGTTGAGCACCTGTTTCGACGAAAGGTCGTCGTCGAAGATCACGAGTCCTATCTCGTGGTCTTCTACATACTGGCGTATCTCTTCAAGCTTCCCGGTGCCGACATATGTGCGCGGATTGGGATAGTCGAGTTTCTGTATGAACCGCTTCTCGGGCTCCGCCCCCGCTGTGTGGGCGAGAAACTCGAGTTCGTCGAGATATTCGTTGCATTTTGTCTCGCTCTGCTTCTGAGTAACGAGGCCTACGAGAACAGTGCGTTCGTTTTCTTCCTTATTTATAATATTGTCTTCTATCATATTTTATTTAAATTTCGCCTTGAGGGGGTGAAATTTAAGGTTTAAGGTTTAAGGTTTTAGGTTTATTCAGGCCAGTCTCCGCAGAATGTCGGTGAGCAGTCTCCAGAACTCGCCGACCGAGGGTATGTTGGCCTTTTCGTTGGGGCTGTGTATGTCTTTCAATGTAGGGCCGAATGAAATCATGTCCATTCCGGGCATTTTCTCAAGGAATATTCCGCATTCGAGTCCGGCGTGGAGCGCCTCTACCTTCGGAGTGTGTCCGAAAAGGCTCTCATAGCTTTCCACCGCTGTCCTGAGGAGTTTGCTTTCCGGATTCGGCGCCCATCCTACGCTCGGATCGTTGCATTCCACACTGCACCCGATATTTTCGTAGAGGGCGGTGATGCGCTGCGTGATTTCCTCACGGCGGCTGTCGACCGAAGAGCGCTGATGGGTGGTGATGACAATCTCATCGGGAGAAGTCTTGTGCACCGATGCGAGATTTGAGGAGGTCTCCACAAGTCCAGGCACGGCCAGACTCATGCCCTGCACGCCGTTGGGCGTTCCGAAGATTGTGGATATCAGCGGCATCACGTACGCCTCGTCGATCATTTTCTCCGCAGGTTCTGTCCTGGTGGCTGTGAATGTGAATGCGGGTGACTCCGCAAGTTTCAGCTCATCGTGTATTGTGGTGTCGAATCTTACAGCCATCTCCTCAAACCTTCCGGTGTCCGAAGCCGGTACTCCCACGATGGCCTTGGCCTCACGCGGTATGGCGTTGGGCAGACCTCCACCCTGGAAATCGCTGAGCAGTACCGATCCGAGTTCCTTGTCTGTTTCCCAAAGGAATCGGGCGAGAATCTGGTTGGCGTTGCCGCGTCCTAAATGAATCTCCATGCCTGAGTGGCCGCCTTTGAGATGGTTGATGTGCACCTCATACCATGCGTATCCTTCGGGCGATGCTGTCTCCTCGACCGGATATGTGGCCACGGTGCAGAGTGAACCGGCGCATCCGATCACTATCAGCCCTTGCTCCTCGGAGTCAAGGTTGAGAAGTATGCGGCCGCTGATCAGGCTTGCGTCAAGACCGTTGGCACCGGTGAGTCCCTGCTCCTCGTCTACGGTGAAGAGTGCCTCTATAGGACCGTGGACGATGTCCGGGTCGATCATCACCGCCATTGCCGAGGCGCAACCCAGACCGTTGTCGGCGCCGAGAGTCGTGCCTTCGGCCCGCACCCAGTCGCCTTCCACTACGGTGTGGATGGGGTCGGTGAGGAAGTTGTGTGTTGAACCGCTGGTCTTTTCCGCCACCATGTCCTGATGGCCTTGAAACACCACTGTCGGGGCGTTCTCATGGCCCGGTGTGGCGGGGCAGTACATCACTACGTTGCCCACTTCATCTGTGGCATACCTGAGATTATGGCGTTCGGCCCATCCGGTCAGAAACTCCTTCATTTTATCGAGATGATGGGTAGGGCGGGGCACTTTGGTTATTTCTTCGAAGCATTGCCACACAAGCTTCGGGTTGAGATCTTTCAGCGACATGGTGATAATTCTAAATAAATAAGTTTTGATGTTTCATTCCCGCCACGCGGGGCGGTGTGATTATTCTTCGGCCTTGTATCGGGCGTATTCCTTGGCCATGCGGGTGTGATAGCCGCGTCTGGCATAGGAGGGGCCGTTGTATTTTCTGGCAAAAGTCTTCCAGTCTTTTTTCTGCAGACTTTCCTGCATACCGGCGTTGCGGATGAATGAGACGAATAGTTCGAGCTGGCTGTGCTCTGATTCGCACATCTTCTCCACCATTTCTTCAACGCTTTCGCAGCCGCAAAGTTTATAATGGGCACCGCCTATCTGAAACATTCCCCAGTATGTGCCCATATCTGCCGCGTCGGCATTCTTTTTTCTGGCATTGACCAGTGCGGTCCATTCCTTACGGGCGTATCCGGTAAGCCCTTCTGGAACCTTGCCGTCGGGAATCTTTCTTCCCTTTGTCTTTTTGCTGTATCGGTTGAACAGCGACTGGCTGTAGTTGGCCACAGGCACTCCCGGGGCCCAGAATCCCTGCAGCTTGCTTCCAGCTTCAATCTTCACCACAGCCTTGATGGCTGCCACTTCCACCCCCAACTCCTCAGCCGCCTGGCGGAAGTCGTCTTCGGTCAGTTTGGTGTAGCGGTCGTCGGCCGATGCCTCGGTCTCGCTCTGCTGTTCGGCTGCGATCACAGTCTCCACCAGATCAAGGATCTCGGAGCCGGATGCGGCCGGAGTCTGCGCCTTAGCAGCGCAGACTCCGGATAAGAGTATGGTGGAGATCAGAAGCTCCCGTCTCATGACTTGGCCACTTTTTCAAGTGTCAGGCAGAGATGGCGCCAGAATTTGTCGACTGTCGGTATGAGCAACTGTTCGTCGGGCGAATGCACTCCGGTCATGGTAGGTCCGAAACTTACCATGTCGAGGCCGGGATATTTAGCAAGGAACAGGCCGCATTCAAGACCTGCATGAATGGCCTTGATGGCAGGCTTTACCCCGAACAGTTCCTCATAAGCCTCGGCCGAGAGTTTCATGATCGGCGACTGCATGTTGGGAGCCCAGCCGGGATAGCCGTCGGAATGGTCTACTGTGGCCCCTGCGAGCTGGAACACGGCCTCGACCTGTCCGGCTATGTCATATTTGCGGCTTTCCACGCTCGAACGCTGCGATGTGGTCACCTTTATCCTGCTGTTTTCCTCCATCTTTACAGCGGCGAGGTTGGTGGAAGTTTCCACCAGACCCTCGAGGTCACGGCTCATGGATATCACTCCGTGGGGTGCGCAGTAAAGCGCTCTCACCAGGGCGAGCGATGTGTCCTGGTCGATGCAGTATTCCGGGCGTTCGGCGGGTTCGATGTCGATCTTTATTGAAGGCTCGATTCCGGCATATTCATTCTTTATCTCTTTAGCGTAGCTGCAGAGGGAGTCTTTCACATTCTGTTCGAGTGCGGTCTCGATGCCGAATACCGCATAAGCCTCGCGCGGGATGGCGTTGCGGAGGTTGCCGCCGTCAAACATCACAAGCTGCATGTTCCATTTCTGCGCGCAGTCCCATAGGAAGCGGGCCACGAGTTTGTTGGCGTTGGCGCGTCCGAGATGTATGTCGCCTCCGGAGTGTCCGCCGAGCAGCCCCGTCACGCTGACCTTGAGATAAGTGAAGTGGTCGGGAGCCAGCGAACGTTTGTAGTCGAACCATGCGGTGGTGTCGATTCCGCCGGCGCATCCCACGAAGATCTCTCCGTCGTCTTCAGAGTCGAGATTGATGAGGATGTTGCCTCCGAGCATCCCTT
>ENA-UAPL01000975-UAPL01000975.1-human-gut-metagenome-genome-assembly--contig:-NODE-975-length-10600-cov-4.973163_pt1 | contig 10600 bp, 6 predicted proteins | sample MGYA00243480_ERZ654577 | MGnify/ENA primary metagenome ERZ654577 (study PRJEB26926, sample SAMN06164678) | human gut metagenome | biome: ENVO:00009003; feature: ENVO:2100002; material: ENVO:00002003...
GCAGCGTCAGATGTGTATAAGAGACAGGAAACGGGTGCAAAGCGATTTGGCTGCCTGTATCATCACATCTTTATATTCGGGCTTTTGGTTAATACGCAGACCGTTACCAAAGCTGCAATTGATAATGAAACCTATATCGTGGTGCCAAGTGAGGTATTGTGCTTCGCTGATGGCTTCAGTATATTTCTGTGCCAAAGGAAGTAAAGTTTGGTCACCGGTCAGTTCGTACAGATACCATACACTGCCGGGAAAGAATCCGCTGCGCCAGTCTGCCGGACCGCAATAATATACTCCTCCTTTACTGTTAAGGGTAACGGGGTTGAGGCATTTGCCGCTGGCTTCGATTGTATCTATCTCCAGACCAATCTGCGCCCGTGCGTTTTCGATAACTTGTTCCGACCAGGATTTCTTGGCGGGTGTTGTAGTACATGAGGTTGCAGTGAACAGAGCTGCACATCCTAGAAGAATTGAGGTTCTTAATTTCATATTATAGTTTTTTTATAGTAAATGAATAGTTCCCTTTGTTGGTTTGTTGTTTGGCTTTGAAGGACAGACGGTAGATTGTACTTCCCCATACTTTGGATAATCTGATATCATCCAGCTCTTTGGGTTCCACAGTCAGCTCAAACAAGGCAGCATCATAGAGCAGTGCTGCTTTTACATTATTGACATGAATGATAACTTTTCCTTTTTCCGACCGGTCTATTTCGCCCCAAGTCATAAAGTTGACAATATTGGGGGCTGTTGCTTCTTCCAGTTCGAAGGAGTCGCTGATGCGGGCCTGTTTACCTTTCACATGGTATGAGCGTATCCATTTTTTTACTTTGGCTTCTTCGGGATAAGCAGTGGCTATATTGGCTTCGAAACTGTTCTTTCCGGCTTTTACTTCAGTAGCTTTATATTTTTTTCCATATTTTTCGGGCACGCCGTTTATCATCGGAAGGTTGTGATAGTTACTTTGCATGGTCCAGATGCTATAACGTTCATTACTGAATGTCTGGCGGGTGTATGTGCCGACACCGGCATCTATTAAAATCGGTGTTTGATTCATCCATACCGAGCAGGTTCCGGCATCGTTGTGATTATGGCTTTCGTCATTATACCCTCCTTTTGCTGCCAGGAATAATCCTTCTTTGGTAGAGAGATAGCAAAACTCGGTTTCGGGATACCAGGTAAAAGGGCGGTTTTCATGGCGGGGTTCTGTCTGTCGCAGTTCTTTGTCGACAGCGATGGAAGCAAGGGTGCGGAAAATATCGCGTCCGTTGTTGGGCGAAGATTTAGGTTGATGCATCAGGGCTGCGAAACCTTTCAGTTCTTCACTGTTTACAGCCTTACCGAAACGATAGATAAGGTATGAGTTGCCTTCTCCGCGTGCCGAAGCGTCGGCAAAGTTCACTACCCATCCATTACCTATGTAAGAGCGTGAGATATATTCACCCATGTTCTTAATCATCGGTTCATTGAAGATATTTACTTTGTCGCCGGTAATATCCGAAAGCAGTTCAAGGTAATCCAATGTTTTTCCGGCTGCATGTCCCCAGTAGGAGGGACCTTCTTCACAAGCTCCATCGGCTTTGATATAGTTTAGGAATTTGTCTACCGATTCCATTGTCAGATGGACAGCTTTGGCAAGTGTGTCGCGGTTGTCTTCAAGCAGCATGAAACACATCAGGGCGTTACTGTTGCACCACGGATTCCAATTGTTGAGCATACGTCCGTTGTAGTTGCGTCCCATCCACCAGAATGAATCATTATTCATATATGGGTCGAGAATGCGGGTTTGGAGTTCATGGCGCAGGCGGCGTGATATTTCAGGGTCTACCTTGTCAAATGATGGGCGCATGAAGTGATAAGTCCATGCGAGTAGTCCTCCCAAGTCACCGGAAGTAAGGTCGATGACAGGATAATCGTATGCGGGTAATGCTCTGTGGGAAGGTTGCACGATGATATGTGCGGCCAGTGCCCATGATGTCATTTCGCAAGCATTGAACACTCCGTTGATAAGTTGGTCGACAAATCGTCCTTTTCCTTCTGCCAACTCTGCCATCAGAAGGTCGGCAATGGCACCGTTGTTGGCACCAAAAGGTTTTTCCATGATTTGCCGGTTGCCTGTGCGTTCGAAAGCCAGGTAATCGGTAGCTTTTACTACTTGCCACTGATAATTTAGCCGTTTTTCTCCACGGCGGATATATTCGTCTTTGAATGTTCCTAGAAAACGGTCCCAACCGGCACGGTCATTATAATCGGGGTAAGTCACCCATTGGCGGTCTAATACCAGTATTTCTTTTAACCGGTTGATGTCGGCTTGCTTTTGGAGCAGGTCGCGTTCCGTGTATGCGTATGTGAGTGTAACATACAATAATGCAAGTAGTAATAGAGTTAGTTTCTTCATCGGTATATAGATTAAGATATTTATTACACTGCAAAAGTGCGAAAAAAGAATAGTGGCAATACTCTATTTTTGTCCTTAAAACATGTATATATTTTCCATAAGGACTGAAAAACAGCCTATTTTCGGATATGCATAAAAAAAGCCGCCTCAAATGTGACTTTGAGACGGCTTACTATCCAATAATACTTTTTACCTTGAAAAGACAGGGATATTACCAGCCCGGATTCTGTGTCAGGCTTGTATTCATATCTGTTTCATGTTTAGGTATCGGCCATACATAGTATTGGTCTCCACCCCATGTCCAGTTGTAAGTTATAACACCCCAAATGTCTTTCATGCCGGCAGTACCGTCAGCGTTGTTGAACTTGCTTTCTTTCCAGGTTTTCCAACGCATTTCTTCATAGAAGGAAACACCTTCACCGGCAGTTTCCCAACGATATTCGTTCTGGATACGAGTACGCATATCGTCTTGTCCGTTAACCTGTGTTGCAGCATTGCTGTTCAAAAGAGCTACACCGGCACGTTCACGTACGAGGTTCACTTGTTCAATTGCCTCAGCAGTCTTACCTTGTTCGTTCAGTGCTTCTGCCAATCCTAATACAACTGTTGCATAGCGGATGATAGGCAGGTCAATCGGAGATTTTTCACGGTTGGTCATTTCGCTTGAACCTTCGGCTACAAATTTGCGGAACAAGTAGTACAAATGGCTCTGTGTATCGGTACGGAGGTCGAATGGAGCATCAGTGTCTGCACCATAATATGGCCAGCGTGAAGTAAAGGTGTGGTCTACACTGTTACCCGAGCCATTATAGGTGGCATACGGAGTAATGATGGTCTGTGTCAGACGCGGGTCACGCTTTTCATAAACAGCTTTGATACGTGCTTCATTGCCTGCCGGTAAATATAATGCCTGTGCAGCAGTGCTCAACTTGCTTAAACGGTTTTCTACCTTTTCCCGGATACCTTTAATGGCTGCGTCAATGTCGCCTTCATAACCCAATGAAAGAAGTTCGGCCTTTAAAACATCTGCATCTGTATTGCGCAAGAAGAATACTTCACGATCTTTTGGTTCCATGCTTGAATAGCCGGGAAGATAATCATCCCAATTGAACTTGCTACCGTCTATGTTTTCATAAGTGTCAACGAAGTCGGTGCTGGCCAAAATGGTATTCCAGCAAGAGCCGAATGTTGTACGACCACCGTAACGGAAGCTCATTGAGTTACCGTCGGCAGTTTCGTTGTTGTCTATACATTGTAAAGAGAAAATAGCTTCATCACTTTGTTCGTTAGCTTCTTTGAAGAGTTGTTTGTAACCTCCATCGAATAACTTGTGTCCCATATTTCCCACCTGTCGGAAGTCGGCTTCGGCTTTTGCCCAGTCCTGCATCCACAGGTACACTTTACCACGCAATGCATAGGCAACGGATTTGGTTACGCGTCCCCATTGTGCATTGCCGGCTGCAATACGGTCGGGCAACGTCGGCTCGTTGATGGCATCCGTGAGGTCTTTCACACAAGCTTCCCATATTTCGATTTCGCTGCTTCGGGGTTTGTTAGCTTCTGTAATCAATACAGGTACGTCATAGTAGGGCACTCCTCTGAACACGGCATTCAGCTTGTAATAGAAGAATGCGCGCAAAATCTTGACTTCGGCAATCAGCTTGTTCTTGAAAGCGTCGGGAACCGGAGCCTCTGCAAGGTGTGAGATGGCATCGTTTGCACGTTGGATTCCTTCATAGTGCTGTTTCCAATAGTCGGAAAAAAGACCGGAACCGGTGGATGCCGTTCCTGCCAGAATGGAATAGTCGTTGTCACGGCAGCTGCCGCTGACGCAGTATGCCTCCAGTTCGTATGCTTTTTTTGCAATGTAGTCTTCGCGCAATTCATGGTATACACCGGTTACTCCCAATTCGCAAAAGTTTTCGTTTGTCCACATAGAATTGGATGCCGCCTTATCATAGGGAACGGTGTCCAATAAGTCGCTTCGGCAACCGCTTAGAGCTGTTACTGCAGCTGATAATATAAATAATTTTGTAAATAGTTTCATAAGTTCGTATCTTAAGGTTATTAGAATGTTATGTTGGCACCGATGGCAATGCTTCTAAATGGAGCATATCCCATACCGGTTGCAGATTCCGGGTCCTGACCTTCAAAAGAAGTGATTGTCAGTAAGTTTTCTGCAGAAACGTAAATACGTGCATTTTGCATTGCTACTTTAGTTACCCATTTCTGTGGCAAAGTATAGCCTAAAGACAAGTTCTTCAACTTGATATAGTCACCATTGTACAACCAGCGGTTAGACGATGCATTATTCTGAACGTTACCGTCAAGATAAGTCATACGCGGATATTTACCGTTGATGTTTGTACGTGGATCATCGGGATTGCTCGGATCATAGAAATAGTGGTCGTCTGCAATGCGCTGTGCGATATTGTTACCCCATTCTGTCTTGGCAGCGTTGTAACCGGCTGTCGGACCCCAATAGATGTCGAAACCGGCAGCTCCTGCCCATACCATTGAGATGTCAAATCCGTTCCATGCAGCAGAAGCCTGGAAACCGAAGTTGTATTTCGGAGTCTTGGAACGTCCCTGGAATTCTTCGTCGTCAGAGTCACCATATACGCCGTCACCGTTAACATCGGCATAAATATAGTCACCATAGTAGATATTGGCTTTACCGATTGAGTTACCCGGTTTGAATTTGTAACCTGCATCCATCATGGCTTTTACCCAGTTCATATCTTCTTCTGTACGAATCATACCACCCTTGGGACCACCTGCCGGATTCACAGAGCCGTCTGCATTAAAGTACTTGCCATTTCCTTTATATACACTGCGATAACGGTATTCGTTCAGCATGTGACCTTCTACTACCGGAGTATTGCCGCCGGATGAAACATCACCGATATTGTCTGTCCATTTACCGCCGGTTAATGTATTGTTCGGATCTTCTACCCAGGTTTTGGTATATTCACCATTATATTTGTCCACCTTATTCTTATTATAAGAGAAGTTACCGCTTACAGAGTATTCTACTTTTCCGATTCTGTCGCGCCATCCCAATGAGAACTCGATACCGTCATTGCTAACTTCGGCAATATTCTGTCTGGGGGCTGTATGATTACCCAAAACATATTCCATGGTAGGACGGTAGAGGATACCGGTTGTCATTTTGTGGTATATATCGATACTGGCTGTTAGACGGTTGTTCAACAAAGAAGCATCAATACCGAAATTGGTTGTGGTAGTAGCTTCCCACTGCAGCAACTCATTGGATGCTGCCGTAATAGCCAAACCGGAAGCTAATGCGTTTCCGAATACGTATCTAGAAGGACCGTAAACAGACTGGTATTCATAGTTACCGATTTCAGAGTTACCTAATTTACCCCAAGACAAACGAATCTTCAGGTTATCCAACCATGAACGGGTTGATTCCATGAATGATTCTTCAGAAATACGCCATGCACCGGACAATGATGGGAAGAAACCCCAACGATGGTCTTTGTGGAAGCGTGAAGAACCGTCATAACGGAAGTTCGCTTCGAACAAATAACGTGAGTCATATGCGTAATTTACACGGCCAAAATAAGAGCGGGTTGCATAGTCCTCGGTAGAACCGCCGATGCTTGTCATTTCTGTAGCTTCGTCGAATTGGTTCAATGATTCGTCAATCAAACCTTTTTTGGCTGCATTTACCTTATAATAGTTCTTGTAGAATTCCTGATAACCTAACAATGCAGAAACATCATGCTTCTGAGCAAATGTGTGATGGTAGTTAATCAGGTTCTCCAATGTATAAGAATAGTTTGATTCGTAGTCGAAGCTGGTACTCAATTGTGAGGGAGGAGTAATACCATCAACAATTACACCGTCACTGAAACGTGTCTGATAAGCAGGTACACCATGCTGGCGTGTTTCATAGATATAGCGGTTATAGTTGAAGTTGAAATCCCAACTCAAATCTTCAAAGAATTTGATTTTGCTGAACAAAGTGGTATTGAAGCGGTTGTAACGCTTGAATCCATCGTTACGTGCCAACTTGTATAACGGGTTATTGGCTGTAGCACGTTCGTCAGGACATTCCGGATAACCGTAGCTGCCGTTCCAATAAGGATAAGTACCGGCTGTAGACTGGCGCAAGAAGTTATTTGCATTTGAAAAGTCACCAACTTCACGATCCATCTGTGATGCATAAGTACGAGTACCCACAGTCAGCCATTTGGTCGGATTCGCTTCGATGTTGGCACGCATTGAATAACGTTTGTTGGCAGTATTGTCTACCACACCTTCATTATCCTGATAACCGGCCGACAACAAGAAGCGAATTTTGTCAGAACCACCTGATACAGACAAGTTGTGATCATGGATTACACCACCCGAGAATAATTCTTCAGCCCAGTCGGTATTCGGATAAGCAATGTAATTGGGTACACCGTTCTCATTCAGACCATTCGGGTCTTTAGATTTCTCACGCCACAAATCAATGTATTTCTGGTCGAATAAATCATCAGACTTTCCTACATTTCTATATGATTCATTCATTAGCTCCATGTAATCAGCATAATTACTCATCATTTTAATCATACGGGTCGGGCTGTTGAATGAGATGCGACCGCTATAGTTGATACTGATTTTGTCACGTGTACCTGTTTTGGTGGTTACCAGAATAACACCGTTGGCAGCACGTGCACCATAGATGGCACAAGAAGCAGCGTCTTTCAAAATAGAGATGTTTTCAACGTCCAAAGGATTTACGGCATTCAATGAGCCTTCCATACCGTCAATAATAACCAACGGAGATGCCGTATTCATAGTGCCGACACCACGAACGCGCAGAGTAGTGTTATCTTCACCGGGCATTGCAGAACCTGATGATGCCTGCAAACCGGGACTTAAACCGGCTAATGCAGAAGAAACAGTAGTAATGGGACGAGATTTAGTTTGTTCCTCGAAGTCCACGGAAGCAACCGCACCTGTTAGATTTACTTTTTTCTGTACACCGTAACCTACTACTACAACCTCATCCAAAGTTTCGGTATCTTCTGCTAACTTTATAGACAGGTTATTTGTTGTGCTTGTGATCTTTATATCCTTTGTAACGTAACCGATATAGGATACTTGCACGGTGCAGTTTAAAGGGACGTTTAATGTGAACTCGCCATTAAAGTCTGTGATGACACCATTTGTTGTTCCTTTTTCAACTACATTGGCACCAATAATTGGTTCTCCTGTTTCATCAACAACTGTACCTTTGATTGTTTTTTGCTGCATGATACTTTGTATCATATCAGCATGAGGCGACGGAGAGTTTCCGTTTGTAGCCCATACAGAACCGCTAGCAATTAAAGCTAACGACGCTCCCAATACCATTTTTTTTGATAGAGAGCAGTAATGTTTGACATTCCTTCTCATAGAGTTTTAATTTAAAGTTAGTTTTTAAAACTCTGCAAATTTCTATTAAAATGAGTAGGAAGACTATCTAAATTATCCAAACTAACTATAAAAATTGTCCGTGGATATTTTGTATAGGATTACTGGAATATTTTATTATGTTTGAGAGTCAACTATAAGTTGCTGTAAATCATAGACATATATATCTTTACATAAAAAGAGACTATTTATCTTTTACATATTGACTTAATGCAGGATTACGGGCTATATGCTTCTTTAAAGTATTGAAACTGCATCTTAATTTGCGGCAAATAGTCTTTTTAGGTTCACCTTTTATTAACATACGTTTTATAACATCTTCTTTCCCGGTTAATTTATATTTAGAGTTTTTTTTGCCGGGGATCCTTCCTAAACGGCATCCTTCAGCTCTTTTTCTAGCCAGTCCTTCTTTGGTTCGTTGACTAATTAAGTTTCTTTCTATTTGAGCAGAAAGCCCAAATGCAAAAGCTAAAATTTGAGAATTTATATTATTCCCAAGTTCATATTGCTCTTTTACGGTTAATACTGAAACCTCTTTAACCATACAAAGGTTAAGTATGCTCATAATTTGCATAAGGTTTCTTCCTAAACGGCTGATTTCAGAAATGATTAGAATATCTCCTTTCTTCATTTTTTTTAGTAGTGAACCAAGTTTACGGTCTGCTGCAGCTTTAGTGCCGGATACGATTTCACTAACCCATGCATCCACAAAAAACTTTTTGTTTAGAGCAAACTTTTCTATTTCAAGTCGTTGGGTTTCTAACGTTTGTTTGTCCGTTGAAACGCGAATGTAAGCGTATATCATTTTTAATGCAAAGATAATATTTTAAACGTCCCTTTGAATTCTACTGTGCAAATATCCTATATCGGATATAACACGCAAGAGGTGAAAATTACTTCTACTACACAAATATTAAATATTAAAATGGTAGAAGACTCTGAAACTTTGGATGAAGTTGTCGTGGTAGGTTATGGAGTTCAAAAGAAAGTAAACTTAAGTGGTTCTGTATCATCAGTCAGTTCTGAAAAAATAGCCAATCGTCCAGTGATGAATCTTGGACAGGCTTTGGTTGGGGCTGCTCCGGGTGTGCGTGTAACTCAGGGTAGTGGTAACCCCGGAGATGAAAGTATTGGTATACAGGTACGTGGGCAAGGTTCATTCAACAATAGCAGCCCATTGGTTTTAGTAGATGGAGTACAAGCCGATATGGGTCCATTAAATACGGATGATGTGGAAAGTATTTCTATTTTGAAAGATGCCAGTGCTGCTGCTATTTATGGTTCGCGTGCGGCCAATGGCGTAATTTTGGTAACGACTAAAAAAGGAAAGAAAGACGAAAGCCCCAAAGTAACCCTTACGGCAATGTTTGCACAAGAAAAGCCGATTACTGATTTTAAGCTGATGTCAAGTACAGCTGATTTCATGGAGTTACATAATATTGCTAAGTTAAATGCCAATCCAACGGCTAACACTCCAGATTATAGTTGGGAAAGTATTGAAGAGTGGCGTGAAGCAGATAAAAACCCGAATGGAATTTATACCAATCCGGTGACAGGACAGCAGATACCTAATTGGTTGGCTTATCCTAATACAGATTGGGCACAGATTCTTTTCCAACCTGCATTTTACCAGAAATATGGTGTAAATGTATCCGGTGGTAGTAAAAACACAACTTACTTGTTGTCACTCGGTTATCAGGATAATCCGGGAACTTTGGACAACACCAGTATGGAACGTTTTAATATTCGTGCCAATGTGGAAACGAAAATAGCTGATATTATCACTTTTGGTACACAGACTTATGGAACGAAGGAATTTAAAGACCCAGGGAGTACTTCTATGACTTATTTACTTCAGGCATGGCCGGGACAAACACCTATTTATGATGGTAAATATGGTGCTAGTGAACATCCTGAAGTCACTCAAAAGGATAATATCTTGCAACAAGTAGCTGCACAAGGTGGGCAGAATACTTACACACGTCTTAATACTACATGGTATGCCAATATAGAATTGCCGCTAAAAGGTCTTGTTGCAGAAGCTAAATTTAACTGGAGTCAATACTCTCGTCATGACGAACACTATTCACAGAATTTACCACGCTACAGTTTCCGTGAAAGTTTTGATACTCCGAAAGAAGGAATAGGGGTTCTAGACCAAGCTACAACTTATCGTTATGCTTATGAATCTACCAGTTACACAGCCGACCTGTTGTTACGTTATAACAATACTTTCGGTAAACATGATGTGGGTGCATTTTTCGGTTATGAACAATATCGCGCTGAAACCACAGGATTTAGTGCAGAAAAAAAAGGTTTGATAGATTGGAGTATTACAGATATTACTTCAGGAGCTGAAATGAATTCCATCGGTGGTAGTGCAAAATCGGTTAATGCAATAATTTCATACTTCGGACGTGTGAATTATGCTTATGCCGGTAAATATTTACTTGAAGCCAGTTTTCGTTCAGACGCTTCTTCAAAATTTGCGCCCGGACATCGTAACAGCTTTTTCCCTTCTGGATCTGTTGCATGGCGTATAAGCGAAGAACCCTTTTTTGAATCATTAAAGAATGCTGTTAATAGTTTGAAAATTCGTGCTTCTTATGGTTCTTTGGGAAATACTGTTGGTGGTAATTACGATTGGCAGGCACTTTATAAGAAAGTCAATAATGTATTTGATGAAAAAGTACAAAATGGTCTGATACAATCATCTATTCAGAATCTGTCTCTTATACACATCTCCGCGCCCACGAGACACTGAGCGATCTCGTATGC
>ENA-UAPL01000994-UAPL01000994.1-human-gut-metagenome-genome-assembly--contig:-NODE-994-length-10414-cov-5.536828_pt1 | contig 10414 bp, 10 predicted proteins | sample MGYA00243480_ERZ654577 | MGnify/ENA primary metagenome ERZ654577 (study PRJEB26926, sample SAMN06164678) | human gut metagenome | biome: ENVO:00009003; feature: ENVO:2100002; material: ENVO:00002003...
TGGATTTTCTGGCCGCTGCTCCGGAAGCGCAGGGCGATCCCTACGAGGATCAGCCCACCGTCACGGCCCCGGAGCTGCCCCAGCTTACCCCCGCACAGGAGCTGGCAGGCTACATCCGCTCCCGCTCTGCGGCTGCGCTGCTGACCTCCCACGCCCTGCTGCTGACCGAGGTGGAAAATGCCGACGAGCTGCTGGCGCAGATGCCCGCAGACCCCCAGTGTGAGGACATCACCACCCGCAAGGGCGCAAAGGATACCTACTACTATTCCACCGCCAACATGAGCGACAACTACGCCATGATCGCGCAGCTCATCGAGGACAAGGACCTCTGCGTCATGGTGGCCGAGATGGTGCGGTTCAACGCCCGCGTCTACCCCAGCGCCACCCCGCTGCGGTACTTCCGCCGTTCGCCCTACGATCTGACACAGGAAGCCATCGAGCAGACGTGGCAGTCCATGCAGGGCAAGCCGGAGTACGCCGACATCGAGGAGCTGACCAACAACCAGAACGAGCGGTTCCTCTTCTCCACCCAGCACCTCACCCGCCGCTACGCAAAAGCCATCAGCGACGTGGACGAGTGGACCGACTAAAGCATCCCACACGATCAAATAGGGTATACGAGCTTCTTTGAGCAAAGGTGTCTAAACCGTCGGGCATGACACCGCGCCGCAATGCTAAGGGCTGTATCAGCCGGCATTCAAGGGTGGAGGGGGAAACCCCGCCGCCTTCCCGCAGAAGAAACGCTGCAATTTGAAAAAAAGAACTCCTCCCATCCACACAGGGGCTTTCCATGCCCTGCCGCCACTGCAAGAGCGGCAGGGAGCGGAGAGCCGCCATCGGCAGGACAGCCTGCAAGCTGCCCTTTGCCGGAATGTGCGGATATTCTGCGGAGGCGTTTTGATTTTCCATCAAGACGTCTCCGCTTCTTTTTTGACCTGCCTTTTTCTATTGATCCCCGCTGCGCCCCGCCTGAGCCATAGCAGGCCGGGTGTGGCCGGGCATTTGGAGGATTTTTTTATGAAACAGCCTTTCTGCGCGCCCTCTGAGGCGCTGCGCCGCGTGCTGGATGCCGCTGCGGCTCTGCCGAGGTCGGAGACGGAGACCGTCCCGCTGGACGAAGCGGGCGGCCGCATTGCCGCCGGGACGCTTTCGGCCCGGATGGACCAGCCGCCCTTTGACCGCAGCCCCTTCGACGGCTACGCCCTGCACAGCGCCGACACCGCCGGTGCCAGCCGCGAAACACCCGTCACCCTGCCCGTGACCATGAAGCTCTACGCCGGAGATGCCCCCGCTTCGCCCCTGCCTGTGGGCTGTGCGGCCCGCATCATGACCGGCGCACCCCTGCCCGAGGGCGCAGACTGTGTGCTGATGCAGGAGCTGACCGACAGCGGCGAGGAGATGGTACAGCTCTATGCCGCCATGAAGCCCCAGCAGAACGTGGTATTCCGGGGCGGAGACATCGCCGCCGGTGCTGTCATCGCTGAGGCCGGTACGGTACTCTCCCCCGCCCATCTCGGCGTGCTGGCCGGGCAGGGATACGCTGAAGTCCCCGTTTACAAGACGCTGACCGTGGGCGTACTGGCCACCGGAAGCGAGCTTTTAGCTCCGGGTGAAGCCTGGACGCCCGGCAAAATTTACGACGCCAACGGCGTCCAGAACGCCGCCCGCCTGCGGCAGCTGGGCTTTGCGGTAAACCGTCGGCACTGCTCCGACGACCCGGAGGAGATCGCCCGTGAGATGCGGGAACTGCTGGCGGAGTGCGATGCCGTCATCACCAGCGGCGGCGTCTCGGTGGGGCAGAAAGACTATCTGCCCGCTGTGCTGGAACAGCTGAATGCGGACATCCTCTTTGCAGGCGTGGCCCAGAAGCCCGGAAGTCCCATGCTGGCCGGGAAAATTGACGGCAAGCTGGTGTTCTGTCTCTCCGGCAACCCCTTTGCTGCCGCCGCTACGCTGGAACAATACGCCATCCCGGCTCTTTTGCGGGCGGCGGGGCGCTGCGAGGAAAGCTGCATCCTTCCCCGCACCACCCGCACCCTGACCACGGGCTTCTCGAAGCCCAGCAAGGGGAACCGCTATCTGCGGGCCAAAGCCATGGGCGGCAGCGTGACCATCCCCGGCGAGGGCAACGCCGAAGCCCACTCGTCCGGCAGCCTTTCTGCCATGATCGGCTGCAACTGTCTCGTTGAACTGCCCGCGGGCAGCGGCCCGGTGACTCCGGGCGAAGAAGTGGAGGTGCTCAGTTTTGTACAGTGAACAGAAAGAGGCTCTGGCTCAGGAGATCGAGCTCAAGCGCCCGGCGGTGCTGGCCGTCAGCGGCCTGCACAACAGCGGCAAGACGACGCTGCTGGAAAAGCTTCTGCCTGCCCTGCGCAGCCGGGGGCTGAAAGTGGGCATTATCAAGCACGACGGCCATGATTTCACCCCCGATGTCCCCGGCACCGACAGCTACCGTCTGCGGGAAGCGGGGGCCGAGGGCGTGGCGGTCTACTCCGGCCAGCGCTATCTGCTGACCGAGATGTTCCGCCTGACGGAGCAGGACTTGCTGGCGCTCTTCGAGCGCCACGGCTATGATCTGGTGCTGCTGGAAGGCTTCAAGGACAGCGGCTGGCCGAAAATCGAAGTTGTCCGCAAAGAAATTTCGGACACACCGGTGTCTTTCCAGCCGCTGGCGGTGGTGGGAGACATTCCGGGGGCAGATTTTGGATTGGAAGATGCGCAGGCTCTGGCCGACTGGCTCGTTGCCCAGATGCCGGGCCTGTAAGGAGAAGACAGACATGAAACTGATTCGTACCGAAGACGCGGCAGGCCAGGTGCTCTGCCACGACATTACCCAAATCATTCCCGGTGAGTTCAAGGGCGCACGTTTCCGCAAGGGCCATATCATCCAGCCCGAGGACATCCCCGTGCTGCTCTCCATCGGCAAAGAAAACCTCTACGTCTGGGAGAAAAAGCCCGGCATCCTCCACGAGGACGAAGCCGCCGCGCTGCTGTACAGGGCCGCTGCGGGCAAGAACATCCACGGCACCGAGCCGAAAGAGGGCAAGATCGAGCTCATCGCCGACTGCGACGGCCTGCTGAAGATCAACCGCGAAGCCCTGCTGGCCGTGAACCGCACGCCCCAGATGATGATCGCCACCATCCACGGCGACCTGCCCGTGAAAAAGGGCCAGAAACTGGCCGGTACCCGCATCATCCCGCTGGTCATCGAGCAGGAGAAGATGGACGCCATGCAGGCTGCCGCAGGCAGTGAGCCTATCCTGAACGTGCTGCCCATGCAGGCCAAGAAGTTTGCCGTCATCACCACCGGCAGCGAGGTGTTCAAGGGCCGCATCGAGGATAAGTTCACCCCCATCCTCGTGGGCAAGCTGGCCGAATACGGCTGTGAGATGACCTTCCACAAGGTCTGCGACGACGACCCGGCAGGCATCACCGCCGCCATTCTCGAGGCGAAAGAAGCGGGCTGTGAGCTCATCTTCACCACCGGCGGCATGAGCGTGGACCCCGACGACCGCACCCCGCTGGCCATCCGGAACACCGGCGCGGACATCGTCACCTACGGCGCACCGGTGCTGCCGGGTGCTATGTTCCTCGTGAGCTATCTGGACGGTGTGCCGGTCTGCGGTCTGCCCGGCTGCGTCATGTATGCCAAGCGCACCATCTTTGACCTGCTGCTGCCCCGTCTGCTGGCCGACGATGCCATCACCGCCGAGGACATTGCCCGTCTGGGCGAGGGCGGTCTCTGCCTTGGCTGCGCCGAGTGCCACTGGCCCAACTGCGGATTTGGGCATTGCTGATGCCCTCTCAGGCGCTTCGCGCCAGCTCTCCCAAAGGGAGAGCCACTGGCGTGTCGGTAAGGCCCGCGCTGGGCGAGAAAAGCTCTTCCTGTCGGGAACGATAGTGCCCTGCGACAGAGATCTACAGCAGCTTGACAAGGAACGCTTGTCCAGAAGCTGCCGGCCTCTGTAGCAAGGCCCGCCCTTTTGCGCCATATCGGCCTCAGGCGTCCCGCTCAGAGCTGCCCGGCCTGCCAACGGCTCCCCCTTTGGGGGAGCTGGCGAGCGAAGCGAGACTGAGAGGGCAAGCCCGGCTCACCATACGATTTATTTTTGTTAAGCAGAAAGATACGATCATGACTGAAACCAATCTGACCCACTTTGATGCCTCCGGCAACGCCGTGATGGTGGATGTGAGCGAGAAGACCGTCACCTTCCGGGAGGCCACCGCCCACGGCATCATCACCATGAACGCCGAGGCATTCGCCGCCGTGGAGAGCGGCACCGTGAAGAAAGGCGATGTGCTGGGCGTGGCCCGCATTGCCGGCATCATGGCCACCAAGCGCACCAGCGAGCTTATCCCGCTCTGCCATCCGCTGCCGCTGACGAAAGTGAGCGTGGACTTCAGGCTTCTGCCCGAGCGGCAGGCTGTGGAGGCGCTCTGCACCGTCAAGACGGCGGGCGTCACCGGCGTGGAGATGGAGGCCCTGACGGGCGTTTCCACCGCCCTGCTCACCATCTACGATATGTGTAAGGCCGTCGATAAGGGCATGGAGCTGGGCGAGATCCATCTCGTCGAGAAGACCGGCGGCAAGAGCGGCCACTACATCCGGGCGGAGGGCGGCTATGTTTGATTCTGCCCAGCGCAATATCCACTATCTGCGCCTGTCCGTCACCGACCTTTGCAACCTGCGCTGCCGCTACTGTATGCCCGACGGCGTGGAAAAGCTGGAGCGGGAAGCCGTGCTCACCTACGAAGAGTTCCTGCGTCTGGCGGCCCTGTTTGCCCGGTGCGGCGTCGATACCGTCCGCGTCACCGGCGGAGAGCCGCTGGTGCGCAAGGGCGTAGACCAGCTGGTGGCGGGGCTGAAAGCCATCCCCGGCATCCGCAAAGTCACCATGACCACAAACGGCATCCTGCTGGCGCAGCAGCTGCCCGCCCTGCTGGCGGCGGGCCTTGACAGCGTGAACATCAGCCTCGACACCCTGCGCCCCGAGGTGTTCCAAAGCATCACGGCCCGGGACGAGTTCGGCCATGTGATGGAAGGCATTCACGCAGCCCTCGACAGCGGCATCCCTGTCAAACTGAACTGTGTGCCGCAGGTGGGCGTGAACGAGGGTGAGTTGGAAGACCTGGCCGCCCTCGCCGAGAGCCGCCCGTTACAGGTGCGGTTCATCGAGATGATGCCCATCGGCTACGGCGCGGCCATGCCCTGCATCTCGGGGCCGGAGCTGCGGGAACGGTTTGCCCGCCGCTGGCCGGAGTTTTCGCCCCTGCCCGCCGCCCAGAGCGCCGGGTTCGGCGACGGGCCTGCCGTCTACTACACCGTCCCGGGTTGGAAGGGCGATGTGGGCTTCATCGCGGCGGTCCACGGCAAGTTCTGTGCTTCCTGCAACCGGGTGCGGCTGACCAGTCAGGGCTTTCTGCGCCCCTGCCTTGCCAGCGAGACGGGCTGCGACCTGCGCACCCTGCTGCGCGGCGGCGCAGCCGACGAGGAGCTTTTACAGGCCATCCGGGAGACCATCTGGTCGAAACCCCGGGAACATCATTTCGGAGACAATTCCATACCCGCCACCCGCGGGATGTACCGTATCGGAGGATAAATTACTATGGGAAAAATTCTGGCGATCTGCACCAGCCCCAAGCGCGGCACCGTCAAGACCGAGGTGCCAAGTGCTGTCCTGACCCCGGAATGGGGCATCGTGAGCGACGCCCACGGCGGAAACTGGCACCGGCAGGTGAGCCTGCTCAGCGCCGAAAAAATCGAGGCGTTCCGCAAGAAGATCTGGGTGGACTACGGCGCCTTCGGCGAAAACCTCGTCATCGAGGGCTTCGACTTCCGCAGCCTGCCCGTCACCAGCCGCTTCGCCATCGGCGACGTGGTGCTGGAGATGACCCAGATCGGCAAGGAGTGCCACAACGACTGCGTCATCAAGCAGCAGACCGGCGAGTGCATCATGCCCCGGGAGGGCGTATTTGCCCGGGTGCTGAAGGGCGGCGAGATTCATGTCGGCGACGAAGTGACCCTTCTGCCCCCGCCGGAAGATCCGCCGCTGCGCGCTGCGGTCATCACCCTTTCGGACAAGGGCAGCCGGGGCGAGCGGGAGGACAAGAGCGGCCCCCTCATCGTGGAGATGCTCACCGCCGCAGGCTATGTGGTGGAAGAGACGATGCTCCTGCCCGACGAGGCCAAGGCGCTGAAAGCACAGCTCATCCGTCTGGCCGATGGCCGTCAGGTGAACCTTATCCTGACCACCGGCGGCACCGGCTTCTCGCCCCGGGATATTACCCCCGAGGCTACCTATGCCGTGGCCGACCGCAACGCCCCCGGCATTGCCGAGGCCATGCGCTATCACAGCCTGAGCATCACCCCGCGGGGGATGCTCAGCCGCGGCGTCAGCGTGCTGCGCGGCAAAACGCTCATCGTCAACCTGCCAGGCAGCCCCAAGGCCGTGCAGGAAAATCTGGAGTACATCCTGCCCAGTCTGGAACACGGTGTGCGCATTGCCGCCGGTCTGGACGGCGAGTGCGCCCGCAAATAAGGTTTCCCGCCCTGTTTTCCTTTGCGGGGCGTAGAAATAGAATGTTGTTTTACAAAAAGTAAGGAGAAAAACAGATATGAACGACCATCGCATTTCCCGCCGGAGCTTTCTGGCTGCTGCCGGCATCGCCGGTGCAGCCGCTGCCCTTACTGCCTGCGGCGGCGCTGCTTCCAGCACAGCCGCTTCTGTGGCATCCTCTGCCGCCGCTTCTTCACAAGCAGCCCAGAGCGTGGAGCTGATCGTGTTTGCCGCCGCATCCCTCACCGAGACCCTCACCGCCATCGGTGAGACCTACTCGGCAGAAAACCCGGGCGTGACCTTCCGCTTCAACTTCGACTCCTCCGGCACCCTCAAGACCCAGATCCAGGAGGGCGCGGACTGCGACCTATTCATCTCTGCCGGTCAGAAGCAGATGAACCAGCTGGACATCATGGCTTCGGCCGATGTGAACAAGGACAGGCTGGACTTGGTGGACAGCGACACCCGCGTGGACCTGCTGGAAAACAAGGTCGTCCTCTGTGTTCCCGAGGGCAGCGACAAGGGCATCGACAGCTTCGACGCTCTGGCCGAGCACCTGAAGGCTCAGGACATCCTGTTCTGCATGGGCAACAGCGATGTGCCTGTGGGCCAGTACACCCAGAAGATCCTGGCCTACTATGGCCTCGACGAAGAGGCTCTGGCTGCTGCCGGTGTCATCACCTACGGCTCCAACGTCAAGGAAGTCACCACCCAGATCAGCGAGGGCAGTGTGGACGCCGGTGTCGTCTACTGCACCGACGCTTACAGCGCCGGTCTGACCCCCGTGGACGAGGCCACCGCCGAGATGTGCGGTCAGGTCATCTACCCCGCCGCTGTGCTGAAGGCTGCTCCCAACGCCGAGGCCGCCAGGGAGTTCCTGGCCTATCTGCAGACTGACCGTGCCGCCACCGTGTTCGAGGGCGTGGGCTTTACCGCAATGTAAGGTCAGCCTGACCGTGAGCAAAAGCCTCTCCCTTTGGGAGAGGTGTCACCGCAGGTGACGGAGAGGGCAAGGACGCTGACGGAGAAGCTCAGGCATGGCGATAGTATCGCTCTGATAAAGAGTCTACCTATCGCTGTGCACCGGAACTGTCTCAACGGGCTTGCCCTCTCAGTCTCGCTTCGCTCGCCAGCTCTCCCAAAGGGAGAGCCTTAAGGCCCCCAACATTCGAGGTATCATTTATGGATTGGTATCCCCTCTGGAACAGCCTGCGCATCGCGCTCATCAGCTGCACAGCGGTGTTCTTCCTCGGCATTTTTGCCGCTTATTATATCGCAAAGCTGCCCCGCGCCGTCAAGGGCGTGCTGGACGTGGTGCTCACCCTGCCCATGGTGCTGCCGCCCACGGTGGTGGGCTATTTCCTGCTGCTGCTCTTCGGCGCAAAGCGGCCGCTGGGCATCTTCTTCCTAGAGCATTTCGGCGTCAAGCTGGTCATGAACTGGTACAGCGCCATCTTTGCGTCCATCGTAGTGGCCTTCCCTCTGATGTACCGCACCGCCCGGGGCGCCTTCGAGAGCTTTGACGAGACGCTGGCCTGGTCGGCCCAGACGCTGGGACAGTCCAACGCGTGGATATTCTGGCGGGTACGGATGCCCTGCTGCCGACAGGGCATTCTGGCCGGTACGGTGCTGGCCTTTGCCCGGGCCTTGGGCGAGTACGGTGCTACCAGCATGATCGCGGGCTACACCCCGGGCAAGACGGCCACCATCGCCACCACGGTGTACCAGCTCTGGCGCACCAACGATGAGGCCGGTGCCATGCGGTGGGTGCTGGTGGACATCGTCATCTCTGCCGTGGTGCTGCTGGCTGTGAACCTCCTGGAGAAAAAGCAGAAAGCAGGTGGCCGCGCATGAGCCTGGAAGTACATATCGAGAAAAAGCTGAACGGCTTCACCCTCCGCTCCGACTTCGCCGCCGGGAACACTGCCACGGCCATTCTGGGCGCGTCGGGCTGCGGCAAAAGCATGACACTGCGCTGCATCGCGGGCATCGTGAAGCCCGACAAGGGCCGCATCGTGCTGGACGGGCGGGTGCTGTTCGACAGCGGGCAGCACATCGACCTGCCGCCCCAGCAGCGGGGCGTGGGCCTGCTCTTCCAGAACTACGCCCTCTTCCCGAATATGACCGTGGAGCAGAACATCCTCTGCGGCCTGAAAGCCGAAAGGGACAAAGCCGCCCGCAAGGCCCGCTGCGCCGGGATGCTGCGGGCCTTGCGGCTGGAAGAACTGGCCAGCCGCCGCCCGGCAGAGCTTTCCGGCGGACAGCAGCAGCGCACCGCGCTGGCCCGTATCCTTGTGGGCAAGCCGAAGATTTTGATGCTGGATGAGCCGTTCAGCGCGCTGGACAGCTACCTCCGCGAGGAGGTGGAGGGTGAAGTGGGCAGCCTGCTGGCGGGTTTCGACGGCACAGCCCTCCTCGTCACCCACAACCGGGACGAGGCTTACCGCCTGTGCCGGGACATGATCGTCATGGACGGCGGGCAGGTGCTCCGCACCGGCACCACGAAAGAGGTCTTTGCCGACCCCCGCAGCACCGCTGCGGCCCGGCTGACCGGCTGCAAGAACATCCTGCCCTGCACCCGGGTGGACGCCCACAGCGTCCGCCTCGCAGGCTGTGAGAGTCTGCTGCACCTCGCCACTGAGGTGCCGGAGGGCTGCACCGCCGTGGGCATCCGCGCCCACGACTTCGCCCCCTGCGCCCCGGGCGCAGAGAACGCCCTTCCGGTGGAGCTTCTCTCGGCCAGCGAGAACCCCTTCGACTGGAACCTCATCTTCCAGCTGCCGGACGGCACCACCCGTCTGTGGTGGAAAGTGAGCAAGACGACCCTCTCCGTGGCCGAGCCCGACGCCCCGGCCTGCCTCTCCGCCCCGCCGGAGCGCATCATGGTGCTGGTGGATCATAAGTAAACGCCAAAAGAGCCGGTGCAGATGCACCGGCTCTTGCTCTGTTTTTATGACTCACCGAAGAATTTCTTGGCAATATCGGCGCTCTGCTTGGCATCCTTGGCGTACCAGTCCGCGCCGATCTTCTCGGCGTACTCGGGCGTCAGGACAGCGCCGCCCACCATCACCTTGCAGTCGAGCTTTGCCGCATGGAGGGCCGCGATGGTCTCCTCCATGCTCTTGAGGGTGGTGGTCATCAGGGCCGAGAGCCCCACGAGGTGGACATCCTTCTCCCGGACAGTGTCCACCACCGTCTCCACCGGCACATCGCGGCCAAGGTCGATGACCTCGAAGCCGTAGTTCTCGAGGATGACGCGGACGATGTTCTTGCCGATGTCGTGGACATCGCCCTTGACGGTGGCGAGGACGATGCGGCCCTTGCTGGCCCCGGCCCCGCCCCGCTTGGCGATGGCGGTCTTGATCTCTTCAAAGGCGGCCTGTGCGGCGCTGGCGGCCTGTAGCAGCTGGGGCAGGAAGAGCTTGCCCTTCTCGTACTTTTCACCCACGACGTCCAGCGCCGGGATGAGGGCCTCGTCCACCAGCGTCAGGGGCTCGTTTTCGTCCAGCAGGGTGTGGGTGCGGGCGGCGGCTTCCCCCTTGAGGCCCTTTTCCACCGCCTGCATCAGCGCGGCAAAAGGGCCGTTGTGAGCTGCATCCGCCTCCGCCGGGGTATTTGACGTCTGAGACGCCTGGGCCGTCCGGGCCTGCTTCAACGCGGCGCTGGCAGGGACTTTATCGGCATAGCGGGCGATGTAGGCCATGCTCTGCTTGTCGCGGTTGGTGAGGACGTTGTAGGAGTAGACCGCCGCCATCATCTCTTCGCTGGAAGGATTCATGATGGCGAGGTCGAGGCCCGCGTACATGGCCATGGTGAGGAAGGCTGTCTCTTATACACATCTGACGCTGCCGACGATC
>ENA-UAPL01000999-UAPL01000999.1-human-gut-metagenome-genome-assembly--contig:-NODE-999-length-10384-cov-5.026915_pt1 | contig 10384 bp, 8 predicted proteins | sample MGYA00243480_ERZ654577 | MGnify/ENA primary metagenome ERZ654577 (study PRJEB26926, sample SAMN06164678) | human gut metagenome | biome: ENVO:00009003; feature: ENVO:2100002; material: ENVO:00002003...
GATCGCTCAGTGTCTCGTGGGCTCGGAGATGTGTATAAGAGACAGGTGCAATACCTTCGATTTCTTTCTGATAACCGTTTCTGGCAATATCGATCAGTTTATCCAGAGTTCTGTCCAATGCTTCACTCTGTACTCCAATATCAGATACTCCGTTTTTGATCATCTGCTGAAGCTCATTAAATTTGTTTCTTGTCATGATAACGTATACTGCGATCGCAGCGACAATAATTAAAAAATACATCATAGATCCTCCCTTTTCTTTTATTTATAAAGCAGATATTATTCTTATTCCGCTTTGTATTCATGTATTTACTTCCTGTATCAGGCAGATAAAATCATATGCATTCACTGCATGGCCAAATAACTGCTCCGCAGTTTATTCAGTTAAGCTTTGATAGCAGGAACGTATCAGTTCTTCCTGATGCTGTATCTGACTGCAGGAATACTCAACTGCTCCAAATGCATTTACGATCGCATTTTCTGCATATACTGCAATATTTGCATCCGCACGCCCAAAAGCCTGCATCATCGTTATATGAAGTTTTCCCTGCCAGATATGGATTTCTCTCACTATATTATTTCCTGCTGCCTGCACGATAGCAAGCTGACAGGATGTCGATAAAAATTTCATGCATTCATGTTCTTTTTCCGGTAATGTAAGAACACCCATTTTTTTATTAAACTCTGTTGATGCAATATTCTTTTTCATATCAATGTACACATTATTTCCATTTGGATATTTCTGTGCTTTTTCTGCTTTATATCGCTCACCGGCAACTGTATCACTTAAGCAATAAATATCAATTGGGCCACATTCCACTCCCAGGTCTGCTTCAAAACATCCGTTTTTTATCATCAGACCATCAAATAAAATTTCACCATATTCATTGCCCCATACAATTTCATATTTCTGATATTGTTCCTGACAGAAACTGTTCAGTCTTTCCTGACATTCTTTTGCAATTTCATCCAGCTTTTCTTTATAAGTATCAATGAAATATTTTCCCAGTTTCTGCAGAATATAATGAATCAATGCATATACGATAAGTGCCTTTATGATCCAATACTTTCCACCGGTCAGTAACAGACAGGCCAGCAGGATAGCCACATGTATGACCTTTTCAATTGGTCCGCTTAAGTCACTGTCATCCGGATCGTCTATGCCACCTATGATGAATACGTTTTTTCCAAAATACCGTATTCTTTCAAATGTTTTAAATAATGCCAGGTTTTTTGTATGTTCATCCTGTTTTCTCAGGACAAAATCTTTTAATTCACCGTTCATATGTATGTGTCCTTTATTCTGTCTACGGAAATTATATCTGACATATGCCGGGGGTTTGCAGGCAGGAGAATTCGCCCACCTCCAGTTAACCACCGACATTACACCAGATTTTATATTATTTCATATTAATTACATATAACTCAATGCAGCGCCTATCGTACTTCCCAGGAAAATAATGGAAAGAACAATGATCACAATCATAAAGCAGAAATAAGAACGGGCAAAATTCTTCAGGTTCTTATTCTTTGTTCCGCCAAACGAAAATACCAGAAGAAGGATAAATCCTACCAGCGGGATAGAAAACAGAAGTTCATATCCAAAATATCCCCACATGGAAATTGGCTGATATTCTTCCGGGATAGAAGCGGTGTTCGGTAACTGTGATCTGTTGAAATTACTGTTCTGATTGTAATTGCCTCCCTGGAATCCCCCGTTATTTCCTGCATAACCTCCGGTGCTTCCATTAAAGCCTGCTGTGTTTCCGCCGTAAGAATTATTTCCTCCGGCGCCATTGCTTCCGGCTGTACCGGAGCCTCCAAGTTTCGCTCCACATCCCTGGCAGAATGTAGAACTGTCCGGATTCTGAGTTCCACAATGTTTACATACCATAGTTTCTCTCTCCTTTTCTCTTTTTTAATGTATATGATTTTTTTATCATATCCTCTTCTGGCAGCTTTCCCTGTATGCTGCAATTCCCCGCCTGTTTTCCCCCCTTTCTGATTATTAGACGATTCAGGGAAGGGGAAGGTTTTAGGGGGATGAAAAAAATTTTTGTTTTTTATGAAGAAAATGTCATGGATTCTACGTTTCCATCGACGACTTTTATTAACAATTGCAAACCATTTACTCTTACACAGGTATTCACAGCATCTTCTTTTGGTCTGGCAACCTGTTCATCTGTTTCATTATATAAATATTTTGTATCCGGAGTCAGCTGGAACGTTCTCTGACCATACGACACCTCTATTGCTTCATCGTATACAAATGAGCTTTTATCCGACTTCCTAAATGTTGCGTAAAAAGTAAGTGTGTCATCATCCGCATTATAATCCACCTGTGTTGTCCATGGCAAAGTGCTTCCCTCACTGTATTTTGGATGTAATACTGTAAAATAATATTCCGTAACCCCAGTTTCCTCCTGCGGTATCTCAATGGTTGGCATCGGGGTAAATGTCGGTGAGACGACTGCAGGCTGTGCGGCGAAACAGTTCTGTAATATTACATTGTCTCGCTGGCTGTATGTCTGTGCATCCAAATCTGCCCCTCTGTTAAAATCCAGCAAATATGGGCCTGTTAATTCCTGACCGCCATTCATCCCGTAAACTTCAAGCTGATTCTCAATCTGCTGCATATCCGAATCTTTATTACCGGTATAAAAATCCCGTCCATTGATCTGGCATGTTCCATAAGTAGCTCCAAAACACCATCTGAGGTTACACTCCTGTACCATGTCGGTTTCTGACATTTTTATAAAAGTGTCCAGATAATCACTTGCCCCATGACTCGGTGACCATCGTCCAGATCTGTATAGATAATAAGAACCTTCTTTTTTTCGCAGTTCAAGCTTCTCTTCAATACTGTCTCCATATGTATTCAGATCTGTATCCGGGATCTCCAGTTCCTTCCTCAAGGTTACTTTTTGATCATCAATCCCATAAAGTTCCATATATAACGGTCGTTCTACATCTGTATAATTACTGCTGTTCTCATCTTTTTCCTTCGCCCTGGTCCGGATCAGAAGCAGTTCTTTATTTCCACCTCCTCCAAAGTCTTCCATCGTAGCGCTTAACAGCAGATCATTTGCATAACCTGTATTGAAATCATAATCCGCTACATAACCATCTTGGAGCACCTGAAGGTTTTCTTCCTTCACATATCCGTCATAAAATGTCCGGTAGAGTTCTTCCTCTGAAAGCTTTTTCGCCTTTTTTTCAGAGGACTTCTCTTCCTTCTTACCGGTGGCTTTCACTGTCCTGGGTACTGCCTGGGTTACTTTTGGAGTTTCTTCAGCTTCCGTCGTTTTTTCTTTCTGAGTCTCTGCTGTTTCTTTTTCCTGCGTTTCCTCTTCCTGTTGATGAACAAATGGCAGTTTATCTATATTTCTTACAACTCCATAGGTGATGCCGCCTGCCCCCAGAGAACCTGCCAGGATCACTGCCGCAATTTTCAGCCCTGCATGTTTCGCAGCAGTTCCTGTTATGGTTCCTGCCGCCTTTGATGAGGTCGAGGCCGCTGTATGTGCCGCATTGGATGCCCATCCGTTTGTATTTGACCCTGCAGCACCCGGACCAGGACTTCCTATCCCCGGTGGTCTCCCTGTTGATCCATCATATCCCGTTGGACCTGTTGAACTACGTCCGGTCTGTCCTGAACTTTCAGCACCTCCTGATAACCTGTTATTTGGATTTCTGCTATTATTTCCCCAACTATTTCCTGCAACCCCTGCCTGTAATGCAGTACGCCCGGATGCCTCCCGGAAATAAGATTGCATAATATCCGGCAGAGCTTTCTGCACCATTGGTTCTGCAGATACTTTGTCGGCTTTTCCAAGCAGATACAGGAAGAATACAAACGGTGCAACACTGTAAAGCTTCGTTCCACGTTTTTCCAGATCCATGACCTGCTCTTTTATTTTTTTTCGTCCATAGGACAGCCGGCTTTTTACAGTATTTTCACTGACTCCGAGAGTTTGCGCAATATCTTTTACAGACATCTCTTCGTAGTAAAACATACCGATAACCACTCGCTGATCTTCTGGCAGATGGTCCAGAATCTCCATTACAAGACGCTTCGCTTCCTGCTGATCCATAGCCATCTCAGGATTCAGCTCTGACCTGACATCCTCTATGGACTCCTCAAAAGGGATATCTTCTAGCTCTTCTCCACCGTATATATCTGTAAAAAACACCGGTTTTGATTTCTTCAGCCAATCTTTTGCAAGATTGTTGGCAATCATTTTCAGCCAGGGAATCAGTTTATCCGGATTCTGAAGCTGATTCAACCTGGTAAATGCCTTCACATATGTATCCTGCAGGATATCATAAACCGTATCTTCATCTTTTATCAAAACCCATATCGTTTTATAAACTGCCGGGCTGCTGATCTTATATATTTCTGTAAGTGCTTCCTGGTCATTTTCCCTCGCTTTCTGAACCAGGTAAGACATATTTCTTATGGTAGGACTTCCACATCTTCTGCAAAAATTTGCATCATCGGGAAGTTCCTGTCCACATTTCACGCACCTCATATTTCTCCTCCCGTTGTTCTTCCGTTCATTTTTATATGAAAAATTCTGTTTAACAAGTCCCAGCCTCTGCTTGTTGCTTCTCACAACCCCGCAGGGGACTTACTTGATTTGGTTAAATGAAGCAAGTCTTATATGATATTATAAATATCTTACGAATTTACTTTTTTCATAATTGGGGTTTCTACAATTATGTCGTTTATATTGTCGAATATGCCTCATTTTTCTGTTTTATTGTCGTTTTTTCTTCTTTTCACGTACAATTTTAATATTGTTTTCGCTCAATTTCAATTGTTTTTTTCTTCTCCTCAAAATGACCATCACAATCACTGCTAACCCGCCAAGTACTGTTGTTCTTTTCCATTTCTTATTCATAATAATGCTCCTTTTTTCTGTTATAGTTATGGTTTTTAAGTATCTTCCCGGATTTTATCTTTTTACCTCCTTCACTTTATAGACGATCCGCATGATGTGCTGGTTTTAAGAAAAAAGAAATTTTTTGAAAAAAGCACATATCAGGGGAGAATCTTCCCTGTATGTGCCTTTTGATTTTGAATTTAACTGCTGCCTGTTGCTTTTTGCATCCCCTCAGGGGCTTACTTGATTTAGTTAAAATCTTTATTCCTGACAAGGCTGTCTGTGCCACTGTATCCGTCCATACTATACGGATCTGCAGTATCGACAGCTATCAACGTTTCCGGATTGCTCAATTCCAAACGATAAGCAGGATTAAATCCGTGACCATTATTCTCCAGTCTGAAGAAATATCCATAATCTGTCTTTATAACCTCACTGATCGTTTCTTCGTCTGAAGGTTCTGTTGCTTCAGGTCCATATTCCTCTATTGCATTTCCTGAAATTATTTTTTTATAATGATACGGCACTCCGCCCTGGCTATACCACGTTCCTGCAATCAGATCCAGTCCCTCGGTTTCCTGCGAATCTCCACTCTGATCCTGCTGACTGCCGCCAAGTTCCGAAACAGGAATTAATTTGATTTCTCTGTCAAAGGTTGTATATTCTCCTGATCCGACATCTGTGGTTGCAATATTTTCCTCATTAAGTACATTTTCGTTTTTAGTAAAACGATCTATTTTCTCATATCCCATATGTTCAAACTGAGAATAAATTCCATTTCCATCCGGTGCCGTATAAAGCATTACATGACTTCCAATACTTCCAATAGAAATTACATTTGTATCATTTTCCAAAGTGTAAACATCGTTAATCCAGTCTGCCTCACAGGTTCCATGAGAAAATATCAGTTCCCGGATTCCATCCTCATCAATATCGTACAATGCTATCTCTGTAGTTCCAGCTGTATTTGCACAGAGGTTCTGGATAAAGGATGCATATTTAGCATATTCCGGCATGTCCTGGTAGTTGCTTGGATTTTCTGCCGGTACTGGTGTTGCAGTCGGTTCCGGTATGACCGTTGGTTCTGGTGTAACTGCGGATTCGGCCTGTGGATTCTGGGCATTCTGCTGTGTCCCGTCGGAATCCGCAGACTTCTTTGTATTTGAAGTTTTATTCGCATTAGATGCAGCTTTTGCATCTGCTGATTTCTTTGTGTTGGTTGTTTTTTTTGTTGTTGCATTTGAATCCGATTTCTTCTCTGAACCAGAAGATTTTTTTCCCTTTACAGACTCAGAAGTATCTTCGGCTTTCTGCTCATGAACAAACGGTAAGGTATCTGCATTTCTCACAATACCATATGTAATACCTCCGGCACCCAGAGATCCTGCAAGAATCAATGCTGCAATTTTAAGTCCCGCAAATCTGGCTGCAGCACCACCTGCAGTTTTAGCTGCTCCAGCCTTTGCCGCAACCCCGGCTGCTTTTCCGCCATTGCCGGCTGTGTTGGCACTATTCCACGTTTTTCCCTTATTTCCTGATGCTTCGGTTCCTCTCTGAACATTTTTGCTATTTTCTAAATTACTACCTGCATTTCCCCATGTAAATTGTTTCCCAGACATTCCTCCGGAGCAGGAGTTGAGGATTTCCTGCAAAACACCTGGATCAAGCGGATCTGCAGATACAGAATCCACTCTGCGAAGCAGATACAGGAAGAATACAAACGGCGCGACATTGTAAAGTTTGGTTCCATGCTTTTCCAGATCCAGGACCTGTTCTTTTATTTTTTTACGACCATAAGACAATCTGCTTTTAACCGTATTTTCACTGACTTCCAGTGCCGCCGCAATATCCTTTACCGGCATCTCTTCATAGTAAAACATACCGATCACGATTCGCTGATCTTCCGGAAGCTGATCCAGGATTTCCATTACCAGACGACGAACTTCTTTTTCATCCATAGACATTTCCGGATTCATATCAGAACGGACATCTTCTATTGATTCCTCGAAAGACACATTGTCCTCTTCTTCTGTACCGGAAATATCTGTAAAAAATACGGGTTTTGATTTTTTCAGCCAGTCTTTGGCACGGTTATTCGCGATCATTTTCAGCCACGGGATCAGTTTCTCTGCATCCTGCAGCTGATCAAGTCTGGTGAATGCTTTTACATAGGTATCCTGCAAAATATCATAAACCGTATCTTCATCTTTAATAAGTACTCTTATGGCTTTATACACTGCCGGACTGCTGATCTCATATATTTCCGCAAGCGCTTGCTGATCATTTGCCCTCGCCCGCTGAACCAGCCATGTCATATTGTTTCTGGTAGGACTTCCACAGTTCCTGCAAAAATTTGCATGATCTGGTATTTCACTTCCACATTTACTGCATCTCATTCTTCTTCCCCCGTTGTTTCCACTTCACTATTTTCTTCTTTTTGTATGATGTTATTCTCATTTTCCCGCTGTGTCAACTGAAGGATTTTTCGAAACACAGTCCACAGTTTTTCCCAGGGAACCGGCATACTGTCAATCGTACAGGTAATCATTTTTCCAATGTCATGTTCTGTCATATCTTTTTCTCCCCTTTCTACTTTATAGACGATTCAGAGTTACTGCCGGTTTTATATTTTTATGGAAAATCAGTAACTTTAACGCCTTAAAAATCAGGCGAATATTCACGATCAAGTCCCCACTCACAGCTTATTGCTTTCCGCAATAGAGGCAGGGGACTTACTTGATTCGGTTGAAAAATCCACAATAGCCCTGGATATGTTTTGAACATATACACAGGGCTATCATTCATCTGTATTCTATTTTTCTTCGCACACTATGATAATTTCTGCCTTACCCGAAATTACCACTGTTTGAACCCGCAAAATTTACAGAATTTCGCATTTGCTTCTATTTCTGCACCACACTGAGGGCATTTTACAACCTTATCCTCTGTTTCCATGTACTGTTCTGCAGATTCTGGTGTATCATCTGTTTTTTCCTGCATTTTCGTCTGCTTTTCTGCAATTTCTTCTGTTTTTGCTACCGATTCCGCGGATTTTCTCTGTTCTTCCGCTATACGTTTCGCTTCTTCCCTTCTTGCTTCCTCTTTGCGCTTTGCTTCTTCTGCTTTTCTTGCTGCTTCCGCCTCGCGCTTTGCTTCTTCTGTTCTTCTTGCTTCTTCTGCCGCTTTTCTCGCTGCTTCCGCTTCCGCAATCATACTTTCCGGAACAGGCGTTCCGCATGAAATGCAGAATTTATGTCCATATGTAATCGGTTTTCCGCACTTTGCACAATAACCTATTATATCCTCTTTCATTGTTCTTTTTCGAATATTACCTGCTACATTTCCCGCCATTTGTGACATTGTATTGGAAAAATGCCCTACTGTATCTGACATTTGACCCATAGCACTATGTATATCCTTTTTTGAAAAAACATCCATTAAATCTGTCTGCATCTGTAAACGATTTATCAGTATTAACACTGTAAATATAAGAATCAAAAGCAATGCTATTATATTGATGACATACCATCCTGTTGTTTTAAACTGACACTGAGCATCCTCCGCAAACTTCTTTGCAGATGTTCTGAAAATGATCCATATAATAAGATCCAGCACTGTCATTCCACAAACAGCTGCTGACGTCTGTTTATCTGTAAACTTCTTTATAAAAAGAAACACTAATACAGCTACAGGCAGCAACAGACATAATGCAATAACAGGCTGTGGAGATACAAGTGTCTCACCATAACTTGAGATACCTTTTATTGCTGTTACTGCTGATACCTTTATCAGATCTGTATCTACACCCCAGTCTGAATCTGAACAGGAAGCCATAAACATCGGACAAAAAAATAATATTACGCAACAAAATGTCAGTGTTCGTATTATATTTTTCACTGTAACAGATAGTTTCTTCTTTTCAGAAGAAATATTACTAATTTCATTCATTTTCATAATCTCCTTCTCTGATAATTTTAATGTTTAACCGAATTAAAGAAGTCCCCTGCGAGAGTTGCAAATATCCGCTTGACTAATAATGCCGGAACCCAGTTACAAAAGTTCCGGCATTATACAGCTCTATCCGATTTTATTTAATCTTTACACTCTTGCAAGCTGAAGATTTCGCTGTCAAAACCTTGGAACCGGATTTACGGATAGAAACTACTTTATAATAGTATGTTTTTTTGCTGGTCAGGGATTTCTTGTCTGTGTAGTATGTCTTTCCTGTTACTGTTGCGATTTTTTTGTATCCACTCTTTGAATTTGTGCTTCGGTATACATAGTAACCGGTTGCATTGTTGGCTTTTCTCCAGTAAACTGTTGCCTGGCGCTTGCCGGCTTTGATTGAGGAGATTGTTGTTGCGGTTGGTTTTACAATTGTGTTTGTTTTTACGGATGCCTTAATGTGGTAGATCTGACCTGTTGCAGAATTATAACCATCATTTTTAATTTCTATCATCAGATCTCCCGTACATTTGGGAATTGTCACTGTATCATTTGAATTAACCGTATACTCACCTAATGGTTTTCTGCTTTTACACTCAGCAAACGCTATTCTCCAGCTTCCCGGATGAGAAACACTGTCATCTATATCAAATTTCAATGAAACTTTATTTGTTCCGTTTAATTTCACGCGATAGTAGTCAGTATCATTGTTGCAATATATATTTCCTGTGTATTGTTTATTTACATATATATAATTGGGATCGCCATATTTTTTATTTCCCCAATAGTTCTCTGCCTCCCAGTCACTGGATTTTGTATAGCGAGTTATAAACATGTAATCATCTTTTTCGCTAGTATAACTATGTCGTATCTGTACATAATACTTTCCTGGTTTCCATCCATATTTTAATGTATTGAATGAATGACCAGACACACCATCTAATAATGTATGATTATCCGAATCTTTTAAGGTAATAGACCAGTTTGAATCATCATAAACATTATTCATCGTTGGTTTTATCTGAAACCATGTATAACCTCTTCCTGCTGGAATTGTAAACTGAAACCAGTCTTCATCATAATATGTCATTTCTCCCGTTACCCAGGTATTTAAAGAAATTCTATTTGCAGTTCCAGGTCTGTTATTCGGTTCACTCTCTTCCAGCATTCCCGCCTGAACCTGCACAGCCGGATTGACCGTTGCCACACACAGTGCCATTGTTGCTCCTGCAAACAGAAGCTTTGTCAGTTTTGCAACTTTTTCTCTTAACATAATTTTTCTCTCCTTTGTTTTTATTTATATGATTTTTTCATCATATTCTTGTGTACTCACTGTCGATACTTATTTCAGTGCCTTCTTATAGTTACTTTTACCCCCTTTCTACATTATAGACGATGTAAAAAGGAATTTGGTTTTAATATTTTTAAAAAATTTTTATTTTTTAACATAATGAAAAAAGAGCCGGAAAACTTTAATTTTAAAGTTCTACCGACTCATTAATAGCAGGGGATGAGAGAATCGAACTCCCACCAAAGGTTTTGGAGACCCCTAT
>ENA-UAPL01001005-UAPL01001005.1-human-gut-metagenome-genome-assembly--contig:-NODE-1005-length-10345-cov-11.656851_pt1 | contig 10345 bp, 6 predicted proteins | sample MGYA00243480_ERZ654577 | MGnify/ENA primary metagenome ERZ654577 (study PRJEB26926, sample SAMN06164678) | human gut metagenome | biome: ENVO:00009003; feature: ENVO:2100002; material: ENVO:00002003...
TTTGAATGACAGCGAAAAAAGTTCTTAAACACCCTTGACAAAACGTATCAGAAGATATGCTGCTATCCGCTATGGAACGGGCCGGGGCCGAGGATATGCCGGAGGACGCCGAGCGCCAAGGTTTGGGAACCCCGGCAACCCGCGCTTCCATTCTGGAAAAGCTGGTGCAGATGGGCTTTGTGGAACGCAAAGGCAAACAGCTACTTCCCACCAAGGACGGCCACAACCTTGTGTGCGTCCTGCCGGATGTGCTGACTTCTCCCCAGCTCACGGCGGAATGGGAAACCAAGCTGACGGCCATTGCTAAGGGCGAGGCCGACCCGGAGGGCTTCATGGCGGGCATTGAGGAAATGACGCGGGGCCTGATTTCCCGGTATTCGCAGATCAGCGAGGACGCGCAAAAGTTGTTTCAGACCGAGCGTGTTGTTATTGGCAAGTGTCCCCGCTGTGGCGAAGCCGTCTACGAGGGCAAGAAAAACTATTACTGCGGAAACCGGGCCTGCCAGTTTGTCATGTGGAAGAATGACCGATTTTTTGAGGAACGGGGCAAGACGTTCACCTCGAAGATCGCCGCCGCGCTGCTCAAAGACGGAAAGGCAAAGGTAAAGGGCCTGCGCTCCATGAAAACCGGTAAAACTTACGACGGGACGGTGCTTTTGGCCGATACCGGCGGGAAGTACGTCAACTACCGTGTGGAGAAAAGGAGCTGACGGAGTAACGTAGCAAGCATAGGAAGTGTAGCCACACTTCCGATAAATCCCTGACCCGGCCACCCTGCCGGGCCGGGGATTTTGCTTGTTGGGGAAAGCCCCAAACCCCTATGAATATGAAAGGAGCGATCAAATGAGCGAAGTGTTTTCTATCCTGCTTCATAACCGACAGCGTTATGAGCAAGGCAAAGAGGGCCTTTGGTTTTCTTTGCCGACCACAACCGAAAAGCTGCAAGAAGCCCTGCGGGAAATCGGGATCAGTGCCGACAATCCGCAGGACTTTTTCTTGTACGACTACCGAAGCCCACAGGAGCGTCCCATTAAGCTGCCCCGCGATCTGATGCTGTCCGCTGACGTGGACGAACTGAACTTCCTTGCCGCAAGGTTGGAAAAGCTGGACGCAGCCGAGCTTTCGGAGCTGAACGCCGCCCTGACAAGCCCGCAGAGCGACTTCCACAGTATCGGCCAGATCATCGACTACCCCGACAACGTGGACTACTATGTACATCTGCCGGATGTCACCGGCACGGGCCAGTTGGGTGACTACTATCTGAACCGTTCCGGCATGGTGGATATGCCGGAGGAATGGAAAGCGGGAATTTTCCTGCCCCGTTTTGGCCTGCATATTGCCAATACGGAGCATGGTGTTTTCACCGATTACGGCTATCTGGTGAAAAGCGGCGACGAGTGGCAGCGTGTCCATGAGGGCCAGCCGGTGCCGGAGGAATACCGGGTGATGGCCTATCCCGCGCCGGAAATTTTGCGGGACGAGGCCCCGGCCCGGACGGTGCAGCCGGAGGCAGCACCCACCGCCGAAGCTGCGGCCCCGCCGCCCGTCGTCCCCATCATTCTCAACAGCCAGAACAGCGCCGACCGCATGAAAGAGATCACCGACCGGCTGGAAACCGGCATACAGGAGCTTTTCGAGAGTGAACGCTACAAAGCCTATCTCACCTCTATGGCGAAGTTCCACAGTTACAGCTTCAACAATACGCTGCTGATCGCCATGCAGGGCGGCCAGCTTGTAGCGGGCTACAACAAGTGGCGGGACGATTTTCACCGCAATGTGAAGCGGGGCGAGAAAGGCATCAAGATTCTGGCCCCGGCCCCCTACAAGGTGAAAAAGGAAGTGCCCAAGCTGGACGAACAGGGCCAGCCGGTCATGGACAAGGACGGGAACCCCGTCACCGAGAAAAAAGAAATCCAAGTTCCGGCGTTCAAGATTGTGTCTGTCTTTGACGTGAGCCAGACCGAGGGCGAACCGCTGCCCTCTATCGGTGTGGAAGAGCTGGCCGGGAATGTAGAGCAATACGAGGACTTCTTCAAGGCGCTGGAACAGACTTCCCCCGTCCCGATGGCCTTTGAGGACATCCCCGGTGGTTCTCACGGCTACTACCACCTGACGGAAAAGCGGATCGCCATACAGGAGAACATGAGTGAGCTACAAACTTTGAAAACAGCCATCCATGAGATTGCCCATGCCAAGCTCCACGCCATTGACCCGGACGCCCCTGTGACCGAACAGGCCGACCGGCCCGACAGCCGCACCCGCGAGGTGCAGGCCGAGAGCGTGGCCTATGCCGTCTGCCAGCACTACGGGCTGGACACGTCCGACTATTCCTTTGGGTATGTGGCCGGTTGGAGTTCCGGCAAAGACCTGAAAGAGCTGCGGGCGTCCCTTGAAACCATCCGGGCCACCGCCCATGAGCTGATTACCGCCATCGACGGCCACCTTGCCGAGCTTCAGCAACAGCGGCAGGCGCAGCAGGCCGTGGAGCAAACTGTGGAGCCGACCGTGGAACAGGCCGCCGAGCAGCCTGCCCCCGACAGTGTGTTTTCCAAGCCGCCCCCGGAACAGCAGCAGGAAATGACAGACAGTGTAAAGGCTATGCTGCAAACCCTGATTGACGCCGATGTGAAATCCACCGGCGAAGTGACGCAAGGCACGTTGGACGCCATTCAGACACAGGGCTTTGTCCTTTCCGGCGACGGGACGCTGCAACGGGCCGAGGCCCAGCCGGAGCCGCAGCCGTGGAATGGGATTGACGGCCTTTTGAACAACAAGCTCATTATGCCGGAGGCCACCCCCACGGAACGGGCCAACGCCCTGATCGACTGGGCCGAGCGTGACGGACAGCGCATGGGCAACGAGGAACGCCGGTTGATCGTGGAGTACGCCGAGGCCGTGGACAACACGGACAAGGTGATTGCCCTTATCAATGAGCTTTGCGAACATGGCTTTGAAATGCAGCACGGCCATGTGGACGAGCTGGTGAAAAGCCGGATTGACCGAGAAATTGCGGAGGCCAAGGCCGCACAGCAGCCCGCCCTTGACCCCACGGCAGAGCCAGTTGTGACGATCCTTTTCACTGAAAGCCCCGATCTGGAAATGGGCCAGCAAATGCCGCTGCATGAGGCCGACACCCTGTTTGCCCGGCTGGACGCAGAACATCGAGGCGGCGGCTACTATGACAAAACCGACTTCCGTATTGATTTTACATTCCAAGGAGAGCCGCACAGTTATTCCGGGCGGCAGGATTTTGGCGACCGGGACGGTTCCCTGATTGAGCATATCCGGGATTATCAGACCTTTTATCTGAACGACGAAAAATGGAAAGACCATCTGACCCGGCAGGGCGGCCCGGAGGCATGGGCGGAGGATCACGCCAGCCGGGAAGCCTTTCTCACCGAGATCATCCCCTGCATGGAGCTGCATTGCAACCTGTCCCGGCTGGAACAGGAGGCGCAGACCCGTTTGGCGTCCAGCGACACCCTGACGCCGGAGGAAACTGCCTACTATGGGGCGCTGGTGGACTACGCTATGGAGTGCCGTCCGCTGCTCAACCACGGAGAGCCTTTGCCGGAAATGCCGAAACTGGCCAACTTCGACCAGAGCTTGCAAGACTACAAGGCGCAGGTGGAGGCCGAAATTGCACAAGAGGCCGCCGACGCCGGTATGACTGTGGAGGAATATGCGGCGGCTGGCTATGAGGCCCCGGCCCAGCCGCAGGAAGCCCAAGAGCCGCCCCAGCAGGAAGCCCAAGAGCCGCCCCAGCAGGAAGCCCCGGAACAGCCGGTGAAAGAGCCTGCGGCGTCCGACTACTACTATTCCATCAATGAGGGCGCGGCCCGCCGTGCCAAGGAAATGAACAGCTTTTCCGATTACAAGCCCGGCAGCGCCACAGCCGAGTACCGGCATTATGTGGATGAAGCCTTTGCACTGGCACAGGAACAGAAAAAGCGCGTCGATCCCATGTACCATGAGAAGATCGACAGCCTGCTTGATACCTATGCCCGAAAGCTGGCTGCCAACATGAACCACGGCTATGAGATTGACGCCCGTGTTCCGTCCATCTTGATTGCCGGTGGTTCCAATTTCCCGGTACGCAAGAAAGAGAAACAGAACGCGGCCCGCGACAGCAATATGCAGGAATGGCAGTACATCCAAGGGCTGCTTGATAAAATCCGCAGCACCGGCATGGGCGGCATCCGGCAAGACGACCCGCAGGCCATTCCCAAGCTGCAAAAGAAGCTGGCCGGTCTGGAAAAGGCGCAGGAAACCATGAAAGCGGTCAATGCCTATTACCGCAAACACGGTACGCTGGACGGCTGCCCGCACCTTTCTCCTGAAAACCTTGAAAACCTGAAAGCAGATATGGCGTCCGGCTGGCACTATGAAAAGAAGCCGTTTCAGAGTTGGGAGCTGTCCAACAACAATGCGGAAATCCGCCGTGTCCGGCAGCGGATCGAAAGCCTGACCCGCGCAAATGAAGTGGCCTATGTGGGCTGGGAATTTGACGGCGGCCATGTGGAGGCCAACCGGGAACAGGGCCGCTTGCAGGTGTTCTTTGACGGCAAGCCGGAGGCGGACGCCCGCCAGCAGTTGAAAGAACACGGTTTCCGCTGGGCGCCGAGTGTGGGCGCATGGCAGCGGCTTTTGAACGACAATGCCTACTATGCGTCGGACAGGATCGCTTGTATTCAGCCCCTTTCCGGCATCAAGCCCACGGAGCTGCAACGCAACAGCAGCCGGAAACAGCAGGCGCAGGCGGCACAGGAACAGGCCGAGCCGGACTACTTCTACCGGGTACACGCTAACCCCCGCAGCGACAGCCGGGAAAACCTGTATATACTGCAAGCCTATATCCCGCAGGATAACGGCAGGGCCAAAATCGGGGATGTTCTCTATGTCGGGACGCCGGAACGGTGCCGGGAGCTGATGGATCAGCTCAATACCGGGGAGCTGACGCAGGAGGCCGTCAAGGAGCTGTATGCCAAGGAACAGGAGCAGCCGACACAGGAACCTACCCCGGAACAGGAACCGGCACCAGAGCAGGAGCCGGAAATCGCCCCGGCGCAGGAAGTTACTTCCGACGCCGAGCCGCAGGCGGCTCCCGCCGAAACCCTGACAGAGTTGCAGGAAAAGGCGCTGGAAATCGCTGACCGATACAAAGACCTGCCCTTGCAGGCCAAAATTGATGTGATCGTGCAGGCGTTTGGCTGCAAGACCGGCGAAATCCATACGTCCCCCTGTACCGGCAAATGGCGCGGCACCAGCGATATGACGATCCGTTTTGACAACGGCGCGTCCCTGTTTATCGGCAACCACCTGACGCCGAAAGCCAAAACGGTTAAGGTGCAGACGGAATGTGTCAACCGTACTTTGGTGCAGTACAACCCGGAGATCGTCAAGGCCACCAAGGAAGCGGCCCTGCCCGCGCTGTTGCAGCGGGAAGCCAAGGACAACGAGATCGCGGCCCAAAAGGGCTTGAAGCCCTACACGCTGCTCAATGTGGAGTTCAACGAGGGAGCCGACGAAAAGACCGGCGGTTATATTGGCTGGTACTATGTGACGCTGGCCGTGGACGGCAAAATCTGTACCCATCTGGAAACAGGATTGAACCATGATATTGCCAGCGGCAAGGTGAGCGACACCCCAACACGGGCTGACTACTACCCAGCAGGAGTCTTGAAAGAGGCCGATGTGGACTACGTTTTCAATAACGTGGGCTTTTCTTCTGATTCCACCCTCTATACGGTGCCGCTGCGGGACGATGTGCGGGAACGTGCCGAAAAGACACTGGCCGAGCGCAGCGCCGCCGCGCCGGAGGCAAGCCGGGAATGGGGCTTTTACATCATTCCCGATCTGAAAACATGGGCCACCAATGCCGAGCAGCAGACCCCGATAGAGCATTTCGCTACCTTTGAGGAAGCCAAGGCCCGGTTCGACGAGCTGCGGAGCCAGCCCTATAACAGCGAGGCCAAGGATTTGAACACCGATGGCCGACCCTATGCCCATCTGACGCTGGGCATGGAAAGCAAGGACGGCATGAGCGCCGCCGATATTCTTCATGTACGGGCGGGCCAGAATTATCTTGTGGAGGACTTCACTCGCATGGAACGGTTGCGGAGTGATCCCGTGGTACTGGAAAGCCTTTCCCGTGTGGCACAGGAAATCGGCTTTGACCGGGTGCGGCCCTATGTGGTGGAGAACGGCAGCTACAAGGCCATGCCGGATATGCCTTTCACCCAATGGGAAAACCCGTATTTCACCGTCGATCCCCCGGCACAGGAGCAGGGCGACATCTTTGCCATCTACCAGATCAAAGGCGGGCCGGAAACACGGGATTATCGCTTTGAGGCTTACGAGAGCTTGCAGGAAGCGGGGCTGGCCGTTGACCGGCAGAATTACGATCTGGTTTACACGGCCCCGCTGGACGGCAAAACCACGCTGGAGGACATTTACCGTACATTCAACCTTGACCGTCCCGCCGACTTCACCGGCCACAGCCTTTCCGTTTCCGACATTGTGGTGCTGACCCGCAGCGGCAAGGAGGAAGCCCACTACTGTGACAGCTTCGGCTTTACGCCGGTGCCGGAGTTCTTCTTGCAGCGGGAAAAGCAGCTTACACCACGGGAATTGCTGACCGGCGAGAGCATCCAGACCCCAAGGGGCAGCTTCCTTGTAACCGACATGAGCCGGGAGCAGTTGGAGGCCGCAGGCTATGGTTTCCACCATCAATCCGAGGACGGCAAGTATCTTATCATGGGCAACGGCACAGACGCCTTTGCCATCCCCGCCCAGCAGGAAAGCCCCATCAAGGCCGCTGAAATGACAACCGAGCAGAACTACAACATGATCGACGGCGTTCTGAACAATGCCCCGACCATGAGTGAGCTGGAAGCCAAGGCCAAAGCTGGGGAACAGATTTCCTTGTTTGATGTGGCCGAGGCAGCCAAGGCGGAGGCCAAAAAGCCCAAGCAGCCCCAGCGCCCGGCGCAGAAGCAGAAAAAGCCGTCCATCCGGGCGCAGCTCAAAGCCGCCAAGGAGGAACAGCAGAAGAAACCGCCGCAGCGGGAAAAGACACAGGAATTGGAGGTGTGACACCATGAACAGGTTTGAGAATGTGGATATTCTGGCCGCGCTGGAACAGCTCATGCGGCAGAACACCGCCTTTTACCAAAGCGATTTTGAGATCGACAAAGAGATCATCGGGCGGGCCGCTGCCAGCGACAAGGCCGAGGACAAGACGCTGCTGTGGATGTCCCGCCCGTCCGGGACGCACTGTTTCCGGGAAAGTGATGTGTACCTGCAAGGCACCCGGCAGCACAACACATGGAAGTTTTACGGAGAGCAGACCCGTGACCGGGTGCTGGCCTACGCCGTGGAGCTGACCGGCAATGTGCGGGGCATCATTCGCGGCAATCTCTATGAGCTGGACTATCCCCAGCACTTCCGGCACGTTGCAGCCGAGGCGGTAGAGGCCGACAACATCATCCTGCACTATGAAAAGGGCGATCGAGAGCAGCCCGCCAGTCTGTACTTCGACGGGCGGCCCGATCCCAAGCTGGGGGCGTTCCTGCGGTATGAGGCCAAGCCCAATGAGCCGGAACACTTGCGAGAGCTGTTGCGGCAGGAACAGAAAGGCCGGGCGCAGCTTGCGCCCGGCGACTTTAAGGCCCACATCACGGCGCTGCATGACGGCATGATTTTGGCCGAGGCGCAGCGGATCGTGGCCGGGCTGAAAGATCTGTCCGCCCCCAACAGCCCCAACAAAACGCATTTCATGGTGGAGCTGTCCCCGTACTTCGTCCAGATTGCGTCCAGCAAGGACACCGACCGGCTGTTTTCTATGCTGCCCTATAAATCCCTGTGCTTTACCGGCATGAAAGACCGGCACGGCCTGTATGCGGTGATCGGCAAGGACGAGAACCGGGACAAGGAAGTGCGGAGGCCCCGCGCTTCCATCCGCAGGCAGCTATCCGAAACCAAACAGGCCCAAGCCCCGAAAAAGGCCCCGGCCAGAACCAAGAAAAACGAATTGGAGGTATGACAATGGTACCGTTTACCGTAGAGGAAGAAAACCTGATCTGTATGTATCACAAGAGCGACCGGCGCAGAACGGCGGCCAACATTCGGGCCGCCCTGCCGGACATGGACGAGGACATGGCGGCGCTGGCCCGCCAGACCGCCGACAAGCTGGACGCCATGCACGACGCCGACTTTGAGGCGCGGCAGTTCCATTTCACGGACGAGTGATCCAAGTATAGCAAAGCGCCGGGCGCGGTGGCTGTATGGCCTCTGCGTCCGGCGCTTTTTAGTATATTACACTGTATTGTTCATATAATATTGACTTTATACTTCATAATTTGTATAATTTTACCATAAAACATAAGGGGATTGCGCGATTGAAATGAATGAAAGAGGTGATTCCATTGGGATGATAGTTTGATGGCATTTTCTATTTACGATACCTAATAAGGAGGAATGACTGTATGTTGAAAAAACACTTAAAGAAAATTGTGAGTTTGGTGCTTGTCACCATGATGGCCATAGGAATGTCGATTACTGCTATTGCGGCTGAACCCTACCAGAATGAGTTGGAAGCCGTCATGGATACCTCTCCCGCTGATTCCGGGCAAGTCACTCATTACGATACGACCACGGGTGAAATGCTTGTTGAGGATGGTGAACTTCTTACTTTCGACGAAGTTGCCATCCCTGTTCCTAAAGGATCTGCTGATACTCCCAGTGAGCGAGGAATTGAAATTTATCTTGTCCGTGCTGGAATTAAAAAAACCAGTGGTGGCGAATTTACTTGGTATTTTAATGTTGATTGCCCAACCTCTCCTTTTGTGAAACCAAATATTAAATTGACAGCTCAATTAAAGGGGAGTTTTACAACATTATCCGGCTCTTACTCAAATGTTGGGGGTTCTGTTTACCATACATATACATCCAACAGTGAGTATGGCGTAGATTACACATGGACAGTTCCTGCAAAAACAGGGTATTATTATGTTGCCTACACTATTACGGACTATGATAATGCTACTTCTGGAAGTGGCGTAACAACAACTGCACTTTCTAATAGAACAGGACACGCTTGGAATTTTAATTTTTCTGATTCTGTAAGCGGGAAAAGCCTACCCATGCCGCCTGCTAACTATGCCAAAGGTGCAACAACTACTCGTCCGTCTAATTTAGCTGATACCTACTATAATACTTACACCGCCAATACGGGCGTTACCTTAAATCGCAGTTTATACGATGTTCACCATATTCGCCCGCTTGCATACGGCGGAAGTAATGCGTATAGCAATCTGATTCATCTTCCAAAAGCAACACATACACAGGTAACAAGTTGGTGGGCTGGTTATTAACGGCATCCTTTTCAAAGAAATCTCACAAAAATCAAAAGTTTAATTAGTCAACAAAAAAGTTGCAGAAGAACACTGTTGAAAGTGTCCTCTGCAACTTTTTTAGATATTCTCTTGCCGTGTTAAACCAGTTATATTATAAAATTCATCTGTAAACTTTATTTCTTTATACGGAAAATCCTTTTGGAGTTTTTTGATATAATCAAATGGATTTTCTATCGGTTCAACCTCTAAATTAGAGGAAATATTTTGAAGTATGCTTTGCACTGGCTCACTACTTGTATATCTAACTTCATCAGGATCATTCATAAAGTTTTCAAAAGCATCTTTATCCATCCACACTACTTGTTGAATTGCATTTGTTGTTTTCAGAGAAAGAAGCAACCTTAAAAAATCTGTAAAATCTTTAGCAAGTGGATAAACATAATAATTACAGCACGTTTCTGGATTTACGCAAAAAACAATCTCCTTAAATCCCTTGATAAAGCAATAATGTATTCCATTATCCCACCCAATAATTTGGGCTCCAATCGGCGTACAAAAAAATGGTTCTCTCAATTCGATTGATAGACCTATGGGCGAGGTGTCTAAATTTAATTTCTTGAACTTATCAAATATATTCTCCATAATCAGCTCTCCACATCAAAAATCCTATTTTGTAATCGTACCTTTCATTTTCCTTTCTGTCCATTAAAAAACACAACCAAGGCCCCCGCTACGGCAACGGCTACAATCACACCGAGATCAGTAGATCCATTAAGGAAATCATTTCCTATTGCCATGAATACAACTCCTACAATAAGGGTAACTATCAATGTTATAATTGATTTGAGCATAGTATATTTTTCCCTTTCTTTTAACTTGTAGATACACACTTGATATTCTTTTCTTAGTATATCATCAATGTGGTTTTAGAGCAATACAATATGCAATATAAAGTGTAAGAGTGATCTAAGCATCGCAAAGCGCCGGGC
>ENA-UAPL01001006-UAPL01001006.1-human-gut-metagenome-genome-assembly--contig:-NODE-1006-length-10344-cov-4.414909_pt1 | contig 10344 bp, 6 predicted proteins | sample MGYA00243480_ERZ654577 | MGnify/ENA primary metagenome ERZ654577 (study PRJEB26926, sample SAMN06164678) | human gut metagenome | biome: ENVO:00009003; feature: ENVO:2100002; material: ENVO:00002003...
GATCGTCGGCAGCGTCAGATGTGTATAAGAGACAGGCCTGTAATTGTGTTTCTTCAGCAGATAGACCAGATAAGAAGGCGTACCCGTGGCAAACCAATAGCTACCGAAAGACATGGCGTCAAAAGTATTGAGCAGGCTGAAAGGATTGTAGATGCCGACAGTGTTGAAATTGAAGTGATATCCGTCATAGCGTTTCTGCATTTCACGGCAAGCGGTTTCGTAGTCCACGCCTTGAGTCTCGGCAAGGGTATGCAGGTCTTCATCAAAATAGCGGTGCAGTTCCTCGTCCGTAATGCCGCAGATATCGATATAATCACGGCGCATGGAGATATCCTTCAGATTGTTCAGGTCGCTGAACACGCTCACCTTGCCAAATTTCGTGACTCCCGTCAAGAAGCCCAGTTTGATGTAGCCATCCATGGTTTTAAGTACACCGTAGAAAGGCTTCAAGGTATTGCGGAACTCCCGTTGCAGTTCGGCATTGCCGATGGCTTGCAACATGGGTTTGTCATATTCATCCACCAAAATGGCTACACGGTGCCCGGTCTGCTCGGCGGCACGCTTTATGACACCTGCAAAACGCAAAGCAAAAGTACGCTCAGATTCTTTGGCTCCATAAAGGGATTCCCATTCGGAAAGGTTCTTTTCGAGCATATCATCCAGACTTTCAGGCGTATCATATTTCCCGATGTTCAAGTCAAGATGAAACACAGGACGTACCACCCAGTCTTTTTCCAACTGCTCTATCGCCAGTCCTTTGAACAGTTCACGCTTTCCCTGAAAATAAGCTTCCAACGTGGAAATCAGTAAGCTCTTGCCAAAGCGGCGGGGACGGCTGAGGAAATAATAACGCCCGGTAGTCACCAGCTTATATACCAATGCCGTTTTGTCCACATAAACATAACCGTCTTTTCGCAAACTTTCAAAATTCTGTATGCCGATTGGGTAAATTCTCTGTTCCATTAGTACTTATCTTTTTGATATCCTACTACAAAGGTAAGCATTTCCCGACAACATCAATATAGTAATCATCTACTTTTTCCTTGCATATACCACATTTCTTCCCGCACCATGTTTCATCAGCACTCCATCCTCTATAAACAGGTTCAGGTCAATAATAGCCTGCTTGTAGCTACGTCCCGTAAGCCGGGAATACTGGGCGCGGTTGATGCAGGGATATTCCTGCAAATATTCATCAAGCATGCGCAGGCGGCGCTCCACAGGCAAAGAAGCGGCAGAGGCAGCGGTAGAAGCGGATTGCGGATTACGCTCCAGCTTCATTTTTCCTCTCAACTCCTCATAAAACCGCTTGCTTAAACGGAAATTCAGACCACGGAGGGTCACTGAAGCGGCACGCACTTCATCTTTTTCCATGGCATGGCGTTGGCAACTCAAAGAAGGGGTAAAATAACCGAGTTCACCCAGTTCCACTGTCCATCCATTGGCAAGGCAGTCCCGCAGTTCATCCATAAAAGCGGTCATCGCCCCCTCGAGCATGCTGCGGCTGATGCCGTTAAATAGATGAACACGGTCTATAAATTCATTCTTGCCGATGGTTCCTTTCGGCACAAAACGGGCGTAAAGGGGTTGTTGCTCACCGGTCTGGCGAATATCGGGTTTCTCGAAAAGGTCGTAATAAGCGCTCATTGGTTCTGAAGTTTAATTCCGTCATCACTATTTTCAGTATCCCGCTTCCCGATGGCTAAGGAAAAAGATACCTAACATTAAATCGTTCCACCATGGAGAAAGTTTTGTTCCATAACGGGGTAAGTTTTGTTCCACCATGGTGGAACGAAACTTACCCCATGGCGGAACGATTTAATGTTAGGCAACAAAGGTACTAATCTTTTCTTCTAAAAACTATGAAGATAGGCACTAAAAATATACCTTTACGCAAAAATAAAACAACATATAAATTTACATACTAAAAACATACCGCAATCATGAAGAAGATATATCCCAAAGACTGGCTGGAATTACATCCTTATAAACTGACTGACAGCGTAGACCTATATTATACAGGCATTGCCAACAAAATTTACGGTTACCTCAGTACTTCGGCAATATCCGATGCCTTTGACGATGATAAGAACTTGCGCTACACCAGCCTTTGCCTTGCCGCATGGTTCGAGGATGTCATTTCGCAGACCGGCATCTGGCAAGCTTTTACGGCCGAATGCCAAAGACGATATGGCAGTTATCTTCCTTTCTATCCTCTAAACGATAACTATTATCCGGATGAAATCAATTTGGAAGACGTACGCTTCTTGCTATGGCACCATACGCAATATTTCAGAGCCAAAGATACAATCGTAAATCCTGAAAATCCCGGTATCGAACTAGCCGCATACAATATCTATAACATTCTGGCGGATGAATATGAGACGGCTCCCGAAAATGAACGGATGCAGCACTTCCTGCTCCACTCTGATATGGGAAAAGAAGACTTCCTTTTATACAGGACCGTACTGGAATGGTTTCACTACAGCTGCTATTTCAATATAGAGAATATGGACCAGTTCATGGACGAATCCGATTGCATGCTAAACAGTGAAGAGATTACGGAAGAAAAAACGGATATAATGAACTATGGCATACAGACCACATTGATGTTACAAGGCCGTCGGAGTCCTCTCTCATTGACCTCCCCTGAATGGCTGGCACGGATTACCCAAGGAATCCCCGAACGCCGACTATGGAAGGACGTAGAAGTACGAAAAAGCTCCTGTTTTCTGCTGACCGGGGAAGACGATGATTTTCTGTATCTGAAAGACTTGTGCAAAAGGGATGATAAAACGCTGAATGTCCTCAAAAAATCACTGAACATGGCTGCTGTCCGGAACAGGATAATAGAAGAAAGTATTCTTATCTGTGAATTGGTGCATTATGGAGACTGTTGGTGGCAGTGTGGACTGTTGCTTGAAAACAAAATGGATGAGAAACTGCAATCTTATATAGATGAACAGACAAAAAAGGATGGAAAGCCAGATGAACGAGCCGCATTCAAGGATTTTATGAAGGCATCCGGCGGACGGTTCTTCATTTTCTGCCGGAACAAAGAAGAAATAATTGATTTCTTCACAAACAAAATGGGTTATCAGAGCATGGAAGGGGTGGAATTACCTCCTATAAACGTCTCATCGGGAGCCATCTTGATGGCAGGTCCGCAAAGTGGTTTGCATATACAATACAAATTATGCGAATGCATCAAATCGCCCGACAATCCTTTCTACAATCAAGAAAAAGCGGAAGAAGAAGCTATATCATTCATCGCCAATCCCAATGTTATCCCTTACGAGTTGAGTTGCATCTTGCAAGATAAGGAAATGCTGCCGGACGCTTCATTAAAAAGCCTGAAAGGTAAAAAACATGCCAAGGAATTCATCCACAAGAATGCACAGTTCCTGACCGATTACTTCCACCACCAATGCCGGGACAAGGACTTTGAGGAGAAGGAATAAATGGGAATTTAGTCGTGCGGAGCGCGAAGTTGATAGTTGATAGTTGATAGAGAGCTGCGCTATTATGCCGAATGGTAACTATCAACTATCATCTATCAACTATCAACTTTTAGCGGCAAAGCCGCTAAATTATCATTTATCTTTTAGGGACGAACACGGAGACGCAGAGACACAGAGATAAAAAGATAAAGGAGGAAGGAAAAGAGACTGGGAGTTGGCGACTACGTCGCAGAAATACCCTGTTTCCCACGGCTCTCTTTTATCTCCCCGCGAATTTATTCGCCTGAATCTCTTTCATCTCCAAATATTTCTCTAAAAGATTAAATTCTGTGTCTCTGCGTCTCTGTGTCCGTCACTAAAATATAAATTATCATTTATCTTCCTCTGCATGAACTAGCGAAACTTGAATAATAAGTTCCAAATTCGGTAGAATAAGCAACCAATGATTTCATTTATATTATTCATCTCTTTTTCTTTTCATCAAATATACAAAACAGAGAAGCATTTTCCCATAGCAACTCCATAGCATCTCCATAGCAAATCCAATGCATCTCCAATACAACTCCAATGCAACTCCAATATATATGATTGGAGAAGCTATGGAGGAGCAATGGAGAAACTACGATAAAAGTAGGGAATAAGTAGAGAGAAATATACTCATTATATAATTTGTCACAGATGAAACCATCCTTTTCGCTTTCTATTCTAAAGTTTTTCATACATTTGTGAACGTCATTTATTTGCATACGATGAAAAATCTACTATATACCTATATAATTTTTGTTGCGGTTATACTATGTGCCGGTTGCAATGGAGATAACAGTAGCAAAATACTGAAACAAGCTGATTCATTACTGGCAAGCCATCCTGACAGCGCCCTAAAACTGCTTGGTGGCATTGATGATATATCCGGTTTGTCCGAGGAGGAGCAGATGCAACTTGCCTGGGATAGAGGAAAAGCGCATTTCCGGCTGGGGATATCGATGATAGAAGATACGTTGCTACCACGTGCCATAGAATATTTCAGGCAAAGGGGAGACTCCGCCAAAATGCTTGACAGCTATATGCTTGAAGCCAGATACCTGAACTGGACCAACCGGAACGAGCGGGTACAAGAGATACTGGACAGTGGTTTGAAACAGGCCATTGCACGGAAAGATACGTCCGGCATACTTTTGCTCTACCAGTTCAAGGCAGAAATGATGTATCAAAACAATGACTACGCGGGAGCAATCGAATTCTTCAAGAAAATGCTTCAATATCCCACGATGAGCCCCCAAAGGAGATGGGGGTTAACTTATAAGCTGGCTATTAATTTGGCATTAACCGGTGACACAGCTTGCAATAGATATTTCGAACAAAGTGCCGATATGGCACTGGCGGCAAAGGATACCAATATGGCCTGCCATTATATAAGGAACCATGCCGACTATCTAGCCGGAAACCGTGAATATGCCAAATCCAACGAACTGATACAAAGGGTAAGACAGTTGATGCCTGTGTATGACAAGTATTCCGTACTGCAAATGACGCTTGCCACAAACTTCATCAATCTTCATCAAATGGACTCTGCCGAAACTTACTGGAACATAGCTTGGAAGAATGAACAGAGAATGCAAACTGAAGCGAAAGGCAAAAAAGATTTTAACCGCCTTGGCATATTGGCGCAAACACGAAGCGTCCTGGACTACGCAAGCGGAAAAGATGTGAATATCACTGATTTCAGCCGTTTTTCCGATTCCATCATGCATGAAATGAGGGACCAGCAAAACACCATCGTCCAGCAATTGGAGAACCGGCAAAAGCTGCAATTACTGAACTACGAGCTGACTATCGGACGAAGGACAGCCACGTTCTGGCTGGTGGTTTCGCTCATCCTGCTGCTATCGGTTGCCGTGGGGGCGTATGTTTACGTACGCAACCGGTATAAACGGCTCGCCGAAGCGGAAGACCGTGTAGAAACACTGAAACGATTGTTGGAGGATGCTCAAAAGGCACCGGATGACCTTCCGAAAACAGAGAATGACCTTCCGCAAACAAAAGATGACGCTTTCTTTAAAAAAATACTCTTACAGCAATTAGGCATTATACGATTGGTTGCCACCACCCCTACCTCGCACAACCAGGCGTTGCTGAAACAGATATCGAGCATCAGCAACCACGAAATCCCCGTAGACAGCCTGTTGGACTGGAATGACCTTTATCCGATTATTGACAAACTGTACAATAGGTTCTACACCCGGTTGATGGAGAAATTCGGGACTGCCTTGTCCGACAAGGAAATCCAGATATGCTGCCTGCTCTGCGCCAAGTTCTCCACCAAAGAAATCGGTGTTATTACGCAGCAGACAAGCGCCACTATTTATGTAAGGAAATCGTCCATCCGCAAGAAACTCGGCGTGGAAGAAAAGCAGGATATCATCGAATTTCTGAACTCCATTTAGACCGCAAAAGCACCAATTTAGATTCAGCAGATGCCGATTTAGACTTTCGCAGACAATCACTTCTGATTATCAACTATTTGCACACCATTCATTTAGACTTTTTATTTACCGGTTTAGTAGGCGGGAAGGCCTCTTAATACCTAATTTTGGTATCAAATCAATAAAACAAAAGTCTTATGAAAAATCTATTAAGCACAACAGTCGTCGGGGTATTCTTTACTCTTATTTTATTCAGTTCTTGTTATTTCCCGGGAAGCGACCAGGCGAAAATCAAATCAGCAACTATTTGCTATGTAAAAGCCCAACTGGGCGAAGGCGAGAAGTTTCAGTGGGGACAACTCGAACGCAAAAACGGGAAGCAGGTAAACGGCAAAGACTGCAAATATGCCGAAGTCCACTACGACATTATTAATAAAGAGGGGAAGACCGAGCATAAAATGCTTTTTCTCCTGATGTCGGAACATTGTGATTCTGTTTATGACATCACAGGGAAAAGAGACAAGGAATGGGTATCCAAAGAAGGTCCGTCGAGCGAGGAAATAAAAGCTCTCATCAAGAATGCGTTAAACCGATAAATCGATACTGTCATGAAAAGAATAAGCATTATTATCATGTTGGTGATATGGGCAAATCTTGCCATTATTGCACAAACAGCCAAAATAAACGGAACGGTTATTGACAGCAGCAACCAGCCCATCGAGTTTGTAAACGTAACTGCGCTTTCCCTACCCGACTCTACATTTATAACGGGAAGTACTACGAATAGTAAAGGAAAATTCGACCTGAAAGTAAATGAGGGAGTAGATATCTTACTGAAAGTGTCCTATATGGGTTATGCCACCGAACGAATTGAAATAAAGAACCCGCACGGGACCATCCGGATGGGAAATATTCTCCTGAACGAACAGTCCGTATCACTCAACGAAGTTGTAGTATCAGGAAACAACATAACCCGGAAGGTAGACCGGATGGTGATAGTGCCTACCGCCGCATCGCAGAAGAATGCCTATAATCCATACGACTTGATGCTTAATCTTTCCATTCCGCACTTAAGCGTGAACACACTTTCCAAAAGCCTGGAGGCAAATGGAGGGGCGGTACAAACACGCATCAACGGTATCGTAGCCAATTCTGCCGAAGTAGCGGCTTTGTTGCCCAAAGATATTGTGAGAATAGAATTCATAGAGAACCCGGGAGAGCGGTATGGTGACAGCAGTCTGGGTGCAGTAGTCGACATCATCGTGCGGCAACGTGAAACCGGCGGGCTGGTAAATATCCAAACTACCAACTCCCCGCATGTCCTATTCGGGGAAAACAATATCGTAGCCAAATATAACTATAAGAAATCGCAATGGGGTGTATTCTACAGCTTATTGGACAGAGGATTCAACAAAGTAAACAATGACATAACAGAAGAATATGTGCTGGAAAATAAAACCATACGGCGCATACAGGAAGGTATCAATGACCGCAACAAACATTTCGAACACAACGTGGACCTTTCATACAATTATTCCGAACCGGACAAGTATGTATTCAACGTGATGTTTCGCAACAATATTTACGACGCGCCCTATCTGAACCAGTCGAACAAGCTGTATGACGCTTCGGATAGCAAAAACTTTATCTTCTCCAAACTGAACAACAAGCAATCCAACTACACGCCTTCCCTTGACTTGTACTTCCAACGCCAATTGCCAAACAACCAGACGCTGACAATGAACGTGACGGGTACGCTGATTAACAGTAATTCCGAAAGACATTATAACGAATATACGCCTAAGGATGAAAATCTGGCGGCTATCACAAGCGATGTAACGGGGAATAAATATTCCATCATCGGAGAGGCTATCTACGACAAGCGTTTCAAGTCCCTGATACTTAGTGCCGGGCTACGCCATTATCAGATGTATGCCAAGAACGAATATGCAGGTTCTTCGCCCATCACGTCCAACATGAATCAGGCTAAGTCGTCGGCCTTCGCAGAGTTGCAGGGGCAGATTAAGAAAGTGGGCTTCGGCGTGAGTGCCGGTCTTACCCGTTCTTATTTCAAAGAAGGGGAACAGAGCCACACTTACTATACATTCACACCTACCGTACGCCTGAACTTTGCGCCACATAAAAATGGCAACATCAACTATCGCTTCAATACGGAGCCTAAAATACCTTCATTGAGTTCACTGACGGGTGTGGAGCAGCCCATCGACACCATCCAGATTGCACGTGGAAATCCCGCCTTGCGGACTTACAGTGTTTTCAACAACACGCTGAACTACTCGTATATGAAACAACACTTCATATTTATGCTGAACGTGGCGCACAGTTATCACAAAAACGCCATTATGGAGAGCGTTTTTGCGGAAGGAGACAAGCTTATTATCATGGACGAGAACCAACGCTCTTATCAGTCACTCGATTTCGGCCCTACACTGGTGTTCCGTTCATTGGATATAGGGAAATTGAAGAACTTCCTTACAGTGAGTATTGACGGCGGATTTATACGATGCTGGTCGAACGGGAACAAATACGCACATACGCATAATAATTTCTATTATAACCTGGCGGCTATACTTAACTACAAGGAATATTCCTTGTTGGGACAATTCAGCAAGAACAAGAATACACTTTATGGGGAAACCATTTATAAAGGCGAAAACCAAACGGCAGTCATGGCTACGTATACCCACAAAAGACTCCAATTGGGGCTCGGTATGATGTTTCCATTTACCAATAACTATAAAACGGGGAAAGAGCGCATAAGCAATGTGGCTCCTTACTCTTCTTGGACGCATGTCAAAGAGTTGGGGCAGATGGTTGTTCTCCGCCTGAATTATAACTTTGAATTTGGCAAGAAATATAATTCTTCTAAGAAGCGTACCAACAATAGCGACAGAGAATCGGGTATATTGAATGTGGATAGATGATATAAACCAGGCGCGAATTACGCGGATTTCACGGATTAAGAGCTGCGCTATACATACAGCAACAAAGAAAAAATCCGTGAAATCCGCGTATTCCGCGCCTAAAGATTTTACAAGAAAGGGAAAACGCCCGCTTTTATATATAAAGCGAGGGAATATTATTATTTATTCGGAGTTTCCCACTTCTTGGTATCCGTACAAAGCACATTCACTGTTTGGTCACCGGCCTGAATACGGAAGTCACCTTTCTCCAATATCCATTTGCCGTCATAACCTACAAAGGCGAGGTCGGAACCTTTCACCTTTAGGGATACGGTTTTGGTTTCGCCCGGCTTCAACTCTACTTTTTCGAAAGCACGAAGGCGGCGGGTGTCAGGAGTCAGAGAAGCCACAAGGTCGCTACTGAACAAGAGGACGCTTTCTTTACCGATGCGATTGCCGGTGTTCTTCACATCGACCGTGAAAGTCAGCACATCATCGGCGGTGAAGTTCGGCTTGTCTACTTTGAGATTGCTATATGCAAAAGTGGTGTAGCTCAATCCATAACCGAAAGCCCACTGTACGGAAACCTGAGCATCATAGTTGTAGGCACCTTCCATCTGCTTGCCGATGTGCTCGCACGGTTTGTAGTCGTAGGTTATCAGGGAGTTGATTTCCTTCGGATAAGTATAAGGCATCTTACCGCTGAAGTTAGCGTCACCGGCAACAAGGTTTGCCAAAGCATCGCCGCCATAGTTGCCGGGAAGCATAATATTGACAACAGCCTTTGCCAACGGCTCGATGTCGGCTATCAGACGGGGACGGCCTTCATTTAAAATCAGGATGACGGGCTTACCGGTCTTGGCTAGCGCTTTTACCAAATCGAGCTGGTTTTGAGAAAGGAAAAGGTTCGTCAGGTTGCCCGGAGTTTCGCAATAGGAGTTCTCACCGACGCAGGCAACGATATAGTCCGCATGGGCGGCGGCAGCTACGGCTTTTTCTATCTCAGGAGTATTCTCAGCAGCCCAGTTACCTTTTAAGTCGTACGTCACACCGGCTTCATAAATGATATTATCGGCGCCGAATTTATTGGTGAAAGCCTCCAGAATGGTATTGTAAGCTTTGGCACATTCCTCGGCATTGCTGCCTTGCCAGGTATAAGACCAGCCTCCATTCAGGCAACGCATGGAATGGGCATTCGGACCTGTCAGCAAAATCTTCTTGCCTTTTGCCAACGGCAAGATGCCGTCCGTATTCTTCAGCAACACCAAAGACTCTTCAGCAGCCTGGAGAGCGGCGGCGGCATGCTCTTCACCACCGAACAAAGGATAATCTTTTAAATCATAATAGGGCTTTTCAAACAGGTTCAGACGGTATTTCAGACGTAAAATACGGCGAACGGCATCATCAATGCGGCTCATCGGAACTTCACCTTCCTGCACCAGTTCTTTCAGGAGGGGACAGAATCTCCAATCGTACGGGTCCATAGACATATCGATACCGGCATTGATGGCAAGTTTGATGGCCTCTTTCTTGTCT